>Ga0265780_10011360_pt1 | contig 10535 bp, 22 predicted proteins | sample P1T30metagenome_FD_192432 | JGI IMG/M metagenome (GOLD analysis project Ga0265780, IMG submission 192432) | Plant litter microbial communities from East Loma Ridge, Irvine, California - P1 T30 | ecosystem: Environmental > Terrestrial > Plant litter > Unclassified | place: USA: California... | reverse complement strand
GGGGTGACATGAATGCCGTCCTCTTGCAGGTCGGCGCTGGTCAGGCGCACCAGGTCGCCGCGGCGCAGGCCGGTCAGCAGCTTCATACGGATGTACGCCTGCAGCACGAGCACGCTGCCCTTGGTGTGCTTGCTCGGCAGCGACAGGCACTCGATCAGCTCCCAGTCTTCCACGTACCGATCACGCGGCTTCTCGCCGGCCAGACGCACCTCACCTTTGAACGGGTGTCGGTCCATGTAGCCCCACATCACTGCCATGGTGAATGCGTGCGACAGGACGTCGATCGCCCGGTTCGCCGCTACCGGCGTTGCCTTGCGCTTGTCGGCGTACTGGTAGACGTGCTGCGGCCGGAGCCAGGTCAGCGGCGCATCACCGAAGACCGCGCGCAACGAGCGGAGCGCGCGCTGGTTCTCGACTTGGGTGCGGGTGGCTTTCGTCGGCACTACCTCGAGCGCATACCGGTCGAGCAGGGCGCCGATGGACTTGGCCTGGTCGACCGACTCCAGTCGCTTCGCCCACTCTTTGTAGGCCTCGGGCAGGTTGGCGCCGAGCCGAAACTTCTTCTTCCCATCCCATCGATCCTCGAGCCCGGCCGGCACCTGGTAGAAGACCGCGCCATGCTCGACCTTCCACCGCGCCGGCAGCCCGACATTTTCCTTGTTGCGCTTTCTAGGCATTCAGCCCACTCCAGTTCGGTACAAATTCTTTCACCTTCGACTGCCGATCTTTGCCGGCGCCGAATTCTTTTTCGACGTGCGCGCGCAGCACGGCCAGAGTGCCGTCCGCCCGCTGCTTGAACGCGATACCCATCGAGCGTAGCATCTTCGCCTGGGCGGCCCGCTGGACGCGCTTGGTCATGCTGCGCAGCTCGTCGTCGTCGAGAAACATTTGGTCCATCATTTCCCCCTCGTTTCATTCTTTCTGTTGACGCTGGCCAGGATCGCCTCATAGCAGGGCTGGTGAAACGCTTGCTTCGCCACGCGCCCGCCGCCCGGCACTTGGGCGCGCACATAGCGCTCGCCAGTGGCCACGGTCCTGCCGCAGAAGGCGCACAGGTGATCGCAGCGCGCCGTGTGTGTGATGCTGCTGAGGGTCATTGGTCACCCGCCAGCGCCGCGCCGCCAGCTTCCGGCACGAAGCACGAACCCTCAGCAAGCCGGTAGGTGACGTGCATCGTCGGCGCCACGGCCATCAGGTGGCGCGTGCAGATCGAGCCATCCGGCAATCGCTTATGCGAGGCGCAGCCCTGGCACTCCCGCGGCTCGATATCGAAGACCTTTACCCCGCAATCACAGCACCACGACCCGGCTTCGCTGATCTTCGTCTTCGTGAACGCGTGGGCGCAGACCACCATCTGCGGCTGCTGGGCCTGGTCCTCATCAGCAGGGCGAGAAGCAAGGGCTGCGCGGACCAGAGCGCAGCCGGCGGCGAAGGCTTCGAACTGATCGCACGCCGAGCCGGTGCTGTACATGCCGTCGCCAATGTAGACCGCCGATTCGCCGCGCTGCGACATCCAGCGCTCGAATTCATATTTGATGTCCAAGGTATCAGCCATTTGATTCGCTCCCTTCCGCCTGCTGTTCCATCACTTCCAGCTTCGCCATCGCCTGCGCGACTAGCTCAGCCTGCTCTTCATCGCTCCCGACGGGCACCGGCACAAAGTTGACGCCCATCTTGACGAACAGGTTCGCGAGTTCCAGCGCCTTGCGCAGCTGGACCGGGGATGCGCGCTCAAGCATGAGCGCTCCCTTCCTGGCCGCCGTCGAGCTGGGCGGCGCGCGCTTGCCGTTTGGCTGTGGCTGCTCTGCGTCTCATTAAGCCGTCCAAGTCTTCCCGCAGGTTCTCGGCGGAAGTGCCTAGGCCTAGGCCGCGTGGGCGGTTGTGATGCAGGTATAAAAATCCCTGCTCGTCCACGATGGCGCCAATCATGTCCAGACGCTGCGTATCTGTCACTTCGTCCGCGCCCGGCGCTTCCTCTTGCTGGGGCGCTGCTACTGGCTCCTGCTGCGCGGCCCGGAAAAGTGGCACAAGGTTGTAGACACTCTCGAAGCCCCCCTCGGTGCTTGCTTCGTACTCACACTGCGCTTCTTCTTTATCCACCGTGATCCAGATGGTGTTCTGCATGTTTTCGCCGACGACGACAGCCCACGCCACCGGCTCGGCCTGCTCCTGCGCTGGTTGATGCGCTATCACGGAGCACGCGATTTCTAAGGAGCGCTCCTTTAATGCCAGTTGCTCGCGGAGCCGCGCATCGGCTGGCACTGTCGGCGCTGGCTGGTTGGCGAGGGCGGCGCGGCGGTTCCATTCGCGGATTGCTCCAGCTTGCCCGGGGATTTCTTCGCCATCATCATCTTGCACGGCGATTGGGCCGCGTGCCATGCAAACGCTGTGCTCATCGACGCGGCTATCGCACACGACGAATGCTGACGAATAATCAGCGCGCTCGACAAATGCCTCTGTGCCGCCGCAGAACGGGCATGGCGCCAGCGCTTCCAGGTGGTCGAGATTCAGTTCGCCGCTCTCGCTGGCGGATTGGTGATTGGTGCTCGTCATGCTGCTTGCTCCTTCGTGATGTGTGCTGCAACCCAGTCGCGAACTGCTTTCCAGCGCTGCGCACCGGCCTGCTCGTTTGGTACGCGCACGTCTTGGTGATGCTGGTCCCACCCGCGCATGGGTCCGCAAATTTCGATCCGCACCCAGTCCCACGCTCCAATGTACTCATCATTGACCCACATGATTTCGCGCGCCAACTGGTCGGCGATGTTGAACGTCCCGCCTAGCGATTCCACGTCGTAGGTATCGAGCGAGGCCAGGTTCAAGCCGCGCGCCTGGCCGACGACGCCCAGTGCGCAGAACTGACCATCGGCCTCCAGCTCGCCAGCCACCAGCTGCTTATCCAGCATCGCGTCGAGCGCCGCCAGCAGTTCTCGCAGCAGCGCTTGGCCGCGCCTGCCCCGGATGGCTGACGCCACCTGCGCGCGGTACCGGCCCAGTGCCAAGGGATCGTCGTCGCCGTAATCGTCGCAATATCCGCTGCGGCTCATGATTGCACCCCTTTCTCGGTTCCCGCTGCTTCTTGTGGGGAGCGCAGGGATTCGCTGGCTGTGGTTTGCTGTTGCGGAATGGAAATATCGGCTGCATTCATTCTGGACTCCGAATTATTTTTAGCTGAAGCTTTGGAGTGCGCGGGCCGGTGCAAAACTCTTTTGCCCACTTCTTCATGTTCTTTATCTGACGGCTGTATTGTGAGTGGGCCGCACGTCGCCTATCCCACGGCATACGCCAGCCACAGCACCATTCTTCCGTCCACGGATCTAGCCATGCAAATTCGATAGCGATTACTTTTCTTTTATTCATCGCGGCCATCCTTCCTGGCTAACCAGAAAGCGATTGGCTCACCGCTTACCGAACATGCCTTTGCGGTTTCAATATCGCCGAACGCAACCGAGGTTTCTTCACCCTGGATTCTTGCAACTGCAATCCACCCGCTCGGCACCGCTACCTGACCGGCTTGTGCCGCGACAGGGGCTGCGAGCGCGAGGATCGCCGCGATACATTCGGTCTTGGCCGTATCGGCTCGATCGGACAACGCCGGCTCACCCTTGCCCATGCGGCGCCCGCACATATACTCCTCGTTTACCCAAGCCTGCGCAGCTCTCAGCGCGCGATCTACGTCAGCCTGTCCGCCCGCGCTCGTAACGAGCTGCAGATTGACCTGGTCGACCGGCGCGCCAGCAGCGGCAGGGACCTCGACGACCAGCACGCGCTCGTGTTTGCCCGGCGCCCAGGCGAAGTCACAGCCGAGTTTGCCGATCTGGCCATGGTTCTCGCTGGTCAGCAGCAGGGACCAGCGGCGCGGTGCGGCGGTGGGGCGCTGGGCGCCTTGCAGCAGTTCGGCCGGCACCTTGAAGTGGCTCGCAATTTGTTCCTTGGTGAACTGGGTGGCTTCGGTGAAGGTCATCGGGTTTCCTCTCGATCTCGGGTTATGCGGCGCGGCGCGGGCGGCGCCAGTTTCTTTTCTGCTTTGATTCGGAGTGCTTGCTCGAGGGCGACCTGCGCAAAGAGATCGCGGGCCATCTTCTCGGGGCACTGGTAGCTGATGCGCAATTCCTCGAAGGTCAAAGCGGCCATCCGTGAGTGATCGCCCAGGCGCACGCGGCGCAGTGCAGCAACAGGGCGGCGCTCTTCCACTTGATGGCGCGCAGGCGGTGCTCGCTCATGGCATTTCCTCCAGAGCAGCCAGCGCGCCGCGCAGCTTGCCCACGATGACGTCGCGGTCTCGGCGGGCTTGGGCGATAGTGGTCACTGCCGCGCTCACGGCTGCAGCCGGCGCGCGCAGCAGCTCATCGATCGACACGGGTGAGAGCGCGCGCACCACGTAGATATCGGGGGATCCCTTGATCAGGTTCAGCTCGTCCATGGACGCGATGTCGCGCCAGCGGCGATCGCACCAGGACAGCGCGCGGTATTGGTAAATGACGCCGGCCGGCGCGAGCGGCGCCGATTCTTGCGTGGTGTCGGTCGTGGTCATTTCTTCGGCTCCTGTGGTCGGGCTGCTGCGTAATCTTTCTCGGCAGCCTGCTCGCGTTGGAAGCGGACGGACTGGGCGTTGACGCGGGACTGCTGGATCGCCTGGCGGTCTTCCTTCGTCCAGCTCAACTCGTCGGCGGTGAGGGCGCGGCGGCGTTTCTTCATGGCAGCACCGCAGCATCAAGGGCGCCGGCCAGGCAGATCAGCACGAGCAGCAGGGCGAACATCAGGCCCGGGTGGCGGTCGGTCCAGTCGATGCGGTACAGGAGCAGGAAGCGGATCATCGTGAGCCTCAAGGTTTCGTTTTTGCCCGTGCTGCTGGTCGGCGGCGAGCCGGCGCGCGGGCAGGGTTGAGAGCAGCGCGTTCTTCGGCCTGCTCGGTAAGCATCTGGATAGCGGCGCGCACGATGGCGGCCATCGTCGCGGCGGCCACGTCGGGGTGGGCGCCGTAGAACTCGGTCACGGCGCGCCGGCTGCTGCCGTACGAAGCCGAAACGCAATGCTCGTCGTGGTCGTGCTTCACGTTCAGGCCGCGGCGCACGCACAGCTCGCCGGCGTCGCGCGGGTTGCGGCGGTAGCGGGGCAGGTCGGCGCTGTGCAGGCCGCCGTACATGCCCAGCTTCGAGCCGCGCGGCTTGGCCTCATGCACAGGCACGTCGCGCCACACCGTGCTCGGCTTGACGCCGCGCTGGTTTCGGTCGAGCTTCGCCAGCTCGATCTCTTCGTCGATCGCCTGGGTCAGGTATTCAGTGTCGTACTGCTGGGTCATGCCGGCACCATGTCGGCTGGCTCGGCGACCTTCTCTGCCTCGTATTTCGCACCGCAAAACGGGCAGAAGGTGAAGACCATGTTTTGTTGCTGCGTCTTGCGCTTGACGCCGCCTTTGCGCAGCGGGAAGTCGGCCTCCGCCTCGATCTTCATGCAGCCTTTCAGCGTCATGTTCATTGCGTCATCGAGGATCAGCGCGTAGCCCTTCAACTCCACTTCGTGTTTAGCGGCCTCAGGGCTTTGCTCCCTGAAGCGCGCCAAGAGCTTCGTCTCGATGTTGGTCTTGCAGCTGCATGCCATATTCATTCTCCCGTTTCGTTTCGGCCAGGCCGAGTGTTGGTGTGGCGGCCAGAGGCCCCGGTACTTCAGATAGGGACGCAGACCCTTGGGGCCTCTGCCCACCACACAGCGCGGCTCGGTTCCCACGAAACATCGGTTGATCGAATGTTTCCCAAGCCGCGCTGTGTGGCGACTTCGGAGCGGTGCTGCCGCATCCGAAATCATCCGGCCATGAGTAGAACTATACACGAATGGATAGACAAGGCAATACACGAATGAATAATTTTGTGCGTAGATAGCATGATCGAATCGCCGGGCGAAAAAATACCCGCGCTGGGCGGGTGGGGCGGTCCTGCAAAGCAAAGGCCACCCGGAGGTGGCCCGTTTGTCGCTACAGTGGGTTGCAATCCCCGGTCTGTAGAGGCCTTCCGAGGAAGGACTTTAGCCTGGTGCTTACGCAGCGCAGGGGGTTCGCTCGGCCTTATCAGCCGCGGAGCAACTCCTTGATGACAGGCAGAAGTTGGGCCAAGAAAATCGCCACGACCACCCACATGATGATTTTAGTCTGAGATTCAGCAATCGCTACCCGCACCTCTGCAATGTCAGACTTGGTCGCGCCGTTGGCCTTGATCACGGCGAGATCAACTTTGATCGCGGCGAATTCACCTTCGAGTTTTAACATGCGAGCATTCATGTCGCCATCATCTGGTGGCTCACCGTCCCTGTCAAGCTTCTTGCCAAGCCGATCAAGCAGAGTTGTGTCAATTTTTTTCACTGTCGCCCCACACTGATTCAAGTAAACTTAAGAACTTGTCCAACTCTTCCTCGGCTTGGTCTTGAGATTTTTGGAACGGCGCTCTCTGGTCATCTGGAATTTTGGTAAGTAAAAGAGCGCTGAGGTGAATTTGTTTTATCGCAATTTTCCCTAGCGACAAAATAATTTTCTTTTCGTTTTTTGTCATCATCCTTCTGAGCTTCCTCGGCAAGAGCGTTGCGTACTTGATTTAAAATGGGCCGCTAAAACGAGGCAGTGCGCAGCCACTGCCTACCGGCTTAGCCGCTGAATCCAAGCGTGCCGTAGCGCCTACGTCTATCTAAAATGCGTGCGCCTGAATTTTCGTGAAGGTCTTGGCGTCAGTCGTGGCCAGCATCTTTCTGCCGTCCTTCAGGTACATGATGAATGTCACATCCTTGCCTTTGCCGCCCAGCAGCAGGCCTGCCAGCAAGCCAACCGGCCCGAGCGCGGCGCCGCCAACCAAGCCCCAACCGATCGTGCCGGCCGTGCGCTTGACTTCCTCTTCAGTGGCCACTGTAACGCTCTCGACCTGGCCAATAAGTACGATGTTCTGCCCGAGCAGCCCGTCACCCATCTGCCAGGGGAGGGTAATGACGCCGCCATTCGTAGTGCACTTGCCAGCCGGGAAATCTCCCGCATGAATTTCTAAGGTCGCCATTACTTCCCCTTCGGTATGGGCGCACGCCTCGGCGCCGGCTAAAACGGTAATTCGTCTTCGGGTCGCGCGATGGATAGGTCGACCTCGACCAGGTCCAAGTATTCGAGCTGGATCAGGGCAAGGATCACGTGCGTCTGGAACTTCGCATGCGCTCGAAAACCATTCTTCTCCACCGACACCAGCATCACAACATATACCCGGCAATGCCGCTCAATTCGTTTGATCAGCTCGTCGCCGGCGCCAGAGACTGTAAATTCCGAGGGCACGATCGCGACAAGGATGGGTGATCCGTAAGGCTCGATCTCAGCCACATGGATCAGCATTAAATAAAGTCGGCTTCCATCCTCACGACACGGCCGATCACTTCTGTGGTTTCGTCTACCGGCCGGGTGCGAAATTCCGGGAGCTTGTTGTCGGAGGCAAGGAACCAGGCACCGCCGGTCAGCTCCAGGCGCTTCACGCACGGCTTGCCGTTGTGGTTCACGGCGTACATGGCGCCGTCGATGAGTTTGTGCTTCTCCCTGTCGGCGGTGTTCACGATCACCACGTTGCCCTTCTTCAGGGTCGGATACATGCTGTCACCGATCACCCTGATCGCGACCAGTGCGCCGGCCGGCAGGCCCTTCTCGGTAATCCAGGAGCGTCGCAAGCTCAGCATCGTGTCATCTTCAAATTCAATATCGCCGTCGTGCCCGTTGACGCCGGCATGGATGTAGCGGGCGACCATCCGAACGCCGACGAACTCGCCCCCTTGGTCGTCGACAGACACCTTGATCAATTCGCCCTGGGGCTCTTCATCCGTCACTGCGCGATCCATCGGGCCGGTACCGTCCATCAGCCACTGAGCGGAGACGTTGCAAGCCTGGGCCAGCTGGATGAGCGTGTTCGTCTCCGGGCCTTTCTTGCCAGAGCCCTTGAGGATGCGATTGATTGTCGGCTGCGGGATGCCCGAGGATCGAGCGAGTGCGCTCTGCGACACGATACCTGCCGCCTGCATCGCTTGGTCCAGCCTGGTTGAAATTGTCATCCTTGGACTATACGCGCGCGTATAGCTCGCACACAACATGCTATTCATTTGTGGATTGCTTTCCTATTCATTCGCGTATAGACTTACGCCATGGACAAAGACCCTTCGACCCTTCTCAGGGAAATTAAGCAGGCGACAGGCTGGAGCCAAACGCGCTTAGCGCTTGAGCTCGCCACCTCTCAGCCTACCGTCAATCGCATCCTCAATGGTCAAGCCAAGTGTCTCAGCGACACGCTGGTCGCGATCGATGGGTTGCATGAGAAGCATTGCCGGGGCCGCCCGCGCCGCCGAAGGCCCGCTGCGCCTACCTGATATCGAAGTTTCCATAACTGCATTGTCGCGCCCAAAAACTTTCCACGCACCATTTGTTTGCAGGAACATCACATGAACTACAAAGACGCCTTCTACAAGACCGTGCACGACGCCCCTGGCGGCTGTGAGGCGCTGGCCGTGCGCATGGGTTACACCGCCGGCCTGCTGCGCAACAAGGCCAACCCGAACTCGACGACGAACGTCATGACGATGGACGACGCCTCGCGGGTGATGGAGCTGACGGAGGATTACGCGGTGCTGCACGCGCTGGCGCGCCGCCACGGGTTCGTGTGCACGAAGATCGATTCGCAGCCGGCGAGCGACATGGCGGTGCTGGAATCGGTGACGGACATCTGGGGCAGCCTGGGCCAGGTCGGCACCCTGGTGCACACGGCGCTGGCCGACGGCCGCATCGATGCCAATGAGGTGCGCCACATCGAGAAGGCGATCTACGTTTCGATCCGCCCAATGATGGAGCTGCTGGCGCGCCTGAACGGGATGGCCGAGCAATGAGCGGCTATCTCGTCCCCACCAGCCGCCTGGCGAGTTCCCTGCTCGAATACCTCAAGCTGGGACCGCGCACCACCGATGAGCTGAGCCTGCATTTCGGCTACTCAGTGTCGGCCGTTCGATACCGCCTGAACGGGCTCGAAGATAGCGGCCTGGCGCACCACCAGAAGCTCACCTACACGACGGCGCGCGGCAGCTATTTCATGTGGTACGCCGGCGCCCGCTCAGCCAACATGACGCCGCGCGCGACGCCTCTTGCCTACCCACCGAGCAAAGCGCCGATGGTGATCCGTCGCGATCCTCTGGTCGCCGCGCTGTTCGGTGCGCCGGTCATCGAGCGCCGCGCGCTGGCGCAGAACACCTCGCGCTGCACCCGCTGCGGCATGGATCAGGGCGCCGGGCACCAGGCCGGCTGCATCGTTGCGATGGTGGCTGCATGAAAGGCTACGTCAGCATCCACAAGTGGCTGGGCCGCTGCGACGAACTGAAGTCGCCCGAGAACATGCAGTTCACCACCAGGCCGGCCAAGAGCTGCCGCGGCTGCTTGTTCCAGGGCCAGCACTCGGCCGTCTGCGATCGCGCCTGTGACGTCGCCCAGCTCGCGGAGCTGGAGCACTGCACGCGCGGCTTCATCTACGTCGAGAAGCCGGTCGACAACCGACAGCTCTCGATCATCGAGGGAGCGCACTGATGGCCAACGGTATCGACTGGTTCCGCTGGCACCACGGCAGCGTGAACGATCCGAAGTTCGGCCTGGTCGCCAGGAAGGCCGCTGCGCGCGTCGGCGACGTGATCGCTGTGTGGGCATTGATTCTTGAGCAGGCCAGCGCGAGCACTGAGCGCGGCCTGTTCGGCGCGATCGATTGCGAGGCGACTGACTTCCTGCTCGGCGCCGACGACGGCACCACGGCGCGCATCCTCGAGGCGATGCAGGGCCGCGCCCTGGTCGATGGTGATCGCGTCACCCGGTGGGAAGAGCGTCAGCCGAAGCGCGAGCGCGTGGACAACACGGGCGCCGAGCGCAAGCGTCAGCAACGTGCGCGTGACAGTGCATCGAGTGGTGCTGAGACTGGCGTCACGCCAAGTCACGCCATGTCACGCCAAGTCACGCCTAGAGAAGAGAAGAGTAGAGAAGAAGAGAAAAGAGAAGACAACGACAACAGCGCGAGCGCTGCGGCTGGCGCCGGTGTCGTCGTCGTCGATCTTGACCCTGCCGAACCGGACAATCCACGAGCCGCCGCAATGCCGCCTCGCGAAGACCCGCCGGAAAGCGTCGACCCTGCAGTCGTCCTGTCGGTGGCCCTGCGCAAGCTGGGCGTCAACGCGACGTTCACGCACCCGACCGTGCAGGACTGGTCGGCCCGAAAAGTCCCGATGCCGGTGCTGCATGCCGCAGTAGCCACGGCCCGCGAGCAGAAGGGCCCGGACGCCAAGATCCCGCCGAACTACCTGGTGCGCATTGTCGAGGATCTGCTCAACCCGCCGCCGGCGGCGCAGGGATATGCCAAGCCGGTGGCCGTACCGATCCAGGCCCGCAAGCCGCAGGGTGCGGATCCGAAGGGCACGGACGAAAGCTACGCCGAATACCAAGCACGAATGGACGCTTTCGAGGCCGCGCGCCGGAAGGCCCTGAACCCATGACCACGAACACCACC
>Ga0265780_10011359_pt1 | contig 10535 bp, 5 predicted proteins | sample P1T30metagenome_FD_192432 | JGI IMG/M metagenome (GOLD analysis project Ga0265780, IMG submission 192432) | Plant litter microbial communities from East Loma Ridge, Irvine, California - P1 T30 | ecosystem: Environmental > Terrestrial > Plant litter > Unclassified | place: USA: California... | reverse complement strand
GCTTCGCCGCAGGGACCGGTGTTCAACGAGATGGCACCGCGCGTCCATAATTCCGGGCATTGGTCAATCGAGGGTGCGGCGTGTTCGCAATTCGAGAACCACATCCGCGCGATCTGCGGACTGCCGCTGGGGGATACCGCGCTGACTGCGCCCACCGTCGCGATGGAGAATCTGATCGGGCATGATGCCGACCGCTGGGCGGAAATCCTGGCCGAGCCGGGGGCGCATCTGCATCTGTACGGCAAGGAGACGCGGCCCGGGCGCAAGATGGGGCATGTGACGCGACTGGGTAGGTGAATCCCTTCTCTCTTTCCCCGCAAGCGGGGAGAGGGAGAAGAAGAAACGGCCCACGCTCCGGGGGGAGAGCAGGCCGTCTTTCAGCGCAACCGCACAGGCGTTACGCCTGGCGCGTGCCCGTCATCGGGAAGCTGCCGAACGCGCCTGCGCCGACCGAACCCGTCAGCGTGTCGCCCTCGGCGGTCGCGCTGCAATCGAGGCTCATCGGCATCGGAACGGTGATCGACATCGTCCACTTGATCGTGTCGCCCTCGACCGTGCCGTCCTTGATGTCGACCGCGCCCATCGCGCCGACCTGGCTTCCGGTCCAGCTGTTGCCGTCGGTCTTGACGGTCAACACTGCCTTCTGGTCGCCCAGCGGCGACTTGACGATCGTATCCCAGCTTCCATCGACAGCAGCCATGGTATCTCTCCTGAATAAGCTCAGCGCACGTCCGCTACGGACGCCGCCGGGACCACCTCGACCGGTAGCCCGATGCTGTCAAGCTGGCCGCGGACCTTGCTCGCGTCGCCTACCACCACCCAGACGAACTTCGACGGGTCGAGTGCCTTGCGTGCCGCAGCGTCAAGTTCGCCCGGTGTCATCGCGCGATATTTTTGCGGCAGCGTCGCGAAATAATCGTCCGGGCGGCGATACAGCTCGTTCGACTGCATCGCGCCAAGCACTGCGCCCGACGTCTCGAAATTCCCCGGGAGCGACCGTACCGAGTCGGTAATCGTCCGGTCGAATTCGGCCTGGGTGATCCCCTTGGTGGTTAGGAACGCCGTGATGTCGCCCTGCAGCGCCTTGATCGAATCCCCGGTGCGGTCCGCCTGGACCGGGGCCGACAGGACGTAGGGCGTCTGGAATTCCGCGCGCCGGAAACCGCCGTTGACGCCGTAGGACCAATGCTTGTCCTCGCGCAGATCCATGTTGATGCGCGAGGTGAAATCGCCGCCGAGCATATCGTTCGCGGTCGTGACGCCGAGCAGGTCGTCGGTCCCGACCAACGCGGTGGGGGCCGCGCCCACGATTAGCGACTGGGGCGAGTCCGGCCGGTCGACCAGCACGATCCGCGGGCTCGCAGGCGTGGCGGCGGCAGTGAAGTCCTTGGTTCCCCGCGTACCCGTTGGCGTCCAGTCGCCGAAGCGCGCGTCGAGCGCCGCCTTGATCTCGGCGAGCGGACGATCGCTGACGACGAAGATCTTCGCCGTATCGGGGCGGATCCAGCGTTGCTGGAACGCGACCAGATCGTCGCGTCCGAGCGTCGCGACGGCCTTCGCGTCCCCGCTGCCGATCGCCTTGGCGTAGGGCGAACCCGCACCATAGACGAGCTTCGGATAAACCCGCGCCGCAAGCCCGTTCGGGCTGGTGAGCTCGGCCGCGATCCGCGACAGTTGCTGGTTCTTGAGGCGCGCGACTTCGGCGGGATCGAACTTCGGGTTGCGCACGATGTCGGCGAACAGCTCGGTCGATGCGGCAAGGTTCGCGCTCGGCGTGAACATCGAGAGGAAGGTGCGATCCGCGCTCGACCCCGCCGAGACGTTCGCCCCGAGCCGCTCCTTCGCCTCGGCCAGCGCGATCGAATCGCGCGTGGTCGTGCCTTCGCTCATCATCGCGAGCGTCAGTTGCTGCGTGCCGAGCTTGTTCGGCACGTCCGCCGCGACGCCTGCATCGAAGCTCATCACCGCCTGGGTGATCGGCACCGCGTTGCGATAGGCGTAGACCAGTTCGATCCCGTTGCGCAGCTTGGCGCGCTCGATCTTGGGATAGACCAGCTCGCCGAGCGTGCCGACCGCGGGCAGGCCGCCGCGCGTGCCCTTGACCGCGGGTTCGGGCGCGGTGGCGACCTTGGCGGGCGGGGTCGATTCGACATAGGCATCGCGCGCACCGGGAACGACGGTGAGGCCGTAGACGGGGCGCGACAGCCACTTGGCGGTCGCCGTCTTGACCTTCGCGGGCGTCTCCGCGGCGAGCGTTGCGAGCTGCTTCTTGTAGAAGCCCGGATCGTCCGCATAGAGCGCGCCCTGCGCGAGCGCGACCGCCTTGCCGCCGAAGCCGCCGGTCGATTCGAGCCCGGCGATGGTGCGCGCGGCGTCGCGGGTCGCGACCCGCTGGACTTCGTCCGCGGTCGGGCCGTTGGCGATGAACTCGGCGATGATCGCATCGAGCCGCTTGGCGACGACTGCCGGATCAACCCCCGGACGGACGTCCGCGCTGATCGTGAACATGCCGACCTGCGAGAAGCTCTCGTTGCTTGCGGACACCGCGACGGCGAGCTTTTCCTTGCGGACCAGCGCATTGTCGAGGCGACTGCTCGACAGGCCGCCAAGCACGCCCGCCGCGACATCGAGCGCGACCGAGTCAGTGTCGTTGAGGCCGGGCACCGCCCACATCCGGTGGATCCGCGTGTTGGCGACGCGGTCCTTCATCGTCTCGAACTTGGCGACCGGGAGCGTCGGCACGGGCGCGGCTGGCGCGACGCTGTCGGGACCGCGCGGGATCGCACCGAAATATTTGGTGACGAGCGTCTTCGCGCTCGCGGCATCCACATCGCCCGACAGCACCAGCACCGCATTGTTGGGCCCATAATGCCCGCGGAACCAGTTCTTGACGTCCTCGACGCTGGCGGAATCAAGATCGGCCATCGATCCGATCGTGGAGTGGCCGTAAGGATGGTTCGCGGGGAAGAGGGTCTCGACCTGCTTGTACTCGACCAGGCCGTAGGGCTGGTTGTCGCCCTGCCGCTTCTCGTTCTGGACGACGCCGCGTTGTTCATCGACCACTGCCGGCGTCAGCGCGCCGAGCATATAGCCCATGCGGTCGCTCTCGAGGAACAGCGTACGCTCGAGCGCGGCGGCGGGGACGGTCTCGAAATAATTGGTGCGGTCGAAATAGGTCGTGCCGTTGAGGTCGGTCGCGCCGATCGCCTTGGTGTAATCGAAATAGTCGCCCGGTGCATTCTCGCTGCCGTTGAACATGAGATGTTCGAACAGATGCGCGAAGCCGGTCTTGCCCTTGGGCTCGAACTTGGAGCCGACATTGTACCAGATGCTGACCGCCACGACGGGCGCCTTGCGATCGGTGTTGACGATGACGCGCAGGCCATTGGGCAGGCGGAACTCGCTGTAGGGAATGTCGACCTGGCGGACGAGATCCGCAACCGGGGCGGGCTTGGGCAGCACCGATTGGGCGGTTTGTGCAAAGGCCGGCGCGGCGAGCGTCGCCAGAGCAACGCCCGAGAGCGCGAGGAGCTTTACGGTCATCGTGATGGATTCCCCGGAAGAAAGGTTCTGCAGACCACTGTGCTATCCGGGTATAGCAATGGGGTTAGGCGTTGCAATCCGTGTTGCGTGATGGCGCGACACGCAGCCGCCGATCAGGGCAAGCTGAACGACCAGCTACATCGCAAACCGCCCGATCGCCGCAATCCTTTCGACGGGCTCGACCTGATCTGCCTCGGACAACGACACTGCGGTCTTGGGAAAGCAGATCCGCGCAGGATTGCCGACCGCGGTCGCACCCTCCGGTACGTCGGTCAGGACGACCGCATTCGCGCCGATCAACGCATGTGCGCCGATCGTCACCGCGCCGATGATCTTCGCGCCTGCGCCGATATCGACCTGGCCGCCGATCGTCGGCACGCCGCCCTTTGCCGCGCCGATAGTGACTTGCTGGAAGATCAGGCAATTCGGGCCGATTTCCGCATCGGGATGGATGACGATCCCGTTCGGATGCGGCAGCAGCAATCCGCCACCCAGCCGAGCGTTGAGCGGGATGTCGGCACCGGTCATCATCGTCCAGAAACGGTGGCGCAGGATCGCGAACCGCTTCTGCACCGCGGGGACGAGCCCGGGTGCGCTACGCGCGCGCTGATAATCGCGGATCGACTTCAACAACGATTTGGACGGAACCCATCCGGATCGGCGTTCGCGTTCCCAATCGGGCGTTTCGCTGGAAATCATGACGGCTGGCCCTTGCAATACCACGATGCAGAACGCTGCTCGACAGCACTAACTCGGCGCAAGACGGCAACAGATCTACCGTCTGTTCATAACGAATACCAGATTAATGATTTGCCGGACCGTCGTCGTTAAAGCGAGGTTTACCAACTGCCGGAAATCGATCTTGTTTTACGGTCGATACACGCGCTCGACCTTTCTACGCAGATCGTCGCGCCAGAACAGCACCGGCTTCAGGCGATGCGCGACGAACAGCGGGGCCTGGTCCGCATAATGCGGTGAGTCCGGACGAGTCGTCGCCGCACCAAACGGCTGGATCGACTGCGACGAAACGCGCCCCGCCTTGTCCCACGCCATCAGCATGATGAAGCTGTCGCCATGCTTGACCACCAGCCTACCGTCGGGGGCTTCGTCCCAGGTCGAGGCGGCGCGCAGCACGTCGGGTGCACCATCGAGCGGGAGATCAACCTTGCCCTGCCGCAACCGCAACACCGTGCCGAGCGGCGGATCGAGCGTGCCGAAATGCGTCTGGAGATACGCCGCCGCCTTGGCCAGCGCATCGCGCGGATCGAGTTCGGGGCGGCGCTGATAATGCCATTTCTGCCCGGTCCGCAGCAGGATCGCGGCGAGCGCCTGCCCGCTGTGCTGCCCATCGAAATTGCGGTTCCAGCGCTGCAACACGCCGAGCGCTGCGCGGAGTTGCGGGTCGCCGCGTGGGTCGATCGCGGCGATATCGCGATACCATTTCGCCGCCCAGCTGTAGCGGCTGATGCCGGTATCGAACTTGATCCTGAGCAGGTCGGCCTCGCTGATCCGCGGGGTTTGCCCCATCAGTTCGATCGCGCGGGTGCCGCGGTTGGTGGTGTCGGTCTCGATCCCGAGCAGCGGGCTGTAATCCTGCGGGCGGATCTCGGACCCCTGCCCCGCCGCCTGATACGGCGTGTTGTTGGCGTTGATCAGGAAGCCCGACGCAGGGTTCACGTTGCGCGGGACTGCCGCGAACGGCACCGTCCCCGGCATCAGCGCGCGCGACGTGTCGCCCGGCAACAGGTGCTGGTAATCATAGCCCGGGCGGCGGTTGGGGAAGCTCGCGTTATAGACATAGGCGATGTCCCCTCGCGCATCGCCGTAGAGGAAGTTGGTTGCCGGAACGCCCTGGATCGCGAGCGCCTGCTGCCATTCCCCGAAGTTCCGCGCACGCGTCAGGCGGTAATATTCCTCGATCATGCGCAGCTGGTCCGCGCCGGCGTAGCGGATCGCATAGGCACCGCTCTTGTTGACGATCACCGGCCCCTGCACCGCGCGATAGACCGTCTTCGGGATCGGCAGCACGAACGGCCCGAACCGGACGCCCAACCACACGCGCCGCGCCTGTAATGGCCGCCACGCACCGTCGAAGCGATAGCGCGTGTGCGCGGCATCGGTATCGAGCTTATAGACGTCGGTCAGGTCAGGCCGGTTGACGGTGTTGGTCCAGCCGAGATGCTCATTATGCCCTATCACCGGAAACGGCACGCCCGGGAAGGTCGCGCCCGAGAAATGCCAGCCGGTCCCCGATTGCACCGACAGTTCGTACCAGGCGACCGGCCCCTTCCACGGCTGGTGTGCATTGGACAGGACACGGGTGAAGCCATCCGCCGATGGCTTCGGTGCGACGACGAAGGCGTTGGAGCCGTTCTGATTGCCCTCCGCGGGCGGGAGCGCCGCGGGATCCGGCGCATCGGGCGTGGCCCCAGCGCTTTCGCGCGGCAGCGGCTTGTCGCCCGACAGCGCGCCGAGCACCGCATCGAGCCCGAAGAAGAACGGCGTGCGCAGGACGAAACCAGTCGCGACATCCTCGCCATTGACGGGGAACAGCTTGGCGAGCCGCACCTCCCCCGGGTGCCGCCGCGCATAGGTGTTGAGCCCGGTCGCATAGGCATCGAGCAACGCGCGGACATCGGCGGGCTGCTTGAGATAATCGCGATGCGCGGTCTCGCGCGCGCCGAGCAGCGCAAGCGTGTAGTCGACCTTCGCGCCATCCGCCCCGGTCATCGCGCCGAGCCGCCCACGCGTCATCGCGACTGCTTCCTGCAGCGTCGCGAAATCGTCCTCGGCATGGGCGTAGGCGACGCCGTAAGCGACATCCGGGTCGGTCTTGCCGAAGATGTGGGGTACACCGAACCGGTCGCGCGCGATCACGCTGTCGTAGCGATGCTTGGGCGGCGGCGTGGCGCTGGATGCGACGATCGGTTCCCACACCGCGAGTCCTGCCGCCGCCGCGACGACCAGTCCGGCGACGCCCCATCCAACCGTGCGCAGCATCGTCTTCCCCCGTGTGGCTCTGGTCTTGGCCAGTTCGTTCGCTATCTTGGCGCAGGCTGCGGATTTGTCACGCAATCCGTATAACCACGCCTTGTGTTGCATATTTACAACACCATATCGGCGGAAGCAAATCGTGAGGGTGGTGGATGAACATCGAGAAATTTACCGATCGCGCCAAGGGTTTCCTGCAATCGGCGCAGACCGTCGCGATCCGCATGAGCCATCAGCGGATCGCCCCCGAACATATCCTGAAGGCGCTGCTCGAGGATGAGCAGGGCATGGCGTCGGGGCTGATCACCGCGGCGGGCGGCGACGCGAAGCGTGCGGCAAGCGAGACCGACCTGCTGCTGGCGAAGATCCCGGCGGTATCGGGCAGCGGCGCGCAACAGACGCCGGGGCTCGACAATGATGCGGTGCGCGTGCTCGACCAGGCCGAGCAGATCGCGACCAAATCGGGCGACAGTTTCGTCACGGTCGAGCGGCTGCTGGTGGCGCTCGCTTTGTCGCTCAATACGGCAGCGGGCAAGGCACTGAAAACCGCGGGCGTCGCGCCCGAGGCGCTCAACGCCGCGATCGAGAAGGTGCGCAACGGCCGTGTCGCCGACAGCGCGGGGGCCGAGGACAAGTTCGACGCCTTGAAGAAGTTCGCGCGCGACCTGACGCAGGCGGCGCGCGACGGCAAACTCGACCCGGTGATCGGCCGCGACGAGGAAATCCGCCGCACGATCCAGATCCTCGCGCGCCGCACCAAGAACAACCCGGTGCTGATCGGCGAACCCGGCGTCGGCAAGACCGCGATCGCCGAGGGGCTGGCGCTCCGCATCGCCAATGGCGACGTTCCCGACACGCTCAAGGACCGCAAGCTGATGTCGCTCGACATGGGCTCGCTGATCGCGGGCGCGAAATATCGCGGCGAGTTCGAGGAGCGGTTGAAGGGCGTGCTCGACGAGGTGAAGGCCGCCGAGGGCGACATCGTGCTGTTCATCGACGAGATGCACCAGCTGATCGGCGCGGGCAAATCCGAAGGCGCGATGGATGCGGGGAACCTGCTGAAACCGGCGTTGGCGCGTGGTGAGCTGCATTGCGTCGGCGCGACGACGCTCGACGAGTATCGCAAGTACGTCGAGAAGGACGCGGCATTGCAGCGCCGCTTCCAGCCGGTGTTCGTGGGGGAGCCGACCGTGCCCGACACGATCTCGATTCTGCGCGGGTTGAAGGAGAAGTACGAGCTCCATCACGGCGTGCGGATCACCGACGCGGCGATCGTCGCGGCGGCGACCTTGTCCAACCGCTACATCACCGACCGCTTCCTCCCCGACAAGGCGATCGACCTGATGGACGAGGCAGCGTCGCGCATCCGCATGGAAGTCGAAAGCAAGCCCGAGGAAATCGAGATTCTCGACCGGCGGATCATCCAGCTCAAGATCGAGCGCGAGGCGTTGAAGCGCGAGAGCGACGCGGCGTCACAGGATCGGCTGGTCAAGCTCGACGGCGAACTCGCCAATCTCGAGCAGCAATCCTCCGAGCTGACCACGCGCTGGCAGGGCGAGAAGGACAAGATCTCCGCCGAGGCCAAGCTCAAGGAGCAGATCGACGCCGCGCGGCTCGAACTCGAGCAGGCGCAGCGTGCGGGTGATCTGGCGAAGGCGGGCGAGCTCTCCTACGGACGCATCCCCGATCTGCAACGGCAGTTGGATGCCGCGGCGGGCGCGACCAAGGGCGCGATGCTGCGCGAGGAAGTGACGGGCGAGGACATCGCGGGCGTCGTCGCGCGCTGGACCGGGATTCCGGTCGAGCGGATGCTCGAAGGCGAGCGCGACAAACTGCTCGCAATGGAAGCGACGATCGGCAAGCGCGTCATCGGCCAGCAGAACGCGATCCGCGCGGTGTCGACTGCGGTGCGGCGCGCCCGGGCGGGGTTGCAAGACCCCAACCGTCCGCTGGGATCGTTCCTGTTCCTCGGGCCAACCGGCGTCGGCAAGACCGAGCTGACCAAGGCGCTCGCCGAATTCCTGTTCGATGATCCGACCGCAATGGTCCGCATCGACATGAGCGAGTTCATGGAGAAGCATGCGGTCGCGCGGTTGATCGGCGCGCCTCCGGGCTATGTCGGGTATGAGGAAGGTGGTGTGCTGACCGAGGCGGTGCGCCGGCGGCCGTATCAGGTCGTGCTGTTCGACGAAGTCGAGAAGGCGCATGGCGATGTGTTCAACATCCTGCTGCAGGTGCTCGACGACGGGCGGCTGACCGATGGCCAGGGCCGCACGGTCGACTTCACCAACACGATCATCGTGCTGACCTCCAACCTCGGCAGCCAGGTGCTGACGACTTTGGGCGAAGGCGAGGATGTCGCGAGCGTCGAGCCGCAGGTGATGGAAATCGTGCGCGGGCACTTCCGGCCCGAATTCCTCAACCGGCTCGACGAGATCGTGCTGTTCCACCGGCTCGGCCAGGCGGAAATGGCGCCGATCGTCGATATCCAGGTTCAGCGGATCGCGACGCTGCTTGGCGAGCGCAAGGTGACGCTCGATCTTACCGATGCGGCGCGGCTGTGGCTCGGGCGAGTCGGGTACGATCCGGTGTACGGTGCGCGACCGCTGAAGCGGGCGGTGCAGCGCTATCTGCAGGATCCGCTCGCGGACCTGATCCTGCGCGGGAGCGTCAAGGATGGCGCGACGGTGCGGGTCGATGAGGGTGACGGGAAGCTGGAGCTGGTGGTGGAGTGATCGTCTGCCCTGCCTGAGGGGGGCTTGGTGTCGACGGTGTCCCCACCTCATACCGACCCACCCCCGGCCCCTCCCTTCCAGGGAGAGGAGTAGGCTGTGGTACCCTCCGGCTGGACCGACCAATACTGTAAGGGTCAGAGCTTACGCCGACAGACGAGCGCAACGGGCTCCCCTCCCTGGAAGGGAGGGGCTGGGGGTGGGTCGGCCCGTGGTCGAACGCTGCACTGGCCTCAAACTCCCCCGCCCCTTCCAAGTAGGGAAGCAGACAAAAAAAGGGGGCGGTTCCTGTGAAGGAACCGCCCCCTTTTCACACCCCAGCCTTACAGCTTGAACTTCGCCCCTGCCAGGAAGCGACGGCCATAGATGCCCTCCCCGGTCTGGACCGGGTTGTAGAGATACGCGCCATAGGTGACCGGATCGATCGGCGGCAGGCGATCGAACAGGTTGATCGCGTTGACGTAGAAGGTCAGCCCGTCCGAAACCTGCACGCTCGTGTTGAGATCGAACGTGATGTAGCTCTTCACGCGGCAGCCGGTGTACGCTGGCGACGGTGCGAGGCCGCAATCGCGGTAGCCCGTGCCCTGGTCCTCGGCCGACAGATCGTAGCCCGACACGTAATTGACCGTCCCCGTCAGCGACATCGGTCCCTTCTGGAAGGTGTTCTGCCAGTTGCCGCGCCAGCGGTACGTGCCCGACCCGGCGGTCAGGTTGAAGTTGCCGAGCGTGTCGACATAGGTCTCCTTGTGGCCGTCCGGGAAGCTCGTGCTGAGTTCGAGCTGCAACGTCGCGTCAAGGTTGCTGATCCACGTCACGCCGCGGACATTGACCCGGCTGTTGATGCCGAAATCGATGCCCGACGACTGGATCGTGTTCGCATTGACCAACGCCGAGGCGACATAGAGGACACGCGGCGTCGCATTCGGGAAGGCGGGGTCGGGGGCGTCCGGGGTGATCGTGAAGCCGTTGGGGATCGCCGCGCCCGAATAATAAGCGTTGAGTGCGTCGCCCGACGTCAGCGAGGTGATCGCATTGGTCTTCTTGATGTTGAAGTAATCGACCGTGAACGCGACGTTGCGGATCGGTTCGAACACCACACCACCGGTGAAGCTGCGCGACCGCTCCGGCTTGAGGTTGGGCGAGGCGAGCGTCGTCGCACCGTAGCTTCCCGAGCGCAGGTACGTCGGGCAGGCGGTGCTGAACGTCGCGACCGAGCAGCCATATTGCCCAAGATACGTATCGTTGAACAGACCGGCCGAGTTGGTGACA
>Ga0265780_10011358_pt1 | contig 10535 bp, 10 predicted proteins | sample P1T30metagenome_FD_192432 | JGI IMG/M metagenome (GOLD analysis project Ga0265780, IMG submission 192432) | Plant litter microbial communities from East Loma Ridge, Irvine, California - P1 T30 | ecosystem: Environmental > Terrestrial > Plant litter > Unclassified | place: USA: California... | reverse complement strand
GCGCCTTGGCGAAGCGCGCACCGAGCCCGCTCGAGGCGCCGGTGACCATGGCAATCTTTCCTTCGAAGTTGACTTCAATTCCCACGTCCGGCTCCCCCGCTGCTGTCGAAGTTCGAAAGCATCATGATCCCACAAATGCCGAGTATTAGATTGCCCCAACTAATATTGCCCTTACAATGGCCGCCATATTGCATTCGTCAGTAAAAACCCGCACACTCGTGCTATTTTAAAGACTGCCTCAACGAAAGCCAACAAAAACCATGACAGAGACAAGCAAGCTCATCGAACAATACGGACCGCGCGAAGCCATGGAATACGATGTCGTGGTCGTCGGCGGCGGCCCTGCCGGCCTGTCGGCCGCGATCCGGCTCAAGCAGCTGGCAGCGGAAAAAGGCCAGGAAGTCTCGGTCTGCGTACTGGAAAAAGGCGGCGAACTCGGCGCCCACATCCTGTCTGGCGCGGTGATGGACCCGCGCGCAATCAACGAACTGATCCCCGACTGGAAAGAAAAAGGCGCGCCGCTCAACACCGTTGTCACCGAAGACCGCGTGATGTTCCTGACCGAGACCAAATCGTTCTCGACGCCTGTGTTCGCCATCCCCCCGGCCTTGCAAAATCACGGCAACTACATCGTGTCGCTGGCCAACGTGGTGCGCTGGCTGGGCCAGCAGGCCGAAAGCCTGGGCGTGGAAATCTTCCCCGGCTTCCCGGCCGCCGAAATCCTGTACAACGAAGATGGTTCCGTCAAAGGCGTCGCCACCGGCAATATGGGCGTCAACCGTGAAGGCGAGCCAGGCTCGGACTTCCAGCTGGGTATGGAACTGCACGCCAAGTACACCTTCTTCGCCGAAGGCTCGCGCGGCCACCTGGGCCGCCAGCTGATGGCGAAATATGACCTGAACAAGGGCAAGGACCCGCAGACCTATGGCATCGGCATCAAGGAGCTGTGGGAAATCGATCCGGCCAAGCACCAGCCGGGCCTGGTGATCCACACGGCCGGCTGGCCGCTGCCGAACGACACCTATGGCGGCTCGTTCCTGTACCACCTGGAAAACAACCAGGTTGCGGTGGGCTACGTGGTCGGGCTGTCGTACCAGAATCCGTACCTGTCGCCGTACGACGAATTCCAGCGCTACAAGACGCACCCGGCCATTCGCGGCTTCTTCGAAGGCGGCAAGCGCATTTCGTATGGCGCGCGGTCGATCACCGCCGGCGGCCTGCAATCGTTGCCGAAAACCGTGTTCCCGGGCGGCGCGCTGATCGGCTGCGACGCGGGCTTCCTGAACACCAGCCGCATCAAGGGCAGCCACGCCGCGATCAAGACCGGCATGCTGGCGGCCGAGGCAGCCTTTGCCGCGCTGGGCGAAGGCCGCACGAGCGATGAACTGACCAGCTTCCCGGCGGCGTTCGAAGCATCGTGGCTGCATGAAGAGCTGCACGTGGCGCGCAATTTCAAGCCGTGGATGAGCAAAGGCTTGGTGTTGGGCACGATCATGACCGGCATCGACCAGATCGTGTTCCGTGGCAAGGCGCCGTGGACGCTGCACCACAAGCATGCCGACCACGAATGCCTCAAGCCGGCCTCGCACTTCAAGCCGATCGCCTATCCGAAGCCGGATGGCAAGCTGACGTTCGACAAGCTGTCGTCGGTGTTCATCTCGAACACCAACCACCGCGAAGACGAGCCGATCCACCTGACGCTGAAGAACCCGAGCGTGCCGGTCGATGTGAACCTGGCCAAGTACGCCGGCCCGGAACAGCGCTACTGTCCGGCCGGGGTGTACGAGTACGTCAAGCGCGAAGACGGCGGGGATCGCCTGCAGATCAATTCCCAGAACTGCGTGCACTGTAAAACCTGCGATATCAAGGACCCGACCCAGAACATCGTCTGGGTCACGCCGGAAGGCGGCGGCGGACCGAATTATCCGAATATGTGACGGTGCGGCGGGCTGTACAACGGCACGCCGATGCCTATCTCTACTGCTGACTTTGTGCGCTACGTCTTACAGCATCGCCGCCAATGCTCTGATTGGCGGGCCATTCCAACAGCGTAGCATTAGCTCCTCACACACTGTGGCAGGAGACGAGTATGGGTGATTACACTGGGAAAAATGACCAGACATCGGCACACAATCCAGGCCAGCAAGGCGGCAGTCTGCAACGTGATTGACTATGAAGCGGCATGCAGCACGACATTGCTGGCGACCGGCAACATATCGGCCAGCGAAGCGGCCGAACGACCTGAACGCCGACCGCGACAGCCGTGACCAGGGTTCGCCGGGCGGCACGTCCCGGCAGATGGACCAGCAGAGCGGCTGGGAAGGCAAGCAGGACAAGAACCGCTGAGGTGGCACTGTCCACGCAAAAGCGCGGCGCCTGGATCGGGCCGCGCTTTTTTTGCGTCGTTCAGGGTGGCGGCATGCTGCTCGCATCGATGCCGAACCACTTGAGCGACAGCGCGCGCAAGGTGCCGTCCGCACGCGCTTCGCGCAGCGCCTTGTCGATCGCCAGCTTGAAGTTCGGGTGGCCCTTGCGCATCGCAATGCCAACGCGCTCGACGTTGCCGACACGGGCGCCGGCCTTCAGTGGCAATTGCGTGTGCTTGATCAGGTAATCGACCAGCAGGCTGTCGTCAAGCAAGGCATCAATGCGCCCGAATGCCAGGTCCTGCAAATTCTCGGGCATGGCCGGATATGTCTTGACCTCGATGCCGGGAACGTCCCTGGCCCGCTGTTCAAACACGCTGTTCTGGCGTACGCCCAGCTTGCGACCCTTGAGATCGCCCAGCGTGCGATACGTGGCGCGTTCATTGGTGCGCACGATCAGCTGGAACTGCGAATAGGTGTAGGGCGCCGAGAAGTCGAATTCTTTTTCGCGCTGCGGCGTGATGATGACCTGGCTGATCGCGACATCGACCCTGCCCGCGCTCAGCGCCGGCAGGATCGCGCGCCATTCGGTCAGCACGAACTGCGGCTTGAGATCCATGCGCATGGCGACGGTGCGGGCCACGTCGACATCGTAGCCGGTGAGCTGCCCGCTTGTCGTGTCACTGACATTAAATGGCGGATAGGTGCCCTCGAGCGCGATGCGCAGCGTGCCGCGCGTGGCCGTGATATCCGCCAGGTCGGCGGCCGCTGCCCATGGCGTGCTTAGCGCCGCAAGCGCCGGCGCCAGTACCAGTGCCAACATTCGCGCCAGCGCGCGGCGCCGCCCTTCCCTTGCTATCCCTTCGGGCATCTGCCAGGTCCCCGCACGGTCAAAGACACGTTATAACTGAAAAACAGCGCGAATGACCAGAGTCACGAACTCAAGACGATGCGCTTTTGCTCGCGCGCCGAGCGGTAGACGGCCTCGATGATGCGCATGTCGCGCAGCCCCTCCTCGCCCGGGACAAGCGGCTCGCGGTTCTGCAGCACGCACTGCGCCATGTGGTCGAGCTGGCCGACCCACTGGTTCGCGTAGGGCCCTGGCGGTGGTTTGACCTCGGTCTTGTCGCTGCGTTCAGCGCCGACCCACATGCGCTGGCCGCTGTAGGCCGTGGCCGGCTCCAGCTCGATCCGGCCCTTCTCGCCCATCAGCACGAACTGGTTGCGGTTGGCGCTGTACATCGACATGCACGAACCGATCGCGCCGGACGGGAACTCGAGCTGGAAGTCGATCATGTCTTCCACTTCACGGAAGCGCGGGTCGTTGCGGTTCGTGGTTTCTTTCGCGAACACCGCCAGCGGCTCTTCCCCGGTGGTATAGCGCGCCGCCTGCAAGGCGTAGATGCCGATGTCCATCAGCGACCCGCCGCCCGACTGCGCCTTCTTCATGCGCCAGCTGTTGGCGTCGCCCGCGACAAAGCCATGCTCGGAGCGGAAATAACGGATCGTGCCGATCGCGCCGGCGCGCGCCAGGCGGATGGCCTCGACATTGTGCGGCTCGAAGCGCGAGCGGTAGCCGATCATCAGTTTCTTGCCGGCCTTGCGGCACGCGGCAATCATCTGCTCGCACTCCAGCGGGTTGATCGCCATCGGCTTTTCGCACATCACGTGCTTGCCGGCCTGCGCAGCGCGGATCGTGTACTCGGCGTGCATGAATACCGGCAGGCAGATGTAGACGATGTCGATGTCGGGGTTATCGCGGATGCGGTCGAAGTCGCTATACGAATAGATGCCGCGCTCGGGCACGCCGTATTCCTGCGCGACCTTCCTGGCCTTGGCGGCGTCGCCGCTGACCAGCGCCACCAGCCGGCTGTGCTGGCAATGTTGGAACTGCGGGATGATGCGGCCCAGGCCGTACCCACCCAGACCCACGATTGCGTAGCCGAGCTTGCGCCCGGTGCTGGCCCAGCTCGAACCCATCGCACTCGCCGCCAGGACGCCACCTGCCGCCATCACCAGGCCACGCCGATTTACATCGATCATTCTTGTCTCCTTTATCATGTCTGTTCAGGAAGGATACAATTGATTCATATGAAATGATAGCGGTATCATCGCTGTCTTCCGTTCGTCCACCTTGCCAGGAGTTGCCAATGTCCGTGTCCCACCGCCGTGCTCCCTGTTATGCCTCTTTATTGCGCCTACTGCTCGCCGCCGGTGTCACCGCCGCTGTTGCCACCAGCGTGTCTGGGGCGGCATCCGCCGCGCCGGCCGCCAGCTGCAGCGGCAAGGCCCCGTCGGGCGAGCTGAAGGCCGAGCGCATTGCCGCGATCGCGCCCTCGCGAAGCGAGCCGGGACTGTACGAGGGGCCGGTGTGGATGGACGGTGCGCTGTATTTCTCGGACTTCAGCTTCAGCCAGGGTTTCCCGTCGCGCGTGCGCAAATACATTCCGGGCGGCGCGGTTACCACGGCGCTCGATGATGCGGGCAGCAATGGCCTGGCGGTCGATGCCAAGGGCGCGCTGGTGGCGGCGACCCACAAGTTCAAGGCGCTGTCGCGCTACGACCTGGCGGGCGGCGAGCGCACGAATGTGGCGGCGCAGTTCCAGGGCCAGGTCTTCAATTCGCCGAACGATATCGCCATCGCGGCGGACGGCACGATCTACTTCACCGATCCGGATTACCAGAAAGCGGCGGCGCCCGGCGGCCAGCCGGTGACCGGGATTTATCGCGTTGCGACGAATGGTGCGGTGACGCTGGTCGACGGCTCGCGCAAGAATCCGAACGGGATCGCCCTGTCACTTAACGGCGACACGCTGTACGTGAATGCGAGCGACGGCGCGGTGCGCGCCTACCCGATCAAGGACGGCGTGCCGCAAGCGGGCCGCGACCTGATCAAGGGGATCGAGAATGGCGACGGCATGACGCTCGACTGCCACGGCAACCTGTACGTGACGGAACATGCGCCGAAGCGGGTGCGCGTGTTCTCGCCGCAGGGCCGCGAACTGGCAACGATCCGGGTCGATGCCAACGTCACCAACGTCGCCTTCGGCGGGTCTGACGGCAAGACGCTGTACATCACCGGCGCCGGCGCCGTCTGGCAATTGCCGCTGGACGTGACCGGCCTTCCTTATTGAGGTTATCCGCGAACCCGCCTTACCAGCGCGGGCGCGAACCCGGGCCGAAGTTGTGGCCCGTCACCAGCGTGGTGCTCTCTACGAGCGTCGACAGACCGAGGATCAGCTGCACGAGTTTGTCGTCCGGCAGCACCCAGAGCTGGCCGCGCGGCTGCGCGGCGCCGGTGGCGGCCATGATCAGCGGCGCGATCCAGGCGGCGTCGCTGTCGACGTCGAGCAGGATGGCGTCGGCCGTCGTCTGCATATGCACCAGGCCGCCTTCGGCCAGCGTGAAGCAGATGCCCACGCCCGTCTCCTGGGGCGCGATCAGTTCCTGCATGGCGGCGTTGTGCTCGTCGATCCAGAGGTCGACATCTTGCGGCGTCTCGAGCGGGGTCCAGGGACGGGGTTTGAAGCGGAGGGGCTGTTCGGGCGGGAGAGTCATGTGCTGCACGCAAAAGGGGACGGGGCGTATCTTACGGCAATTTCCGTCGCCGCGCCCCCGGTCACTTACGCGACATCGAGCGTCACGAGCCGCACCTGCACCTGCCCGTCATCAATGATGAGTTCGCCAACCGATACGGGCAGTGCAAAGCGGCGCCGCCCTGCCGCGCCGGGATTGACGTACAACACGCCATCGCGCTCGATGCACGCCGGCTTGTGCGTATGCCCGGTGACGACGACACGCACGCCGCTGGCCACCGGGTCGATGGCGAGCTCCTTGAGATCGTGCAGCATGTGAACGACCACGCCGCCGAACGTAACGGTGATCGCTTCGGGCACGGCCCGCGCCCAGGTGCCAATATCGTTATTGCCGCGCACGCTCGTGAGCGGTGCGATCTCTGCCAGGCGCTCGAGCGTGGCCGGATCGACGATGTCACCGGCGTGCAGCAGCGCATCGCTGCCCTGCAGGAAGTCAAGCGCCTGCGGGCGCAGTAACGCGTGCGTATCGGAAATCAGCCCGATGCGAAGCGCCACTTATGGTCGCTTGCTGCCGGCCATCTTCGCAGTCGTGTAGACCGAATACAGCGCAGCGAGACCGACCAGCACATACACGACGCGGGTAAGCGTGCTGCCCGGCTCGAACAGCACGCCGACCATGTCGACGTCGAACAGCCCGACCATGCCCCAGTTCAGGCCGCCGATGATCAACAATGCCATCGCAATGTAATCAAGTGCGGACATGGTCGAGTGACCATGCGTACGCGCCGTCACCCGGCGATCGGGAACCGAGCGACGGTCCATGGTTGGGGTATTCATCGTTGCCATCACAGCCTCCTGGAAAGACATGGAAACCATCGGGACGGGTGCCCCGACGCCTGATGGCCATACTAGCCCAAGATAGCAAACACGCACGCACTATTGCAGCGCATGCGGCCCGGCTGAAGCCTCACGGTGGTGCGACTACGAACTCAGCCTTTCCAGGTGCGCGCCAGGCCGGTATCGGCGTGAATCCAGCCGCCACGCGGGCCGCTGCGGTAGTAGTAGCCCACGCCGCCGCCGCGGAAGCTCTTGATCAGGCCGCCGAGCACTTCTTCGTTCAGGCTGGCGATGCGGATGTCGGCCGCCTTGCCGACCAGATGCAGCGACTGGCGCGCGGCCGGAATACCCTGCTCGCGCAGGCGCGCATTCGATTCTGGCGAGCGGTAGCCCGACAGGATCTCGAGCGGCTTGATGATGCCGAAGCGGGCAATGAATGCCTGGGTGCTCCACAGCATCTCGAACAGCTTCGGATCGATTGGCGCCGATGCCTTGCCGTTCACGTCGCGCAGTATATGGCACAGTTCCTGATATGCCGACTCGATGACTTCGCCATCTTTCCAGTACAGCACGTTCACCTTTTCGCCGCTCTGCGGACGCGTCATCGACAGGGTGCGCGGCTTGACCCAGAAGTCAAGGTCGAGCGCCTGCGAATCGAACAAATCGGGTGGCGGCTGGAGGTCGGTCGCGGCGGCGGCCAGCGGCGAACCGATGACACCGATGGCGGCAAGGCGCGCGCCCTGATGGAGGAAGTCTCTGCGGGAAGCCATATATACGTTGGTGGAACTCGTCAATTTCGATGGTGCGTACTATAGCGTATCGGCCCCGGATCGCGCCGTACGGCGTGCACCGGCTGTGCGTGGCGCCGGCCTGGCCCCTGACTTACTCGCTGCAGTTGCAGAACCGCTTGCGTGCGCCGCCTTCGCCGGCGCCGTCGAGCCGCTTCCACATCAGGTCGCTATCGAGGCCGAAACAGGATTTTTCCTTGCCGGCGTTGCTGTAGCCGTGGCGCTCGAAGAACGCGCTCGCGCCTGCCGGGCTGTGCAAGTGCAGTTTGCTGATGTTCCAGACACGTGCCTGCGCTTCGATCGCCGCCAGCAGCGCGCGGCCTACGCCGCAGCGCAGCGCATCGGGCAGTACATAGCAGAGGGCGACCTTGCCGGCCTGGGTCAGCAGCGTCAAGCCGACCAGCGCGCCTTCGCTCTCGGCGACGACGGCAAAATTGGTCGGGGCGGCAAACCAGGCCGCGACGTTGGCCGGCGTCTTGTTGCCGAGCCAGGCGTCGAGCACCGCCGGCTGGCCGTCATGGTCGGCACGGCAGCCCTCTTCGATCGAGCGGCGCAGCAGGTTGCAGGCTGGCGCGGCATCGGCGGGGACTGCCTTGCGGATTTCAATACGCGTGGACATCGATCATCAACATAAATACGGTTACTAATTCGTGGATTGGCGAGGGATGGCGCCTTTAACTCGACGCAAAATCGCACGGCCTCGACTATACACCGAAAGTCAACAACCCTGCTGGCGGGAGGGGCAAGCGCGTATCCGGCATAACCATATGACGAAAGTATCGTTCCTTTCCCCGTCGACATTAGGGAACATGCAAGCTGTCACTATCACTTTCACGAAGCGAGACCATTATGCGCAATACCCCTCCTAATACGCTGCGCCGCTCGATCCTGGCGCTGGTCCTGGCTGCGGGCAGCGCCATTCCATTGCATGCCAGCGCGGCCGGGCCTGAACTGCTGAACGTCTCGTACGACGTCGCCCGTGAATTGTACAAAGAAATCAATCCGGCGTTCATCGCGTCGTACAAGGGGCAAAGCGGCCAGACGGTCGAGATCAAGCAGTCGCACGGCGGCTCGAGCAAGCAGGCGCGCGCCGTGGCCGATGGCTTGGCGGCATCCGTCGTCACCATGAACCAGGCCAACGACATCGACATGCTCGCCGACCGCGGCCTGGTGGCGAAAGACTGGGCCAAGAAATTCCCGAACAATGCAGCGCCCTACTATTCGACCATGGTGTTCCTGGTCCGCAAGGGCAACCCGAAGCAGGTGCGTGACTGGCAAGACCTGGCGCGCAGCGGCGTGGCCGTGATCATCCCGAATCCCAAGACCGCCGGCAATGGCCGCTACACCTACCTGGCCGCGTGGGGCTCCGTGATCAAGAAGGGCGGCAACGAAGCGGCAGCGCGCGACCTGGTCTCGAAGATCTTCAAGAACGTGCCAATCCTCGATGGCGGCGGCCGCGCAGCGACCACCACCTTTACCCAGCGCCAGATCGGCGACGTCCTGGTGACATTTGAAAACGAAGTGAGCATGGTCCGCAAGGAATTCGGCAACGACTTCGAAGTCGTCTACCCGACCAGCTCGATCCTGGCCGAGTCGCCGGTGGCCGTGGTCGACAAGGTGGTCGACCGCGAGAAGCTGCGCCAGCCAGCAACGGCATACCTGAACTTCCTGTACAGCCCGGCCGGCCAGGAAATCGGCGCCAAACACTTCATGCGCGTGCGCTCGGACGCCGTCATGAAAAAGTACGCGGCCAATTACAAGCCGATCAGCCTGTTCACCGTCGACGAGGTCTTCGGTGGCTGGCGCGCGGCGCAAAAACGCCACTTCGACGACGGCGGCGAGTTCGACAAGATCTACACCGCCAAATAAAACGCCAGTCGATGCCAAACAGCCCTGCCGCGTGCAGGGCTGTTTGCGTTCAGGCTCGTCCGATCCATCACTCGACATTTCCATCTGATATGCACTGTTAACAATATGCATTCAAACTGGCGCATATCGGCAGAAAATTGCCGCTTCATCGGGGAATTTTCTCGTGCGCCATAGACATGCCGGGCGGATAAATGCTATCTTGCCTCCCTTCTAGTTGCTCTAGAGACAGATGTTGATCCTGCGCCGCTCGGCGCCCAGCTCGCTCAACCTCAACCCCAGATTCCAGACAGACATGATCAAACACTTGCTTGCCACGGTCCTGATGACCTTTTCGGCTGCGGCACTCGCCGTGCCGTTCGGCTCACAGTCCGTTCTCGTCGTTGAAAACGATACCGGCAAAATCCTTCTTGAAAAAAATGCCAACACGGTCGTCCCGATCGCCTCGCTGACCAAACTGATGACGGCGATGGTCGTGCTCGACGCCAAGCTCGACATGAACGAGCAGATCGAAATCGACCGCGACGACGTGGACCGCGTCAAGTTCAGCAGCTCGCGCGTGCCGGTCGGCGCCAGCATTTCGCGCAGCGACGTGCTGCACCTGGCGCTGATGTCGTCCGATAACCGCGCTGCCGCCGCCCTGGCCCGTACTTATCCGGGCGGTAACGAAGGCTTCAAGGCCGCCGTACGCCGCAAGATCCGCGCGCTGGGCATGACCCAGACCTCGATCGAAGAGCCGACCGGCCTGTCGCCGCACAACCGCTCCACCGCTGGCGACCTGGTCAAGATGGCCGTCGCCTCGGTTCGGTATCCTGACATCGTGCGCATGACCACCGAGCCGAAGGAAACGATTGACATCAACGGCCGCGGCGTCGAATACCGCAACACCAACCGCCTGGTCGGCGCCAAGGGCTGGGACATCGGCCTGTCGAAGACCGGTTTCACCAACGAAGCGGGCCGCTGCCTGATCATGAACATCACGGCCGCCGGCAAGAAGGCAACGCTCGTGCTGCTCAATGCCGGTGCGTCGTCAGCGCGCGTGGTCGATGCCCTGAATATCCGCCGCTTCATCAGCGGCGACGCCGCACCCGTGGCACGCGTCGCGCGCGCCTCCGCAGGTGGTCCGCGCATCAAGGCCAGCG
>Ga0265780_10011357_pt1 | contig 10535 bp, 10 predicted proteins | sample P1T30metagenome_FD_192432 | JGI IMG/M metagenome (GOLD analysis project Ga0265780, IMG submission 192432) | Plant litter microbial communities from East Loma Ridge, Irvine, California - P1 T30 | ecosystem: Environmental > Terrestrial > Plant litter > Unclassified | place: USA: California... | reverse complement strand
ATTTCGAGAACGTGAAAGACAGCTATCACGCGTCCATCCTTCACCTGTTCTTCACTACTTTCGAGATCAACCGCCTGTCGCAGAAGGGCGGGATTATCGTTAGCCCTGATGGCGGCAACCATGTGAGCTTTTCGGCAATCGACGCCGACGCCGCGCGCGACGACAATTACGCTAGCCAAAAGCTCCGGTCGGAAAGCGACCTGCAGTTGGCAGACCCGTCGCTGCTCGATGGGTTCGATGACTTCGGGGACGGGGGCACGCTGCAGATCCTGTCAGTCTTCCCTGGCTTTGTTCTCCAGCAGATCCAGAACTCGCTTGCCGTGCGCCAGATTCTACCGCGCGGCACCGAACAGACGGAGTTGAACTGGACCTATCTGGGGTTCGACACCGACACGCCGGAGCAACGCAAGGTTCGCCTGAAACAAGCCAACCTGATCGGCCCGGCGGGCTTCGTCTCCATGGAGGATGGCTGCGTCGGCGGTTTCGTCCAGCGGGGCATCGCCGGGGCGCCCGAACTTGCCTCCGTGATGGAGATGGGCGGCGACGGCACGGGATCGAGCGAGAGCCGCGTCACCGAAGCGTCGATCCGCGGCTTCTGGAAAGCCTATCGTCGGGAGATGGCGCTGTGAGTGCGCCCGTGCTTGATCACGACCGCCTGTTCAGGCTGGTAGGCACCTTTCACGCGGCTTACGCGCGGTGCATCGACGATGAGGGTGGCACTGCTTGGCCCGAGTTCTTTGACGAGGAATGCCTGTACCTCGTCACCACAGACGACAATCATCGGGCAGGCATGTCGGCCGGACTAATCTACGCCGAAGGCCGGGGGATGCTTAAGGACCGCATCACCGCGCTCGAGGAAGCCAATATCTACGAGCAGCACGGTTACCGCCACCTGCTGGGGCAACCTTCGATCGGGGCGGTTCAGGGTGATGTCATTCCAGTGGAAACCAGCTTCCTAGTCGCGCGCATCATGCGCACCGGCGAGACCAGCATTTTCGCAACGGGCCGTTATCTCGACCAGTTCGTGATGCGCGAGGATCGTCTGCTGCTACGCGAGCGGCGCGTGGTGTGCGACAGCAAACAGATTGATACGTTGCTGGCGCTGCCGCTGTGACGACCCGCGTAATCGCCCTAGCGCTCGGCGACCCGAACGGCATCGGGCCGGAGATCGCCGTCGCCGTTGCGACCGCCCCGTCGGTAGAGAATGACGCGAGCCGGCTTGTACTGGTTGGTGACGCAGTGGTGGTTCGCCACTATGCCGATGGCGCGACGGTTCGGCTGGTGGATCCCGCCGATCTTCCCGCAGCCGCGCCGGGCACGGTTGACCTTGTGGCTACCGAAGCATTGGAGCCTGGCGCGTTTCGGCCGGGCCATTGCGACGCTGCCTCCGGCGAGGCGACGGTGGCTTATGTCCAACGTGCGCTGGATCTGGTCCAGAACGGCCACGCGAGCGCGATCGTCGCATGCCCTCACAACGAAACCGCCGTGAACGCAGCCGGCATCGCTTTCTCAGGCTATCCCGGACTGGTGGCGGACCTGACCGGCTCTCGGCAGGACGAGGTGTTCCTGATGTTGGTGGGCGGGGGCCTCCGGATCGTCCACGCAACCTTGCACGAGCGACTGGCGGATGCGCTCGCCCGGCTCGATGCGCCGCTGGTCGCAAAGGCCGCCCGCGCGATGTGCGAGGCGTTGATAGCCTTGGGCATCGAGGCCCCGCGGATCGGTCTGTTCGGCATCAATCCCCATGCGGGGGAAGCCGGGCTGTTCGGTGATGACGACGATCGCGTCACCTTTCCGGCTGCGGCGATGCTGCGCGAGGAAGGTGTCGACGTGGTGGGGCCGCAAGGAGCGGACCTATTGCTGACCAGCGGCGCATGCGACGGATTCGTCGCGGCTTATCATGACCAGGGGCATATCCCCATCAAGCTGCTTGCCGGTCGCGCGAGTTCGGCACTGACGATCGGCGCGGGCGTGCTATTCGCCAGCGTCGGACACGGCAGCGCACCCGACATAGCGGGGCGGGGTCTTGCAGATCCCGAGCCGCTACGCCGCGCGATTACTTTGTTGAACGGCGCTCAGCCCGCCGGGGAGGCGACGCGATGAGCGTGACCGTCCGCGTAAAGGGCAGCGACATCAGTTTCCCTTCCGACGCCCGCGAGACGCTGCTCGATGCGGCCGAACGCGCTGGCTATGCGGTTCCGTATTCCTGTCGCAAGGGCGTTTGCTTAACCTGTAAGGGCGGGTTGGTGACGGGGACGTTGCTGACCGGCCGGCGCTCTAGCGTCTCCGGCCTGCAGGAAGATGTACTTTATTGCGTCGCGAGCGCTAAAACGGACGTCGAGATAACTCCAAAATGGATTGTCGAGCGTAAGACGCCGGAGCGTCGCCGTTACGACGCGATCGTGCACCGGATCGATCATCCGGCCGCCGACGTTTCCATTGTGCACCTGCGCCTGCCGATCGGTCGTCGTATTCCCTTCCGGGCAGGACAATATGCCAAGATTCTGTTCCCCGATGGCGACAGCCGCAACTACTCGCTCGCCAACCCACCGCATGACAACGACGTGGCGCAACTGCATGTCCGCCGCGTTCCCGGCGGCCGCTTCTCCGACCATCTACTGGCCACGCTAGCGCGGGGCGACCGTCTCAACTTGGAGATGCCGTATGGATTGTTCACACTGAGCGAGGACGACACGGTGCCAGCGGTGATGCTGGGGACGGGCACGGGCTTTTCGTCGCTACGGTCGATGATCGCCGACCTTGCCCGACGGCGCGTCGGCAGGGACGTGCACCTGTTCTGGGGTGGTCGGACGGAGGCCGATCTGTACGAACTGCCCCGCGTCCGGTTATGGGCGGAACGCTATCGCTGGCTTCGGGTGACGCCCGTGCTGTCCCGGGCCGACGCGGCATGGACCGGTGCGACGGGTCGCATCCAGGACGCAGCCCTCGCCACCTATCCGGATCTGCGGGAGCACGAGGTCTATGCCTGCGGCAATCCGGACATGGTGGAAGGCGCGCGTATGCTGCTTACCACGCGCGCCGGGCTCGCTTCCGACAATTTCTACGCTGATCCGTTCGTCCCCTCGGGAGAACCAGTTCCCTTGCCCTGACCCACGCGACGCAGTCGTCGCGAAAAAGTGGGCGGTGAAGACTGCATTGGAGAGATGCTAATGGCAGACACACATAGGCGCGCAGTCGCGTCGTTGATCGACTCCCAAAAGATGGGGGCGCGGCAATGGACCACCGTGCTCCTGTGCGGTCTGGTGATGTTCCTCGACGGCTTCGACACGCAAGCGATCAGCTACATGGCACCTCATATTGCGGCAGACTGGCACCTGCCCCGGTCGATGCTGGGGCCGATCTTCTCCGCCGCGTTGGTGGGGCTGATGGTGGGATACCTGCTGCTGTCGCCACTGTCCGACCGGTTCGGCCACAAGCGCATGGTGGCGTGGAGCACGCTGTCGTTCGCGATCGCAACCTTGCTTTGCCTTTTGGCGCAGAACGTCACCAGCCTGGTAGTGCTGCGTTTCCTGACCGGCGTGGGGCTAGGCGCCGCGACCCCCAGCGCGGTAGCACTGGTCGGCGAGTACAGCCCGAAGCGGTGGCGTGCGTCGTTCGTTCTGGCGATCTATTGCGTGTTTTCGCTGGGCTTCGTTGTTGCCGGCCTGACGTCGGGCTGGATGATCGGTGCCCATGGCTGGCGCTCGATGTTCTGGGTCGGCGCTATCGTCCCGCTCCTACTCACGCCACTGCTGTTCGCCTACCTTCCCGAAGCGATCACGACGCTCACCCGGCCGGGCACCGACCGGGCCACCATGGCGATGCACCTCCAGCGGATCGCCCCCGGCTTCCGTGAGGAGGACCTCCCCGCCGGTGATCTGGGCGAGCCGGACGGCGCGCGCAAGGCCCCCGTCCGGGCGATCTTCAGCGACGGCCTCGGCCTGGGCACCATCCTGCTGTGGGCGGTATTCCTTCTCAATTTGGGCGCGTTCTACGCCATGCAAAGCTGGATGCCGACGATCCTGACCGATCTGGGGCATGAGACCAGCACTGTGGTGGCAGCGACCACGCTTGTCACAGTCGGCGGCATCGTCGCAGCGTTCATTGTCGGCCCGATGATGGATCGGGTGAGCCCCTACACGGCGCTGGGGCTTTTGTATGCGCTGGGCTGCGTGTTCGTCGCTTCGGTTGGGCTGACGCTGCACTCGGGCACGACGGCGTTGCTGCTTGCGACCTTCCTGTCGGGGCTGTGCGTCAGCGGCGGACAGAAGAGCGTGATCGCACTGGCAGCCGTGTTCTACTCGGCGGACGTGCGTTCCACGGGGGTGGGCTGGGCGCTCGGCATCGGCCGCCTCGGCGGCATCGCAGGTCCGCTGATCGTCGGCTGGGCGCTAACGGCCGGCCTTCCCCCGCGCGCGGTATTTTACGTGCTCGCGGTGCCAATGCTGTTCATGGCTGCCGCCATCTTCGCGATGGGCCGACGCTACGGCCAAGGCGCCCCCCACCGGGTCGCCCAAGCCGCGGGGTTGACCCGTGCGTAAGCTCTTCCCCCTCGCAACCGCCGCCTGCGCGCTGCTGGCCGACACCGCGGCCCACGCACACCAAGCGGGCGGGCCTCCGACCCAACAGGACGGCGAGCAGACGTCATCGCCCGCGGCCCCGGCGCCGGCCGACCAGGGTAACACCGTGCGTGCGCCGGGCGCCCCCGGAGAGGCTGCGGCCTCTCCCACCAATTTTGCGTCGGCCCAGTCCAACGGCTTCCCGCCCGAGGCGATCGGCTTCGGGGCGAGGCTTGGTCCGCGCTACGCTGTGTCGCGCTGGGCCGAAGACTGGTCGTTCTTGCGTGACACGGCCAAGCGCAAGGATCCGTTCGATCCGCTCAAGTTCATTCCTCTGGACGAGGACGGTTCGACCTACCTGACGCTCAGCGGCCAGGAGCGGTTACGCGTCGAGACTTCCGGCAATCCCGGCCTGCGGGATGTCCGGTTGCAGGACAGGGAATTGATCCGGACCTTCGTCGGCGCGGATCTGCACATCGGCGAGCATGTCCGTTTTTACGGAGAACTGGCGAGTGGCCAGCAATTCGGCCGCGCTCCCATGAATCCCAATGAGCGAAACGACCTTTACGTCCAGCAACTCTTCGGTGAGGTCAGGGGCCGCGTGGCGGGTGCCGATGCAGGTGTCATATTTGGCCGGCAGCATTTTCTCGACGGTCCGATCCAACTCGTTTCTACACGCGAGAACAACAACATCCATACCACGCTGCAAGGTGTGCGGGCCTATGCTAACTGGAAACGGGTACGGGTGGATCTGTTCGACCTCCGCTTTGTCGACCTCGGGTTGGATGCGTTCGACGATAATGTGAGCGACAGCACGCATTTCAGGGGCGGGCTGGTTAGTATGATCCTGACACCGCAGGCGGCGCGACGGCCGCTCTTCCTTGATGCTTTTTTCTATAACTCCGTGGACGACAACCGTCGGTGGGGAGTCCGCACCGGTCGCGAGGAAAGGAATTTCTACGGCTTACGCGCGCATGGCGCGCTGGGGCCGGCTTCCATCGACTGGACCGGTACATATCAGTCCGGCAACTATGAAACGCGCCAGCTTAGCGCGTGGTCCGTTTATCTGAATCAGAGCATCTCGTTATCAAGCAAGGGCTGGCGTCCGGCGGTTGGCGTGCATCTCGACGCAGGGTCAGGCGGTGGAGCGTTCGGCGATGGGACGCTGCACAATGCCGACTTCCTGTTCGGCGTGAACCCCTATCTGAACGACTCCACCGCGTTCGGTTTCATCAATTTGATGGATGTTTCGCCGACATTGACGTTCACCCCGGCGCCTAAGGTCACGGTTCGGACTGAATACGACTTCCTGCGCCGCCTCAACCAGAATGATGCGGTCTACAGCGGCACCAAGGCGGCCTATGCCGGTACGCAGTTCGTGTCCGGCCACGATGTCGGTCAGCAGGCCAGATTGCGGGTCGCTTGGGCGGTTAATCCGCACATCACATTGGCGGGAACGCTGGAGCACGTCTTCGCCGGCGATGTTCTGCGAGAGGCAGGTTTTCACGACAGTACGTACACGGCGTCGCAGGTTATATTCAAATTCTGAGATGCAGCTGACAGGTTTCCGCCTGCTTGTCCGGGCGATGAAAGGTAAGAGCAAATGAACAAGGTTCACAGCAGCCCAAGGGCTGCGCTCGACGGGATACTGGTCGACGGGATGACGATAATGTCGGGCGGCTTTGGCCTGTCGGGTAATCCGGAAAGTCTGATCCCCGAAATCCGCCAGTCTGGCGTCAAGAACCTGACCGTCATCTCGAACAACGCTGGCGCCGACGGGTTCGGCCTGTGGATGCTGCTGGAAAGCCGGCAGATCGCCAAGATGATCTCGTCCTACGTGGGTGATAACAAGCTGTTCGAGCAGCAATATCTGTCGGGCGAGTTGCAGCTGGAGCTCAACCCCCAGGGCACGCTGGCCGAGCGCATCCGCGCCGGCGGCGCCGGCATCCCGGCGTTCTATACCAGGACCGGGGTGGGCACGGTCGTCGCCGAAGGCAAGCCGGTCGAGCGGTTCGATGGCGACGATTATGTCCGTGAGACATGGCTCCGCGCCGACCTCGCGATTGTGAAGGCGTGGCGAGCGGACCCGGCGGGGAACCTAATGTTCCGCAAGACGGCGCGCAACTTCAACCCCGTCATGGCGACGGCCGCCGGGATCACGGTCGCGGAGGTCGAGGAGATCGTTCCGGAAGGGACGTTCGATCCCGACTGCATCCATACGCCGGGCATCTACGTCGACCGGATCGTCCAGAGCACCATCAACGAAAAGCGCATCGAGAAGCTGACGGTGCGCCCCCGGGAGAACGCCTGATGCCCTGGAGCCGCGAAGACATGGCCGCTCGTGCGGCACGGGAGTTGCGCGACGGTTACTACGTCAACCTGGGGATCGGCATTCCGACGCTGGTGGCGAACCATATTCCCGAGGGCGTGCACGTCACGCTGCAGTCGGAAAACGGAATGCTTGGCATGGGACCTTTCCCTTTTGAGGGGGAAGCGGATCCGGACCTGATCAATGCAGGAAAGCAGACCATCACGGCCTTGCCGACATCCAGCTTCTTCTCCTCCGCCGACAGTTTCGCGATGATCCGCGGCGGGCACATCGACCTGACGGTGCTGGGCGCGATGGAGGTGGCTGCAAATGGCGACCTGGCGAACTGGACCATCCCGGGCAAGATGGTGAAGGGCATGGGCGGTGCCATGGACCTGGTCGCCGGCGTCAAGCGCGTGGTCGTGGTGATGGATCATACTAGCAAGGCGGGCGCCCCCAAGGTGCTGGAGCGGTGTACGTTGCCGTTGACGGGCGCCGGCGTGGTGGACCTCATCATCACCGACCTGTGCGTCCTCGCCTGCGACAAGAACGGCGGCCTGACGTTGGTGGAACTCGCGCCGGACGTGACGCTGCAGGAGGTTCGGCAGAAGACGCAGGCTCCGGTTGATGCGACGCGATTCGAGGAGACAGTGGCATGACCGACGTGATCCCCTACAATCGGGAGGACGCCGGGGCACCGCCTTCGCTGTTCCCGGACTATCGCTCCACCGCTCTGCGCAGCCCGCGCCAGCCGCTGGTCCGCATCCCCGCCACCCTGACCGAAACGACCGGCCCGACGGACGCCTGGGAGCGGCTGATGGTCGGCCGCGCCGCGATCGACCTGACCGCGCAGCACAAGGATGTGCCGCAGGGGCAGCGCATCATCGTGTCCGGGCGCGTGCTCGACGATGGGGGGCGTCCGGTTCCCAACACGGTGATCGAGATTTGGCAGGCGAATGCGGCGGGCCGCTATGTCCATTCCGTCGACAATTGGGACGCGCCGCTGGATCCGAACTTCACCGGCGCCGGCCGCGTCGTCACAGACGAGGAGGGGCGGTATCAATACACCACGGTCCGCCCCGGCGCGTATCCGTGGGGCAACCACAAGAACGCGTGGCGGCCCGGGCACATCCACCTGTCGCTGCTGGGACCTGCCTTCGCGACCCGGCTGGTGACGCAGATGTATTTTCCCGACGACCCGCTGATCGAGATCGATCCGATTGCCAACGCGGTGCCGATGCCCTTTCGCCAGCGCCTCGTCGGCCGCTTTGACATCGGCACCACGCGGGAAGCGTGGGCGCTCGGCTACCTGTTCGACATCGTGCTCAAGGGGCGCGAGCAGACCCCATTCGAGGAGGGCGCGCATGACCACTGAGGCACCGCTGGAAGCGCGCGAAACGGCCGCGCGGCTGGACAACCAGGACCCGTCGATCTTCGGCCAGACTCCGTCGCAGACGGTAGGGCCGTTCTTCCACTATGGCCTGCCTTGGAAGGGGGGAGCGGACCTGGTCGGGAAGTCCGACATGGGCGCGCGGACCGACCTGTTCGCCGAAGAACATTACGTGCTGAACCTGTCGTCTCCGACCGGCACGCCCGCTGGCAAGGTGATCGACATTGCGGGCCGCGTGCTCGATGCGAACGGCGACCCGATCCTCGATGCGATGATCGAGATCTGGCAGGCCAATGCGGCAGGCCGCTATGCGAGCGCCGACGATCGGCGGGACGATGCTCCGCTCGATCCCCATTTCGTGGGCTTCGGGCGGGCGGCTGTTGACCCCGATGGCGTCTTCCGGTTCCGCACGATCCGCCCCGGCCGCGTGCCTGGTCCAGGCAACAGCATCCAAGCACCCCACCTGGCGGTGTCCGTGTTCGGGCGCGGGTTTCTAAAGCGGCTCGCGACCCGCCTTTACTTCGCGGACGGAGAGGGCCTCGACAGCGATCCGGTGCTGGCGGCGGTTCCCGACGCGCGGCGGCACACGCTGCTGGCGCAACGCGACGCGGACGGGCGCTGGTGGTTTGACATCAAAATGAGCGGCAACGCCGAGACGGTGTTCTTCGACCTGTGAGCGACCTGCTGCGCCTCCGCCCCGCCACCACGCCGGCGATGTTGGCCGTGTTCGACGACGGGGCGACCATCGCGCATGCGCTTGCCTTTGAAGCCGCGCTGGCACGCGCTCAGGCAGCGGAGGGTCTGATCGCGGCCACGGTCGCCGAACACATCGGGGTGGTCTGCGACGAATTGGTGATCGACCCGGCCGCGCTTGCCACGGAGGCTGCGCTTGCCGGCACTCTGGCGATCCCCCTGGTCAAGCGATTGAGGGCCGCGCTGGATAGGGATGGGGTCGCGGCAGTGCACTTCGGCGCCACCAGCCAGGACCTGGCCGATACGGTGCTGATGCTCCAGGCCAAGGCGGCGGCCGCGCTGGTGCTGCACGACTGCCGGCGCGTGACGGAGGCGCTGGCGGTCCGCGCCGCCGACCACGCGACGAGGCCCGCCTTGGGCCGCACGCTCCTTCAGGATGCGCTGCCGATCGGCTTCGGCTTGCGCCTCGCCCAGTGGCTGTCGGGGATCGACGAGGCTGCTCGGAGACTTGCCCGCGACATCGACGCGCATGCTGCCGTGCAGCTGGGCGGCGCTACCGGCACACGGGCCAAATGGTCGGGCCGGGGTGAGGCCGTCGCAGACCGAGTAGCCGAGGCGCTAGGGCTGACGCCGGCCCTTCCCTGGCACGGTCGTCGGGGCGGCGTGGCGGCGATTGCCTCATCGCTCGGGATCGTGATCGGCGCACTGGGCAAGATGGCGCGTGACGTGGCCTTGCTGGCCCAGAACGCCATCGGCGAAGCGCGCGAGCCGGAGGTGCCGGGCCGTGGCGGTTCCTCGGCCATGGCGCACAAGCGCAACCCCACCGGCTGCCAGATCGCCCTGGCGGCGGCCACACGCGGGCCGGGGCTGGTCGCTTCGGTGCTGGGCGGGATGGCACAGGAACAGGAACGTGGACTGGGCGGCTGGCAAGCCGAAGGTCCGGTACTGGCCGAGCTGTTCATGATCGCCGGCGGCAGCGCGGAGGCGATGGCCGGCGTTGCCGAGGGGCTCGAAATCGATGGCGTAGCGATCGACCGCAATCTGGCCGCCGCTGGGCTGGGTCATGATGTCGGCGAGAGCTCGGCCATGGTGACGTCTATCCTCCAAGATTTCAGAAAGACTGCTGATGCCGTTCGCGACACACGCTGACGTACGCATTTATTGGAAGCTGGAGGGAGCGTCCGACCGGCCGCCGCTTGTGCTGCTCAACTCCATTGGCACCGACATGAGCCTGTGGGATCGGGCCGTCCCGCATCTCCTGCCCGCCTTTCGCCTGCTGCGGATCGACACGCGGGGTCATGGAGCGTCGGACGCCCCGGGGGGCGACTATCGTCTGCCGATGCTAGCGGACGACGTGGTGGCGGTGATGAGGGCTGCCGGCATCGAGCGAGCGGCCGTTGCGGGCGTGTCGTTGGGAGGAATGATCGCACTGCAGCTGGCACTCGACCATCCGAATCGGGTAGCCGCGCTGATCCCCATCTGCACCTCCGCCGAGATGGACGCGGTGAGCTGGGACGATCGCGTCGCCCGTGTTCGCGCGGGTGGAACGGCGGCGGTGGCGGACTTGGCGATGAGCCGCTTCCTG
>Ga0265780_10011356_pt1 | contig 10535 bp, 7 predicted proteins | sample P1T30metagenome_FD_192432 | JGI IMG/M metagenome (GOLD analysis project Ga0265780, IMG submission 192432) | Plant litter microbial communities from East Loma Ridge, Irvine, California - P1 T30 | ecosystem: Environmental > Terrestrial > Plant litter > Unclassified | place: USA: California... | reverse complement strand
GTTTAAAACAAACTAAAGTAATAGCTTTAACTACATCAATAATAAACTTTTTTGTTTCTTTGATAGTGTTTATGTTATTTAACTTTAGTAACAATCAATTTCAATTTGTACAAGAATATCATAAAATCAATAGTTTTGACTTCTACTTAGGAGTGGACGGCCTATCTATATATTTCGTTCTTTTAACTACAATGATAATGCCTATATCACTTTTATCTAATTGAAATTCCATATCAGAAAACGTTAAATCTTACGTAATTATAATATTACTATTAGAAACATTATTATTAGCAGTGTTTTTAGTATTAGATATATTACTTTTTTATATTTTCTTTGAAAGTATACTACCTCCTTTATTTATATTAATAGGTTTATTTGGTTCTAGCAATAGAGTTAGAGCTAGTTTCTACTTATTTTTATATACATTATTGGGTTCTTTATTTTTATTATTATCTATACTTACAATGTCTTCAATAATGGGAACTACTGATTTTGATGCTTTATACAAAACAAATTTTAACTTTACTACTCAATTATTCTTATTTTATGGTATATTTATAGCTTTTGCTGTTAAAACTCCTACTATATTTTTAAATACCTGACTTTTAAAGGCTCACGTTGAATCACCTTTGGGTGGAAGTATTATATTGGCAGCTATTGTATTGAAACTTAGTCTGTATGGTATCTTAAGATTAATATTACCTTTACTTCCTAAAGCCTACATCTATTTTACATCCGTAATATACGTAATAGGTGTTATAACTATAATATACGCTAGTTTTAGTACTTTAAGAACAATAGACGTTAAAGAACTAATTGCTTATAGTTCTGTATCACACGCCGCAGTTTATCTACTAGGTGTATTTAGTAATTCAGTACAAGGTATAGAAGGTGCTATTACACTTGGATTAGCACATGGTTTTGTATCATCTGGTTTATTTATATGTGCTGGAGGTATTTTATACGACAGATCATCTACTAGATTAATTACTTTTTATAGAGGTATTGCACAAGTAATGCCTTTATTTTCCGTATTGTTTTTCATACTTTGTCTAGGTAATGCTGGAACACCTTTAACTGTAAATTTTGTTGGTGAATTTATGAGTTTATATGGAACATTTGAAAGATTACCTTTATTAGGTGCATTTGCTAGTTCTTCAATCGTATTAAGTGCAGCATACACTATGTATATGTTCAATAGAATAGCATTTGCAGGATCATATTCAAGATTCTTTAAATTTAATATACCCGACTTAAATAAAAGAGAATTTGTTATCTTATTTACATTAGTAGCATTTACAGTAGTATTAGGTATATATCCTGCTCCTATATTAGACGGTTTACATTACTCTGTTTCTCTACTTATATACCATGCTTAATAAAAAAAAAAAACGAATAATGTAGTAGTAGATTTTTATGTTTATTATAATTAGTGTATCGCAAAGTGCAAAACTACATAACACTAGTTTTGCACTTGCTTAAAGGAATTAGCTCGATAGGTTGAGCAACCGTTTTACACACGGAAAGTTAGGTGTTCAATTAACCTATTTCTTAAAAGAGATATATCTGTATCTTAGAGGGGGGGTTAATCTAAGGCTTATGATTAACTCATTTTTATGTGTAACAGTTTATGTTTGTAATTAAATACGAACATACCTAAAAATATTTACAATTAGATTTGTGATTGCAACTTTTATCCGTAATAAGTCAATTAGAAATATAAAAGTGAGCACAGTAATATTTAAAGACACCCCACTTAACTCTTCTTAAACTATATCTTGAGTACTTCTTGGTAACTGTTCTTTTTATACACTAATTAAGCTTCAATAAAAAAAAAGGGTTTAAAAATATAAGAGAGAAGCACCTCTGTAAGTAAGTACTGTACTTTCTAATCTTAGTTATATAATGGTTAGATCTATTATTATCATTGTACATGTGTTTAGTATTATTACCTAAAGTAGTATAGCGGTTAACTTTTGTGTTTTCTTTTTCTTTCGTATTCATTAGTCGTCTTTAGATATAAGTATCATAGTCAATGTTTTTTTTTTTACTGCGATATTTTAACTTAAATTAATACAAAAGTTATAGTGAAGTTAGTGAATTAAACCTTTAGCGCTTTGCGAGAAAAACAAACAAACAAGCCATATAATGAGCGGTATTAACCCTATTTTTAATAGTGAGAAACAAAAGAAATACCATGCGTAATTAGCAGACACAACAGATGTCACATTATGATTTGGCGCACACTTTATGCACGACTCCAAATGCTAATTAGAATATTTATACATTAAATTCTAATTAGTGCGACAAATGTAGTTCTGTTTATTTAACATACCCAATTAATTTAGGTGTAAATACTAACTCTCATTATTTTTTTTTTTGACCTTCGAGAGATAAAGGATCTAGTGGCGCTCGCAAGACGCTAAAAAATATTTTTCCTTCAGGTAGTATTTACCTTACGCGGTCAGCCACCTTCTAAAAATACACTTTTTTTTTATAATTTACATTAGTGATGTATTTATATATATCAGTTTCATTTAAATAATTTATTTTTTTAATACCTTTCTTAATTACAAATATGAAATACTCGAAGCTTATTACCTACTTATAGGGTAAGACGCAACGTTAGAATTTCCATAAAAAAAAAATATTTCACCATTTTTGCAAAAATTATAAACATATAACTTTATAAATTAATTTACTGGTTTTTTACTATTGTAAAACAAGTGATTATTCTTCATTTATTATCTTCAACCTGTTTTCTCATTTAGTTAGTGAACAGATAAATTTATGAAAAATGTCTCCGCTTATAAACCATTGTAAAACTATTATTATTTTTTTTAATAACTTTTTTTAATGACCAATTTTTTTAACCTGTTTACTGTTAAATGTGACGCACCTAGACCATGAGGTGTTTATTTCCAAGATAGTGCTAGTCCTCAAATGGAGGCTTTAGTAGAACTGCACGATAATATTATGTTTTACCTAGTAATTATTTTATTCGGTGTTGCCTGAATATTACTTTCTATTATAAGAAATTATGTTTCTAGTAAATCTCCAATAAGTAACAAATACCTTAACCACGGTACACTTATAGAACTAATATGAACAATAAGTCCTGCTTTAATATTAATTTTAATTGCATTCCCATCATTTAAACTATTATATTTAATGGATGAAGTTACAGACCCATCTTTAACTGTTTTCGTCGAAGGACACCAATGATACTGAAGTTATCAATACCCAGATTTTCTTAATAATGATGACGAAGAATTAGAATTTGATTCTTACTTAGTACCCGATTCAGACTTAGAAGATGGAGGATTAAGATTATTAGAAGTTGATAACAGAGTAATATTACCAGAACTAACTCACGTAAGATTTATTATATCTTCTGGTGATGTTATACACTCTTATGCTTGTCCCGCTTTAGGAATTAAATGTGACGCTTATCCTGGTAGACTTAATCAAGTGTCTGTATTAGTAAATAGAGAAGGGTCATTCTTTGGGCAATGTTCAGAAATATGTGGAATATTACATAGCTCAATGCCTATCGTTATAGAATCAATCTCACTTGAAAAGTTCCTTTCTTGATTACAAGAACAATAAAAAATAAAAAAAAAAAATACATATTATACGTCTATCGATTATAAATTACATTAGTGAAGTAGTGAAGTAATGATAAATATATAAAAAAAAAACAAACAGGAATCCCTTGACAATTGTCATTCAGCAGAATTATCTATGCTTGAGGCTGAAAGGTTATGTGGTAAGGCTAGTAACTTACTTACTAAAAATAAAGACAGCTTAACGTACGAAAAACGTAAAGAAGTTGGCTCTAATTTAGATCTAGGCGGAGTTGGACAGTCTTACCCTAGTCATAATACCGAGGAGGAAAAATCTCTGAATGATATTGAGAGATACCAGAAAAGATTAATGGGAGCTATATTTAGAGCTAAATCTGTTGAGGAGGTTGTTCCTAATCCCCAAGCAACAGATGACGTGGTTAACCAGGCAAAAGCTCTTATAAAAGAATTAAACACTTTGTCAGAGAATATTCACAAACTGACACATAATAACGATAGAATAAGAACAGAGCTTCTAAACAGAAAAATAAGCCTTATAGAGGATCAGTTAACTACATTTATGGATATCCCTGGAAATCTTAACGATAGCATAGATTAAGGACAAAGATAAGAGAAAAAAAAAAATAAAGTTATAATTTACATTAGTAATATATCTATATAAATTATAGATTAGATTTTTTTTTTATTGAGTTTGACAATGGCTCTTATTGAACGCTGTCCAAAGGCTTGACACATGCTAATAGTACGTCGTTTTCTTGCTAGGAGAGCTTAACTTAACGGTAAAGTATGTGACTTTTAATCATTCCAATGTGAGTTCGAATCTCATAGCTCTTATTAAATTATTATAATACTTTTTTTTCCATGTTTAAAAGTTTAACTTTTAGATATTCCCTTTTTCGCATACATTACCTCTTTTAATTTCATACAGAATGAAGAAAGGAACTTAGAATTAAAGAATACTAAGATTACCCTTTGATTAGAACGTTGATTCTTATCAAGTAATGCAAAAGACATAGGAACATTATACCTTATATTTTCTCTGTTCTCAGGTTTACTTGGAACAGCCTTTTCAGTTTTAATAAGACTTGAATTATCTGGACCCGGTGTTCAGTACATAGCCGACAACCAATTATACAATAGTATAATTACAGCGCATGCGATATTAATGATTTTTTTTATGGTTATGCCAGCAATGATAGGAGGTTTTGGTAATTTCTTATTACCTTTATTAGTAGGTGGGCCTGATATGGCATTCCCTAGACTAAATAACATAAGTTTCTGATTATTACCTCCTAGTTTAATACTATTCTTATTTGCTGCAACTATAGAAAATGGAGCGGGAACAGGTTGAACTTTATACCCTCCATTATCAGGTATACAAAGTCACAGTGGTCCTAGTGTAGACCTAGCTATATTTGCTCTTCATCTATCAGGGATAAGTAGTCTATTAGGAGCGATGAATTTTATAACAACTATACTAAATATGAGAAGTCCAGGAATAAGATTACACAAATTGGCTTTATTCGGGTGAGCAGTAGTGGTAACAGCAGTATTATTACTTTTATCATTACCTGTTTTAGCTGGTGCCATTACTATGGTTTTAACTGACAGAAATTTTAACACATCATTCTTCGAAGTAGCAGGAGGAGGAGACCCAATATTATACCAGCACCTTTTCTGATTCTTTGGTCATCCAGAAGTTTATATATTAATTATACCTGGATTTGGAATTATTAGTACTACAATTTCAGCAAGTTCGAACAAATCAATCTTCGGGTATCTTGGTATGGTATATGCCATGATGTCTATAGGTGTGTTAGGATTTGTTGTTTGAAGTCATCACATGTACTCAGTTGGTCTAGATGTAGATACAAGAGCATACTTTACAGCTGCAACTTTAATTATAGCAGTACCTACAGGTATTAAAATATTTAGTTGATTAGCTACTTGTTATGGTGGATCTCTACATTTAACACCTACAATGTTATTTGCATTAGGATTCGTATTTATGTTTACAATTGGAGGATTAAGTGGAGTTGTATTAGCCAACGCATCATTAGATATAGCATTCCACGATACTTACTACGTTGTAGCTCATTTCCATTATGTATTAAGTATGGGTGCGGTATTTGCATTATTTAGTGGTTGATACTTTTGAATACCTAAAATGTTAGGTTTAGATTATAACATAATGTTAAGTAAAGTACATTTCTGAATATTATTTATAGGAGTTAATGTTACATTCTTCCCCCAACATTTCTTAGGTTTACAAGGTATGCCAAGAAGAATAAGTGATTACCCTGATGCATTTGCAGGATGAAATTTAATAAGTAGTTTTGGATCTATAATATCTGTAGTAGCAACATGATTATTCTTATACATTGTCTATCTTCAATTAGTGGAAGGTAAGAGTGTTTCTAGATATCCATGATTAACTCCTCAGTTTTATACAGATTATTTACAAAGTTTATTAAATAGAGCTTACAGTAGTTTAGAGTGATGTTTAAACAGTCCACCTAAACCTCATTCATTTGTAAGTCTACCATTACAAAGTAACATAACAATAAACAGTGCGTTAAGTAGCACTATTTCTGTTTTAACTCTTTTACTTATATAATTTATATATATGCCAGGAGAATGATTTAATATAGTTAGTATTCTTAGTCTTATATTATTTAAAGCTTAAATGACAAGTCATATTATTTTTACCGAAAACATATTTTTACCTGATACTATTAATAACTTATCTAGTTTATTGGATTATGTTAGTTTATCTTTAGGATTAAACTTAGGTTTAGACCCAAACTGGGATGGTTTAGAATTATATTTATCTAGGTATTCTCCGCCTATACATTTAAACGCTATTATGTTTTGTTTATTACCTCTAAGTTTAATAGGTATCATTTATTTAGCTATCACTTTAAACTTAATGGACAGACAGATTACTAATATTTCCAGTAGTGTAACCAATCAAAAATCTAGTAATAATACTAAGTTACCTATGAATTTAGTTTGTTCTGAAGCATCTGCATACGGCGTTTGAAATTATTGATCTTTTGTGTACAATGAAAAAGACCCGAGCAGTAAATATCTGAATAAACTATTTGATAGGTTTTCGTCTATAAAAGAGACACGATTCATAAATGGTATAGCTTATAAAGGTTATCTTTTTAGACCTTAATTTTTTCTATAGGACAAGGTTCTTTTTTCTCATTTTTTTTTTTTTATTTTTCTAGGCACTGTTACAAAAGTTAATTTAAACAATTTTTCTCAGCTAAGAGAAAAATATGACATTTACTCGGGCCAGCCTGAATCTAATCCACCTTTACCCCAAGTAGAGGACGCACTATTTATAAGGCAATTTTTTGATAGAGCCCACAAAAATAAAGAAGACTCATATATTTCAGATTATGAATCATTACACTAAATGTAACTTCCATGTAAGGTCCTTGTTGAAAGACCAATAACCCTTCGATATAAAAAAAAGAATAAATAATGGGGTTTTTACCTAAGAAAAATAAAAATAAATGATCTGTACGTATGGTACTTACTAATACTACTTATGTTATTTCCCCTGTATTCAGTGTTATTACCTTTACTGTGCTTATTTTTTTTTTTATTTGTTTTTTCTAGTAAAACTTATTAAAGCAAATAATATTATAATTAATAAATTATTATCTATAACATATAAGTAAGGTATTAGAATATAGAAAGTTAAACCAACTAGAATATATAGTGCATATGATGTAATTACACCTGTATCTAGGTTCGATATATTTTTACTTAAACTAACTAAACCTTTTTCTAAACCATAAGGACCTATTAACTCTATAGAACCTTTATCAAGAACTTTAGTAGTTTGTCCTCCTAATTTTAAAACCAGATCTGTTATGTATCTATTATAAAATAACTCAACTAGGAAACGTTGGTTAAAGAAACTAAAGACATTGTAACCAAATCTAGATAATTTAAAGTATGTAAGTACCTTAGGTATAAATTCGGATAAAACTAAAGAAATAATACTTAATGAAACAGTAAATATTAAAGGTAATATCTTAAATAAAGTAGGCACAGCAAATTCAGTATCTAACAGTATCTCATGTGAAGGGTGAATAAATAAACTATTATCTGTAAAGAAACTAGTACCTAAACCTATGAATATATCTTTAGTAATATAACCAAAGAATATAGAGAAAACGGCTAATATAATTAAGGGTAAACTCATAAAAATGTCTCCTTCATGAGCATGCTTGTAATTTATTAAAGGCCCATTAGGATTAGTTAAAAATGTTAAGTATAAAACTTTAACTGAATACAGAGTAGTAAACATTGCACCAATTGTTGAAACAAAGTATACAGCTGTACCAGAAAAGTAATATTGACCGTATGCAGACTCAATTATAAAATCTTTAGAATAGAACCCTGTCATAAAAGGAAAGGCAACTAAACTTAATGAAGCAATTAACATAACTGAGTAAGTTAAAGGTAAGAAAGCTCTTAGTCCTCCGTATTTTCTAAAATCTTGATTATCTGCTACTGCGTGTATTACAGCACCAGCACCTAAGAATAAAAGTGCTTTATAAAAAGCATGATTAACTAGATGAAATAATGCTATATTGTAAGAAGATAAACCTACTGCTATAACCATCATCCCCAGTTGACTCATTGTAGAATAAGCTATAACCTTTTTAATATCTTGTTGGAATAAACCAATTAGAGAACTAAATATGGTTGTAATAGCCCCTAATCATAAACAAAGTACTAAAACAGTGTTACTATATTCTATTAAAGGAGAACTACGCATTAAAAGATATACTCCAGCTGTAACCATAGTTGCGGCGTGGATTAAGGCAGAAACAGGTGTAGGCCCTTCCATAGCCATAGGTAATCAGATATGTAATCCTACTTGTGAACTTTTAGCCATAGCACCTATTAATAAACAGATACCAACTAGTGTAACTATATTATCACTTACAAATGGTGCAGTAGAAAACACTGTAGCATAGTCCACATTACCAAAAGATCATATTATAGCAAACATACCTATAGTTAAAAAGCAATCTCCAACTCTATTTGTTAAGAAAGCAGATAAAGAACTTTGGTTAGCGGCTATTCTAGTAAATCAGAAACTAACTAGTAAGTAAGAACATACTCCTACTCCTTCTCATCCTACAAACATTAGTAAAAAGTTATTTGCTGTTACAAGTATTATCATCATAAAGGTGAATAAACTTAAGTAACTAAAAAATCTTTGGTTGTGAGGATCACTACTCATATATCCTATAGAATATAAGTGTACTAATGAAGATACAATTAGCACAGGAATTAACATTGATACTGTTAAAGAATCAAAGTTAAAACTTCATAAAACGTTTAAGGACTCTGAATCGATTCATCTAAATAGTTGAATGGAAACAGGTGCATTATTCATACCTACCTCAAAAAAAGCAAAAATAGAAAGAGCAGTAGTAGTGAAAACTGATAAACATGTTATTAACTGAGCTCCACTAACTCCTACTTTTCTTCCAAAAAACCCAGAAACAATTGAACCTAATAAAGGTAATATTATTATGGCTAAATACATTATTTAAATTCTATTGCAACACTTCCTCTTAATCTATAAAATGCAACTAAGATACCTAATCCTATAGCTGATTCTGCTCCAGCTATTGATATTATGTATACTGCGTATGTTTGACCTAATATATCGTCAAAACTAAGTGAACCTAATAAAATTAAAAATGTAATAGCTAATAACATTATTTCAATTGAAATAAGCATAAGTATAATATTTCTTCTATTTAAAACAAACCCTAGGATACCTATTAAAAAAAGTATTAATGATAAATTCATAATTGTAATATAACTTCAAAAAGCAAATGATAATAAATAACCTGTAGCCTAGCATTACACGTTTCTTGAAACTTTTAGAATAATGATTGTATTAGGATCCGCATTGTGAACCTCTGTTTGTATAGGAAGACCTCTAGTTTGTACACCTCTAAAAGCATTTACTGCCGTAAATGAAGCAAGAGGAGCATTAACTAATAACTCACCTTGCATATTGTAAACAGCATGCCTAGGATTAGTAGGAAAACCAGATATACCACCTCTTTCTGTAAGTGATGCTCTGTTTAAAAACAGGGTACTCATACGTATACCAGTAGAATCGTTTCTATCAATAAGAAACGGGCTAGAAAGACCATTTGTTACATAAGCTAAGTCTAAAGGTATTCTATTATCATTTTTTCGTCTTTTAAAATCTGCATCAGTGTCCAATAAATTATTTATATTAGCAGAAGTAGACGCCGTAAATAATACAATACCTAATAAAGTTATAGTAACAAGAATAAATATTATACAATTAATATTCATAGGGTTGTTATCTAAAAAAGATGATATGCTACTTAAAGTACTAAGTACGTTGTTAAATAAGTCATAAAAATTTATTAATTCTGTTTTCATGTGGTAAATAATAATGATAAAAAAGCAAATGTCTGTATGAATTTATATTCTTCATACATTACTAATGTATATTATAACTAAAGTAGTGTATATTATATCACTAATGTTTAAATTTTTCTAATTCTATACATAACTAATGAAAATTACATACATTTTTTTTTTTATTTCTCGCCGTTTATGAGCATACTAAGAACCTCAGTAATAAACTGATAAGAATAAGAATAATCATACAACATCAACAAAATGTCAGTATAATATTCCAGCTTCTAAACCTAAGTGGTGATTTTCAGTTAAGTGGTAGGCTAATAGACGTCAGAACCCTACACCTATAAAGATTGTACCAATTATAACATGTAAACCGTGGAAACCTGTTCCAAAATAGAAACATGATCCAAATGCACCATCTGATAAAGTGAATGAAGAAACTGAATATTCTACTCCTTGGAATGCAGTAAATATTAAAGCTAAAACTATAGTAAACAT
>Ga0265780_10011353_pt1 | contig 10537 bp, 9 predicted proteins | sample P1T30metagenome_FD_192432 | JGI IMG/M metagenome (GOLD analysis project Ga0265780, IMG submission 192432) | Plant litter microbial communities from East Loma Ridge, Irvine, California - P1 T30 | ecosystem: Environmental > Terrestrial > Plant litter > Unclassified | place: USA: California... | reverse complement strand
ACATCTATGAAGCGCGCGAGGCGGTTATGCCCAGCGTTCATGTGGACCGTTCTTTTAACCCGTTCACGGCAGATGACAAGCCTGTAAGGGCATCATCGGTATCGGCATTTGCAACGCCGGGGCAGTCCTTCAGGAAATCAGAACGCCAGGCAACGTGGGAGAGCCTTTACACCGGCATTAACACTGCCACAGAGGAGATTGCCGAGATGAACTTCGAATCGGAAGAGGTTACGGGTTCGCTTTTTAATGATAATGAAGTGGAGCAGGCGGTGTACAAAACCTACCAGATCCATAAAAAATATATTGTAAGCCCTATAAAATCGGGCATGGTAATAATCGACCAGAAACGGGCGCACCAGCGTATTTTATACGAGCAATTTTTGCGTAATATAACCGTTCAGCATGCGGCCAGCCAGCAGTTGTTGTTTCCGCTATTGCTGCACTACAACCGGGGCGAGCTGGAGCTTATACGCGAAATGCAGGATGCCCTGGTAAACACCGGTTTTGTTTTTGCCGAGTTTAACCACGACCATATTGTGGTGTCGGGCCTACCGGTAAATGTTGCCGAAAGCGAGGTCTCTATACTGTTAGAAGAACTCTTAAACGACCTGCAGCAGGAGGTACCCGATAGCAGTTTTAGCCAAAGTGATAGCATTGCGAAGTCTATGGCACGAAGTTTGGCGGTAAAGACCGGAACCCTGTTAACCGAGAGGGAGCAGGAAAATATGGTGAACGCACTTTTTGCCTGCAAAGAGCCCGATGTTTCGCCTTTTAATAAACCAACTTTCATTACCGTAAGTGTGGAAGACTTAGACAAACGCTTTGCTATATGATGCGAATAACCGAAACTGTTAAGCAGTTAATTATTATAAATATTATCTTTTTTGTAGGGAGCTGGATTGTAGGTCAGCCTGCCGTTGATATTTTGGCTTTACATGCCCCACAAAACGATAAGTTCCAGTTTTGGCAACTTATAACTCACATGTTTATGCATGGTGGCATTATGCACATTGCATTCAATATGTTTGCTCTTTTCTCTTTCGGTGGACTACTGGAGCAAATGTGGGGCTCCAAGAAGTTTATATTCTTTTATATTTCCTGCGGCTTAGGATCGGCTGCCTTGCATTTAGGCGTAAATTATTTTGAAATGCAGCACGTACTTGCGGATGCGGTCAATCTTAATTTGAGCCACGAGACATTACATCAAATACTTAATGTTGATTTTAGCGATGGTACTTATTTTAGAGGTGACCTGTTCCAGGCACAGGTGGAGCCTATTTTGGCAAAAGCAGGAAAAATTAACCTTGTAAATGATAATCCGGGTAGTTTCCAGAGCCTCTACAATGCAGCTACAATTACGCAATCACCTATGCTTGGTGCGTCGGGGGCAATTTACGGGCTGCTTGTTGCGTTTGCTTTTATGTTTCCCGAAGCTCCATTGATGCTTATGTTCATACCGTTCCCAATCAAAGCGAAATATTTTGTGCCGGGCGTACTGGCTATAGATTTATTCCTGGGTTTAAAAGGCCAGTCTATCTTTGGTTTTGGCAGCGACGGCATAGCGCACTTTGCCCACTTAGGCGGTGCTCTTATAGGCTTTATCATGATGTGGTACTGGAAGAAAAACGCATTTAACAACAACCGTTGGAATTAGTATGGGTATTATAGACGAACTTAAAATGCAATACCGCATTGGCGGAGTAGTTCAACGCCTTATTTTTTGGAATGTAGGCCTCTTTGCTATCCCTATGATACTGTTTAGTATTTTAAAATTAAGCGGGGTTGATATTACAGCTTTCGACTGGACCGATGTTTACCCCGGCGACTGGTTTTGCCTTTCCAGCGATCCCGCTGATTTGCTTTGGAAGCCCTGGTCCCTCATTGGCTACTCTTTTTTGCACGTAGGGTTCTTTCACCTGCTGTTTAATATGCTTATGCTCTATTTTGCGGGTGGGCTGTTTCAAACCTTTTTTACACAAAAACAACTTTTTGGGCTATACATCCTTTCGGCAATTTTTGCAGGTTTAATATTTATTGCCGGTTATAACTTTATCCCTACGCTTACAGGGGTATGGGCAGGCATGGTGGGGGCATCGGCATCGGTTATGGCTATTTTAGTAGCTACGGCAGTATACGCTCCGCAATACCCCGTTAGGCTTATGCTTATAGGCACGGTTAAAATGTGGCACATAGCCATTGTGTTCGTAGTGTTAGACCTTATTAACGCATCGGTAGAAAATACCGGTGGCCACCTTGCGCACCTTGCGGGGGCACTATTTGGCTTCGCTTACATTAAACTACTGCAAAACGGCACCGACCTGAGTAAGATAGTAACGGTAGTAGTCGATTTTTTTGCCAATATCTTTACACCGCGCAAAAAAGCACCGTTTAAAAAAGTACACCGCAATCCGTCCTCAACACAAAGAGCTACAACTGCTAAGCCTAAAGATATCACTCAAAAACAAATAGACGATATCCTTGATAAAATAAGCAAATCAGGATACGACAGCCTTACAAAAGAAGAGAAAGATTTTTTATTTAAAGTTGGTAAATAATAAGTAGATTTGGATACTTAAGGCAGCAAATGAAAAAGCTCTCGTGGTTTAATAAGGTCATGTATTTTTTTAATATAGTACTCACTGTATTAACGTTCTTTGCCTACCTGTTACCCTTTATGGCGCCCAAGGTTTTTCCGTTTCTGTCGGTGTTTACGTTGGTAATGCCACTCATGCTGGTTTTAAATTTCCTTTTCTTTTTATACTGGCTTTTTCAAACCAAAAGGCAAATGCTGCTGTCGGGTATTTTCCTGTTATTGGGTATTACCTTTATAAGCAAATTCTACAAATTTTCTGCAAAAGAACTGCCGGAAGAAAAATCCGACTTTACCCTAATGAGCTATAACGTTCGGTTGTTTAACCTGTACGACTGGCTGCCGCAACGCGATATCCCACAGGTTATTCCCGCTTTTGTAAAGGAACATAACCCCGATATTGTTTGCCTGCAGGAATATAACAAAGTAGGCGATAAATCATTTAGCCAGTATAAGCACAAGTATATCTTTAGGATGGAAGGGCAAACCGGGCAGGCCATTTACTCACGTTTTCCTATAATCGGTAAGGGCGATATCCAGTTTCCGGGTTCGGCTAATAATGTAGTATATGCCGATATTAAAAAAGGCAAAGATACCCTGCGTGTGTACAGCATGCACTTGCAGTCGATAAAGATAAGCCCGGATATTCACGAGAACATTGATGAGGAAAAGTCGAAAGTGATCTTTAACCGCCTTAGCGAAGCGTTTAAAAAGCAACAGCTACAAGGCGAACTGGTAGAGAAGCATAAAAGCGAATGCCCTTACCCAATGATTATTTGCGGTGACTTGAATAATAGTGCCTTTTCATACGTGTATCGTAGTGTAAAAGGTAAAATGAACGATGCTTTTGAAGAAGCCGGTAAAGGCTTTGGTAAATCGTACAACTTTAAATACTATCCTGCGCGTATTGATTATGTTTTTACCGATAAAAGCATAGTCGTAAAAGAATACACGAGCTTTCCCAATTTTATCAATTCCGACCATTTCCCGGTTTTAACACGCCTTGCGTTTGAAGTTGAGGAAGAGTAATTACAGTTCCTGTTTCTTTAAATAATCCATCGCATAGCGCCCCTCGTTAAAAAGCAGGTCGAGGATGCTGAGGTTATTAATATACCCGTGTTTATCTCCAAAAACCTGTGTATACGGTTCAAATTCCGATGTGTCTTTTTTGCCGTTTACCAAATAACGGTAATCGATCATGTCTTTTGGCTCCCTGAAAAATTCGGTTGTTTTTTCATATGTAAAATCCATTCCCAGGCACGAGGTAACAATTTCCATGATCTGGAAATTGAGGTCCATCATGTAGGTGTGTTTTTTCTCGAATATCGGGCGTATATCATCTTCAAAATACTCAAAGAAGGGCGAAGTACGGTAGGCGGCTTCGAGCGACTTAAAATGCTGTTTTTGCCAGTCAAAAGCATGCTCTATTTTAGTGTCCTTAAATAGTAGCTTTCCTTCTCCATCATTATGCTTTACAGGGATATTGAGCAGCTGCAAACCGTTAGGGCTGTATATGTACATACGGTTACGGTTGGTTTGCTTCTGAAAGTTGTCTTCAACCTCAAAAGTAATGGCATCTGCTTTTACCATAGCCACAAAATGGCTGATGGAAGGGAAGTAGGTGGGATGTATTAAAACGTTCATGCGGTTATTTGTGGATTTGAAGAAAGTGTATTTGGTAATTTGGGATTTGGTTATTCGGTCAAAGTGGATGTGACAATTTGTGGATTTGGTTATTTGGCGGGACAACGTTAGTTAGCTTTTGTTATTTGGTTGTACTGGTAGTTTCTTAAAGCGTTAAGCTTGTTTGTTATGCTTTCCAACGATAACCTTGCATCAATATAATCTGCTTCCTGCACAAAGCCAAGTTCAAACGAAATGATGAGTTGGTTTAGCACTTCAACACCAGATCCAAAAGCCATTGTTGTAAAATGTGCCTTATCTTTAAATGTATTTCTCGCCGATCCCTCTGCAATATTTGAGCATGTTGATAATGAAGCTCGCCTTAATTGCGATGTTAATCCATATTTTTCTGATTCCGGAAACTTAGTTGTAAATGCATAAAGCTTTTTTGTAAACTCTTTAGCTTCAACCCAAACCTCAGTTTTTCAAAAGAATATGTATACATTTTTTATGTTAATTTGTTAATTTGTGGATTTGGTAATTTAATTTTAGAGCGGGTTAATTCGTTAATTTGGGGATTCGGTTATCCGGATAAGAGGTTAATTTGATTGTATGTAATTCGGTTATTTGATTTAGAAAAGTTTAATTTATGTATTATGTGTCGTATCCACTTTTGGCCAAATAATCAAATCCTCAAATTGTCGTATCCACTGTTGGACAAATAACCAATCCTCGATTGACATATCCACTTTGGCCAAATAACCAAATCCTCAAATTGACGTATCCACCTTCTTCAAATAACCGCATCCACAAATTAACGAATTAACTATTTTTTAGTTTTCTTTTCCTGAAATAATCAAATCCAAACCAGGCCACCAACGCTATAATAAAATAGTTAAAGTACGATACAGGTTCGCCATCGCCACCCACGGTTGTAAACATCCTATCCCAACGGATAGAACCTGTTTCAGAATCATAGCTCATCCAGATAAATACCGGCTTGCCTACAATGTGGTCTTCGGGTACAAATCCAAAATAACGGCTGTCTAACGAGTTGTGACGGTTATCTCCCATCATCCAGTAATAATTTTGCTTAAAGGTGTAAGATGTTGCCACCTGCCCGTTTATGCGTATCTCATCTCCGGTAACTTTAAGGTCGTTATGCTCGTAATCGGCAATAATAAGTTTGTAGAAAGGAAGTGTTTCCCTATTTAGCTGAACCGTTTTACCTTCCTGCGGAATGGTAATAGGCCCCATGTTATCTACATTCCAGTCCGGTTTTGTTTGAGGGAAGATCTTCAGTTCTTTTTCTCTTGATATGTAGCGAACAACAGAGTCGATACCTTGGGCCGACCTTAATCGTTCTGCTTTTTCAAGTGTTATGTTGGCCGATATACCGTCTAAAGCTGATGGCTTTAAGCTGATCTGGTATTGCTGTATAACCTGTACGGGTATACCGCTTAATGTTGTTCTTATTGTAAATGTGTTATCGCCATTATCTAATATTCCTGTAAGATAAGGCTTTATAGCTAAATATTGCTGTTGGTTAAGCCCGCTTATAACATACGTCCTGTAAAACTCCCGTATACCGTATTGTTTTAGCATATCGGCAGAAACATCTGATTTGGCATATACTTTATGGTAGTATTGTAGTTTAGCCCTATAGCTAAGCTGTAGTTCTTTGCCGTTAATAAGCACGATACCGTCTTTAACTTCTAAATTATCTCCGGGTGTACCCACACAACGTTTTACGTAGTTGGTTTTTTTATCTATAGGCTTTTGTACCACACCACTCCGCGGATTGGTATAATCTACAAGGGTATCTACCGGCCAGTTAAATACTACAATGTCGTTTTTCTTTACATTTTCAAAACCGGGAAGCCTTAGGTAAGGGAGCTGCGGCCAATTAAGGTACGATTTTGTTTTAACAAGGGGCAGGGAGTCGTGCACCATAGGGGCAGCAATGGTTGTCATAGGTACGCGTGCACCGTAGTTAAACTTGCTCACAAAAAGGAAATCGCCAATAAGCAATGTTTTCTCTAATGATGCCGTAGGTATTGTAAAAGGCTGCATTACATAGGTATGCACAATGGTAGCGACAACAACGGCAAAAAGTAATGAGCTTACCGTATCGCCGGCTTTTGTTGTAGCCATTAGGCTACGCTCGGGCCTGTATTTTACATCCTGAGTATAGTTAATATAATAAATATAGAAACCAAGTGTAAAGATCCCCAAAAGCGTATCAGTCGTGCTGGTCTTGCCAAAGCTTCTTAACGTTTCTACCCAAACCACGGGGAACATGATAAGGTTTACAATAGGTACAAACAACAGGATAACCCACCAGCGCGGCCTGTTGATTATTTGCATTAAAACTATGGCATTATAAACGGGTACGGCAGCTTCCCACGGTTTCCTGCCTGCTTTTTGGTACAATTTCCATGTTCCTGCAAAGTGAATTACCTGTACAGCCAGGAAAAATATAAACCATTGTAATAGTGTCATTGTGTCTGAGTATTTTTTATATATGTAGTATAAATAACAAAGTTGTTACAGGCCAAGCACATCTTTCATGCTGTAAATGCCAGTTTTGCCCACAATCCACTCGGCAGCTACAACGGCGCCAAGGGCAAAACCCTCGCGGCTGTGTGCAGTGTGTGTTATAGCGATCGAGTCGATATCCGAATCGTAATTTACCGTGTGCGTACCGGGAACACCCTCTACACGCTTGGCATCAATAAAAATATCATCCTCTTTTGGGTTGCCTATAGCCCAACCGGCATAATCGGTATAATTTATAATGTCTTTTGCAAGGCTTATGGCTGTGCCGCTTGGGGCATCCAGCTTTTGGGTGTGGTGAATTTCTTCAATGCTAACCTTGTACTGCTTAAGGTTGCCCATCATTTTTGCCAGCTGTTTGTTAAGCTCAAAAAAGATGTTTACGCCCAAGCTAAAGTTAGAGCCGTATATAAAAGCACCATTTTTATCTTCGCAAAGCTGTGCCATATCATGGTAGTGCTCCAGCCAGCCTGTGGTACCGCTAATAACCGGGATATTACCGTTTAAACAAGCCGATATATTGCCCGCAGCAGCATCCGGAATACTAAAGTCAATCGCTACATCGGCATCGGCAAGGCCATCAAAGGCATCGTTGCTGCCTTTTCTTAAAACTATTTCGTGGCCCCTTTCTAAAGCGATGCGTTCTATTACTTTACCCATTTTGCCGTAGCCTAAAAGTGCGATTTTCATGTATGGAATTTAGAAATTATAATTAAGGGTAAGCCCAAAATTGTGTTTGTAATCTATTTGGTTTTGCTGCAGTTGCGGCTTAATGGCAAGGTTGCCGTTAACGTTAAACTGCGCAAGGTGGGCATCTACGTTTGCATCTACAATTTGCAGGGCATAAAGCCCTATGGTAATAAGCATAGAAAGGTCGCGGTTACGCTGATGGAATTTTTGCGCCCTCACCAGCCTGTCGGCATCAAAACCGGTGAGTTCTCCGGTAAGCGGGCGGCCGGCAAGCACATCTTTGTAAGCATCCCGGTATTTGTGGTACTCGGTATTATTAAAAGAGTAGTTGTAAAGGCTAAAGCCCATAGCCCCGTATACAATGGGTACCTTCCAGTATTTTTTATTGTAAACCTGGCCAAGCCCCGGTACTATAGCCGAAAGGAACGCAGCCTTAGCCGGCCTAAGCGGATCTATGGTATAGGGTTTAAGCAGGGTAGAGTCTATTTCTACCGTTTTTAGTTCTTCTTCGTTTTGGGCAAAAGCCGAAAAGGACGAAAAAAGCAGTGTTAATGTAAGTATGAAAAATACGTTTTTCACTAAGCTTGTATCAGTTTAATGATCCTGTTAAAATCTTCTTCCGAATGAAAAGGTATGGTAATCTTGCCTTTACCTTTTGCATCTACCTTAACATCAACTTTTGCACCAAAAAAGTTAGTGATGGATTTTTTCTCTGCATCAGCCACTTCAAACGATGTTGTTTTTGCGGTTGACGGAGTGCCCGACGTCTTAAGGCTGTCGTGGTAGCTTTTTACCAAAGCCTCAGTTTCGCGTACCGAAAGGTTGCGGCTTACTATTTTTTGGTAAATATCTGACTGTGCATCATGGTCTTCTATATTGATGATGGCTCGGCCGTGGCCCATAGTAATAAAACCATCGCGAATACCTGTCTGGATTATTGGGTCCAGCTTAAGCAGGCGAAGGTAGTTAGCTATTGTAGAACGTTTTTTACCCACACGGTCGCTCATTTGCTCCTGTGTAAGCTGTATCTCGTCTATAAGCCTTTGGTACGAAAGGGCAATCTCAATAGGGTCAAGGTCGTGGCGCTGTATGTTCTCTACAAGGGCCATTACCAGCGACTCATTATCATTAGCTATACGAATGTACGCCGGTACATGCGTAAGGCCTGCCAGTTTAGAGGCACGCAACCTGCGCTCACCCGATATTAGCTGGTATTTGTTATAATCCAATTTACGAACCGTTATGGGCTGTATAACGCCAAGCTCTTTAATAGAGGTGCTTAGCTCCTGTAAAGCCTCTTCGTTAAAACTGGTCCTTGGCTGAAAAGGGTTTATTTCTATAGCATCTAATTCAAGCTCTATAATATTGCCTACAACTTTATCTGCATTTTTATCCTCAACCGATTTAATGTCGTTTTCAGGATCTTTTAATAACGCCGATAATCCCCTGCCAAGGGCTTGCTTTTTTACTGCTTTCATAAACCTACTTTACTGTTTTTCTTTATCACTTCTTCTGCAAGGTGCAGGTAGTTAGATGCCCCTTTGCTGGTGGCATCATAGTTTATAATGCTTTCGCCAAAGCTTGGGGCTTCGCTAAGCTTAATGTTTCTTTGTATTATGGTGGTAAAAACCATGTCGTTAAAATGCTTCTGCACCTCTTCAACTACCTGGTTAGATAACCTTAAACGTGCATCATACATGGTAAGCAGCAGGCCTTCTATATCTAACTCCGGATTGTGTATTTTTTGTACGCTCTTAATGGTGTTTAACAGTTTTCCTAAGCCTTCCAACGCAAAATATTCACATTGTATGGGTATAATAACGCTATCGGCTGCCGTAAGGGCATTAAGGGTTAGTAGCCCTAACGATGGGGCGCAGTCTATTAAAATATAATCATACTTATCTTTAACACTTTCCAGCGCCTGTTTAAGCATGTATTCTCTGTTTTCTTTATCTACAAGTTCTATTTCTATAGCAACAAGATCTATGTGCGATGGTATTACCCAAACATTAGGGGCTGTACATTCCATCGTAGCTTCATCCGGGGTGTTGCTGTGCTCAAGTATCTGGTAAGTACCAATCTCTACCGACTCTACATCGATACCAAGGCCAGAGCTGGCATTAGCCTGCGGGTCGGCATCAATAAGCAGTACCTTTTTTTCAAGAACGCCCAGCGCAGCTGCAAGGTTTACTGTTGTGGTTGTTTTACCTACGCCACCTTTTTGGTTGGCAATGGCTATGATCTTACCCATTTATGTTTAAAATTTTTGAACCGTAAAAATACAATTATTTATGGTTCCTGAAAACGTAAATTGTTAACAATGCCCAAATAGCATAACAATAAAAAAAGCCGGCAAAATTGCTTTTGCCGGCTTAAGGTATAAGGTGTGATTTATGCCACTAAAAACATATTATTTTATAATAAGTTTTTGAGTTTTAGTTACAGAACCTGCTTGTAATTTAAGGATATAAATACCGCTGTTTAAAGCAGAAAGGTTAAGTTCTTTAGTGTAAAAACCAGCGTTGTCTGTAATTTGAGTTTCGTAAACTTTAGCACCTGTTACAGCATAAACACTTACTGTATTAGTTTCTGAAGCATTGTTTTTAAGGTCGTACATTAAAGTAACATTACCATCTGTAGATGGGTTAGGGTAAACACCAAAAGTAATGTTGCCGTTAACGTCTTCTAAACCTGTTGTAGGGGTCACGTCTTCTGCGTTAAACGTAAGCTCACCTGTAGATGATCCTGCAAAAGATGTAAAGTATAACCTGTGGATAGTACCGTCAGCAATATTTTTTACGTAATATGTTTTGTTTGTTGGAAGTACGTAAACGCCACCGGTAAAAGATTTCCAATCGTAACCAATTGTATTGATTGCTTCAGAGTAAGCAGCGTCTGCAGGTAGCACAGGTTCTGCAGTACCTGTTTGGTCAGTTTCCGCAACAGTTACCTGGGTAGAATTGTGTAGTGTACCGGTTACAGCGTAAGGCATTGGGTTCTCTACCGTACCAAGGTTAGTAGTGTACTGTGTAAATACCATATCCCACGCTGTATCAACTGGCGCTACGGTTACAGGAG
>Ga0265780_10011352_pt1 | contig 10538 bp, 8 predicted proteins | sample P1T30metagenome_FD_192432 | JGI IMG/M metagenome (GOLD analysis project Ga0265780, IMG submission 192432) | Plant litter microbial communities from East Loma Ridge, Irvine, California - P1 T30 | ecosystem: Environmental > Terrestrial > Plant litter > Unclassified | place: USA: California... | reverse complement strand
TGGGGAAAACCTGCTCCAACGATTACAGCGATGTTCGACAACTTTACACGGGGTCGCTTTGGGCATCCAACGGAAGCCCGCAATATTACTAATAGAGAAGGAGCTCGGCTGCAGACATTTCCAGACAGCTTTATATTTATCGGAGATCAGAAATCGGTTGCGCGACAAATTGGTAATGCAGTACCGCCAAAACTAGCGGAAGCAGTGGCCCATACAATACTAGTGAAATTAAATAGCGTCTGTGATGATCGAAATTACATCAGCCAGGAATGCATTGTTGGAGCTGAATGCGTCTAATGAAAGATAACAAGCGAATATGGGCATTCCATTTTCGAGAGTGCCTATTTTCGAAATTCGACTTATATCGGAATTTGATACGTAGGCGATGAGCCCAACCTTTGCCTCTAACCGTGCGCAATAGCAGGTCATTTGATACACATCATTGGCCGAAGGCGACGAGGCAGACGAATATTTCGCATCAATAATCGCAAGAATTTTTTTCTTTTCCTGAACGATGATGTCTGGATCCAGTTTTGGGCCTCCATCATCAAAGAGACGAGTTGTTGAACCTCTCAAGGGGTGCATGATTACGCTAATGTGAGATGACTGAAGCTTCATCTCTATTAGCATTTGGACGGCATGCTCCCATAACTTCTCCATATCTACGAATTCAGCAACACCAGATCCAATTGTTTCAGATACTCTATATTCGTCTTTACCGCCGAGCAACTCGCTCCCAAAAAAAGCAATCTCTTTTAGAGCTGGTCTACTTTCAAAATTCAATAGTGCGCTTAATCGTTCGGATGCTTCGACCTCCGAAAGAATTTTATCGTCCTCGCCTATAGAATTTATTAGCGTTCGAACCCTCCGACTAAGCTCCTTAGTCGACGGTTCGATCCTCTCAAGTTTGCGGCAGACGGTAGAGAGAGAAGGGGCTATGTCGGCGACATATTCTCTTACCTGCGTTTTTGAAATAACCCGATGAGCAATCCCTCGCGAATGTAGTTTTGTAACCGTATCTTGGAAAAGGATTCGTCCTCTAGGCGCAGACGTATCATGAATAACTGACGTGTATATCCATGGCAACCCCTCCCTACGAAAGTTCGTCAGTAAAATTTCAAATGTGCGCCAGGCACTTACGTCTTGCTTCGATGTTCCATCTTTATCTTCCGGTCTAGAGGGCACATACTTTCGCCATTGACCAAGCATAGTCAAAAGCGCACCCGAAATATACTCGATTTTCGGCTTGACCTCAACGATGAGTTTAGATGAGAAATATGTCCCGACTAAAGTTTTAGGTTCAACTAAAATATGGTCACCAGACGTTGTTATCTTCAAAACACCATATTTCACCAGCTTCTTTGCGTCAAGCTCACATTCAGCAGACAACCAATCTTGTATTGCCACGACTTGAGCTGCACCGCGTTCTTTCAATTGGATTTTAACGGTGTTTGACATGGGAATTCGTTGACTGCCTCTTTATATATTTCATCGACTTCACCTAACCCGTTTTCCAACAATCGAACGCACGTACCTGACCAAACTTCCCAAAGCCCAATCTCATCCTCAGCGTGCGAGAACACGCCATGCCCAAATGGCAGTATTGATCGCCATCTTGAATACCATTTCTTCAGTTCGGACATAAGAACTGGAGAAATTTTTTCGCTTAGTATCGACTCGAGAGCGTCTTCTGACGGCCCGACATCAATGTAATGAAGTCGACGTCGCACTGCGGAATCCAATTGAGTTGCAGACTTGTCTCGAGGATTCATAGTTGCGATTACGACCAAATTAGAAGGAATAACTGATTCTTCTTGAGAAATGGCATATCTAAAACGCCGTCCTCTGTGCTCAATATAAGTAAGCAGCTCTCCAAGAATGGCGTGCGTATTTGCACGTGTAAACTCTTCAATTAGAAGTACATATGGGCGATCCTGCGGATCAGCTGCCGCGCGCTTACAAATTAACCGGAGAGTCTTATCAGCCAGGCGAAAGCCCGTGCCGTCACTTCGCGGAACAAACCCTTCAACAAAGTCTTCGTAGGCACTGCTCTCATGAAATTGAATTTCGACCATGCGGTATGGATCACCTCCGGTAACTTCTTCCGCAATTAGTTTAGCTAAACGTGTCTTTCCCGTCCCGGGAATTCCTGCTAGGCAAATAATTTTTGAGTTACCATATTTTCTCACTGCGCTCATCGCATTCTTGAGGGCACTAATATCTTGCAAACCAGACAACTCTTCAGTTGTGCGAGAGATCGGTGCAGATAACCACTGGACGAAACTAGCACGATCGGCACGGACTGACTCAGGGATATTCACTGTCGTTCGCAATAGATCATCAATAAATGGAACGCGATCTTGTCTAAGCGTCCAGAGACCAGTTACTTCGTCCTCCTCAGCTAATGCACCTCCGAAACCTGCACGACTCAACCACGGCGTTACACGTCTACGAGTTTGCGAGCCGTCATCAACTGCAACGTCACTTCCAAGCCAAAGTGTAGGATCACTAAAGTATTTGTCTCCTCCTGCCAATCGAGCGTTTTTAATTTTGCTTATCGTTGCATCGAGTTCACTCTGGTGATGAACAAGCATTAGCCCTCGATTTAATTCTTGCCAATGCAAATGATTGTCCAGTTCACGAGCCGCCTGCCAAATTGCTCGAAAAGGCAATAGGTCACTATCAAGTGGATATGGTCCATCTCCCCCATTTGGTCCTTCGAGAGGATTTAATAGGGGATATCGCCCTAGGACGGTGATCGCCCACTGGGCCATATGTTCATTAGCTCCACTAATACGATTAGCCAAATCATCAAACAAGTCTCGAACAGCCCTGCCGAAAGGCGAGATTTGCAAAACTCCTTGTTTGGAAACGGATAACAGGCCAGCCCTTTCGAATAAAGGCTTCCACGTGCGAAGTCTAGATGCTTTAACCTCTTCCGTTGGTGCACGTCCTCTGACTGGACGGCCGCTAAACTTGCCGATTGCAATCGAAACTTGTCTACGAAGAGCTTCATAATCGTCGGCAGACTCCTTAAATAGCTCTCCGTCACTCTGCAAAAATGCCCATAAATACGGGTGCATCGTACCTTCAGGCAATAGAAAATCTTGTTCTGGGATAACTTCGTGAGTGGCTGTGCTCCAAGACATAAACTGGACACCTGTGATGATAAAGATTCAGTCTATTACAAACATTTCCTTTTGGATAGGAAAATATTAGCTTAGGAGCTTGGTCGGCGCTGTATGCGCAATGCATGCAATATGACATTACACTGCGGGATCATCCTCCTTTATATTTATAGAACTGTCAACGCATGAACGTTCGACTAACCGGCGTAGCAGATTTTGCGGTGAAGCTTTTCTCAAAGTAAAAATTTATGCTTGAGCGTTATTGCGTGAACCAGCATGTACAGTCACCATAGCTATTGAATTACCCTGATATTTTTATCCCCTGCCTGTGCTATAAGTTGCTCCGTTATATGTGCATGGCATCAACAAATCCAAAGCAGTTAAAGCGAACATGCGCGTGAAAGAATAGCGCGTTGTGAAAAATATTCATGACCGAACTATATTTACATACACATCTGCGTTACTTCTTCTACGATTCGAGTCGGCGGATGGCAACTGCTTTTGCAATAACTTTTTTACCGTTTTTCGAGAAAATTCTTACGCTCGATTGAATCGAGTTTTGGAAGCCGATAGCTTGTGGCAAAACACGTTGTACGAACCGAAGCAACCGCAGCGTCTGTTGCTCCCCAGGTAGTCAATCCTGTTCTGGGATGGGCTTCACGACCAAGAGCTGGTACGACATCGCACTCAGGAAGGCGATGCCGGCGCCGGTCAGCAAGGCTGGGACAAAGGAATAGCTTTGCGCGATATAGCCAGTGAAGATGGGCGCCAGCGCACTGCCGATGAAACCGCCGAAGTTCTGGATCGCGCCGAGCGAGGCCACGCGGCTGCGTGGCGCTACCGCAGTTACTAGTGACCATGAACACGCGGATGCGGCATTGGCAAGGAAGATGACGACAGAAATGCACGCAATGGCTGCGGTATTGCTCTCGACCAGCGCGGCAGGAATCGTGAACGCCACCATGCCCAGCATCGCCAGCACGACGGCAGTGCGGCGGCCCAGTACGGTCGACTTTGCGCGGCTGGTGATCTTATCGGACGCCCAACCCGCTACCAGGGCGCCGGCGAAGCCGCACACGAAGGGAATCGTCGCGGCCACGCCGACGTAGGCGACGTCCATGTGACGCTCCGTGCGCAAGTAGCCTGGCAGCCAGGTGAGGAAGACCCAGTTTAAATAGACCGAGCCGAAGAAGCCGAGCAACATGCCCCAAGTGGCGCGCTGGCGGAACAGTGCACGCCACGCTGCGAAGCCGGCTTCAGGTGCGGCTTCCATGGTCTGGCCTTCGTCTAGGTAGGCGCGCTCTGCCTCGGTTAGTTGCTCGCGCACGGGGTCGCGGTAGAGAACGACCCAGACGACGGCTGCGACGAGGCCGAGGGCGCCGGTGACGAAGAACGCCCAGTGCCAACTCGTCGCAGCGATCAAGGGCGAAAGGCACAAGGGCGCGAGCGCGAAGCCTAGGGGCGAAGCAGAGTTGTAGATGCCGGTCGGCGTGCCGCGTGAGCGCAAGGGGAACCAGTTGCTCACCACCCGAGCAGCAGCCGGGAACTGCGGCGCTTCGCCAATCCCGAGCACGATGCGCGCGAGCACGAACCAGCCGAAGCTCGACACAAGCCCGCCGGCCGCCTGGGCGAGCGACCAGACCACCAAGCCGATCCCTAATAGCCAGCGCGGCCCTATCTTGTCGACTAGAGCGCCAACAGGAAGCTGGCACAGCGCATAACTCCACGAGAATGCGGAGAGCAAGAGCCCCATCTGGCCAAGAGAAAGCCCGAGATCGGCCCGGATGAATTCGTTGGCTACGGCAAGCGTGGCACGGTCAAGGTAGTTGATGACGCCGGTGATAACCAGCAGAACCAACGCCATGGTCTGGCGTTGGCGGATGCGCGGAGGAGCAGCTTTACTCAAAGAAATATCGTTCATTTGCGAGATCCTATCAAATGAGCGTTAATACGGGGAAAGATATGCTTTCCGTGACCCTTATGTAACGGAAGCATCAGTCACGATGCACGTAGTTGCAGATAACTCTGCGACGAAAAGGTCAGGGTGCAAAGTTCCTGTTTCGATGGCACAGCCATACCGTAGCGATGGATACAGCTGTCGCAAAGACCAGCCAGCATGCAACAAATACATCGGCGAAGTACGGCTTGCGATCCCAGTAGCTATCCGGTGCTGACATCGACTACCTCGATTGGTACAGCTGCGTTTTTCATGAAGATCCTTGTCGTGAGTTCAAGGTCATCGTATCATGCATTTTCGTGCAATCTCGTGAATTTACGTGCAAACATGTTGACCAGCCATCGCAAGAACGACATCCTCGCCCTCCTCAAGCAGCAGGGCCAGGTCGAAGCCAAGGCGCTCGCTGCGCACTACCAGGTTTCTGAGGATACTATCCGGCGCGACCTGCGCGAGATGGCTGCCGAAGGGCTATTGCAGCGCGTCCACGGCGGCGCCCTGCCCGCCTCGCCCGCCGAGGCGGATTTGTCCCAGCGCCGGCACATCGCCATGCCGTCGAAGGAAGAGATCGCACACACGGCGGCGCGGCTGGTTGCGCCCGGCCAGGTCGTCATCCTGGACGGCGGCACCACCTGTGCCGAGCTGTCCCGCTGCCTGCCGCGCGACATGCCGCTTACCGTTGTAACGCACAGCCCGACGGTGGCGGTGGCGCTGGCCGAACACGAGCGGATCGAGGTCATCCTGATCGGCGGCCGCCTGTTCCGGCACTCGATGGTCGCCGTCGGCGCGGCGGCGCTGGAGGCGCTGAGCCATGTGCGCGCCGACATCTATTTCATGGGCGTGACGGGCGTGCATCCGGAGGCCGGGTTCAGCACGGGCGACTACGAAGAGGCCTACATCAAGCGTGCGCTGTCGGCGCAGGCTGCGGAGACGATCGTGCTGGCATCGACGGAAAAGCTGGGTGCCGCCTCGGCCTACAAGATCGGTGGCCTCGACATGGCCACGAGCGTCATCGTCGACGGCACCCTGCCGGACGAGCTGGACGCTGCCCTGGCCGCGGCCGGGGTCAAGGTAATTGGCGGCTGATCAAACGCTTTCTCAACCGGAGAACACCTATGCAAGCGCTAACTATCCTGATCGCTGGCCCCTACCGCAGTGGTACCGGCGGCGACCCTGAGCTGATCGAACGTAACCTGAAAGCCCTCGAACAGGCCGCGCTCGCGGTGTACGAGCTAGGACATTTCCCGCTGATCGGCGAATGGGCCGCCCTGCCGCTCGCCCATGCGCGCGGCGTTAGCGAACCTGGGCAGATACCGCAGGAATTCCTGTATGGCGTGGCCCAGCGCATGCTGCGCCAGTGCGATGCGGTGTACCGGATTAACGGGGAGTCGCGCGGCGCGGATATGGATGTGCGCACGGCACGGGAGCTGGGGCTGTCCGTGTATACCGCGCTGGACGAGATAGCGCCGGCGCGACCGTAGATCAGTCCGGCTCCATGGCCAGCATGCTCTTCGAGCGGCGGCTGATCACTTTCCCCGCCACCATGAACAGGCCGTCGCCGGTGTAGTGCAGCGTCTCCGGATGCTTCGGGGTGCGCGCCGCCCGGGCCGCGACCACTTCCCAGATGAAGAGGTTGTACTTTTTGACGAGGCTGTCGTCGTGCAGGCGGCAGGCGAACTGGGCGTGGCATTCGCGGATTGCCGGGGCTTGCACGCCCTCGATACTGTCCGGGGTCAGGCTGAATTGCTCAAATTTGTCGATATCGGCGCCGGAGCTGGTGCCGATGCCGACTACCGCGTCCGTCAGGCTGGTGGTCGGCAGGTTGATGACGCATTCGCGGCTTTTGCGGATGAGATCGAAGCTGTGGTTGGACGAGGCGATGACGCAGCCGATCAGGGAGGGCGAGAATTCCATGACCATGTGCCAGCCCATTGTCATGATGTTTTGCTTGCCTTTGTGGGCGGAGCTGACGAGCACGATGGGGCCGGGCTCGAGGTAGCGGCGGATTTTGTGGAGGGGGATTTCTTGTTTGCTGTGGCTGCGGGTCATGGGTGATAAGCGGCTGCTCTGCGGAATTGGGCACCGGCCTTCGCCGGTGCGACGGTTTCACAGTTAGTGACTACGGGAGCACAATCTTGATGACGGCGTGGCCTGACGTCGCATAGAGATTGCCTTTGCCGTCGGTCGTGATACCACGGATGTCGGCAAAGCTGCTGCCAGCCAGAGGGCCGGGTTTCAGGGTAGTGGCGCGGGCGGTGCCGGCGATGGTGGTAACCACGCCGCCGGGTGTGATCTTGCGGATCAGGTTGTTCACGCCGTCCGCCACGTAGAGATTGCCCTGCGGGTCGGACGTCATTGCCACCACGCGCTCGAAGCTGGCGCTCGTGCCCGTGCCGTCGGTCGACCCGGTGATGTCGGCCGAGCCGACGAAGCGCGCGACACTATTGCTATTCACCTTGCTGACGGTGCGCGTCAGGTCCGCCACATACACCACATTGCTGTCGTCGACCGCCACCCCACGCGGCAGGAAGTCGCGGGTGCCGGTGAGATTGTTCTGCGTCGCCACGCCTTCCACCATGGTGGCAATGCCGAATGGCGTTATCCGGCGCGTGCCGTAGCCATTGGTTGCGTAGACATTGCCGTTCGAATCAACATCGATGCCGCCCGCGTACACGTGGTTCAGGCTGCTTGTTGAAACATTGCTCCCGACCGGCAAGGTGAACAGGGTATCGACCTGCCCACCGGTGCCCACGCGGCGGATGGCCAGCGCGTCGGCGACGTACAGCACGTTGTTGCTGTCGATGGCGAGCGCTGCCGGATTGGTGAAGCGCGCGTTGGCGCCGGTGCCGTCGATGCTTTCGCGGCGGCCGCTTGAGCCCGCCAGGGTGGTGACGACGCCGGATGGGGTGATGCGCCGGATCGTGGCATTGCCGGCGTCCGCCACATAGAGGTTGCCGCTCGCGTCGATCGTGATGCCGCGCGGGGTGTTGAAGCGCGCCGCGGTGCCGCTCGCGTCGCGGGTGCCGGTCGTCGTGGCGTCGCCCGCGACGATGGTGATGGCGGCGTTCTGCGGCGGCGGATCGTCGTCATCGTCGTCATCCCTGGGCGGATGCTCGCCGCATGCCCCCAGGAGCACCATCAATGCCGATAGGCCCAGTACCTTCAGGCGCACGCGCGCGGATTTCGTTTCCACCATCGTCTTCTCCAGGATGCGATCGGTGAAATCCTAGCACGGCGCCGGCCGCGTACGGCCCCGCTCACATTTCGCGGTCGTAAAGTGCAGGTCCGCGGATGTGTTATGAGACTTCGCCGCATTTGCCGAGTCGCCTGACTTTCCCTATGCTCCAATACGCCATGACCACGCGATTCCACGCCCCCTTGCTCGCACTGTCCCTGCTGACAAGCGCCGCCCATGCCGCGCAGCCGCTCGATGCCCTGCTCGACGCCCCGGCACATGACAAGAACAATGTCCATTCCATCGTCGTACTGCGCCACGGCGCCGTGGTGGCCGAGCGCTACTACCGAGGCCGCGACCGCTCGATCTGGTCGCCCTTCGCGCGCACCGTGCAGTTCGACGCCAATACGCGCCACGACCTGCGCTCGGTCAGCAAATCGGTCACGAGCCTGTTGTGGGGCATCGCCCAGGGCGATGGCCGCATGCCCGCGCTGGACACGCGGGTGCTGGATCTCTACCCCGAACTCGCCGACCTCAAATCCGGAGGCCGCGAAGCCATCACCGTGCGCCAGCTGTTCACCATGAGCAGCGGCCTGGCCTGGGAAGAACCGATCCGCTACGGCATGAACAACGACGAGACTGGCCTGTACTGGCGCAGCTCGCAGGCACGCTACCTGTTCGACCGGGCGCTGTTGAAACCGAACGTCTTCAACTACAACGGCGGCGCCACCGCAGTGCTGGCCGACATCCTGGCGCGGCGCACCGGCATGCCGCTGCAGGACTACGCGCAGCAGAAACTCTTCGCGCCGCTCGGCATCACCGACTGGGAATGGCAAAAGGATGTACGCGGCCGCCCAATGGCCTTCGCCGGCCTGCGCCTGCGCCCGCGCGACCTGGCGACGATCGGCCAGCTGGTGCTGCAGCGCGGCCAGTGGCAGGGCAAGCAAATCGTGCCGGCGCAGTGGATCGATGAATCCTTGACCCCGCACGTGGAAACCGGCGACGGCCTGCAGTACGGCTACCAATGGTGGAGCGGGCAAGTCGATGCGGCGGGCGGCAAACACCGCTGGCATGCAGGCTTCGGCAACGGCGGCCAGCGCCTGTTCATCGTGCCGGGGCTCGACCTGGTGGTGGTGATCACGGCCGGCGGCTACGACGATGCCGGCAGCGGACGCCACGCCACCGCTCTGTTCCGCAGCATCGCCGCCGCGCTTACTCCTTGACCTCGCCGCCCGCGCTCATGCGGTCGAATATCTGGCTTGAGGCCCGGTCGCTCATCACCAGCACCAGTTTGAGGCGCGCACGCGTCATGCCGACGAATAGCTTGCGCAGCGTGAGTTCGTCCATCTCCTCGAAGTCGATCTCGGTGAAGATCAGCGCCGGCGCCGACTGGCCTTTGAAGCGGTAGACCGATTCGGCCAGCAGCCCGCCTTCGCGGAATACCGGGTTGCCGAACAAATCGTAGGCGCCGGTGAAGGACCGCAGCGTGTGCGCGTCGCTGAGTTTATCCAGCTTGAGGATGCTGGACTTTTCGCGCCCGCGGAAGGAGCAAATCGCGATGTCCTGGCGCCCGAAGCCGGCCGCCAGGCAGGAGGTGACGGCGCGCCGGGTCTGGGCCAGCATGGCTTCGGCGTCGCCTTCCGGGTAGGTCATCTCTTCGATGTCGGCGCCCTTGAACGGGCTGCCCGCCTCCACCGGCTGGCTCACCGCGCCGATCGAGGTCAGCATCTGCACCACCTCGCGCGGGCTGCGGTAGTTGGTGTTCGAGTGCAGCACCACCCAGCCGGGCAGCGCCACGTCCGGCTTGCCGTACAGGTTCTGGTCCGGATCTTCGAGCCAGATCGCGCGGCCGCCGGTTTTCAGCATGCGCAGCACGATGTCGCGCCAGGCGGGCGAGAAATCCTGGCCTTCGTCGACGATCAGCACATCGTACTGCCAGGTCTCGGGCAGGTTGGCCGAGGCGAGCACGCCCTCGATCTCGGTCCAGACGTCGGGCTTGCCGTAGTCCGGGCTCTCGCCCTTGGCGCGCAGCCAGGCGTCGCACAGTTCGTGGAAGTTCGCGACCCGGCCGCCGGCTGGCACCAGACGCTGGATATGGTCGGCCAGCGGGCGGTTGAAGCAGACGTAGAGGGGCCGCAGGCCGGCGTCGATGGCGGCGGTGTATTCGCTCAGGGCCAGCTGGGTCTTGCCGCTGCCGGCGGTGCCCATCACGCGCAGGCGGAATGGGGAGAATTCCAGGCGCCGCGCCCAGGTGGCCAGGCCGCCGGACAGGCGCGTCACC
>Ga0265780_10011351_pt1 | contig 10540 bp, 9 predicted proteins | sample P1T30metagenome_FD_192432 | JGI IMG/M metagenome (GOLD analysis project Ga0265780, IMG submission 192432) | Plant litter microbial communities from East Loma Ridge, Irvine, California - P1 T30 | ecosystem: Environmental > Terrestrial > Plant litter > Unclassified | place: USA: California... | reverse complement strand
GCTTGGCGCGGAACGGCTTAACGTCCCGATCGCGCACTGCCTCGTTCTTGAGGATACGGTAGCAGGCCTCTCTGCCGCAGATGCTTCGGGTGCTACCGGGCTCGCCATCTCCTTCACCCATCAACATCCAATCGGGACCGGTCATTCAGAGATACGCGATTATCACGGTTTGGCAGTTGCTTCGGAAGAGGCGGGACTCACGTTGGTAGCTGCACCCATCGACACGTCGGACATTTGATGTGAGCGTGGATCGTATTGATACTTGGAAGAAGCTGCCTTGGCGGCCTGTGCGGACCAGCTATCGTCCAACTTTCATCCGCAGTCCGAGCACGACCACATCGCTGACGATGCGGCTTCCCCCCGGATCAATGTTTCAAAGCGCTTACGTTCCCGACATGAACGGGCGACCGAAGTTGGGAGGCGGGGAAGGGTGCCTGAATGACCGTTTGTGGGTCGAGGATGTCTTTCTGCACGGTCAGCAGGGGTAATTGATTCTTCCAGCGATCGCTAATGTGCGTCGTTGCTTTTTGGCATCATAGAAGGATCATGCGCCTGCCACTGCGGTGTGCTGCCGTCACCGCCGCTGGCTTTCGGTTTTCACCCGCTCAGCACCGAACGGCTCCGAGGTATTCCAACTTGGCCAGTCCGTACTTTCTGTGATCTCGCGGCCAAGGGCATAGGCGACGCTACCCTCCTGCGCCGCGCCGGTCATGTCCCAGGCGAGGTCAAACTCGTCGCACGTCTGATGATAACACTGCGCGTTGTAGCGCGCGCGCTCACGCTCGCCCGCCGTTGGCCCGCCGTTCACCAGGTCGCGGCTTGCACGAAAGTAAACGCCCGGCACTCCCTTTTGCGCCAGCGCGTAGTGATCAGACCGGTAATACCAGCCGGCCTCGGTATTCTCTTCGGGCACGATCGTCAGGCTCTGCGCCGCGGCAACGCGCCCCAGGTCAGTCTCCAGCGGCGTACGACCGACGCCAATTAGCTCGAGACTACGCGTCCGCCCCAGCACAACGTGCGGGTCAAGATTGAACTGCGCTGCGGTTGTCGCGAGCGGTAGCACCGGATGATCGGCATACCAGCTTGCGCCAAGCAGCCCCTTCTCCTCTGCGGTCCATAGCGCAAATACCACTGATCGGCGCGGCCGTTTGGCGGCGGTGTAGGTGCGCGCGATCTCGAGCAGCGTTGCCGTACCGGTGCCATTGTCGACTGCGCCGTTGCGGATACGGTCGGCGGGTGGGTCGAAGTCGTTCTCGCCATAGGCGTCCCAATGGGCGCCATACAGAATGCTGCCCGCGGTCGGATCGCTGCCGGGCAGGATTCCGACGATATTGTGGCTGATGACATGCGCCAGGCTGGTTTGCGTCATGCCGGAAAAGGTGACGCCCTTCAGTTCCACCCCGCGGAATTTGGCTGACTGCGCCGCTCGTTTCGCCGCGCCATAGTCGAGCCCACCCTGGCGCAGCATTGCGACCCCGATGTCGTTGCGCAGTGTTCCGCGCAGGCCGAACGCCGACGGTACGGTACCGGTATCGAGCGCATAACCCGGCACGGCGTCGCCCTTCGCTAGTTGCAACCATGGATAGCTCGACGGGAAGTTGTCGTGAATTTGGAGGAATGCGACTGCACCGCGTTTCTGAGCTTCGGTCAGCTTGGTGCGCGCTGCGGGACTGGATGCCCGCCCGCCAAAGCCAAGGTCGCGCCCCGCCTCGACGTCAGGATCGCCCGCCAGGGCGACGACCACCTTGCCGCGCACATCCAGACCAAGATAGGGATCATAGCCGAGCTTCGGCTCAACGATGCCATAGCCAACGAAGACAACTGGTGCTGCGGTCACCATCGAGGAACCAACGATCCGCGATGATGCGGCGATCTCAACACCAGGGTTCAGCGCCCTCGTGGCCTTGCCCAGCGCGATCTGGAACCTAGCCTGGTCACGCGTCCACCGCAGCAGCGGTACCCGCTGCCGATAGCCGTCGTCGCCTTCAGGCTTCAGCCCAAGCGACGCGAAGCGCTTGGCTAAGAACGCCAGCGTCACCGCCTCGCCCACTTGCGTTGGTCCGCGCCCGTGGAAATCGTCGCCGCTCAGCGTGCGCACATCCGCCTTGATCCGCTCGGGCGATAAAATCGGCACGGCAGGCTCGGAAGCGGCGGTTAGGGCAAGGAGCAGCGGGAGCGATAGCCAACGGATCATTGGGCAAGCGTGACGCTTCGCCGCCTCAAGTGCAAGCCGGGTCGAAAGTGCATGTTGCGATGTGACCACCGTCCGGAGTGTTCGTTTGCGTGACGCGATCATCGCAGCTGACATGAACGGATGACCGAAGTTGGGTCCCTGCCCAGATTCGGAACATCGTGTCGCTTGGATCACGTTAGCTATTGCGTGGCTAACAGGATACCGGCTTGCTCTTGCTTTTCTGGTCGAATGTAGATCGAGGAGAGCTGGGGAAAGGACGCCCGTAACTTGTCCTCGATATCCTCGATGAATTGCTCAGCGTCGCCCATCTTCACGTCGTCATGGAAGTCGGCGCTGATCGCGACGAATACCTGTTTGGGCGCAGTATGAATTGTGCGGACATGATTGACGGAGGAGACGGCCGGATGGGCCGCGACCATCCGGGTGATGCCGTCGACCAGCTTGGGGTCGGCGCGCTCGCCGATCAGCAGGCCTTTCGCTTCCCGCGCCAGGAAGATTGCCACGAATACCAGTATCGATCCGATGATGATAGAGGCCAACCCGTCGAGGCGTGGGTCAGCGAAATGATGGCTCGCCCACACCCCGATCGCCGCAACGATCAGACCCGCCAAGGCCGCCGAATCCTCAAACAAAACGGTGAAGGTCGCGGGGTCTTTCGAGTCCTTCACCGCCTGCCACCAGCCGACATCGCCCTTCGCCGCACCGAACTCCCGCAGCGCGATCGTCCAGGAGGAGCCCTCCAGGATGAAGGCGACCGCCAGGACGATGTAGTTGATGAGCGGCGGGTGCAGCGGTTCGGGCATGGACCAGTGGAGCCAGCCTTCGTAAATCGACACCACTGCACCAACCGCGAAGATCAAGATCGCGACCACGAACGCCCAGAAATAGAGTTCGCGGCCATAGCCGAAGGGATGCATGGCATCAGGCGGCCGCTTGGCCCGGCGTTCGCCGTACAGCAGCAGCACTTGATTGCCGCTATCCACCACCGAATGGATGCCCTCCGTCAGCATCGCGGTTGAGCCGGTGATGGCGGCGGCGGTGAATTTGGCGACGCCGATCCCCAGGTTCGCAGCGAGTGCAGCCCAAACGACGAGATTGCGCTGACCAGCGCCTGTTGTACTCATAAGATTCGACTAGCCGGATTGCCCGCCGATGGCGAACGCCAATGACGTTTGGATGCCGTGACATAGCCCTGATAAGCAGCCGTGCTTGGTTTGCCGCCCGCACACTTCGAATGCGCGATCGCCGAACCGCGCAAGCCTCAGCCTGTATCTGGCTAACCGGCAAACGCCGCCTTGAACGGTGAGGACAATCAATCCCATTTTGATTTGGCGAAAACATCCCGATGCGCGAATGTCTGAAGTTAGGGAGCGACGGGGGAATTCGCATGACCGGAAATGAGTCAGCGCACTGAGGGGATCGTGGTGTCTTCGAAAGCACGAAATTGCAGTTGGGAAGGGTGGCTATCTGACGATCGCGCCAAAGGTCGCCCATTGGTCTCGCCCAGAGGCGGACGCTTAGGCTCGTCTTCCGAAGACTCGTGGCTGATCTCCAGGCCCTTTGTAAATGATGGTCGCGTCGCTCAATTCGCCTGAAAGGTCCCGGCCGCGAGTATCGCTTCCGGGTTTCGCAGCACGAGCATCTCGCGCAACGCTGCGCGTTTGTCCGGCTGCTTGTCATACCAGCGCTGCCAGATGCGTTGCCCCATCCAGTAGCCGGCCTCGCCAGGCCAGCCGGCTGGCGCGCTGTTGTGGTTGGCGATCCACCGATAGAAAGCGTCGCCGGCCGGCGTGCCGCGCGTCAAATCGTCCTCTGCCTTCACGCCGCGGGTGGCCTTCAAGTCTGTCTCAAACTGCTTCCAAAGCTCGACCTCGCGCGGCGTTGCCCAGTCAGCGCGCGCTTGGTCCATAGGCCGGCCGGTAGCAAGCTCGTCGATGAAGTCGGCCGCTCCTTCCTGCAGCACGCTGGCAAGCAGGATGTCTCCCGCTGGGAGGCCGCCTTGGAGGGCGTGCGTCGTTTCGTGTGCGTAGAAGCCACGAACGATAGCCCGCAGCGCATCCGGCGTGGCCGCGCCGCGACATAATACCTCAAGCCCTAAGACCTGCGCGCCCGGAGCTGCCGTGCCACCCGAATTCCCGGCGCCGACAACCAGGAACAAGCGCGGGAGAGGCTTGTCTGGAAAAAGGCCGTGCAAGGCTAAATACGTTGCGCGTAGCTCCGCTGTCGTCTGTTTGACGATCGGCAGGCAGGTCCTGATCGCGCGGGCATAGACGTCCGGCTTGGCTGCAATGCGTCTGGCAAGATTGGTGGCATCAACGATCCGGTTTGGCGTGAAGACATGCACGCCATAGCTGCCGCGATCCAGATAGTCGTGCTGCAAGCGTTCGGCGGAGGGCTTCCCGCCTGTTGCCTCGAACAAGGTTGCGAAGCGGTCAGCATCGCCGGTTTCCACCTCTACGGTAAGCGGATCGGCCGGGGGTGGCGGCAACGGATCCGCTGCGAGCGCCGAAGATGCCAGCAACATTCCAAAAATCGTAACGGCGCGCCGAATGATGCTCATTTCGTGCCTGTAACGAGCATGCATGACCCAGAGCAAGGGCTAGTCCACCTTGTGGAGTCCCCGTCGAAAGCTGCCTTTCCGCTTTCTACCACAACACGACATTCGAGATCATAAAGTCAGGCGCCAAAGGCGGTCACAATATGGAGATGAACGAGCGACCGAAGTTGGGCAGCGGGGAAGGGGGCGTGAATGTCTGGTTGTGGGTCTTGCTCGCGCTGGCGATGAAGGATAGCTGGATGGGATCACCGGTGACCCGCAGACTCTTCAGAGCCCTGTTTCAGGATCAGGCTGAGGCGCTTCCAGCGGCTTCGGTCGAGAGCCGGCAAATCCTCGCATAAGCGTGGGTGGCTCGATCGCGTTGTCTCGGCAGCGGCAATACCTTTTTGAAGGTTGTCCTCTACCTCACGCCATTGCGGGCTGCCAAAAGCAGCTTTGGGCAGGATGCCCTTGCGATAAAGCTGTTCCTGCCGCTCCATCGCCCAGCCGGGGCAGTTACGCACGATCGTCATAGCGTAGCCGACCGCCCACACGTCTGTGCCATCATGATGGGGCGGGGGATCCGCCGACGGCATAGCAAGCGTAAGCATCATTGCTATGTACGGCACCATCTTTAGCGACCTTTCACGACTAGTTCGCCTGTGACGGCGGACGCGGCAACATCGACGAAATTCAATCCAGTCGCACGCGCTGCAATCACCCGCGTCGCGAGATCGTCAGTGGCCCCGGTCCAGCCGGTGCCGGAGATACGGAAGATGTCTGCCGGGGGGGCGTAGCCATTGCGCCAGACCACCCGGGGCGCGGGGCTGTTAGGCTGCGGAGACTGCTTCTCCCATCGGGTGACGCTAAAGCCGTCGGCGTCGGTCATTTCGACCATCCTGCCATCGCTGTGCTTTGTGTCCAAAGGATCGCTCTCCATGTGGATCGTCATGGTAACGTAGCCGCGAGCCTGAACAGGAGACGCACACCGGGCAGTATCCACCGGATGGAATGAGACAACACCATCGGGCAGGGCCATCGCGTCGACCAATCGACGAGACACGAAGATATCGCCGTCCTCGAAAAAATCGAGACTGAAGGACGAATCGCGGATCTGCAGCACGGGTGTGACGCGGTCAGGTCCCGATGAGGTACGGGTTTCTCGTACCTCGTCCTTGTTGCGGATGAGGCTGAAGTTTGCTTCTCGTTCCGCCAGCTTGAAGTATCGTTCCAGGCCATCAAGGCTCTGTTGAATTGTCCACAACATCGGCGGCCTCATCGTAGCCGCGGGTAATAGCGACCGCGATCGGTCTTCAGCGCGCCTCGGAAACGCAGGGAAATGGCGTTCATCTGAGCTTTCAGAGACGCGGGGGTAGAGCTGTTGCCCGTGCGACCAAAGGCCCAAGGGCGTTCCTGACGTCGTTGTCGTAGCTCACCCCTTGAGAGCCATTGTGAAACGGCAGTTCGGTTAGATTCGGCGGCAGAACATACGTGGCCATGTTCGCGGGCAACGCAATGAGGTTCCCAACCGAATCCATCTTCCAGCCGGAGGCGGCAATCGCCTGCTGCACCGGGACAGGCAAACCTGCAACGACGGCGAAGGGGACCAGATGGTGCGCCTGCCAGCGCTGGTTACCCATGATAGAAAGAAGGGTCCTGGCGCGGGTGCTACTGGCGCTGAGAGTGGGAGACACGGCAGAGGTTCGCTCGACCACGAGAGGTATCTGCGCCGGCGCCGCGGCAACAGCTTCGTCCACGATCCTGTCGATGGCCGCGATGGCTGCAGCATCGCCACGTGAGGCTAGGCCAGCAGTACCGGGATGGGCGCGCTCATAGCGCATCACGCCAGCGGCGACGCGCTCATTGACTGGGCCGGAGTATGGGACCTTGCTCCAATAACGGTAGTTCACGGGAATGTAATTCTGCGCCCAGACGTATGCCCGTGCCGCGAGGACATTCGCCGCATTCCCCCGATCGAGGCCGAACCTCTGCATTACATCGGCGACCCGCGATCTCTCTGCGGCGTCATGAAGCTGATTGAGCAGATCCGAGGCAGTGAGGATGTTGCTGCCTAGACGGATGGCTCCCCTTGGTAGCGTGGCAGGCCCGCCTGACCCCCAGGGTACGCTGGATGCCGTTCCAGCCTGGACAAAGCGCGTACCCGGCACCGTGCCCAGATTTCCCAGCATACGACCTTCGAATAGCATCGACGTCGTGTCGGTTCTCGATCCGGTCAGACCATCGATGACGCTGAGAGCATCGGACAGATCCGCCGGCATGGCGGCCTTCGGCAGGCTCATGTCGATTTCCCGTTCGTGCTCGATGAGATAGCATGTCCTCCCGCTATCACCAACCGGATGTCTTTCAGCGCCTAGGCTAAGCCTGATGCCGAAACCCGCCGTACGCGAAGAGAATGAGCGTTTGAAGTTGAAGGGCGGGGAAAGGGCCGTGAATGTCTGGTGTGGATTCTCGTGCTCGCCGACGGGACGAATTACAGCCAATCCAATCACTGAAAATTCACCTGTCGGCATCGCGGCGACACCAAAATATCGTATCTCAGCAAACCCCGAACGACATAAACAAAGGTTCGATAATATTAGTTATGTTAAATAAATATTTATTTCCGAATTTGGCATTGACGCAACTTCATCGGCCGACGCCAAAAGCGGCGGGTCGTTCGGCACGAGAAGCAAAACCTGTACGGCATCGCATTTCATCAATATACCACAGGATGATATTGGACGCGACAAGATAACTATCAGTGCGCCGCTATACGTTCTGTCCGGAAGCCCCATAGGCTTTTGGCGAGATCCAATTCATCGCGCTTCGCCTTTCCAATCATCCCCGCAAAATAGGCGCCGGGGGTGAGACGGATTTCGGCGCGCGAGTGGCGTTCGGCAGTGATCATGATCGCCACCGCCGCAGCATCGGGGCCGAGCTTATCAAGCGCATCAACGTAGACACCGATCCGAATGCCGAGATCGTTGCGAAGACGAGATGCTGCGCGATGAATATCAGACCAGGCCGGCCTGCGGGCTCCGACGTACATAGCTGCCGTGGGAAACATCTCCATCAGTTCCGCCGGCCGCGCATCGAACCGACTGTTCGACGGCGAGGCTGGAAGGTCGGCTGCGATATGGGCGGGACCGTTCGGATCAGAACTACAATTTCGTGTAGCTTGTACATCTTTGATGGAATGAGGTCTGGTTTGTATATGTATGGAGGGCTCATTTTTTGACCCCGACCCACCATTATTCTCGGGAAACATGTACCTATCGATGGTCGTTGCGACCAACTGCTCGACCTCACTCAACCGGCCAAGCGCATCTTGAAACGGGTCGCTATCACGGGCTGAGCTCGCCTTGGCTGCTTCTGCCGCAACACGATCGATAGCGAGCTGCAGATCAAGCCAATGCGACCCGGTCAGCCGCATGTCTGCGGCCTGCGCAACTGCCTGACTGACAATACGCCGCACTCGGGCGATCTCCTGACGCCCTTCCTTGAAGAGGCGAGATTGCGCAGAATACGCGTCTGCGAGCTGCCGCAATTCCTCAAAGCGGATACGCAATGGCGAAAGATCAACGCCAAAGGCGGCGGAGATCGCGCCGTTCTCGTCGCGACGGCCCGTACGGCGTCCGTGACCGCTGTCGCGTGCAAGGATCAAACCCAGTGCACGCAGCTGGCGCAGCCGGGCCTTAATGGCGCTTACGGTCTTGCCTGCGACCTCGGCGAGTGTCGAATTGCTCGGCCAAGCAATCGGCGAACGGCCGGCCTTCCAATCGTCTGCATGCGTATAGCCGATGAGGTGCTCGAGCGTCTGCAGCGCACCGATGCCGATCCCGAGCGCTGGTGCTGCCCGCTTGACGATCGCGAATACGGCTTTGCGCTCGACTTCGGCAGGCGCATCGGCGAGCCTTGCCTCCAGTGCTCTCGCGATCTGACGTGAAAAGGCCGTTATCGGTCGGGCGCCTGTCCCGCCGGTAAAGGCCGTTTGGATATAGGTCATCGTTCGTCCCCTCTGTCGAGGGACCGTCAGCAGGCAAAGCGGAGGCGTGGCGCGAAGCGCGCTCCCTTGAACCGAGGTTCGGAAACCGATACGTGGAGGGTCTCTGTGTGACCGGTCAGCGTTTGGCGACGCTACCACGTTGCGATTTCTGGGTGCCCGGCCTTCGCGTCGGGCATTCGTTTATGCGCTCACAGTCACTCTTTCCGTTCGCCCCGCACACGTCGACGACCGACGGCCGGGAACACAAGGGGAAGATGCCAGCTCAGCGATTGTCTCGAAAGCAGTACGATTCGTGCTTTCACGGACTTTGAGTGTTTAATGTTCGTGCTTTGGCGGACCCCAAACTGCGCCGTTCGTGCTTTGACGGACCGAAGATCGTGCTTTGGCGGACCGGATCCGGCGAACTCATCGACGCGCGTTCGTGCTTTGACGGACCAATCGCCGAATCGGTCTGCGCCTGATTCGCCAAGGGCTTCAGCTGGCGACTACGGCCTTTTTCGGCGTCAGTGTAACAAAGGTAGGGGCCGCGACTCGACGTTTCGCAGCGCTTTCCGAGGGTACATCCACTTCATTCAGGATAATGCCGTAATCCGGGATTGTATCCGCGTCAGCAATACCCCTGAGAACATGCCGGAAATGCTTGAGGGTGTTCTGATAACCGAGTTGGAGACGCAGATCGTTCAGGCCAACCTGAACGGGGCCGTCAATGCAAGTCGACCGCGCGACTTCATACAAACGACGTTCGACCGGGCCGAGTTGAAAATAGTGGGATGAATACTCTAGAACGCGGCGGTCCTGCAGAATCGCGCGGTATAACCAGTCGCAAAGGCGAACTTTCACACCCTTGAGGCGCTGTTCGCCGGTTCTTGTCTTCGTGTATTGAAGGATTGCTTCCGAAAGCCACGAGAAGAAGCCAGTTTGCCCCTCACCGCCTGCTTCGATGTTGGTCTTGATCTGCGTGCCCTGAAGTCTTCCCAAGGCGTCCTGCAGGCGCGTGTAGGATCGAGCGGATCCGTTGACACCCGTCACGCGGAAGAGATCATGGGCCGTAAAGTAGAACTCTTGAGCAACGCGCTCGCCAGCATCCATCTTCGCAACCAGCAGGCTTGCAATATAAAGAAGGATTTCTTTGTCGTAGATCGTCGCGACCCCGCTTGGGCCGGCACCGATTTCGATCGAGACGGTATCTGTCTTGTAGACAAGTGACTTTTTCGACCCGGCCTTTGCAAGCGCGAAAAAGGGGTACGCCATGAGCGAATGCTCGCCGCGAACCTCGGTTAGAAGGGGGCTGTCCAGAACGAACAGGTCGCCTTGGCTGGGGTATACCTCGGTCATGCCGCTGTCGCCTCGGTCCGCAAAAGCACGAAAAGCCCTCGTTGAAGGTCCGCGAAAGCACGAAACGAACGAATTCTTACGAGGAGAAAAGCGACGATCGGGGCCAAGTTAGAGTGAACTTCGTGTTTTAGCGGACCTACCGTCAGCCTGCCCTTAGGCGCCTGACGGTCGACCTGGAGGATATGGGGAAGGCTTGGAATCATGGGCTGACGTTTAACAGGTTGGTTGCGGATATCACAGCCGTAGAACGACGCTTTGCCCCGATGCGAGGTGCCGCCCCGATGGGCCGCTCAATCACTGGATTGGGCTGCTCGTGCAAACAACCCTGCTCATCCACGCATAAGGAAAGCTGTAATCTGCAGGTCGAGCCTTTGCTCGATCGCAAAGCGTAGGCGCGGCAACATCGTCACGTTCGCCCTGCGGCGACGACCGCGGTCAGTGCGGCACGATCACGGCCATAGGTCTCGTA
>Ga0265780_10011349_pt1 | contig 10541 bp, 8 predicted proteins | sample P1T30metagenome_FD_192432 | JGI IMG/M metagenome (GOLD analysis project Ga0265780, IMG submission 192432) | Plant litter microbial communities from East Loma Ridge, Irvine, California - P1 T30 | ecosystem: Environmental > Terrestrial > Plant litter > Unclassified | place: USA: California... | reverse complement strand
CCAGGCAGGTTCCCAATAAATTACACCATTCCCGCCGGCTTTAAGCACGATATCGGTAAGATCAACCATGTACTTTTTCTGTCCCTGAGGCGTTGCGGGATAACCTGCAATGAGCGCTTTGTCATTCAGGATATTGTTGGCTGAATCAACATTCTCCATATTGTACGGATACGACGTCTCCACCACCAAAAGCGGCTTTTTATACGTATCGACAAGTGTTTTTATGGCTTGCGGAACCCGGTCAAACTTATATTCCGACCACAACGGATAATACGAAATCCCGATCCAGTCATAATCTGTAACACCGTTCGTTTTGGCAGCCGCAAACCATTTCAGCGCATTTTCGGGCTGGGCAATATGCAATAAAATGTCAATCTTTTTCCCGGTTTGCTTTGATGCGTCACGCACCGCGGCAATTCCTTTGTTAAACAGAAAGGCGTTGCGTTTCCAATCGATGTCGTCTTTGGCTTTTTCTGAAAGTTGCAGAATTTCGCTGTTGGTTTCGTTTCCGACTTGTACCATTTCAGGAAGCAGGTTTTCCTTGTGCAATTTGAGCAACGTTTTCAACGTGTAATTGTACAGGCTGTCACCCAATGTTTTGAGATCTTTGGCTCCTTTCCAGGCTTTTGGCATTTCCTGATGCGCGGGATCAGCCCAAACATCGGAATAATGAAAATCAAGCAAAACCGCCGTTTTTGTTGCTTTTGCGCGCTTGATAGATCGTTTGATGTCAGCAAATCCGGAATAGGAATTAATCGTCGGTTCGTGCCACAAGCGCAGGCGGACCAGGTTCGAACCTTTTTCTGCAAACAATTCAAATGGATCTACTTTTTTGCCTTTGTTTTGGAAATAGGCACCGCAATCCTCGATTTCATTGACGTATGACAAATCTGCGCCGAGATAGATTTTGTCTTTTTGTGCCGTGAGTAAAATCGGGAATAAGAGGAATATTATTTTTTTCATGTCTGATGATTACCAATTTAAGATAGCGTAAACAATGTTAGACCTGTCTTGAATTATATATTAAAAGGCAGAATTAAGGACTATTCGTGAAATTCCTGCATGACCGGCAAGCTTCTATGGTCGAAATCCCAAAGTGCCTGGTTTTCGACAGTCGATCCGTTTGTGGCTTCATTTCCACGGAAAGCGATCCATTCGCCTCCCCAATAGGCAAAGCCCTGGCCGTATGGCGAATTTTCTACAATGTTGCGGATCGTACTTACAAAACCTCTCTGGCCGGTTGGCGTTGCTGGAAAGCCCGAAGCCAACTGTCCTTGTTCGCCTACAATATTGTTGGTCCAATCGTTCCAACCCAATGTGAACGGATAAGCGGTTTCTGCAATCAATACTTTCTTATCGTGAGTTGCGCCCAATGTGTTGATCAGGGCTGTCAGCGGTGCGATGCTCGTTCCATGCCAAACCGGGTAATACGATAATCCGATGTAATCATAGTCAACATCGGCCATTTTAGTAAAGAACCATTCTGCTCCCGTTAGCCCGGCGTAATGCAACATGATCCTGGTATCGGGCGATTGTGCCCTGATCTTTTGGCTGATGGCCTGGAATAAGGCTACGGACTGGGTTTCATTTTCCGACAATTTCCCTGCCGGCCAAAGGAATCCGTCGTTGGTTTCATTGCCGATCTGGATAATATCGGGATCGATTTCCGTGAGGATTTCAGAAGTATAATTTTCTGAAGCGGCTTTCAATTGCTCAAACGACATCGCATTCCATGCGGATGGCACGGCTTGTTGGCCGGGATCTGCCCAGGTGTCGGAATAATGAACTGTAAGCCACACTTTCATGCCTGCATTTCGAACGCGATTTGCCAAAGCCTTGACTTCCTGCAAACCCGAATGTCCGTTTGACGGATTGTGCCAAATTCGGATCCTGGCACAATTTACGCCAGCGTTCTTGAGCGTCATTACGGGATCTTCCGGAGTTTCCCCAGCGTAAAAAACAGTTCCTTCTGATTCAATTTCAGGAAGTGTGGAAATATCGGCAGCCCGGATAAATTCATCTTGTGCCGCCGGGTTTTCATCTTGTCCGGGACGGGAATCATCGCTTCCGGAACACGACACCTGCAAAGCTGAAAAGGCCGCAACACCTAAAAATTGTATGAACTTTTTCATAATCAATACGTTTGAAATTTAAAGATTGTTTTGTGGTAATAGATGGAATCCGGCCTTAGAACGGCACTTGGAAAGTTGGCGTGGTTGGGCGCATCCGGAAAGTTCTGGGTCTCAAAACAAATTCCGCTGGTGGCATAATACGCTGCATCTTCTTTACCTTTTATTTTTCCGAAGCAATTCCCTCCTACATAAATATGGACGCCCGGCTGATTGGTAAAAACCGACATCTTGAGCTTGTTTTTCGGGCTGAAAAGGCTGGCGGCCAAACCATAATCGCCTTCGAGCACGAACGTATTGTCTATGGATTCAGGAACGGGCTTGGCCGATGAAAAATCGAATGGCTGGTTTTCAAGATCCACAAAACGGCCTGTTGGAATATTTTCAGGATCAACTTCGAGCATTTTGCCGGCGTTAACGAGAAGTTGTTGGCCGAGCACGCTTTCTGTATGACCGTCAAGGTTGAAATAACTGTGGTGCGTCAGGTTCACAACGGTGTCGCGCGTCGTAATCGCTTTGTATTCCAGCGACAGTTCGTTGTCTTCTGTTAAGGTATACGTCAATTCGACGGTGAGGTTTCCCGGGAAATTTTCGTCTCCGTCAGGACTTGTGAGCCCGAACGTGATGGACGGATTATTGCCCGGAACCATGCGTTTGACTTCCCAGATTTTGCGTCCGAAGCCGATGTTACCGCCATGAAGCGTATTGGCGCCTTGATTGGCATTGAGCACGACCTGTTTTTTATCGAGGCTGAATCTTCCACCGGCAATGCGCCCTGCATAACGCCCGACGGTCGTGCCGAGGTAAGGAGCCGAAGGAAGTCCGTATGAATCCACATAATCTTCCACCGTATTGAAACCGCATACGACATCTACAATTTTCCCGGATTTCGTCGGAATGCACAACGAGGTAAGTGTCGCGCCATAATCGGTCACGGCCATGCGCATGCCTTTTGAATTTTGAAGCGTGTACAATCCTGCTGCCTTATTTGCATCGGCAAAACCGAACACTTTCTCAAAAATGGGTTCTACAAAATTGGATATCTGCTTTAGCTTCATATTTTCACTGACGATTGTGGAATCCAAAAATAAACCTTGATTAAAAAAGTCCATACCGATACCTACCAGTTTTTGTATCTTTGCAACAAAGTTTACTGCATGAAACTTATTTCCATCCAGAACAATTCCGGCATCCCGAAGTACCGTCAGATAATTGCTTCTCTTGAAAAAGCCATATCCGAGGGCGTTTTGATAAAAGGTGACCGTTTGCCATCTGTAAATAAAGTTTGCCTCGAATTCGGACTTTCGCGCGATACGGTTCTATTGGCGTACGAAGAATTGAAGAAGCGCGGCATCATCCTGGCCATACCAGCAAAAGGCTATTACGTCAAAAGCACGGAAGTCAGCATTCGCGAAAAGATTTTTTTGTTGTTTGACGAACTCAATTCCTTCAAGGAGGATTTGTACAATGCGTTTCTGGAAACTATCGGAAAAGACGTTCAGGTCGATATTTCATTCCACCATTTTAACGAAAAAATGTTTGCCAAACTTATCGAGGAAAACAACGGCATTTACACCAAATATGTGATCATGCCTGCCAATCTCGGCAATGCGGCTCAGTGTATTGCGACGTTGCCGACATCTGAAGTTTTTATACTCGACCAAACCAACGAAGCTTTATCGCACTATCCCGGCGTGCACCAAAATTTTGTCTCGGATATTTACAACGCCTTAAAAGAAGGTAAGGGACGTATCGACCAATACCGCAAACTCATCCTGATTTTTCCGGGTTTTCGTGAACCTCTGGGCATGAAACAGGGATTTGTAAACTTTTGCGAAGATTATCGCATCGATTTTGAAGTGATTCCAGAATTTGACAATCGCAACATTGAACAGGGAGAAGTTTACATTCTTCCGAACGATCGCGATTTGGTGAAGGTTATCGAAAAATCGAAGCGTCAGAAATTATTGTCCGGAATCGATTTTGGCATTATCTCTTATAACGAAACGCCTTTGAAAAAAGTCGTGGAGCGCGGTATTTCGACCATATCCACTGATTTTGAAACCATGGGCAAACTTATGGCCAGGCTCATTCGCGACGGACGCAAAAAAAGCGTTGCCAACAAATGTTCGCTAATCTTGCGGAATTCACTCTGATCTGCGATCTTTACAAAAAAACCGATGAAAAGAATTGCTGCTATCCTGTTCATGACGTTCCTTTTCGCATGCAACGACGACAACGAAGGCGACCAGGTTTGTACCAACAAACTATGGAATCTTAGCACCACGGGCGGCCTGTATTTTGCGACATACGGCCCGACTCAGAATGATGTGGGAACTATTGAAGTCAACGAAGCGACATACAACCATTACATTGAAATGGGTAATGTAACCGATGGCTCCATTTGCTGGGAAGGCACTGAAGCCTAATCCTTTTTCATCATTTCCCGGCAACCTTCTCCCTGACGTTTTACGACTTTACCAGATAAAGCCTAGTCGTGTAATTCCGTATATCACAGGTGCTTTTTCAGCTTTTGTGCCAATCGCGATTTCGTTACCTTTGGACCGAACCTCTATTGTGTAACCAGATGAAAAAAACAGTACTCAGTTTCTTTTTGGCGTTTTTCGCTTTTTCGGTTTCGGCCCAACAGCTAAAGTCGCCAAACGGCATTTTCGTGATGAACTTTACGCTTGCTCCAGGCGGCATCCCAACTTATAAGCTCGATTTTAAGGGAAAAGCGATTATAAAGACGAGCAAACTCGGCCTTGAACTTAAGAAAGACGACAAATCCCTTCTAAACGATTTCACGGTTTCTGACACCAAAACAGCCTCTTTCGACGAAAGCTGGAAACCCGTTTGGGGAGAAGTAAAATCGATCCGGAATCACTATAACGAACTTGCCGTGACGCTCCGCCAAAACGGAAAAGACCGCACGATGATCGTTCGTTTCCGATTGTTCAACGACGGTTTGGGGTTCCGATATGAATTTCCAACACAAAAAAACCTGACGTACTTCGTTATTAAAGACGAAAAAACGGAATTCGCGATGGCCGGCGACCATACCGCTTTTTGGATTCCGGGCGATTACGACACGCAGGAATACGATTTCACGACGTCAAAATTGTCGGAAATTGAAGGTCTGATGAAAAAATCGGTAACGGCTAACCTTTCGCAGACGTCGTTTTCAAACACCGGTGTCCAAACATCGCTTATGATGAAATCGTCCGACGGATTGTACATCAACCTGCACGAAGCGGCGCTGATCAACTATTCAACGATGCACCTGAACCTTGATCCTAAAACCTTTACGTTCACGTCATGGCTTACGCCCGATGCAAAAGGCGATAAAGGATACTTACAAGCGCCTTGTGTTTCACCGTGGCGAACTATCATCGCGAGTGACGACGCACGCGATATCGTCGCTTCCAAAATGACGTACAACCTCAACGAACCTTGTAAAATTGATGATACTTCCTGGATCCATCCTGTAAAATACGTAGGCGTTTGGTGGGAAATGATTACCAATAAATCGTCCTGGGCGTACACTGATGAGATTCCGACGGTCGAACTCGGTAAAACCGATTATACCAAACTCAAGCCCAACGGTAAACATGGTGCAAACAACGCCAACGTCCGCAAACACATTGACTTTGCCGCATTGCACGGTTTTGACGGCGTGCTTGTAGAAGGATGGAACCAAGGATGGGAAGATTGGTTCGGGCATTCTAAAGATTATGTTTTTGATTTTGTGACGCCATATCCGGATTTCGACGTGAAAGCGCTCAATGCTTACGCCAAATCGAAAGGGGTAAAATTGATTATGCACCATGAGACATCTTCGTCCGTGAGGAATTACGAGAGGCACATGGATAAAGCGTACCAGTTCATGAAGGACAACGGATATGACGCCGTAAAGTCAGGTTATGTGGGCGATATTTTGCCGCGTGGCGAAAACCATTACAGCCAATGGATCGTGAACCACTATCAATATGCGATTGAAAAAGCGGCGCAATATAAGATCATGGTCAATGCGCACGAAGCGGTGCGTCCGACGGGGATTGCGAGAACGTATCCGAACCTTATCGGAAACGAATCGGCCAGAGGAACGGAATACCAATCGTTCGGAGGCTCGAAACCAAACCATGTTACATTGCTTCCTTTCACGCGCCTGCTTGGTGGCCCGATGGATTACACGCCGGGCATCTTTGAAATGGATCTGACGAAACTCAATCCCGACAATAAATCCCACGTTAATGCAACGATTGCGAATCAACTCGCGCTTTACGTAACCTTGTATTCGCCTTTACAGATGGCGGCCGATTTGCCTGAAAACTACAACCGTTTCCCTGACGCATTCCAGTTCATCAAACACGTCGCGATCGATTGGGACGATTCAAAATACCTTGAAGCCGAACCCGGACAATACCTGACTGCGGCGCGCAAAGCCAAAGGCAAGCAGGATTGGTTCGTTGGAAGTGTCGGCGGAAATGATGCGCGAACCTCGAAGATCGATTTCGGGTTTTTGGATAAAGGCAAAAACTATGTTGCTACGATTTACGCTGATGAAAAAGGCGCACATTATAAGACGAATCCGCAAGCGTATACGATTCGTAAAGTGGTTGTGAACAGCAAATCGAAATTGTCGCAATGGGTCGCTGCCGGTGGCGGATATGCCATTTCAGTTATTCCGGCAAATGCTGAAAATTCTAAAGGATTAAAAAAACAATAATCAAATGAAACATTTAATTTCCGCCATTTTCCTATTCGCAGCCCTGATGACAGGATCAGTTGCGTCGTCCCAGAAAGCGAACGACCAAAAAGCGAAAACCGATATGCTAAAAGCGTTCTACACCGAGTATATCACGGCCAATGCGAAAGTTCCCGCAAATGAAAAGGAAATCCAGGCCATTCTTAAAAAGTATCTGACCACAAAATTTCTTAAGGAGTATGCCACGTTATCGGCCGGGCTTGATTACGATCTTTTTGTGAGTGCCCAGGAATTCGATACAGAATGGCTTAAGACGTTACAGATCGAGCCGTCTGCTACTTTTAATATTTTTCGGGTCACGTATGATATGGGATTCGAAGATGAAAAAGCGCTGATCAGGCCGATAGTGGCCAAAGAAGGTACGAAATTCAAGATTAGCGGTGTCAAAACCGATTAACCAGAGGCCTCTTTTCGAAGGGGCTTTTTTTATGGCGTGGGATCGCGTTAAGGATGGGAGCGGCATCCTTTTGCCAAACCTTAAAGGTTTCAAAAACCTTTGAGGTTTCCAAAAGATACAGCGTACAGCCTGACGGGGCCAGAGCCAATGCGATCAGCTTTGGCCTGGCACCGAACGCCAAAGTGAATTCAGCAATTGGAATTTGCAGCCCCACCAAAAAAAAAAGCTCCCTCGTGAAAGGAAGCTTTTGTACCCGGGGCCGGCAACCTAAAAAGGTTTGAGCCGGCACCAAAAAAAAAGCTCCCTCGTGAAAGGAAGCTTTTGTACCCGGGGCCGGGCTCGAACCGGCACGGTTTCCCACAGGTGTTTGAGACCAGCGCGTCTACCAATTCCGCCACCCGGGCATTTTGATTAGGTAGTAACCGTTTAGTGGGTGCAAATTTATAAATTATTCTTTATCTGCAAAGAAAATTTACCTGATTTTATTCGTTTTTCATCAGATTTAATTTCTAAATTTGCACCTCGTTTACAAAACGAGCACACAACTAACTACTAAACAATACATAACGATGTCGCATCACGAACCGGAAGCAAAGATTTTCGCGTGTACGCAAAGCACCTATTTGGCTGAGAAAATCGCCGCATCATACGGCGCGCCACTGGGTAAAGTAACGTTCTCTGAATATAGTGATGGTGAGTTTCAGCCGTCTTTTGAGGAATCGATCCGTGGGATCCGCGTGTTCCTGGTTTGCTCGACTTTCCCAAGCTCGGACAACCTGATGGAGTTGCTGCTCATGATTGACGCTGCAAAACGTGCTTCTGCGCGCCACATTACAGCCGTCATCCCGTATTTCGGATGGGCACGCCAGGATCGGAAAGACAAGCCACGCGTTCCAATAGGAGCGAAACTTGTAGCTAAGTTGCTCGAAACTGCCGGAGCCACGCGCATTATGACGATGGACCTGCACGCCGACCAGATACAAGGGTTTTTCGAAAAACCGGTTGATCATCTGTTCGCATCGACCATTTTCTTGCCTTATGTAAGAAGCCTGAACCTGGAGAATCTTACGATCGCATCCCCGGATATGGGCGGGTCGAAAAGAGCGTATGCGTATTCGAAGTTTTTGGAATCGGACGTTGTAATTTGTTATAAGCAACGCAAAGCGGCCAATATTATCGAGTCTATGGAACTCATAGGCGAAGTAAGAGGTCGCAATGTAATTTTGGTAGACGATATGATCGATACAGGGGGCACGCTTGCTAAGGCCGCCGACCTTATGATCGAAAAAGGAGCATTGAGCGTTCGCGCGATTTGTACACATGCCATTCTTTCGGGAACGGCTTATGAGAAGATCGAGGATTCTCAGCTCACAGAATTGATCGTGACCGATTCGATTCCGCTCAAAAAACAGTCACCTAAGATCAAGGTGGTGAGCTGTGCCGATTTATTTGCCGACGTCATGAAGATGGTGCAGGAAAATAAATCCATCAGCAGTAAATTTGTAATTTAATTTTTTAATATAATTCTTACACAATGAAATCGATTACGATTAAAGGATCAGAAAGAGAAAACGTAGGCAAGGTTTCTACCAAGTCGCTACGTGATGCTGGATTGGTTCCGTGCGTAGTTTACGGCGGCGACAAACCAGTTCACTTCTCTGCAGAAGAGAAGTCATTCAAAAACTTGGTTTACACACCAAACGCGCACACAGTCGTGCTCGACCTTGCTGGAAATTCCATTAATGCTATCCTTCAGGATATCCAATTTCACCCGCTAAGCGACAAAATCCTTCACGTTGACTTTTTCCAGTTGAACGAGAAGAAAGAGATCACTATGGAAGTGCCTGTTAAAATTACAGGAACGTCTCCAGGTGTACTTGGTGGTGGTGTTTTGCGTTTGAACACTCGTAAATTGAAAGTGAAAGCACTTCCTGCTGATCTTCCTGATTACGTAAACGCTGATATTTCTGAACTTGAAATGGGTAACAAATTGTACGTTACCAAACTTGTTTCTGACAAGTACAAATTGATGCACCCTGAAAATACAGTTGTAGCGCAAGTACGTATTTCCCGTGCGGCTATGAAAGCGGCTCAAGAGGCTGCAAAGGCTGCAAAAGCACCTGCAAAAGGAAAGAAAAAGTAATTTTTCTAGTTATATGGAAAGCCCCGATGAACGTCGGGGCTTTTTTTTTGGAATTGTGTGGAGGTAGAATTTTAAGATTTTGTGTAGATTTTGTGTAGGTGGGGGATTTGGGGTTGGCGTACATTTAGGGTGGGCGGCGGTGGCAAATTTTCCTACGCCAATGGACTATAATAAGAAGCTGATCCGGCTGTCCGCTTTTAGCTTTTTCAAAAAATCTGATTTTGCACGAGGTCAGGCGAGCTCCCAAGGTCGCTGCCGCACCACGGCAAAACTTTAATTTTTTCTCAAAAGGCTAACCGCTTCCATCCGGGCTGGGAAAGGAGAAAATTAGTAATCCTCTTCGCAATTTTACTTTTACGCCTCTGATAAAATCTTATGTAAATACTTTCAAAAGAAATCAGAAATTGAAATGTAGCATCTGTTACATAATCTTTCCATAGCCGCAATTTCAATTATCTCTTCACTTAATTCTCTAATTATCTATTTAAATTTGCGCCATGAACTGGTTTTCCAATCTCTTTAAATCAACAGCTGACCAACCTGTATCTAACCCCATGAAAAAATATCTGATTGCCGGCTTGGGCAACATCGGCGCCGACTATGTAAACACGCGTCACAACATCGGCTTTAAAGTCCTGGATTTTCTTGCGCGTAAAGAAGGTTTATCGTTTGAAACCGCCAAACTGGGTGCTGTTGCAGAATACAATTTTAAGGGCCGCAAATTCATTCTGTTAAAGCCAAACACGTACATGAACCTCAGCGGAAAAGCCGTTCAATACTGGCTTCAGAAGGAAAATATTCCGCTTGAAAATTTACTTGTAATTACAGACGACTTAAACTTGTCTTTCGGAACCATCCGCATCAAGCCAAAAGGAAGCGACGGCGGCCACAATGGGCTTAAAAACATCAATCTGGTCCTAAACACCCAGCAATACACTCGTTTTCGCTTCGGAATTTCTGACGAGTTTAAAAAAGGCCAACAAGTCGATTATGTGCTCGGTCAATGGTCTGCCGAGGAAGAAGCCAAACTTCCGGAACGCCTGGAATTGGCCACTCAAATTATTACTTCTTTCGGTACGGCAGGACTTGAAAATACCATGACTG
>Ga0265780_10011348_pt1 | contig 10542 bp, 12 predicted proteins | sample P1T30metagenome_FD_192432 | JGI IMG/M metagenome (GOLD analysis project Ga0265780, IMG submission 192432) | Plant litter microbial communities from East Loma Ridge, Irvine, California - P1 T30 | ecosystem: Environmental > Terrestrial > Plant litter > Unclassified | place: USA: California... | reverse complement strand
CGGGTGCACCTCGTGGTCGACGTCGTCTCCTCGGAGCAGGTGCGCGGCCACGTGGCCGACGCCGAGGTGCAGCGCCAAGCCGCGGCGGTAGTCCGGTGACCCGGCCCGTCGAGACCGCCAACCCCTTCGGCTTCCGCCGCCGGTGCGCGTGGTGTGCCGTGGAGTTGTCGTGGTGGCAGATCAACCTCTGCCGGTTGTGCGGTCGCGCCGTGCGAGGTGACGCGCCGAGCCCGCCGTGCGGCCGGCTCTCGCGCCCCGACGCCCTCGCCGATCGGCTCTTCTCGTGACCCGCGCGCTGTACCTCATCGGCCCGCCCGGGGTGGGCAAGACCTCCGTCGTTGACGGGCTGCTCGACCGCTACGAGCGCATGCTCCCCGGGCCCCTGCGGGGGCTCCTGCGAGGCGAGGCACTGCAGTCGCTTGGCAGTGGTGAGATCGTCGGCGTGCACCTCGGTTACCGCCGGCACACCTTCGGGGGCACCGACGTTCTCGGCATGGCGGTGCAGCCCGACGCGATCCGGTGGGTCGAGGAGGGGCTGCTCCCGCTTCGGCTTATCGGCGAGGGGCAGCGGCTCGGCAACGCACCCTTCCTCACCGTGCTCGCGAAGCACGCCGACCTCACGGTGATCCACCTCTCAGCGGCGTCGGCGATACTGGACGCACGCTGCGCGGCTCGGGGCTCGCAGCAGTCCGAGTCGTGGCGCAAGGGCGCGGCGACCCGGGCGCTGCGCACGGCCGACCGGCTAGAGGCCGCCGGCGTGCACGTGGTCGACGTGGCAGCGGATCGCCCGCTGCCCGAGGTCGTGGCGAGGGTGAGGGATGAGTCCGGCTGGTGAGGACGGCGACGGCGGCGACGAGAAGCCGCCCTCGAACGTCGTGCAGTTCCGCAAGTTCTCCCACGACCCCGAGGAGGCCGCGGCCCGGGCCCGGATGATCGTCTCCTACAGGCTGAGCGGGATGTCCTACCCGGCGATCGGGAAGGAGATCGGCTACTCGGCGAGCCGCGTCTACGCGATCTTCACCGAGGCGATCACGCTTACCTCGGACGAGGTCGCGCAGGCACGCACCCTCGAAGCGATGCGCTACGACCGCATGACCGCCGCGGTGTGGCCGGGCGTGCTCTCCGGCGACGTCGGGGCCGTGAGCGCGGCCCTGAGGATCTCGGCGCAGCGGTCGAAGTTGCTCGGCCTCGACGCGCCCACGAAGGTCGAGATCACGCCGGCCCCGTTGGAGGTGCAGCAGTTGGTCGGCGAGATCCTCTCGATCACCGGCGAGAACTCCGACATCGTCGACGCCGACGTCATCGAAGACGACGTCCTCGACGGCGACCCCGAGCACGACCCGACCGCCGCCCACCCCCTCGACGACGACTACGAGTGGTGACCGCCACCGCGGAGGAGGTCGCCGCCCGGCTGCAGTCGTGGGACCTCAGGGCGCAGGAGCAGGTAGCCGACCTCGTCGCCCGGGCCCGCACGCAGCGGTGGCGGCCGTGGTGGTGCGGCAACTACGGGTGCGACGGCAAGCCACACGGCGACTGGACGTGGCGCCACGCCCGCGGTGACCAGCACCCGCCCCGCAAGGCGTGGGACACGTGGATCGAACTCTCGGGCCGCGGCGCCGGCAAGACCCGCTCGGGCTCGGAGTGGACGCACAAGATGACGAAGCGCACCGGCTTCCTCGCGCTCGTCGCCCCTACCGCCTTCGACGCCCGGAACACGATGGTCGAGGGCGAGTCGGGCCTCCTCGCCACCGCGGACCCGAAGAACCCGTGCACCTACGAGCCGAGCAAGGCGCGCGTCACGTGGGCGAACGGCGCCCGCGCCACCTTGTTCTCGGCCGAGAAGGCGAACCGGCTCCGCGGGCCGCAGCACGGCGCCTCGTGGGTCGACGAGGCGTGCTTCATGCCCAACATCGTCGAGGTGTGGGACAACCTGCAATTCGGCCTCAGGCTCGGCAGCAACCCGCGGGTGCACGTCACCACGACCCCGAAGCCGTCGAAGTGGCTCAAGGCGCTGCTCGCCGAGCCGGAGACGATCCGCTCGACCGCGTCGACGTACGCGAACCTCGACAACCTCGCGCCGAAGTTCAAGCGCGCCGTGCTCTCGAAGTACGAGGGCACCCGCACCGGTCGGCAGGAGATCCACGCCGAGGTGCTCGACGACGTCGTCGGCGCGCTGTGGAACACGAGCATGATCCTGCGCGTCTCCGAGCGCCCGACGATGGACGCGATCGTCGTTGCCGTCGACCCGTCCGGCACGGCCACCGGGGACGAGGCCGGCATCGTCGTCGTCGGGCGGGCCGGCGACTACGGCTACGTCCTCGAAGACCTCAGCGGCCAGATGAGCCCCGAGGAGTGGGCCCGGGTCGCGATCGAGGCGCACAAGCGGTGGAACGCCAACGCCGTCGTCATCGAGCGGTTCGGCGGCGACCTCGCGACCCTCGCCCTCAAGACGATCCCGGGCTCATCGAGCGTGCCAATCATCGGCGTCAACGCCCGGCAGGGCAAGGCACTGCGCGCCGAGTCCGTGGTGTCGCTCTACGAGCAGGGCCGCATCCTGCACGTCGGGACCGCGGAGGAGCGCGACCGGCTCTCGACCCTCGAAGAGCAGATGACCGAGTGGGTGCCCTCGGAGAGCCCGGAGTCGCCCGACCGCGTCGACGCCCTCGTGCACGGCCTCACGCACCTCTTGGTCAAGGCGCCGCCGGCGTCGGTCTCCAACCCGGCGGCCGGCGCGGCGACGCTGCCGGGCTCGTATCGGCAGGGCGGCGCGATCCGCCGGCTGTACCCCGGCTCCTTCTAGGACTTGCGCAGGTCTATAGACCGTGCGAGGATGGGCGCATGCCCGCCACCAAGAGCCACGCCGTCAACCTCCACACGATGCCCGCGATCATCGCCGGGCCGATGCGGGACGAGACCGTCGACGCGCTCTCCCGCTGCGCCCCGCACATCACCGTGATCCAGGCCGAGTGCGGCGAGTCCTCGCTCCTCACCGACAAGCCCGAGGAGACCTTCGGCGTCCTCACCCCGGCCCGCGTCGTGAGCCTCCTCCTCGACGCCGCGCTCGTGCTGCCGATCTCCCGCGGCGAGATGCTCTCGATGCTCGACGGCCTCGCCCGCGACATCGCCGGCGGCTCCTGGCCGACCACGGCGCAGCACCTCCGCGACGCCTACGCCGACCTCTCGCGCCGCGACCTCGACCCGGCCGACGTGCCGGCCCGGCTCCGCGCGATCGCCGCCCCCCTCGTCCGCTTCGCGCAGTAGCCGAGCGCCGTGCGGGCGGGTGACCATCCCTCCCCCGCCCGCACGGACCCCACCGCCCCACCACGACCCGCAGGAGAGCCATGCTCGACACGCTCCACGTTCTCTTCACCGTCGGCTACCTCGCCGCGTGCGCCGGCCTCGCCGGCCTCGTCGCGCACCGCGTGCTCCGGTGACCGTCCCCCTCCACCGCGACGTCGCAGCCCTCGCCACGCGCGGCACGAGCAACGGCAACGAGTCCGGCAACTCTCGCGACCGGCAGCGCCGCAAGGCGTGGCTCGTCGAGACCTACCGGGCCAACTTCGACGTGATGGACGTCCGCGAGATGATGCGCGCGGACCCACCCATCCTCGCCGCGGGTGAGGGCAGCGAGGACGAGCGCATGAGACCCGGCATGTTGCCGGTCGCGGTCGGTGACGGCACTCCCGCGTGCCGCTGCTACCGCTGCGGCGTGCTCCTCACCGTCGAGACGCTCACGGTCGACCGGATCATCCCGGGCGCCCTCGGGGGCCGCTACGTCCGCAACAACATCAGGCCGGCGTGCGCGCCGTGCAACTCGATCACGGGCGGCGGCGTCCGCTCGAAGAAGGGCAAGAAGTGACCCTCGCTCCTCCGGCCGCACCGCCGGACACCCGCTGCCGTGCGATCGTGCGCGGCGGCGCTCCCTGCCGCTGCGGCGGTTGGTGGGAGGACATCGTCGTCGACATCTACCCGCAGTGCGTGTGCGGCCACACCCGGCCGATGCACGGCAGTCCCGACCCCAAGCCGAAGGCGAAGAAGTGACCGACCGAGAGACGACGAGCATGGGCTTCCCCGTGATCTCGCCCCACACGCCCACGCAGCAGGCCGTGCAGCGCCTCACGGCGTCGATCCAAGCCGAGACCACCATCGGCATCGCGCAGCGCCTCGACGAGTTCGTGAGCACCCACGCCGGCGAGCACGACGTCATCCCGGTCGAGGTGCTCTCGGAGTTCTACTCGCTCATCTACGGCGAGGCGCTCGCCCTCCGCCGAGTAGCGTCGGGCGCATGATGTTCGGACACACGTGGGGCGTGCTCATCGCCGCCGTCATCGTCGGCACGCTCGCCTCCGCCCGCATCACGCGGCTCGTCGTGGCCGACCACTGGCCGCCGATGGAGTGGGTCCGCGGGAAGTGGGACACGTGGGCCAACGACGAGAAGCACCCGCGCCGACAGGGGTGGTGGCTGCTCCTGAACTGCCCGTGGTGCTTCTCCCCGTGGGCAACGCTCTTCGTCGGGGGCGTGGCGTGGCTCACGGATCTCTCGCCGTGGTGGTGGGCCGGAGCGGTGTGGCTCGGCTTCGCGTACGTGGCCGGCGGCATCGCGTTCCACGACGAGGGCAAGGAGTAGGGCGGCGGCCCGAGCCTCCGAGCACCACGGGGATAGGTTCGGTGCTCGGCCCGCCGTGACGGACCATAGCAGTCCGCTCCCGCACATCCGGGGCGGTCGCCTACCCTGAGCAGCGTGCCCCGCACCCCGACTGCCCCGCCGACGGCGGAGCCCGGCCCCAACAGCATCGTCGCGTCGGCCGCCAACGTCTCCTCGATCCCCGTCGGCAGCCGCTCCTCGGTAGCCAAGACGGCCGAGTGGCAGAACGCCGCGTGGGACTTCTACGACCTCGTCGGCGAACTCCGCTACGCGGCCAACTGGACCGGCTCGGCGATGTCGCGCGTGCGGCTCAAGGTGCAGCGCCACACCGACAAGGGCCCCGAAGACGTGAAGGACGGGCCCGCCGTCGAGGTGCTCGACGCCCTCTTCGGTGGCGAGACCGGGCAGTCGCAGATGCTCGGCACGTTCGGTATCCAAGCCACGATCGCCGGAGAGTCGTTCCTCGTGGGCGAGCAGGGCGACGACGGCGACGAGTGGTCGATCCTCTCCTCGTCGGAGTTGCAGCGCGGCCGGGGCGGGAAGTGGACCGTCGACCGCGGCGAGGGCACACGGCGCCCGCTCGACGACAAGGCGATGGTCGTGCGGCTGTGGCGCCCGCACCCCCGCCGCTACCTCGAAGCCGACTCGCCCGTGCGGGCCGTGCTGCCGATCCTGCGCGAGTTGGAGTCGCTGACCAAGAAGGTCGCGGCCGACATCGACTCGCGTCTTGCCGGCGCCGGCATCCTCGCGCTGCCGTCCGAGATGACCTTCGCGAGCCCCGCCGACGGGCAGCCGGCCGACGGCACCGGCGACCCCTTCTTCGACGCCTTCACGCAGTCGCTCGTGGCGCCCCTCGGGGACCGCAGCAACCCCGCCTCCGTCGTGCCGATCGTCGTGCGGGCGCCCGGCGCCGTGCTCGGCTCGATCCAGCACATCTCCTTCTCGACCCCCCTCGACTCTCAGGCGCAGTCACTCCGCGAGGAGGCGATCCGCCGGCTCGCCGCCGGCATGGACCTCCCCCCCGAGGTCGTGCTCGGGCAGGGCGACTCGAACCATTGGTCGGCGTGGCAGATCGAGGAGTCCACGCTCAAGGTCCACATCGAGCCGCTGTGCGAACTCCTCTCCGACGGGCTGACGTCGCAGTACCTCAAGCCGGGGCTCGAAGCGATGGGGTCGTGGGATGACGACCTCTTCATCACCGCGGACACCTCCGACCTCCGCATGCGCCCCGACCACACCGACTCGGCGATCGCCCTCTACAACCTCGGCGAACTCTCCGGCGAGTCGCTGCGGCGCGAGACCGGCTTCGACGAGGGCGACAAGCCGAAGCCGAAGGAGTTGGAGCGCATCCTCTACCTGAAGTTGCTGCTCGCCGGCGGAGAACTCGCCGGCCCCGCGGCCAAGGCGCTCAAACTCGAACTCGACACCGCTCCCCCCGGCGCTCCGCCCGTGCAGGTCACGATCCCCGTCGGGCGCGCTACGCCGGCCGTGGGCGACGGCGCAGACCCCGAGGTGACCCCGGACCCCCGGACGCAGCGCGGGCTGCCGCGGGCGCCCGAGGCAGCCGCGCTCGTCGCCGCGTGCGAGGTGCTCGCGCTGCGCGCGATGGAGCGAGCCTCGAACCGGCTCACAAACCGCGGCCGGACCACGCGGGCCCACGCGATCGACGACGTCGAGGCCGCGCTAGCCCGCGAGTGGGAGCAGGTTCCCCGGGTCGCCTCGCTCACCGGGCTCGACCCGGTGCTGCTCCGCAACACCCTGCACGCCTACGCCGTCGACCGGCTCACGAGCGGCGAGCAGCACGACCCCTCGGTCCTCTTCGCGGCGTTGACCCGTGGCTGAGGTCGACCCGCTCCTGCCGAAGCGGCTGCAGGACAACGTCGCCGTCCGCAAGGGCGAGCAGCGCGTCTACGCGGCCACCGTGCGGGCCCTCACGGTCCTCGGACGCGAGATCCACGCGCAGTGTGTCGACTCGCACTACGCCCCCACCGACACGCGCACGTGGCCGGCGTGGGAGGCCGCGCTCGACTCCTTCGTCGTGCCGGCGCTCACCTCCGTCTTCGTCACCGCCTTCGACGACCCGCAGTCGCTCGTCGCCGCCGGCTCGATCAACGCCCGGGAGAACGCCGGCCGCTTCATGCGCGCCGTCTACAACCGCCTCGTGCGCGCCGCAGACGACGTGTGGGCCTCCGTGCAGAAGGCGCTCACCGAGGGCGTGGAGAAGCACGAGGCGATCCCGGACCTCGCCCGCAAGGTCGACGCCGCGCTCGCCGAGCAGGGCGCCGAGCGGTGGCGTGGGCGGGCGACCACGATCGCGCGCACCGAGACGATCGCCGCCTTCAACAACGGCCGGCTCGAAGGCGGCCGGGCGCTCGCCGCCGCGGTGGGCATCCCCGAGCGCGACGTCTTCAAGAGGTGGCTCTCCACGCACGGCGACGGCCGTACGCGCCCGACGCACCGCGTCGCCGACGGCCAGATCGTGCCGGTCAACACCCGCTTCACCGTGGGCGGCGCGCGCGGCTCCACCCCGGGCGACCCGATGCTGCCCCCGCACGAGTGCGTCAACTGCCGCTGCACCGTCCTCGTGCTGCTCCCCGGCGACCGCGGCTACCCCGAGAGCCACAAGCCGCAGGCGCTCTCCCTCGCCGCCTCAGGACTGCTCACCTTCGACTTCAACCCGGCGCAGAAGCGCGGGCCCGACGGTCGGTGGATCAAGTTCCTCACGCAGCGCGACGCCTTCAAGTCGCTCCGCGCGCCGCGCTTCTGGCAGGACCGCGACGACGAGGATCTCGTCATCTCCAACGGGCCCGCCTTCCGCGACTGGAACCGTGCCGGCCGGCCGCAGGACCACCCGAACGCGCTCGCCTTCAACCGCATCCGGACGGTGCAGCGGCAGCACCGGAAGGACACGCCGGCCACCTCCGACAACGTCCTCGCGTGGTTCCGCCCGAGCAAGAACAAGGACAAGGACTTCCCGGACAACCCGAAGGTCGGCGACGTCATCGCCGATCAGGCTCCGATCGCGACCGAGACGCAGAAGCCGACGCACGTCAAGCCGAAGGTGCTCTACGCGATCCGCATACCCGCGGGCTCCGAGGGCATCATCCCGATCGCCGACAAGTCGAAGTACGCCTACTACGAGGGCGCGCAGATCCCGCCCGGCGCGAAGTTGCGCGTCGCCGACGTCCGCGAGGAGAACGGCCAACGGCTCATCACCGTCGACCTCCTGCCGGCCGACGTCGAGCCCGACCCCGTCGTGCCGAAGCCTGAGCCGGTCGTCGAGCCCGCCCCCACGCCGCAGTACCGCGTGGGGCAGAAGGTCACCCGCGGCGAGACGATCGACATGCCCGTCGGCAGCCGCGTCGTCTCCAACGGCGGCACCGGCTGGGAGAAGACCGACGAGGGGTGGGTCGCCGACGGCGGCTCGGGCGTTGCCCGCGAGTCCATGCGCGGCGGCACCGTCGAGCGCGTCGGGCCCACCGCGGACGTTCCCGGCCCGACGCCGGAGCCTGCCCCCGAGCCGGTCCCTGCACCCGAGCCCGCTCCCGCTCCCGCTCCGGAGCCGCCGGCACCGAGCGTGCCCAAGGTCGGCGACCGGGTGGGCATCGGCGCAGGCTACGAGGAACTGCCGCTCGGCAGCATCGTGCAGCGCGGCGGCAACTCGACCGCGTGGATGAAGGTCGGCGACGGGAAGTGGCGTCGCGCAGACGGCAAGGGCGGTGTCGTCGGCAACGACGGGCCCTCCGAGAGCAGCATCGTGCGCGAGGTCGGCAACGGTACCGTCCCGTCCTTCGAGGACCCGACGCCGACGCCGACGCCGACGCCGACGGTCAAGGTCGGCGACGAGGTCGACTCGGATGCCGCGCAGGGTCTCCCCGTCGGGAGCCTCGTCAAGTCTTCCGCATCCGGTTACCTGTGGGAGCGCACCGCGACGGGGTGGAAGGGCTCGGGCGACAACGGCGGCGAGCGAAGCGCCCTGCCTCGCGGCGGCACCGTGCAGCGCATCGGGCCAGGGGAGGACGTCGCTCCCGCACCGGACCCGACGCCGGCCCCCGGCCCGCTGCTCGACCCGAAGGTGGGCGACCGCGTCACCCGCGAGAACGCCAACGACCTCCCGAACGGCAGCATCGTCCGCAACGACTCCGGCGGCGAGTGGGTCCGCGTCGACAACGGGTGGGCCCGGGCGCCCTCCGGCCGGGTCGCTCGCATTCGCACGATCAGCGGCGGCGAGATCCTCAAGATCGGCAAGGGCAAGGCCGCGCCGAAGCCGGCCGCGAAGCCGATCGTCGACGACCGCCCGCGCAACGACGACCCGACGATGCGCGCGAGCACGCCCGGACCGGGCATCCCCGACCCGCAGGTTGGCAAGCCATTCGACCCGTCGGTCGCCGTTCGAGACGTCCCTGAGGGCATGGTCATCCGGGACAGCGACGGCCGCACTTACACGTGGCACTACAGCGAAGGCGGGTGGAAGCCTGACGACGGGGGTTATCGCCCCTACCCGATCCCGAGCCCGATCGTCGTCTCGGCCCCGGACCTCAACGCCTACCCGAACACGCCCGTACGCAACACTCAGCGGGAGGCGATCGACGGTCGCGCGCGCCTCTCGAAGTCGCTGCCCACGGGGTACGGCTACGACCCGATCTACGACGGGGCGAACCTCCCGGCTCCGGGTGAGAAGATGTCGGTCGCCGACGCGCAGGCCGGAGCCAACCCCTTCAACGAGTCCTACAGCGGGCTCGGCGACGACGTGACGCGCGCGGCGCGGAGCAAGTTCTACGCGCTGCCCGGGACGAAGGAGTACCGCAGCCGGCCGGTCTCGATGCGCCGACAGTTCGGGATCAACTGCCAACGGGTCGCGGCTGCCTTCGAGATGCGCCGGCGCGGCTACGACGTCGCGGCCGGCCCCGGCTCGGGTGGCGCTACCGCGATCGTGCCCGAGGTGTGGCAGGAGGTCGACGGCAAGGCGCGGCAGCCGGAGAACTTCAACTCCTTCGAGAAGATGCAGGCGCGCGCGCTGCTCGACGGCGAGGGGGCCCGCTACACCGTCTTCGGGGCGTGGAAGAGCGGCGGTGCGCACATCTGGAACGCGGAGGTCGTGGGCGGCAAGTTGGAGTTCTACGAGGCTCAGGTCAAAGGTGTCGACGGCAACAACCACTCGAAGTCGGTCTCGTGGCGCGGCACCTCCGGCTTCGACGGCGTCGCGCTCATGCGCGTCGACGACCTCACCCCGCACCCGTCGATGTTCGAGAGCGGCTACTTGCTCGCCACCCCGCCCGCGCCGGCTGTGGGAGCATAGGTCTATGGACTCGAAACCCTTCACCGAAGCCGCGGCGCTCCTCGCCGCCGAGCAGTCCGACGCCGTCGTCGTCGGCTACTGGACCGCGGGCGACGTCATCATCTTCGCCCTCGACCCCCCGACCCTCGACGATCACGTGCTCGTATGGCGCGACGGCGAGATCGGGTGGGAGGGCGTCGGCCCGCTCTTCGGTGACGGCGAGGGCGACTTCGGCAACGCGCTCGACGCCGACCCCACCCCGTACGCTGACCCGGAGCGCCTCAGCCTCATCGTCGACGCGCTCGCAGCCGACGAGGACACACCACCCGACGTGCTCGCCCGAGCCAAGGCGGATCTCGCCGCCGCGCAGTAGGAGGACCCGCATGACCGCACCCGCTCCCGAGGTCGCCACCGCGGCCGAGTCCGTCGAGGACATCTCGGACCTCAACGACGGCGTCCCCGTGCCGTGGCACGGCGTGCTCGCGCCCGAGAACGTGATGAGCGGCGACAAGCGGAAGTTCGCCGGCGGCTCCCTCCGCACCCGGACGCTGCCCCTCCCGCTCATGTACCAGGTGCAGACCGCGGGCGGCCACGACGGCGCCGTGCGGGCCGCGAACAT
>Ga0265780_10011347_pt1 | contig 10542 bp, 7 predicted proteins | sample P1T30metagenome_FD_192432 | JGI IMG/M metagenome (GOLD analysis project Ga0265780, IMG submission 192432) | Plant litter microbial communities from East Loma Ridge, Irvine, California - P1 T30 | ecosystem: Environmental > Terrestrial > Plant litter > Unclassified | place: USA: California... | reverse complement strand
GTCTTCACTCCGGACGACGACGGCCAAGCCGATTTCGCCACCCTCAACTACCACCTCGACGCGCCCGGCTACGCCGCTTCCGTGACGGTATACGACGCCCTGGGCCGCCTCACCCGCCGCCTCACCCGCAACGAAACCCTGCCCACCAACGGCTTCATTCAGTGGGATGGCATTGATGACAAAGGCCACAAAGCCACCGTGGGGTACTACATTCTACTAGTCGAATTATTCCGCCCAAGCGGTGGCGAGAAGCGCGAGTACAAGAAGACCGTAGTGCTGGGCGCCCGGTTTTAGACTCGCCTGTCATTGCGAGTGGAGCGCAGCGGAACGCGGCAATCCGTCCTCCCAAAGCGACCAACCTTGAAGTGTGACAAACCTTTTTTACTGACGAAAAGCCCTGATTCTTCACAGAGTCGGGGCTTTTCACATTATTAGGCTGGTCACATTGACAAGATGGATTGCCGCGTTCCGCTGCGCTCCACTCGCAATGAAGGATGCCAACCCATTAAACCTCTGGACCGAACCTGCGTCTTAGAGACCATGAACAGCACCCAGCAACTGCAACACCTCTACTGGCGCGCCGGCTTCGGCCCACGCCCCCAGGACGTGGCCGCCGGCCTCAGCCCGCGCAAAGCCCTGCGCCAGCTGCTTCACGATTCGGAGAAATACGAGCCCTTGGTGGGCTCCAGTCTTAACTACTCCGACCCGCAGGGCATGGTGATGACCGACCCCGCCTCCACCAAAAACAACCCCGTGCCCAACGGCATGGTCACCACCCCCGACCAGCCCGCGCCGCCTGGCGCCCCCGTGGCGCCCGTGGCCCCCATGCGGCCCCGGGCCGCTTTCAAGGGCGGTACGGTAGCAGCCGGCGTACCCCGCCTGCGCCGTGCCGACCTCACCCCTGAGCAGCGCAAGATGCAGAACGAAGGCATCCGCGACGCCTTCAATAACATGAGCACGGCCTGGATGGAGCGCATGGCCACCTCGCCCGCCCAGCTACGCGAGAAGATGACGCTGTTCTGGCACGGTCACTTCGCCTGCCGCGTGCGCCAGCCCGATGCCGCCCTGCGTCTGCACAATACTACCCGGCAGTACGCCTTGGGCAAATTCCCTGACCTGCTGCTGGCCGTGAGTAAGGAACCAGCCATGCTGCAATTCCTCAACAATCAGCAGAATAAGAAGGAGCATCCCAACGAAAATTTCGCCCGCGAGGTGATGGAGCTTTTCACGCTGGGCCGCGGCAACTACACCGAAAACGACGTGAAAGAAGGCGCCCGCGCCTTCACCGGCTGGGCCTACGACTACCAGGGCAACTTCAAATTTCGGGAGCGGGAGCACGACGCGGGTTCGAAAACCTTCCTTGGCCGCACCGGCAACTTCACGGGCGAAGACGTGCTGACTATAATCCTAGAGCAGCCCGCCACCGCTACGTTCCTGACTACGAAAATTTACCGCTTCTTTGTGAATGACGCACCCAACCCAGCCCACATTGAGCCGCTGGCCCGGGAGTTTCGCAAAAGTGGCTATGATATTGCTGACTTACTGGAGCGCATGTTTTCGGCCGATTGGTTCTACGACCCGGCCAATGTGGGCACGCACATTAAGTCGCCGGTGGAGTTGCTGGCCGGCATCCGCCGCACCCTCAATGTGAAAGTTGACAACGCCCAGCCGCTACTGGGCTACCAGCGCGCCCTCGGCCAAAACCTGTTTCAACCACCCAACGTGGCCGGCTGGCCCGGCGGCCGCAACTGGATTGATTCGTCGTCGTTGCTGTTGCGCCTGCAATTGCCGGCCATTCTATTCAAGAATGCCGAGTTTGCCGTCGCTCTTAAGCAGGATGAAAACGACATCGCGCCCAACCAAACCAAAGCCGAGCGCACCGTGCGGCCCGGTGCGGGGGCCCACCTGCCGCTGGCCCCATTGCAACAGCTGCTGGGCGCCACTCCTGCCCCGCAGCAGCCCGAGAAGCTGAGCGGGTTCCTACTCCAGACCGCTATCCGCCCCGAGAACTTGCAGCTGGTGCAGCAGGCCGCGCAGCAGAAAGAACCGGCGGAGGCACTGCGCTCCACGCTGGTGAGCCTGTTGAGCTTGCCCGAATACCAGCTGGCGTAGCTAAACGGCAACTCCCCCTTTGAAAGAGGGGATGTTCGAGCCAACGGCTCGGACGGGAGTGGTGAAGTTGTTGAACGACACCCGAACTGCTTGTACCCACGTCGTTCAATGCCCCAACCACCCCAGCTGACGCTTCGCGGCAGCATCCCCACCTTGGTAAGGAGGGGAGTTTGATGTTCTTTCCACCTTTCCTTATCCCAATAGCTATGGCTTCCACCCGCCGCGAGTTTCTTCGCACCTCTGCTTTGGCCAGCACCTTGCTGCTGGTGCCCAAGTTTCTGCACGCCCTGGACCGGGGCCCGGGCCTGGCTCAGTTGCGCGACGCCTTGGGGGCGCGGCGGCTTATTGTGGTGCAGCTTAGCGGGGGCAATGATGGTTTGAATACTGTCATACCCTATCGCAACGACTTGTACTACAAAGCCCGGCCCACGCTCGGCATCAAGGAAACCGAGGGGATTCTGGCGCTGGAAAAGGACCTCGGCCTACACCCTGCGCTGAAGGGCCTCAAGGGCTTGTATGACCAAGGCCAGCTGGCAGTGCTGAACTCCGTGGGCTACCCCAACCCCGACCGCTCGCACTTCCGCTCGATGGACATCTGGCAATCCGGTTCGGGTTCCGATAAGGTGGTGAGCACCGGCTGGCTGGGCCGCTACCTCGATTCGAGCTGCCCCGACTGCCAGCGGCCCTACAACGCGCTGGAAATCGACGACACGCTGAGCCTGGCCATGAAAGGCACCCAGCGCAAAGGGCTAGCGCTTAAAAGCCCCGATAAGTTTCATCAAATCACGCAGAACCGTTTCCTGTCGAAAGTCAGCAAAGAAACCGCGCCCGAACATCAGGACCAAGTTGATTACCTGTACAAGACCCTGGCCGAAACTGCCTCCTCGGCGGACTACCTGTACGACAAATCAAAAATCTACAAGTCGGCCGTGGCGTACCCCAATTCCGACTTCGGCAAGAACCTGAAAACCACCGCTGAGCTCATCAATTCCGGCGTGGAATCGCGGGTGTATTATCTGGCGCTGTCCGGTTTCGACACCCACGTGCGGCAGCACGAGCAGCAACAGCGCCTCTTCACCGACCTCGGCGACGGCCTCGCCGCGCTGGCCGACGACCTGCGCCAGCACGACCAGTGGAACAACACGCTGGTGTTGGTATTCAGCGAATTTGGCCGGCGCGTGGGCCAGAACGCCAGCAACGGCACCGACCACGGCACGGCCAACAACGTGTTCCTGGCCGGTGGTGCCCTCCAGAAAAAAGGCGTCATCAACGACGCCCCCGACCTCGTGAATCTCGACCAGGGCGACCTGCGCCACCAGGTCGATTTCCGCAGCATCTACGCCAACGTCCTTAAAGACTGGCTCGGTGCAGATGACACCGCCATCCTCGGCACCGGCTTTGAGCGGATGAGTGGACTAGTGTAGAAGCCACCTGTCATTGCGAGGCCGCAGGCCGTGGCAATCCGTCCTCCCAATGCGACCAGCCTTGAGATGTGACAAAGCCCTTTATAAACATAAAAAGCCCCTAATCGCGCAGATTCGGGGCTTTTTATATCTCAAAGTGTGTAATAGTTACAGGGCGGATTGCCGCGCTGCGCTCGCAATGACCGGCGGCGCGGCTAAAGCGGCACGTTGAAGCCGAATGCCCAAATGGCTTGCAGCGAGCCGAAAACGTGGGTAGCGCGGCCCTGCCGGTCATCCCCCAAAAACGTATTGGTGTAGTCAGCGAAGGCGCCCTGAACATCGGTTTGCAGGAAGAAATAGCGCAGAATGTCTGCCTTCAGGCCCACGCTGCTGCCCAGCACGAAGCCGTGGTAGTGGAAAGGTCCTTCCTGGTGGTTGCCGAGCACGGTGGAAATGGTGTAGGAAATCATGGGACCGGCCCCGACTTTGCCCACTGCGCTGACCTTGAACAAGTGGCGGTCCCAGAGCACCTTGTGTTTCACGAGGTTTACCATGAGGTAATTATTGCCGTTGGTGTGCTGAAGGTGCACGAAATCTGGCGTCACCAGCGTGTCCTTATCGATGTAGTGACCCCGAATCTGACCCCGGACGTGGATAATTTGGTTGTCATCGACCACGTATTTGAGGTGGTTCCAGCTCACTTCGATGCCCAGGTTGTGCTTGTCGTGAAACAAGTAGCCCAGCGTCATATCGTATTGCGGAATGGTCCAGGAATTGAACCGCCAAAAGTCCTTGAAATCGGGCTTGTCGCTGGCGTGGGCGTTCAGGAACGTGAAGTCGTAGTTATCGGTCTTCGTGTTCTTGAATCGGATGTCGCTGCGGGTGTACCAGTCGCGGTTGTAGCCCCAGCTGAAATAGAGGCTGCCGTGCGGTTTTAATTCGGGTGGAATCGGAGCCACGGCCGCAGGTGATGGAGTAGTGGCAACCTCAGCAATAGTTGCCATGGGCTGGGCGCGAAGCGCCCCTGCCAGGGCCAAAAGCAGGCCCGACAATAGTAAAAAAGACCTCATTGAGAATGAATATCTAATACAGCTAATAAACGCGACAATAAAAAGTGCGCGAAGGTAAGCTACAAGTCCGCTAATTGTTTAGCTTATTCGACCAATAGTGTTCTGCTTGCCCACCAGGCCCTAAAAAAGAATAGGGAAGCAGCAGCCCTTAGCCCTCAAAGCATCAATTGGCCGGTGTGCGGCACCGTCATTTTCATTTCCACTCTGCGGTGTCTTGCTGTGACCGGCGGCTGAGGCATTGAGCGAGCGGCAAAACGCGCCGTGTCCTAGGACCCGAACTCCGCGCAGCAGTAGGCATCTCACTCAATTAATCCTTTCGCTACCAGCAGGTAGCCGGCAGAACCCAAGGACGAGGCAATACTTTTTTTTGGAGCTCAACGATATCATTTGGCGGCGCGGCGTCGTAGAAAAAGCATCCTTCCACTTCCTATTTTCTAACATTATGAAAGCCATATCACCAACCCTGCACGGGGTGCTCGACTACGCTACCTGCGCCTTTTTCGCCCTTGCCCCCACCCTGTTTAATTTCCAAGGCCCCTATGCCACTGTGTGTTACATTTTGGCTGGGGGCTACTTGCTTATCTCCCTGCTCACCAACATGCCGCTGGGAGCCATGCGCCTCATTCCGTTCCCCATCCATGGCAAGCTGGAACTGGTGAGCGGCCTGGTATTTATTGTGTCGCCCTGGCTGTTTGGTTTTGCCAACGATAACATGACGGCCCGCAACTTATTCGTTGCCATGGGCGTGGTGTTTATGCTGGTATATTTCCTCACCGACTGGTATGCCCAGACTCGGACGACCAGCAATGACCCCGCAGCAGGAATGGGCGTCGGTGGCCACCGGCCCGCGCATTCAGCCTAGCGCACAAACTATCTTTTAATCCTCAAAAAAGCCCGGCCTATCAACTAGGCCGGGCTTTTTGCTATCAGAGTCATTACGCTGAAGCTCACATTTTATATTTCACGGTCCCACGCAGTTACCGCTTACAGTAAGCGCTGCCCTACCGTCCAAATACCGCTTCTGCCAGCGCCAGCACGGCCCGGCGCGTAGCTTCGGGCTGCTCCAGGTAGGAAAGGTGCCCGCTGCCCTCCAGGAACAGGGCTGAGCCGATAGGCGGCATGGCGGCCTGGCGCACAGCATCTTCAAAATGCACGGCAACGTCGTGCTTGCCAGCTACCATCAGGACTGGGAAGGCAGCTTTGCGGAGTATTTGGGTGCGCTCGGGGCGGGCAGCCATGCCGCGCAGGGCACCCGTAATGGTGCTTTCGGGCGTGGCTTTGCCGATTTCTTCGAGCAGGCCGCGGGCCTCGGTCAGCCGGTCGCGGTTGATGGGGGCGAAGAGTGGCCGCACGAACGATTCCATGAACTTGCCCACGCCATATTTTTCTACGAAGCCGATGTTTTTTTCGCGGTTCTGGCGCTTCTCGTCGGTATCGGACAGGGCGGTGGAATTGATAAGGGCCAGGCCGGCCACGCGCTGGGGCCAGCGCTCGGCCAGGGCCAGGGCCACGTAGCCGCCCATGCTGTGGCAAACGAGTAGCACTGGGTCGGGGCAGCCTTTCTGGTTGAGGTAGTCGATGACGTGGCGCGCCTGGGCCTCCATCGAGAAATCGGACACCGGGGCCAGGTTGGTGCCGTGGCCGGGCAGGTTCGGCGTCAGTAGTCGGTAGTCCTCGGGAAAGGGGCGGGTGAAATCAGTCCAGACCTCGCGGCTTTCGGCAAAGCCGTGGAGGAAAACGATGGTGGGCGGCGTGGAGGCAGGAGTCATGAGCGCGGGTACCTTGCGAAACGATTGGGCGCGGCGGTTGTCGGCAGGAGCCTCCGGCTGCCCGGGGCTCGCGTTTCAGTTTCGTCAAAACTACTCATGAAGACTCCACACCCGGTTTTATTAGCCACTGGTATTGGCTTGGTGTATTCGCTCACTGCCCGGTTCATTCTCGGCGAAGAATTCGTTAGCCACAATGGCCTGCTCTCAATTTCCTTTTTGCTGCTCACACCACTAGCATTGGGCGCTGTTACAGCGCATTATTCGCCTGAGTCCAAAGGCTGGATGTTGGTTTGGCAGCCAACTTACGTCACATTCCTGTTCCTAGTCAGCACCTTCCTATTTCATCTTGAAGGGCTTATTTGCCTCATTATTATTGGTCCAGTATTCTTTGGAATGGGCATTCTGGGGGCTAATCTGTACGTCCTTTTTGCAAAGCCAAGGCCCAAGAAAACCGACAAAACCCTCGTCGTGGCCGCCTTCGCCCTCCTGCCCTTCCTCGCCGCGCCCCTCGAAAACCAGTTCAACAACCCCAACGACTTCCGCCGCGTCGAGAATACGATTGAGATAAACGCACCGGCCGCCATAGTTTGGCAGCACATCATCCGGGTGGCGCCCATTCAGGCGCGGGATTTGGGCCACCGCCTGATTGATGACATTGGTTTTCCGCGCCCGGTGGAGGCCACGCTCACGCACGAGGGCGTAGGCGGCGTGCGCCATGCCACCTTCGAGCGCGGCGTCGAGTTCATCGAAACGGTGGACGAGTGGGTGCCCTTGCAGCGCCTGTCGTTCAGCATCGTGCCGAACACCGCCACCATCCCACCCACTACGTTTGATGAGCACGTCATCGTGGGTGGCCGGTTTTTCGATGTGCTGCGCGGCACTTATGAGCTACGGCCAGCCGGCCCCGGCCGCACGCTACTGGTGCTGCACAGCCGGCAGCGCCTCAGCACCCACCTTAACTGGTACGCCGGTTTGTGGACGGGCTACGTGATGAGCGAAATTCAGGGCCGCATTCTGGCCGTGCTGAAGCGGCGCTGCGAGGCCGTTCCGACCACTGCTCATGGGGCATTTCTTTAAAGTCAGGATTGGCGCACCCGGCCACGCCGCCGCACACCAGAATCGTCGGCCTGGTCGCCGGGCCCGCTGCGCAGGGAAGAATCCCGCACGAACAGCTGCGGCTGCAACATCACCTGCCGCTGCGAAAATGTGTTGCCGTTGGCTTCTACCAAATCGGTGAACAGGCGGAACGCAGCCTGCCCCATTTCCTCGCAGCGCTGGTCAACCGAAGTCAGGTTGGGCTCGGCCACCAGGGTCAGGGCTTCATTGCTGTAGCCGGCGAGGGCCACGTCCTGGGGCACCCGCAGGCCCCGGCTTTTCAGTAGCTGCAGCGCCCCCAGAATGGCTGAGTCGCCGGCCGAGAACACGGCATCGGGCGGGTTGGGCAGGGCTAGCAACTGGGCCATGCTCTCGTGGCCGCCTTCCGTGGTCATGTCGCACTCAATAATCAGCGCATCATCCGGAACCAGACCGTAGCTCTGCAAGGCATCGAGGTAGCCCTGGCGGCGGTTTTTGTAGATGTTGAGGTGTTGTGCGCCGGCCAGGTGAGCAATGCGACGGCAGCCCTGCTCCAACAAATGCCGGGTGGCCTGGAAGCCGCCGGCCTGGTCGTTCAGCACCACGGCGTTCACGTCGTCGCCTTCCGGGATGCGGTCGAAAAATACCAGCGGTACGCCGTACTTCCTCGCTTTGTCGAAGTGCCGAAAGTCGAGCGTGGTGCGCGACACCGACACCAGAATCCCGGCTACCTGAGCGCTGAGCAGGGTTTCCAGGTTTTTGCGCTCCTGTACCACGTCCTCATTCGACTGGCAGATGATGACGCTGTAGCCTGCCTTGCTGGCCGCCGTTTCAATGCCGTGCACCACGGAGGCGAAGAAGCGTCCTTCGATATAGGGCACAATTACGCCCACTAGCTTGCTTTTGCCCTTGCGCAGCGCGGCAGCCAGACGGTTGGGCTGGTAGTTCAGCTTTTTGGCCAGCTTGAGCACGGCCTGCTTGGTGGCCGGCCCAATGCTGTGGTGGTCGCTCAGGGCTCGTGAAATGGTTGTCATCGAAACCCCCAGCTCCCGGGCCAAATCGGCCATGGACACGGGCTGGCCAGCGGCCTTAGGACTGGAAGACGGAGTGCGGCGAGTAGCCATTGAAATGGGGAGGGCAGTGCAGCGGGTAAAGCTACGGCTACGGGGCAGCTTTTAGGGCCCACCCGCAACCGTTTGCATAGGTAAAGAACTTAATTTTTTAATCTGGCCAACACAATTAGCGGGCTGTCTGGTTGAAAACAACGTAGTTCTTTACTGACCTTTGACGCCTTGAACTAACCCATCCTCTATGAACCCTCTCCTCGACATTCGCCAGTTCGACCAAAGCCTGTGGCTGGACTTCATCAGCCGTCCGATTCTGATTGACGGCAAGTTGCAGCACCGCATCCAGCACGAAGCCCTGCGCGGCGTGACCTCGAATCCGGCCATTTTTGCCAAGTCCATCGGCGACACGGCCGACTACGATTCGGCCATCAAGGCGCTGGCGCTGCAAGGCAAAACCACCGACGAAATCTACACCAGCCTGGCCATTGCCGACGTGCAGGCCGCGACCGACCTGTTCCGCCCCCTCTACGACAGCGCCGATAACAGCTCGGACGGCTACGTGAGCCTCGAAGTATCGCCGGAGCTGGTGAACGACACCGAGGGCACCATCGAAGAGGGCCTGCGCCTGTGGAAAGCGGTGGACCGCCCCAACGTGATGATTAAAGTGCCGGCCACACTCGAAGGCCTGCCCGCCATCCGCCGCCTCATCTCGGAAGGCGTGAACGTGAACGTGACCCTGATTTTCGGCCTGGAGCGCTACCGCCTCGTGACCGAAGCCTTCCTCTCGGGCCTCGAAGACCGCGCCGCCGCTGGCAAGCCGCTGGAGCGCATCGACTCGGTTGCCAGCTTCTTCCTGAGCCGCATCGACGTGCTGATTGACCCCGTGCTGGAAAAAATCGCGGCCGAAGGTGGCGACAAAGGCAAGCTCGCCGAAAGCCTCGTGGGCGAAGTGGCCCTGGCCAGCGCCAAGCAGGCCTACCAGATGTACAAGGAGATTTTCGCCGGCCCGCGCTGGGAAGCCCTCAAGGCCAAAGGGGCCGAAAGCCAGCGCCTGCTGTGGGCCAGCACCGGCAACAAAAACCCCAAATACGACAACCTGAAGTATGTCAACGGCCTCATCGGCCCGAAAACGGTGAACACCGTGCCCGTCGAAACCCTCGACCTGTTTGGTAAGGAAGGCAAAGCTGCTGTGACCCTCGAAGACAACCTCGACAAGGTGAAGGAAGTACTGGCCGCCCTGCCCGAGCTGGGCATCGACCTGGAGGAGCGCACGCAGTTCCTGGAAGAAGACGGCGCGAAGAAATTCAAGGAGCCTTTCGCCAAGCTGATGGAATCTATTGAGAAGAAGCGGGCGCTGGCCGTGGCCGAGCAGGTGGACGACGCCAAATTTGAGCTGGGCCAGTTCCAGGTGCCCGTCGATGCCAAAATTCAGGAGCTGAAAGGCAAGGATTTCGTGCCCGGCTTCTGGAACAAGCAGGCCGATTTGTGGGTGCAGGACGCCGCCGGGCAGGAAAGCATCCGCAGCTTCATGGGCTGGCTGCGCGTGGCCGAAACGATGGTGGACGCCGTGCCGAAAATCGAAACCTTCGTGAACGAGGTGAAAGCCGCCGGCTTCAAGCACGTGGTGGTGATGGGCATGGGCGGCAGCACCATGGCTCCTATCGTGTTCAAATCTTCCTTCCCGCAGGGCGAAAACGGCCTGCCCATCTCGGTGCTCGACACCACCGACCCCGGCACGGTGCGCGAGATTGAAGCCTCGATTCCGCTGGCCGATACGCTGTTCATCGTGGCCAGCAAATCCGGCACCACGGCCGAGCCGCTGGCCTTCGGCGACTATTTCTACGCCAAAGTCAAAGAAATCAAAGGTGATAAAGCCGGCGAAAACTTCGTGGCCATCACCGACCCGGGCTCCAAGTTCGTGACCGACGCCACGGCCGCTGGCTACCGCCACATCTTCCTCAACTTCCCCGAGGTGGGCGGGCGCTTCTCGGCCCTCACTTACTTCGGCCTGGTGCCGGCGGCTCTCTACGGCCTGCCCGTGGGCGAA
>Ga0265780_10011346_pt1 | contig 10543 bp, 5 predicted proteins | sample P1T30metagenome_FD_192432 | JGI IMG/M metagenome (GOLD analysis project Ga0265780, IMG submission 192432) | Plant litter microbial communities from East Loma Ridge, Irvine, California - P1 T30 | ecosystem: Environmental > Terrestrial > Plant litter > Unclassified | place: USA: California... | reverse complement strand
TGGGCGCATCTGCCGCATTCGCTGCTGGGCAAGGTGTCGAATCGCATCATCAATGAGGTGCGTGGGCTGAACCGTGTTGTGTATGACATTTCGGGTAAGCCGCCGGCGACGATTGAGTGGGAGTGAGGTTTCCGTAAGGAAATTATTCCTATCCGGTTTAGAAAGGCTCGCTTCGGCGAGCTTTTTTGTTAGCTTACTTAATGCAATATCGATCCTCTTGAGTTAATTCAAAGCTGCCACTTTGGTCTGTCGAGTTCATGTGATGTCACATTGGATCGCAACGCGTCGAATTATTTGCCGTCGCCCGGATCCCCACCCATCGCCCTGTACATCGCAATGGCACTGGTGAATTCAGAGCGCCGCAGCTCCAGCAGCTCCTGCCGGGCCAGGTAAAGCTGGCGTTGGGAATCCAGCAGCGCGAGCCGGCTTTCCATTCTTGCGCGATAGCGCAGTTCCGAGAGCCTGGCCCGCCGCTCCGAGGCTGCAACCACCGTCTCCTGGGCCGCCATTTGCCGTCCGAACGTCGCCTGGCCCGCCAGTCCGTCCGCCATCTCGCGAAAAGCCACCTCGATAATTCGTTCATACTCGACGACGGCGAGATTCTTGCAAAGCTCGGCCACACGCAATTCGGCGCGCAGCCGGCCATGGGAGAACAGCGGCGGCACCACCTGGGGCGCGAATGTCCAGCTGCGATGCTGGCTGTCGAAGGGCTTTCCGAGACCCGCGCTGGCGTAACCTAACGTTCCCGTGAGCGACAGGCGCGGAAAGAACGCCGCGCGCGCCGCGCCGATGTCGGCATTGGCGCCAGCCAGATTGCGCTCCGCCTGTAGAATATCCTGGCGCCGCACCAGCAGGTCGGACGGAAGGCCGGCCGGCAGGCGCTTGAGTACCGGGCCATCGGCCAGCGCCATCGCCGCTGGCAGGCCGGTGGGAATGTCGACACCAGTCAGGAGTACCAGCGCATTGCGCGACTGCGCCAGGGCGCGCCGGCGCCCCTCGATGTCCGCTTCGGCCGTCGCTACCTGCCCTTCGGCTTGCGCCACGTCCAGGCCGCTGGCCTGTCGCGCCGCATGCAGGCGCCGGGTGAGCGACAGCGATTGGCGCCAGTCCTGCGCCGTGCGTTCCGCCAGAGCCAGTTGCTCGGCCGCGAACAGCTGCGCCACGTAGGCGTCGGCCACTGCCGTCACCAGCGTCAGGCGCGCTGCCCGCAGGCCTCGATGCTGGCACGGTAGCGCGCGAACCCGGCGTCCGACAATGACCGGGCGGGACCAAACAGATCGAGTTCGAATGCATTCATGCCGATGGTCGCGCTCTGCTGTTCGGTCACGCCGGACGCCCCGTCGGCCACGCCGCGTTGACGCGCGGCGCCAATGGTGGCGTCGACGGCCGGCAGGTGCGCGGCACGCAGGATGCCGTATTGCGAATAGGCGATATCGACGTTCAGGACGCTCTGCCGCAGGTCGCGGTTGCTGTCGAGCGCCAGTTCGATCAGGCGTTGCAGGCGCGGATCGATGAACATCGAGCGCCAGCCATTGATCATCGAGTGGTTAGAGTTCTTTCTGACAACTCTGCATTGTGGATTTAGAAAGTGCTCGCTTCGGCCGTTTCCTTCGATGAATGAATGAAGTCACGACATCGAAGAAGAATGCGACCTGCGGCCGCACCGCCAGTGCGACAGGCGGCCGAGTCATGCAGCTGGAACGCAGCGTGGGCGGCTTACGGGCCCATTGCCGGCATGAGGGCCGCACGGCGCCGGAAGTCTTCCGCCCATGCCTTGACCATGACGGAGTAAGGCGCGCTCTCGTGGGCCAGTTCGCGGATTTGGCTGGCGACCATCGCCTGCATTTTCTGCAGGCCCGTGATGGCCCGCTCGCTGCGCTTGCGGGCGTCACGGTTGGCAGTGGGCGCGTGCAGATCCTGAATGATCCCTGCGGTTTCGATCAGCAGCTGCTCGTAGAATTCTAGACGTCGCAAGACGCGCGTGCGCTCCCGTACCAGCTGCAGGCGGTTCAAGCCATAGGTCTGGATGGAGACGGCGCCGCGCTCGCTTGCCTGGATGCTGGCCGCGTGCTTGCGGATCGCAGGCACCGTCTTGCTGTCTGGGACCGGCGTTAAGTGCGCGAGCGTAGTCCGCGTCCGTGTGGCTTTCGGCAGCACCAAGCCCAGCGGCGCGGTGGGATCGATGTGGAAGTGCAGGTGCTGGTCCGGCTCGTCGCGGCAGGGATCGAGCAGCAGTGCGCCTTCCGCCTGGTAGTTGTAAGTGAGCGCCGCGAGCCGCCTGCCAGTGATAGGAAACGCGTCCTGCTTGCCGGTCGTGAGCACGTTCGACGAGGTGAACACGCCTTTTCGTTCGTCCAGTCCCAGCCGCTTGGCCGTCTTGCCGGCCCTGGTAGGCGGCGTGGGGGTCGGGTGTCTGCGGTGACGGTTGCATTCGATGCAGGCCGGCAGCAGATTGTCCCATGCCATGGCCAGCCACCAGTAGCCGTCGCCCTTCGTGTTCTTGACCCGGCCCTTGGGGCGGAAGTGTTCGATATCGACGGGCGAGGTGGGCGCGTAGCGGCTTTCGCAGTACGCGCATTTGTCGTGGAAGTCCTTGAACAGCTGGGTACGGACGTCGTCTGCCTTATAAGCCTTGAACGGGAATGCGGGCCGCTTGCCGCTGGTAGGCAGCGCTGCCAGGAAGTGTTTCTTGGCCCGGTCCAATTCATTCGTGGGCGTGGGCGGCACCGCCGGGGCGGCCGGCGCGGCACCGCCCTTGACCTTTTTCGTGCGCGGCACACTGGCTTTGTCGAGCGAGCGCGGTGCGGGCAGGCTGCGGGTGACCTTGCGCATGTCAGATGCCCTCCAGCGCCTTGACGATGGATTGCTTGGCTGCCGTGGTCAGCGCGTCCAGCCTGGCCAGCGAGGCGCCGCGGCGGTTGACAAGATATTCCAGGATCGTTTTCTCGATGAGCTGTTCGGCCGCCGTGCCGCCGATGGGTAGGCCAGCCAGCGCCAGCTCGAGTGGTGCCAATATATTCCGGGCCTGGGCTGCCACGCGGGTGTGCTGTCCTTGCGTCAGCAGGTCGGCATACTCGTCCAGCGTGCGTTCCAGTTCAGGATCTTCGGTGGAGAACAGGCCGAAGAAGTCCGAGGTCAGCAACTGTTCGACACTCAGTTTCGTCAGGTCGGGCAAGGCCTCCAGCAGCTCGACGTGTTCGGAAACGCGGTGGCGGCTGTCGGTACGGCTTACCCGGCGCACCACGACCGCCTCGCCTTGTTCCATGCCGCGCAGGCAGAGCGGGTCGTGGGTGGTCGCGATGAACGTGACGTTGGGCAGCGCCCGGCGCAATCCGGTCATGATCTTCATCTTCCAACGCGGATGTAGATGGGCCTCGACTTCGTCGATCAGCACGACGGCGCGTGCCGTTGCCAGGCTCGGCTTGTCGTCTTCGGCCTTCTTCTCTAAAAGTCCCTGCATCACTTCGCAGATCATGCCCAGGATCGAACGGAAGCCCGAGGAGGCCAGCGACAAGGGCGTCCTGCCGGCATTCTTCGCCGGACCGCCGACCAGCACGCAGCGCCCCTTCTTCGGCTGGCGCTCGATAAGTTCGAACTCCTGCTGAATCGAAAAGATCTCGCGCAGCGCGCGCGCCACTTGGTAGAAGTCGTCCTTCGATAGGCCGAGCAGCCAGCGCTCCGGATTGGCTTGGATGGCGCGCGGGTCGAACAGGGAGACGATGCGCCTGGCCTCGCTCGACGGTTCTTCGTTGGCGTAGTACTGGCGAAACGCGCCGTACGCGAAGACAGGCATGCCGGGAGAGGGGCCTTTGATCGACATACCTTTGTGCTGCGCCTTGAACGTGACTGCGTCGCCGCCGTCAAATTCGACGGACACCGTCGCGGGGCGCAAGACGTCCTCGGTACCTCCCATGCATTCCTCGTTAAGCATCAGCTCATGGGAGGTAAGCTTCAGCGCGTCGCGCTCCTCCTTGTCGCATAACGCCAGCGCCACCGCTTCCAAAATCGAGCTCTTCCCGGCAGCGTTCTCGCCCAAAATCAGTAAGGCGGGCTCGCGCGGTGCGTCGGCAGGGGCCGGCCGAAAATTCAGGCCGATGCTGTTGAGGGCTTTGAAATTCCTGATTTGGACGCGCTGGATGCGCCGCGGGACGGTCACTGGGGCCGGCGGTGCAGGCGGGGCCGCTCTGGTCGACATTTTCTGGGCCACCCGTGCGCCATGCTCGCGCGTGAACAGCAGCAAGTAGTCCCGTTTTGGTCGATCTATGAGGAACACGCCGATGTTTTCGGGTGCGAGCATGGTCGCCCGCTCCTCCTCGTTCATCAGCTTGGCTGCCATGCCACGCAGGAGCAGGTACCAGAACCCTCCAAATTCTAGCTGTTGGAAGTCGAGGACCGCCGAACGCCGTTCGAAACGCGCCGAATACGACCCCGAGGTGTTGCGCAGTTCGGACGCATACTTGGTTACGCTATCGGCCCGGCGGCTGACGAGATCCGGGCGGTTCAAGCCGAGGGTCTCAATCGTGTGAAGGCCATATTTGCTGCGTTCCACCAGTTCGCCATGCGGTGTCGCCGCTAGATGTTCGTGAAAGTCCCTGTCCCGGCATGGATCAAGCAGAAGGTTGTCTTCCTTGCCGAGTCGGCCCCACGCGCCATCGTAGCGCACAGCGTACTCCTTGAGCCGTGCAGCAGAAGGTAGCCCCATGCGCTTGCCATCTACCGGAAAGACATTTCCCTTCATGCGGTTGCAGTCGGGACAGGCGGAATAGAGGTTATCCCAGGCACCCGCTAGCCAAGCGTAGTACAGGTGAGACGTCGCCGCATCGGCCCGGGGCGCCGCCTCGGCGGTGGGGCGGAAATGGTCCATCTCCGTGGAGACACGTAGTTCGCAGTATGCGCACTTGCCGTTGAACAGCTGCGTTAAGGAGGCGTGCACCTCACGCGTATACAGCCATCTGCCAGGCGCCGGGGCGCGGGTTTGGGCCCGCTTTTCCAAATGGGTTAGGAAAAAGTGCGCCAGATCGTTGCGGTAGCGCTGGGCTTGCGGGCTACCGAATACGTCGGGGACGGGAACTCGGCGGCGATCAAATCGTTGCAAAATGGTCTCGCTGGTAAAGGACGGCCGCGGACGCAAAAGGTTCTTGAGCGGCAAGGAAACGTGATGGTTCCACCTGGTTGCCAGCATGTCAAGCGCGGCGGTCGCTACCTGTCGGGCCGCCTGCACCATTAGCTGGTCACCTAGAGCCGGTTCAAGATTGCTACTGGGTTAGCGGAGGATGGACTGTGGCAATCGAACCTCTGTTGTGGCACGGTCACAGCCGAAACTGGGCCTCGTCTAGCTAGACACTCGTTGTCGTGGCTAAAAATGAAAGCTCGTCAGTTTCGCATAGACTCGCGTGCGCCCAAGTTATAAAATTGATTTGTCGAAATTTTAAGTTCTAATGCAGAATGGAAAAGAAAGCTCGAGCAGTAAATAACGCATGTCGTCCGGCATTAAGAGCATCTGCTTGCGGTGTTTTCGGGAAGGTAATGGACCGCGCAGGAAAGGCTTAGATAACAAATTACATATGCCTATTCGATTCGACGATATTCATCCCACAGCGCGTGGCAAAGACGATGCATTTGAGGAGCTAGCCTGCCAACTGGCCCGTCGCCATCGACCGGACACAGCGGTCGAGTTCAGGCGCATTCACGGTGCTGGCGGAGATGGTGGTGTCGAAGGTTACTGGGTGCTGGCGGATGGCAGCAAAGTGGGCTACCAGGCAAAGTACTACTTGAAGTCCAGTGAAGTCCGCTGGGACGCAATCGACGATTCGGTCAAAACCGCTCTGAAACTGCACCCCGAGCTCCGCACTTACGTGGTCGCGCTTGCTTGCGATCTCACTGATAAGACCGTGCGGAAAGGGAAGACCGGCTGGGAAAAGTGGGAAGAGCGCAAAAAGGAGTGGGAGACCCTAGCGAAGAGCTTGATTGGCCACGAAATTACCTTTCAGCTGTGGACCGCAGCAGATCTGCGAGATTTGCTCACGTTGCCTCCTATGGCAGGGATGCTGGCGCGATGGTTCGGCGAACTCTCTGTTGAGCCTGAGTGGCTAGCCGAGCGAACGAGGCGCGCGGTCGCCGATCTGGACGAGCGCTATCACGCCGAAGACCACGTACCTGTAGCCGTCGAGCAGATGTTTGAGGTGCTCGTCCGCAGTGACAATGCCCAGAAACGCTTTCGAAAGCATCTCGATCGCATAAGGGACGCCGCCCACCGACACCTTGGCAACGTGCCTAGGGGACTCGAGCTGCGGACCGAACAACTGGAGCGCGCTCGGGCCGATGTTGCGGAGCTACTAGCGGTCGAGTCTGCGTTCAGTGTGTCACCATGGGTACCTTGGGAGGCAGATAGGTGGGCATCCCTGACGACCCGTGCGCAAAGCAGTGTGTCCAACTTGGCGGCTGCTATCCGGGACGAGGCAAGAAATGCCGCCCGGCCTGACGATAATGATGTGCAAGCCACACTTGTCGGTCTTAGACACCTAGTCCAGCAGGCACAAGTGCTCGGCAAGGTTTGGTCCAGCAGCGCTCTTCGTGCTGAACAGGAAAGGTCGATTCTGCTTTTTGGCCGAGGGGGCTCAGGCAAGTCTCATCTGCTTGCGGGCCAGGCAGAGCGAGCGCTTGCCGAAGGGCGCCCGGTCGTGCTCGTATTGGGGCAATACCTGCGCGCAGGTCCAATCTGGCCCCAGATCCTCAGTCGACTAGGCGTCGACGGTCCGCCGGAGAGGTTCCTGCAGGCGCTGGATTCGGCTGCCGAGGCGGCGAACAAGCGCGCGCTTTTCTTGGTCGATGCGGTGAACGAAGGAGCGGGCGCAAATCTCTGGCGAAGCGAACTTGCAAGTTTTATTACAACGTTCAAGCCGTTCGAGAACATAGTGTGCGTGCTCAGCTGCCGATCGGAGTACCTGATGTATGTGGTGCCGAAGACGGTAAGAGATCAAATCCCGCAGCTCGAAGTTCGCGGCTTCGAAACGCTAAAAGAACAAAGGGAGGCTGCCCGAGTCTACATGGACCGTAAGGGGATTGCCCGCCCTAGTTCACCATGGCTGGCCGAAGAGTTTAGGAATCCGCTTTTCTTGCGCAGCGTGTGCATTGCTCTACAGCGTGAAGGAAAGCATGAGTTTCCACGGGGGCTCGTCGGCATCAAGAAGATTCTGGCGTTATACCTTGCGAGCGTCGCCCGACACCTTACGCCTGCCTATGACGGTAGCGATGATCTTGTGGTACCAACGCGTAAATCGCTCTCGTCGATCGCGCGCGCTATGGCCATGGCTCGGCATGATTATGTCTCAAGAAACACTGCTGACGCGATCGTTCGTTTGACCTTCGAGTCCTTCGTGCAACCTGCCAACCAGACCTGGTTAGAGGTTATCCACCGCAGTGGCCTCATTCGTTTTGACCCAGATCCCGAGCTCAATGTAGGGGCAGATGACCCGCTACCGGAAAGTATTGACGTCATTCGATTCTCATTTCAGAGGTTCCAGGACCAGTTGATGGCCGAAGCATTACTCGACGAGGTCACTGACATCAGTGGCGCATTCAGCACAGGCGGCCCACTGCACTTCCTTTCCAACCACCGGCAGTGGACGACGGCAGTCCCAGGTCTCATCGGCGCGCTAGCCATCCAGATACCGGAGCGGTATGGGCAGGAGCTGATAGACATTATGCCTGGCGGTCTCTCGCAATGGCGACACTTTGAAGTGATGAAGCCGGCCTTCGAGGATAGCCTCCGCTTGCGCGCCGCCAGCGCGTTCAACGGACGAACTACTGAATTGTTTGAACAGTGGGTCGCGGATGGGGGATGGACAGTTTCTTTGCTCTTGGAGTTGGCAATCGTTACTGATCATCCTTGGAATGCCGAGGGCATGCATGCTCGTCTAAGTACGACGCCGATGCCCGAACGAGACCTGCGGTGGACGATCACGCTTAACGAGATTGATCGTGACGAAAAAAGTCACGGGCTGAACGTGCTGTTACAGTGGTGTGCAAGCCCGGAGGCTAAGACGACGTTCAAACGGACACGAGAGCTCGCCGGTTTGGCGCTCGCATGGTGCCTAACGTGTACTAACCGCCCCATTCGAGACATGGCTACAAAGGCATTGTCTCAGCTGATGCTCGCTCAGCCGGACCTGCTGCTGTATCTAATTGGCAAGCTGAACGACATAGACGACAACTATGTACTCGAGCGGCTGTGGGCGGCAGCTTTTGGCGCGTGTAGCAACGATCCAACTCAAGGAAGACTTCAGTTGTATGCACGGACGGCTTGGCAATCGGTCTTTTCCTCCTCGCCCCGAAAGGATTTGCTACTACGGGACTACGCACGCGCCATTGTCGAACTGGCTGCTCATCTTGGTGCCGAACTCGACGGCCTCAACGTCACGGGCTGCAAGCCCCCATATGACGAGGCTGGTATAGACCTGAAGAAGGTTGGAAAGTTGACAGCGGTGGCCGAAGCCAAGCTGAGCAGAGGGGCCCAACGCATCATCTGGTCTTGCTTGCAGCTTGGCGACTTCGGAGCCTACGAGATCAGACCTACGTTAAATGGAATTACCGACGTCGCGTTGTATAGCTTGCCCATCGTTACCAAGGAATCGAGGTTCAGAAATTTTAGGTCGATTGTTCTTGCTGATCAGATGGACCGGGTGACAGCCTTTCGCAAGCTCGAGGATTGTTTGCGGCTGATAGGTATGTCGCAAATGGTGACGAGAGGCGGCAAGTTGATCTTTGAGCGGAAGACTCCTTCGAAAAGGGACCGCGCGCAAGCCGAGCTTCTACGTAAGCGGTTTCTCGCCCTGCTATCGCCAGAAGAGGTGATACTTTTTAACGAAGATGCTGTGCCATGGTTGGAGGATAGCTCCTCAAAGCCGGTGGGGCGTGTGGACGTCGAGCGGTGCCAAACTTGGGTTGCGATGCGTGCCATCGAATTGGGTGGACGTGCAATCGAGGCCGACGGGCGGCATTCTGCCGCCATCGGCACGCGGCCAGTCATCGAGAGGCTCGGGAAGAAGTATCAGTGGCTCGCCTTAACCGAACTGCTGTGCGGCTTGACATCTAAGTTGTGCTTAGAGTCAGGGTGGCAAGAGGATCGCGCCTTGCGTCCTTACGAGTTTCCGACCGACCTCGGATTTGTCAGAGATGTCGATCCAACAGTACTTCCGAACGATGCTCGACCAACGGCACACTCAGATGACCTCTGGATGTTTGGCGAGCCTATCAAACTGGAGGAGGTCGCGGAGGAGGAGTTGGCCGAATGGCCAGCGCGAGACGACCCAAGCAGGGAATTTAATAAGAAGGTTGCTCGCGTCGATCTAAGTGGGCGGCGATGGATTGTTCTCTATGAGCACGCGCACAAGACTGAGAGGTACCTTGAAAAGTCTGTTGAGCATGGCATGCGCCAACAGGAGTTCCGGCGAATCTTCTGCGTGTTTGTCGAGACTTCGCGTCTTAAGCAGTTCGTTGCCGCAGTCAAGAAGGGCGAGAACATCAACGTCAGTGACTGGGAGATTCCTCAGTTGACGGATGGGCCGTACCTCGGTGAAATCTCGTGGAGAGCGACTGCTCCAGTGGAGCAGTGGTCAGATCGTGGCGCGCGAATTCCGCCCTCAATCCGCCTAGCGTACCCACTCTACCAATACGTGTGGGAGTCGCACCTCGACCTTAGTCTTGCCGACGGTGCGCGGGTATACTTGCCGGCCCCTTGGCTTGCTGATGCGTTAGATGTGACTGTTTTGCCGAGTGCAGGTGACACGCTAACCGACTCATCGGGGAAGGACACGCTAAGTCGCAAGGGTGCAGAAGAGGATAACGTGGTGCTTCTGAGCGACGACGCATTAGAACGTCTGAGGCATAAAGCTGGCCTGAGTTGCGTCTGGCTTTTGGTGGCGGAGCGCAACGCCTGGCCAGGTGGAAACAATGCCGCAGCGACTTGGCGGCGCGCTGAAGGTGTGGCATGGATGGACGGTGACCACGTCGTCAGCACGACCTGGAAACGCGATGGATCCGCGCAAGAAGTCCGAGATAGCTCGCGCGCTGGCCCTCGCAAAACGAGTGACGAGGTAGGCTACAGGCCGTTGCGCGGCGACCCGCTGCCGGTAAAGCGATAGATCGCTATCATGAGCTAGCCAAGTGAGGAGTAAACCGCCCTGACTTTCGTAGACGCCGGCCCGTAAGTCTGGCCGGCAGCAGATCGTCCACGATACCATGCATGTTGGGCTCATCGGCGGGGAAGGTTGTCGCGGAAGGATAAAAATCGCGGTAATGCCCGTTGTTGCCGCGTCAAGAATCGATGACCATGGCATGGGATTTTGAATGGTACAGGCTCAGGCAGCACTGGAAAAAACTAAGCGATTCATAGGCTTAGCTCAGCCATTGATAATGGAGTGGGAGTGAGATCCCCGATTAGAAATTATCCGTTAGGGATTTGAAAAGGCTCGCTTCGGCGAGCTTTTTTTTAACTTACTCCAACCAAGTAAGCGGTGCCTCGAGTCGGTGTAAGTTATCAATC
>Ga0265780_10011344_pt1 | contig 10545 bp, 4 predicted proteins | sample P1T30metagenome_FD_192432 | JGI IMG/M metagenome (GOLD analysis project Ga0265780, IMG submission 192432) | Plant litter microbial communities from East Loma Ridge, Irvine, California - P1 T30 | ecosystem: Environmental > Terrestrial > Plant litter > Unclassified | place: USA: California... | reverse complement strand
CGCGACATCGCGATCGCCGCGGCACGGCCGATGCCCGAGTCGGCACCGGTGACGATGCCGCGGAAGCCGGTCAGCCGCTCGCGGCCGACGTAGCTCTCCTCGCCGTGGTCCGGCTTCGGGTCCATCTTCCAGGCGGCACCCGGGAGCGACTGCTCCTGCTTCGGGAACGGCGGGGCGGGGTAGAGGCTGTTCGGGTCGCGCTTGTCGTACTGGCTCATGGGCCCAGTGTCCTCACTGGTGCCGGGGCGCCCGTTCAGCCAGCCTGGTGGCGACCAGACGGCAGACGGGAGGCTCGGATCCAGCCGGTGGGGAGCCTCCAGTCCGTCAGGTGGTCCAGATGCTGACCGTGGGCCGGATCCAGGAGGCGGACTGCGTGAGCAGGGCGGAGTACGAGCCGGCCGACGTGTCCGCGCCGGGGCCGGCGCTGTCGCCGGTCGAGCAGACCGCGACGACCTCGCCGCCAACCAACAGTGGGCCGCCGGAGTCCCCGTGGTTGGAGGCGCCGCTCACGCCCGTGACGTGCTGCGCGCGACCGCCGAAGGCGTCGGTGCTGGCACCGGTGAGGGAGACGCTCGCCTGGTACAGACCGTCGGACTGGACGGCGTTCGCCCGCAGACCGTATCCCTGGATCGTGCCCGTGCCGGTCGACTTCGCCGTCGCTGCCAGGTCGAGCGGCGCGTACGAGGACAGGGCGTACGCGCTCCGCAGGTGCACGAGGGCGATGTCCCCGGTCGGGGCCGCGCTCACCCGGTCGACCGCGACCGGCATCCCGCGGTTGACCGTGGAGTTGGAGTGGTAGACGTTCATCGCGCCGATGCCGTCGATGCAGTGGCGGGCGGTGAGCACCCACGAGGCGGAGACCTGCTCGCCGGTGCAGGCGCTGACGTACCCGGAGGGGATGGAGCCGCCGGAGGCCTGGAGCTGGACGGCCCAGGCGGTGGACGGGGCCTTCTCCCCGCCGACGACGTGGGGGCTGGCGGTCAGGGCCGAGGCGGGGGCGGCGGCGAGCACGCCACCGGCGACGACGACGACCGCGGCGAACGCGGCTGCGATGGACTTCTTCATGACGACTCTTCTGTCGGATGAAGCAGGGTCGTTGCAGTGTGCAACTGGTTGCATCCTGACCCTGGTCGGCACGGGGCACCAGTCCGCACTTCGACGGACGGGGGGGGTCAGCGGGTCGAGCTGTCGTCCTGGTCCTGGTCCTCGTCGTCGTCGTCGTCGTCCAAGGCATCGAGGGCCTCCGCCGGCACGAGGATGGGGAAGCCGGGCTCGCCCTGGCCGGCGACGAACGCGAAGTCCACCACGTCCTCGGGTTCGATGCCGTCGGCGCCGGCGCCGGCGCCGTCGTCCTCGTCGCCGCGGGTGCCGAGCAGCTTGCGCGTGAGCGCCGAGCGCGCCGTGAGCAGGGACTCGAGCGCGTCGAGCAGGTCGGCGTCCGAGGGCTCTCCGCCGCGCATGGCCGCACCGAGGACGCTCCGCCGCATGAGCTCCTTCGCGAAGGAGCCCGTCGTGCCCTCGGCGCGCTCGGCCGCCCGCGCGAGGACCTCGTCGGAGAACGGCAGCGCGCCCGCGTAGCGACGGAACAGCCGCGTCCGCTCGGGCAGGCCGGGCAGCGGGACCTCGACGGCGAGGTCGACCCGTCCGGGCCGGTCGGCGAGTGCCCGTTCGAGCACCGACACCCGGTTCGTCGTCATCACGAAGGCCACGTCGGCGTCCCCGTCGAGACCGTCGAGTGCGTCGAGCACCTCGAACAGCAGCGGCTGGGGCGTCATGTCGCGCTCCATGGCGACGAGGTCGATGTCCTCGAGCACGACGATGGACGGCTGGAAGGTGCGGGCGACCTCGGCCGCGGCACCGATCGCCGCGATGCTCGAGCCGGTCAGCAGCACCGCGGTGACGCCCTCGGTCCGGTGCAACAGGTGCCGGATCGTCAGCGGCCGTCGTCCCCGGCGATGCCGACGAGCGCCTCCGGGTCGGGGCCGGTCAGTTCGTCGAGCGCGATGTCAGCATCGACCAATCGGTGGTCGGCGAACTCCTCGGTCACCACGGGGATCGTCTGCGGATCGGCGCCGAGGTGCTCGCGGAGCCGCTCGCCGATCGGGGTCAGCTGGGCACGCTGCTCCGTCGCCGCGAGGTCGTTCGCGTGGTCGAGGAAGCGTGCGAAGGCACGCATGAGGTCCCGGTCTGCATCGTCGAGCACGAGTGCATCCTGGCAGGGCCCGCTGACCCTGACCAGGGCCGGGCGGCTGGCGCTCGGCGCCGCCGTGTTCGAGGGATGGCAGCACGACTCCAACGCCGGCGTGCGATCCCTGATGCTCGCCCCGACCGCAACGGCCGTCGCGGGCCTCAACGCCCGCGCACAGGCGTACCGGATCTCCACCGGCGACCTCGACACCTCCCGGTCGGTGAACCTTCGCGACGGTCTCGCCGCGCATGTCGGCGACACCATCGTCACCCGCCGCAACGACTCGGACCTCCGGATCCAGGGCGGCCGCGATCGTGTCAAGAACGGCGACCTGTGGACCGTCACCGGGATCCGCGACGACGGCGCCCTCGACGTAGCCCACGCCGAGCACGGCGCCTTGATCCAGCCCCCCGCCGGGTACGTCAGCCGCCACGTCGAGGTCGGCTACGCCCGCACCATCAGCCGCTCCCAGGGCCTCACCACCGAGAACACGCACGTGCTCGGTGACGCCACCATGAGCCGCGAAGACGCCTACACGGCCCTGTCCCGCGGCAAGGAGAGCAACCGCCTGTACCTCGCCCTCGACGACGCCGCGACCGTCCCCGACGCCCTCGAGCAGATCGCCGCCCGCTCGGAGCGAATGCTGTCCGCCCACGAGACGATCCGCCTCGAGCAGGACCGCGTCGAGGACCTCGTCACGCTCATCGACCAGCACGCCGACGTCGCCACCCGCGCCGACGAGATCCGCGCCGGCACGATCGTCACGAAGGCGCTCGGTGCAGACGTTGCAACGTCGCTCGAGGGGCAGGAGTCGTGGGGTGCCCTCGCGGCCTCGCTCCGCCACGCGGAGGACTATGGCCACGACCCCATCGCGACGCTGCAGGACGCCTACAAGCAGCGTGAGCTCGGCACCGCTGACGACGTCCCCGCGGTGCTGCACTGGCGCATCGAGCAAGCCCTCGAGGGCATTGGCCAGCCGACCGTCCTCCTCGTGGACCGCGAGCCCGTCGACGGCGTCCCGGCGTGGATCGCAGACGGCCGCCAACACCAGGACGAACTCCTGCCCGCCGAGTGGCGCGACCACCTCGCGGAACGACACCACTACATCGGCGTCCGCCTCCGCGAGCGGGGCGCACACCTCGCCCTCGAACAGCCGACATGGACCCAGGACCTCGGACAGCTCCCGTCCGAGCCGTGGCGCATGTTCGACTGGCACGGCACCGCGGCCGAGGTCGACGTGCTCCGCACGAAGTACCGCATCGACCCGTCCGAGCCGCAGGCGATCCCCGACAAGCTCCGCGGGAACCCCGTCGCCGACCGGCTGCAGGAACGCGTGACCGCGCTCCACAAGGCGGCGGCGCTATCGACTGCGCCCGAGGTAACCGAGTCCACCCGAGAGCACTACGCCGCCCACGCCGCCGAGCAGTCGGCCGCAGCACGGACCGCCCTCGTTTCGGCCTCCCAGGCCATACAGCAGGCGACGTCGACGGCGGTGGCCACAGCCACCGACGTTGTCGCCGAGACCACCACCAAGCCCGCACCAGCGACCACAGCCGGCACCGAGACCACTCCCGTGGCCGGGGCGTCTCTCAGCACAGGACAGGAAGGAACCATCATGAGCGATCCCCTCGACGAGACACTCGAGCGCGTTGGCCGCCAGGCAGCCCGGGCCGGGCAGACCGTCGTCTCGGAGATTGCCCGCCAGGCGCAGCGCGCGGCGGACGAGCGTCGCCGGCAGCTGCAGGAGACCCAGCGGAAGGCCGACCGCGAGCGCGACTTCGCCGTCCGCGAGGCCCAGCGCAAGACCGACCGGCAGCACGAGCAGGCCGAACGCGATGCGCAGCGGGAAGCGGCGCGCGAGCAGGAGCGGAACGACCGTCTGGCGTTGCGGTACTCGAACCCGGAGCAGCGTGATGGCGACGCGGCAGCGCTTGCCGAGGGCGCCGTGCTCGGCGCCGCGGCGTCCGCGGCCGTCGAGAGCCAGACCGACGCCGACGCCGCGATCTCGTCCGACGGCCGCGACGAGACGGCGGCCGAGACGGCGTCGATTGCCGACGAGGGGCAGACCGATGCCAACGCGATCTCCGCGACCGGGAACGCCGGCGAGGCGCAGTACGACGAGTTCGAGCTCCGAGACCGCGAGATGCTCCGCCAGGCCGGTATCGACCCTGACGAGGTTTCGACGTCGGCCAACGCCGACAGCTCTCTCACCTTGGACTCGTCACCGGCGCCGGACTTGTCACGCGGTGACGACGGCTTAGAACGCTGACCGCAGAAGAACCCGATCTTGAATAGCTCGAGCCTCACTGATGTTGCCCAAGAGCCCGTCGGCCGGTGGAACGGGTGCGTCGAGGCCTGAGTACTCGTTGCAGCAGCGAAGCGGCTAGGCTTTCCGGTTCGCCGCATGCTGTTTCGATGCACCCAATCGGCGAGCGGGCACTTCGCGGGTAGCCGCTCATCGATGGGACCACTCCGAGACCATGTCGCCGGTTGGCTCTGGGGAGCACAGCGGTAAGAGGCGGATTAGCCCCGGATGCAGGATCTGCGGACGTGACGACCGCGGCCATCTCGTGCCGACGCAGTTGCATGAGACTTGAGCCTCACCGAGTGCCGATAGAGCAGCCCTTTCCGCGAGCCTGAGTTACCTCTCATTCTGAAAGTTTGTAACCCTTAGTAGTTCCAGTCCGGGCTTTAACTATGGATTTGTGATGAGTCCGCCTTAATCACCCCCGGCGCCTCGTACCCCGAAATGGCTGCCTCCCTCGTTCGAGGGTCACGGCCGCTGGGGCGGGCTGTACCTATGGTCAGCGTGTGCTCCTAGGGGGAGCGGGGACGCGCACGTGGTGCGCATGGGTTGAGTGGAGCCCCACGTGTTGGGACGCCTTTCGCAGGCCAGCGGGTTTGCTGCAGTTGTGTTGTCGATTGCTTTGACGGCTGAAGTGCTGGTCGCGGTGCCCGCGCAAGCGGCGACGATCGAGGATCGTCCTGTGACGGCGTTGCCGGCGGTGTCATCGAACGCTGTTCCGGTGTCCACGCCGACCGTGCCCGGCGGCGGTAGCGACGCTCCGGCGTTCTCCTACGACCAGGCACCCGTCGCTACCGCGGACGACCACACCGCAGCTCTGGAGGACGGGGACCTGCAACCCGCGGCGCCGGCGTCCCCCTTCGACGCCGACACGTCGAAGCTGGTTGACCGTTCGACGTTCAAGGACACCTATGCCAACGCTGACGGTTCGAAGACCGCAGTCATCTCGCAGACCCCGCAGAACGTCAAGAACGATGACGGCAAGTGGGTACCGGTGAAGACGGACGTCGATGTCACGCCGACCGGCACCGGCGTTGTGGACGATCACCCATTGGACCCGGTGTTCGGCGAGAACGCGTCCAGCTCCAATGTCTTGTCGATGCGTCACGACGGGTACACGCTTGCCTACACGCTCGAGGATGCAGCGGATAGTCCGCTCGCGCACACCAACACTGGCGGCGCCGGTGACGAGGTCACTTACAAGGACGTCTTCCCGGACACGGATCTGCACTACACGGTCACGAACGGCACGGTGAAAGAGGAGCTCGTCCTCGACAAGCTCCCGACCACTGCACGCGACTCGTGGACGTGGCACGTCACGGGGAAGGGCCTCACCGCTACCACGGAGTCTGACGGGACGATGGTGTTCCGCACCGGCGCGGGAAAGATCGAGTTCGCGATCCCGCAGCCGCAGATGTTCGATTCCTCGGGCATCAAGAACGTTCAGGAGCCAGCGGAGACCGCTGTCGACACGACGCTCACATCCGATGGTGCCGGGTGGACAATCGCCATGTCGCCGAACCGAGGTTGGTTGACGGACCCTGCGCGGGTGTTCCCCGTGCACGTGGACCCAACATCGGCAGTGTCGTGGTCGAACGACCAGCACGCGTACAAGTCCGACGGCGCGTCCATCACTGACGGCGTCATCCGGGTGGGCAATTCCCGCGACGGCGGTGACAAGTACTGGCGCACCGTGACCCACTTCAACTACGAGCAAGTGTTCGGCAAGCAGGTCATCAACGCCCGCGTCGATGCGTACTTGCACGACGCTGGCACCACGAACGGCTACGCCGGCTCTGTGCACGTGGGTACTGGGTTCAACTACGACGGTGTCGGCACCAAACTCAGCCCCTGGACGATCACGGACTCTGGTTCCGCGCAGGCGACCGGTGTCGCCGACCAGATCGCATCGTGGGTTCGAGCACGATCGAGCGGCAACTACCTCATGCTCCGCGGCAATGAGGTGGCTGGCACGTACACGTACAAGACCCTCGACGCGGCCCTGATCGTCGACTATAAAGACCTCCCCACTGCCGGAGCGGCGATTGCACCGTCCCCGGCGAACGGGAAGCGGGGCCCCCTTGCGCCGAAGCTCGCGATCTCGGGCACGGACCCGGAGAAGACCGGGCTGGACTACGCGTACCACGTGAGCACGAACCCGAACCCGGACGTGAGCCCGGCATGGGAGTCACCGTGGGGCGCTCAGACGCAGCAGGTGCCGTGGGGGACGTTGAAGCCGGGTACGAAGTACTACTGGAAGGGCTTCGTCCGGGACGGGTACGACGGTGTGCACGGTACCTCGACGAAGGCCGCGTCCGCCGTGTGGTCGTTCACCACGAACAACGCCGCACTGTCAACGCAGAGCGGGTCCTCGCCCACCGACGGAACGGTCATCACCACGACGATCCCGACGCTGACTGTTCCAGCGGTAACAGATGCTGATGGCGACCCGGTGAAGGTGAACTTCACGGTCGCGACGGGCTCCGATGCAAGCACCGGCACCATCGTGTCCTCGGGCTGGCAGACGGGTACGTCGTGGAAGGTTCCGGCGAACAGCCTGCAGGACGGCGGCGCCTACACCTGGACCGCTCGTACCGATGACACGTACGACAAGCCGCCGGTGACTTGGACCAATGACCTCACCGTCAACCAGCGCATCGGCGAAGCCGGTCCCGCCCCGACCGACACCGCGGGACCCGTCACGGTGAACCTCGCCAACGGCAACGTCGGCATGCGGTTCTCTTCACCCACCGTGTCCACCCTCGGCGGTGACATGGGCATGGCGTTCAGCTACAACTCCCAGCAGGCTTCCCTCGGCGGCCTGACCGGCTCGTACTTCGACGACACCCCCGCCTCAGGTGCGGCGCCGGACTACTCCTTCACCGGCAAGACCCCTGTGCTGGTCCGCACGGATCCGTCGGTGTCGTTCGACTGGGGAACAGGCGCCCCAGCACCGGCGGTTCCGGTAAACGACTTCCTGGTCCGCTGGAACGGGTACCTCACCGTCCCGACGGCACTCGTCGGGCAGAAGCTGACCTTCAACGTCGTTCACGATGACGGCACTCGCTTGTACGTGAACAACGCGAAGATCCTCGACAAGTGGACCGCGCTCAAGGGCGACGACGACGCCACGGCAGTGACGCTCGGGGCAACAGCTGTGCCCTTCCAGCTCGACTTCTTCGACCACACCGGCACCGCCAGCGTCGCGCTCTCCTACACGGCGGCGGATGGCGTGCAGCGCGCCGTGCCCGCGGACTGGTTCTCCCGCCAGGTCGAGTCCCTTCCCGCTGGTTGGTCTTCCTCCACCGCGCTCGAGGGCGACGCCGGTGACTGGGCAAGCGCCCGCGTCGCCGACAACAGTGTCGTCCTCACTGACACCACCGGCACCGCGCACACCTACACCAGGACCGGTGGCACCGGCTCCTCGACCGGATACAAGGCGCCAGCGGGGGAGTACGGGCAGGTCGCCCTGGACCAGGCTGGACAGGTGACCTTCACCGACGACGACGGCACCGTGACCGTGTTCAACGCGGCAGGCCGTGTCGCGACGGTGACCAGTGCCGGCGACGCGATCAAGCGCGCGACCCCGTTCTCCACCTACCGAGGCGGCACCGGCATGGTTGACCGCCTCACCGACCCGCTGTCGAAGAAGTCAGACGGCTCGTACAGTCGTCAGATCCGCTTCGCCTACGCCGGCGACAAGGCCACCGACGTCGGGCTCAGCGCGGCTGACACCGACTCCAGCGGAGCAGCCTGTCCGGTGCTCTCTGGGTTCGGTGCGGTGCCGGCGAACATGCTCTGCCGGGTCGTCTACCCGGGCCACGTCGCCGGGACGCAGGACACCACGCAGCTGTTCTACGACGCTAACGGCAACCTTGCCCGCATCCTCGACCCGGGCAACGAGCAGACCGACCTCGGTTATGAAGCTGGCAAGTTGACCCTGCTGCGCGACGCGGATGCGAACGACTGGCTCGCTGCGGACAGCACCCGCGCCGTCGACGCGAACACCGCTTCAACCATCGTCTATCAGGACGGTAAAGCTGTCTCGGTGACGCTGCCCGCCCCCGACGGATCTTCCAGTGCTGCACGACCGGTGAAGTCATTCACTTATGGGACCAAGACCACTGCTGTGGACGTCCCGGCACTCGGCCTGCCGGGCGGCACTCATGCTGAGACCGTCACCTACGACGACGCATGGCGACAGGTGACCACGAGCTCTCCGTCTGGGTTGACTGCGTCGCAGGTGTGGGGTGAGCGCGACAAGCTGCTTTCCTCCACCGACCCACAGGGTCGCATGTCGACGACGATCTACAACGCGCAGGACCGCCCGACGGACACGTACGGGCCTGCACCGGCCTCGTGCTTCCAGGCAAACCTGACCCCAACAACAGCTTGCGCGACAACGACCGAACACACCTCGACCGGTTACGACCAGGACGCCTCCGGAAACCCACTTCGCGGGCTGAACGCCACCTGGTACGACAACGACCGCCTCGCTGGTGCACCCAAGTCCTACGGCCTGGGCGTGGGCAACAGCGACGGGTCGGTCAACCAGACCTGGGCGAAGGGCAGCCCCGCTGCTGCCGGCGCTGGGTTCACGACGGACAACTTCTCCGTCCGTCTCACCGGCCTCGTCACCGCGCCACAGGACGGGGACTATACGTTCCTGACCAAGTCCGACGACGGAGCACAGCTCTGGGTCAACGACCTCCCCGTAATCGATGACTGGGGGCCCCATTCCGCCACCGAGACCACGGCGAATCAAACTGTGCACCTCGCGAAGGGGCAGACCGCGAAGGTCCGAGTGCAATACCGCGAGGTGACCGTCGACGCGACTCTCATCCTCGAGTGGAAGATCAACGGCGGCGCCACAGCAATCATCCCCGGCACCGCGCTCACTCCGGACTACGGCCTCGAGACGTCCTCGAAGACTGACGACCAGGTACCGACCGGGATCACCGGGGTCAGCGCATCGCAGATCAGCGCTTCGACCACAGCGACCGTGTTCGACAAGCCGTGGCTTGGTATGCAGACCGCTACCATTGCGGACCCGTCCGGACTGAATTTGAAAGAGAGCGAGACATACGAGCCGCAAAACACCGGGTACCTCCGACAACTCACCCGCACTCTCCCCGCCCAAGCAGCAGCCGCGTCGACGAACACGTACTTCGGTGACATGCAGACGATCAAGGACGCCTACGGCACCACCGACGGGCAGATCTGCGGCGTGGACGTTGCCACCCCGCAGTACGGACAGCTGAAGAGCACCACCGGAGCGAAGCCCAGTGTCGGTGACGCAGTCACCACGTCGTTCATTTATGACGTGCTCGGCCGCACGACCGGCACGAAGCAGTCCGGCGACGACGACTGGTCCTGCGTGTTCTACGACGCTCGTGGTCAGTCGGTGAAGAGCACTACGTCGGCGTTCAACGGCCAGCCCGCTTCGACAGAATTCACGTCATTCTCGGCAGACGGCCTCACCACGATCGTCACCGACGACGGCCCGGCAGGATCCGCTAACGGGTCGAAGATTACGACGACGTCGAACCTGCTCGGTCAGGTGGTGAAGTACGTCGACGTGTGGGGAACCACCACGACGACCTCTTACGACCAGGCTGGACGCGTAGCGTCGTCGCTCGCGGTAACCGCGGACGGCGTGCAGCACACGACAGGTCAGAGCTACGACGTCGACTCAAAAGTGACGCAGTTCACCGCTGATGGCACGGTGGTAGCAGTGCCGACGTACCAGCAGGACGAGGTTACCTCGGTGGCGTACCCAGCAGGGGCTGGCAACGGCGGCAACGGGACCTCGGCATCGGTGATCAAGGACGGTACCGGAGCGCTAACAGGACTGGCGTGGTCGTTCCCGAACAACCAGCCGCAGGTCACCGACCAGGTGGTTCGTTCCCAGTCCGGCAATATTCTGCAGGGCACCACTTCAAACGGCCAAACGACGATCGTCACGGCGTACTCCTACGACACAGCCGGAAGGCTCGTGGCCGCATCGGTCCCACGGCACCGGTTGACCTACGGTTTTGGAACGGCAACGTGC
>Ga0265780_10011343_pt1 | contig 10545 bp, 6 predicted proteins | sample P1T30metagenome_FD_192432 | JGI IMG/M metagenome (GOLD analysis project Ga0265780, IMG submission 192432) | Plant litter microbial communities from East Loma Ridge, Irvine, California - P1 T30 | ecosystem: Environmental > Terrestrial > Plant litter > Unclassified | place: USA: California... | reverse complement strand
TGCCGGCCACGTGGATGGCGAACACGGTGAAGGCCACGTTGTAGCCGCCCTGCAGCGACAGCGGCGGGTACAGGGTCCAGCCCCCGGCCGGTGCGCCGCCGGGCAGGAACAGGGTCAGCAGCAGCATGCCAAAGGCCACCGGCAGCAGCCAGAACGACCAGTTGTTCATGCGCGGCAGCGCCATGTCCGGCGCGCCGATCTGCAGCGGAATCATCCAGTTGGCCAGGCCGACGAAAGCCGGCATCACCCCGCCGAAGATCATCACCAGCGCATGCATGGTGGTCATCTGGTTGAAGAATTCCGGCTTGACGAACTGCAGGCCGGGCTGTGCCAGTTCGGTGCGGATCACCACGCTCATCGCCGCGCCGATGATGAACATGACGAAGCTGAAAAGCAGGTACAGCGTGCCGATGTCCTTGTGGTTGGTGCTGAACAGCCAGCGCTGGAAAAAGCCCTGCGCATGACCGTGGTGTTCGTCGTGCCCAACTGCCGAGTGCGCCATTGCAAAACACCTCTCAGATCGATTTGTCACAGTGGCCGCGATGCAGCCACGGGCGGTTGGGTCAGGCGTCGGTGTTGGGCGCCGGGGCCGGTGCAGCAGCAGGCTCGGCCGGGGTTACCGGTTGCCGTGGCGCGGTGCCGTCGCCGGGCGGCGTGGTGGTCTCCGGCGCGTTCGGGGTGGCAGGCGCGGCAGGAGCAGCAGGCGCGGCGGCGGGCGCCGGCTTCTTCTGCGCCAGCCACTGCTTGAAGTCTTCCTTGGACACCGCTTCGACCACGATCGGCATGAAGCCGTGGTCCTTGCCGCACAGTTCGGCGCACTGCCCGCGGTAGACGCCGGGGGTGTCGATGCTGGTCCAGGCCTCGTTGATGAAGCCCGGGATGGCATCCTGCTTCCAGCCCAGCGCCGGTACCCACCAGGCGTGGATCACGTCGTCGGAGGTGATGACGAAGCGCACCTTGGTATCCACCGGCAGCACCAGCCGGTTGTCGACGTCGAGCAGGTAATGCGGATTGCTTTGGCGGGTGGGCACCTTGCCGCTCTGGCGCACGCGGTCGGACTCGCGGTCCAGCCGGCTGGTGAAGTCCACGCCCTCGCCCAGGTACTCATAGCGCCACATCCACTGGTAGCCGGTGACCTTGACGGTCATCTCGGCATCGCGGGTGTCGTACATCTTGATCAGGTTGGCGGTGGCCGGCCAGGCCATCACCACCAGGATCACCACCGGGATCACCGTCCAGATGATTTCGGCCTTGGTGTTGTGGCTGAAGGTGGCGGCGACCGCGCCCTTGGATTTGCGGAACTTGAAGATGGCGTAGGCCATCGCACCGAACACGATCACGCCGATGACCGTGACCACGATCAGCGAGAGCATGTTCGATTCCCAGGCCAATCGCGAGGTCTGGGTAACCCCCCGGCCCATGTTCAACTGCCATGGCTTGGGATCGGCGGACTGCGCCCATCCCATTGCCGGAAACGCCATTCCGGCCGCCACCGTGGCGATCCCGGACACGCACCTGCCGCCCCACGCGCTGCTTTGCTTCATTGCCTAGACCCTTGACGTCATCGGTGACCGCCATCGCTGGCGGCGAGCAAGCTTTCAAGCTGGTTTCCGGGCATCAAGCATCCGTGGGGGGGACGCCCTCGCCGTTGCGTATTCAGATCCCCTGCGGCGCATCCGCCGCCCTGATCCTGTCGCAACCGCGTTCCTGCCGCGGGTTACGTCTCGATGGTAGCCCTGCCCTCTCGACACTTACAAGGTCCATTCACGGTAAATACGATGCTGCAGCACAGCAATTGGCCGTCGGCCGATTTGCCGATTTCGGCACAAAAACGGCCGCGCGACCAGATTCAGCTGAATCCTTTACGGGGCGGAGCTATGAGGATTACTGAAAGGCGCCATGCGGGGGCTTTCCGCAGGCCAAAATATGATTAAAATCGCCAAGTTTTCCACTGGCCGGACCGGCATGAACGCACCTACTCTTTCGCCCGCTGCCCCCGGCTCCGCGCCGCCGGCCGACGTGCTGCTGTCGCCGGAACTGCCGGCATCTCCCTCCGCGTTCCGCCAAGCCATCACCGACGCCTGGTTGAAGGACGAGGCGGCCCACGTGACCGAACTGCTGGCACAGGCGCGCCTGCCGGCCGACGAACAGGCGCAGGTGCAGGCGCTGGCCGCCGACCTGGTCGCCCGCGTGCGCGTGCGCGCCAAGGACCAGGGGGCGATCGAAGCCTTCATGCGCCAGTACGACCTGGGCAGCGAGGAAGGCGTGCTGCTGATGTGCGTGGCCGAAGCGCTGCTGCGCATCCCGGACCAGGACACCGCCGACAAGCTGATCCGCGACAAGCTGGCCGATGCGGACTGGAAGAAGCACATGGGCGGCAGCGACTCGGTGCTGGTCAATGCTTCCACCTGGGGCCTGATGCTGACCGGCAAGCTGGTACAGATCAACGACCTCACCCGTGCCGACGTGCCGGGCGCGTTCAAGCGCCTGATGGGCCGCGTGGGCGAGCCGGTGATCCGCCTGGCCGTGCGCCAGGCGATGAAGATCATGGGCCATCAGTTCGTCATGGGCCGCACCATCGGCGAGGCGCTGGAGCGTTCGCACAAGGGTGACAACGCCAGCTACCGCTATTCGTTCGACATGCTCGGCGAAGGCGCGCTGACCATGAAGGATGCCCTGCGTTACCTGGAGGACTACCGCCGCGCGATCCATGCCATCGGCGGTGACCACAAGGCACGCGGCGGCCGCCCGGATGGCGACGTCAACAACGCCCCGGGCATCTCGATCAAGCTGTCCGCGCTGTACCCGCGCTACGAGCACGCCAAGCGTGCCCGCGTGCTGCACGACCTGGTGCCCGGCGTGCTGGAGCTGGCACAGCTGGCGAAAAGCTACGGCATCGGCTGCACGGTGGACGCCGAAGAAGCCGACCGCCTGGAGCTGTCGCTGGACATCATCGATGCGGTGTTCTCAGATGCCTCGCTGACCGGCTGGGATGGCTTCGGCGTGGTGGTGCAGGCGTACCAGAAGCGCACCCCGTACACGATCGATTTCCTCGCCGACATGGCCCGCCGCAACGGCCGTCGCCTGCAGGTGCGGCTGGTCAAGGGCGCGTACTGGGACGCGGAGATCAAGCGCGCGCAGATCGAAGGCTATCCGGGCTACCCGGTGTTCACCCGCAAGCAGAACACCGACGTGTCCTACCTGGCCTGCGCCAATCGCCTGTTCGGTCATGGCGACGCGATCTATCCGATGTTCGCCACCCACAACGCGCACACCATCGCCGCGATCCGCAGCATCGCCAAGGGCGGTGTGTACGAGCACCAGAAGCTGCACGGCATGGGCGATGACCTGTACGCCGAAGTGGTGCCGGCCGATCGCCTTGGCCTGCCGTGCCGCGTCTACGCGCCGGTCGGCTCGCACGAGGACCTGCTGCCTTACCTGGTGCGTCGCCTGCTGGAAAACGGCGCCAACTCCAGCTTCGTCAACCGCATCACCGACGACCGCGTGGCGATTGCCGAGCTGGTCCGTGATCCGGTGGAAATGGTGGGTTCCTTCGCCTCCATCCCGCACCCCAAGATCCCGCTGCCGGTCGACCTGCTGCGCAGCCAGAACCACCACAGGACCAATTCCATGGGCATCAACCTCGCCAACGACAACGCACTGCGCGACCTTGCCGGGCAGCTCAACAGTGCCGTGAAAGCATGGCATGCCACCCCGCTGGTGCCCGGTGCCAACCTGACCGGACCGACGCTGCCGGTGACCAATCCGGCCGACAACCGCCAGGTGGTGGGCCAGTGGCAGGCGGCCGACGATGTGACCGTACAGAAGGCCCTGACCAACGCGGTTGCAGCGCAGCCAGCCTGGAACCGCACCCCCGCTGCCAGCCGCGCGGCGATCCTGGAACACGCCGCCGACCAGCTGGAAGCACGCATCGCCGAGTTCATGGCGCTGTGCGTGAAGGAAGCCGGCAAGAGCCTGCCCGACGGTGTGGCCGAAGTGCGCGAGGCGGTCGACTTCCTGCGCTACTACGCCAAGCAGGCACGCGAGCAGTTCGCGCATGCTGAAAAGCTGCCCAGCCCGACCGGTGAATCCAACGAACTGCAGCTGCATGGCCGCGGCGTGTTCGTGTGCATCAGCCCGTGGAACTTCCCGCTGGCGATCTTCCTGGGCCAGGTCGCGGCGGCGCTGGCGGCGGGCAACAGCGTGATCGCCAAGCCGGCCGAACAGACCAACCTGATCGGCTACTACGCGGTGAAGCTGCTGCTGGATGCCGGCGTGCCGGAAGGCGTGCTGCAGTTCCTGCCGGGCGACGGCGCCACTGTCGGTGCGGCGTTGACCGCCGACCCGCGCGTGGCCGGCGTGGCCTTCACCGGGTCCACTGATACCGCCCGTGCGATCAACCGCGCGATGGCCGCACGTGATGCCGCGATCGGTGTGCTGATCGCCGAGACCGGCGGCCAGAACGCCTTCATCGCCGATTCGTCGGCGCTGCCGGAACAGCTGGTCAAGGATGCGATCGGTTCGGCGTTCACCTCGGCCGGCCAGCGTTGTTCGGCCGCACGCGTGCTGTTCGTGCAGGACGACATCGCCGACAAGGTGATGACCATGCTGGCCGGCGCGATGAAGGAACTGAAGGTCGGCGACCCGGGCGAACTGTCCACCGACGTCGGTCCGGTGATCGACGCGGACGCGCTGCGGATCCTGCAGGACCATGCCGTGCGCATGGACGCCGAAGCCCGCCTGATCGCCGCTGCCACGCTCGGCGATGGCACGGCGCACGGCACCTTCTTCGCGCCGCGTGCGTACGAACTGAAGGACCTGGGCCAGCTGCACAGGGAGATCTTCGGACCGGTGCTGCACGTGATCCGCTGGAAGGGCGACCAGCTGCAGGCGGTGATCGACCAGATCAACGCGACCGGTTACGGCCTGACCCTGGGCGTGCATTCGCGCATCGACGAGACCGTGGACCGCATCACCCACGGCATCCAGGTGGGCAACGTGTACGTCAACCGCAACCAGATCGGTGCGGTGGTGGGCGTGCAGCCGTTCGGTGGCCAAGGCCTGTCCGGCACCGGCCCGAAGGCGGGCGGCCCGCACTACCTGCTGCGGTTCGCCACGGAGAAAACCGTCACGGTGAACACCACCGCGGCCGGCGGAAACGCCTCGCTGCTGACATTGGGCGATTGATTTTTCCGCTGTGCCGCGGGTGGATTCGTTGCCTGGGTGGGACGGGATGGGTTGGCGGGAAACGCCGTGAATCAATCCCTGGAGGCTCGCCATCCGCATCCATGCGGATGAGCGTTCCCGCCAACCCACCCCGCCCCACCGCTGACGGTTTCCCGCGGCCGCCAGCGGGTGGGGAAGAAAAGAGCAGGGTCAGGGTCCTTTCACCATCGGTAGCGCCGAGCCATGCTCGGCGGAAACCATCAGATCCCCTTTCTCCCCACATCCGCCGACCATGGGTCGGCGCTACCAAGGCCCCAAGGACCATGTTTGTCCACGGTCCCCATGGACCTGTCGAAGGTGGGGCGGGGTGGCTATGCAGGACCGTCTTTTCGCATGGATGCGAAAAGCGAGCCTCCATGGACGGATTCACGGCGTGTCCTGCACAGCCACCCCGCCCCGCCAACAAACAGCCCTGCAGCTGTTGACGTTGACGTTGCCTGCGCTTCTGACCGTGTGCGCGTCAGCGCGCAGCCAGCATCAACCGCCGCCAGTGCAGCAGCGCGATGATCGCGTTGATCCAGTAGCCGACGTACAGCAGCGCCGTCAACTGCAGGCCCCCTGCGTAGTACAGCGGCACCGCCAGGGTGTTCACCAGCAACCACACCCACCAGCATTCCAGCTTGCGCCGCATCATCATCAACTGACCGACCATGCTCAGCAGCAGGATCCCCGCGTCCACGTAGGGCGCCTGTCCGTCCGTATGGCGGCTCAGCATCCACCCATAGCCCCACGTGCCCGCGACTACCAGCACGACCAGCCCCGGCCACGCAGCGGCGCGCAGGCGGGTGATCGGCAGCGGCGCACCCTGGTTGCCGCGCAGCCACTGCCACCAGCCCAGTGCACCCACGACGATGAAGAACCCCTGCAGCGCCACCTGCCCGTACAACCGCGCCTGCAGGAACACCGCCGCGAACAGCAGCCCGGCAATGATGCTCATCCACCAGCCATGCACGCTGTTGCGCCCGGCCATCAGTATCGAGGCGGCCGCTGCGACGTTGGCGGCGATTTCAAGCTGGAACGCGGGGTCTGAAAAATCCATGGGCCATTGTAGTGCGCAAAGAAAAAGCCCCGCTTGCGCGGGGCTTTCCGGTCCTGCTGTCACGCGTCGAAGCGTGGAATCAGAACTTGTACTGCATCGACGCAGCCAGCACGTCGCCGCGGACCTTGTACTTGCCGGTCAGCGAGTTGCCCTGGTTGTTGGTACCCGGCTGCACGAACAGGTTCGGGTCGCTGGTCAGCAGGTGGGTGTAGCCGAAGTTGTATTCGACGTTGTCCGACGGGGCCCAGCCCAGGCCAACCGACAGCCACTTGCGGCTGGTGTCCGGCACGCGCACGTCGCGGTGCGCGTCGGTGGTCGGGGTCTGGTCCAGTGCCACGCCGCCACGCAGGGTGACGGTGTCGCTCAGCTTGAAGTCGGTACCCAGCGACACGAAGGTGGTATCGCGGTAGCCGAATTCCAGCACCGAATCGGGCTGGGCCGAAGCGTAGTCGATGACCACCTGGTCGAACGCGGTCGACCATGCGGTACGGGTGACATCACCCATCACGGTCCAGCGGTCGTTGATGTTGTGGGTCACGCTCAGCGTGGCCGACGCCGGCAAGGTCACCGTGGCCTTGCCGCTGGTGGTCACGAAGCGGCCCGGCTGGGCAACGGCCAGCACGGCAGCGGCGTTGGACGGCACGTCGAAGGTGGCGTCGCCGCCGGTGATCTTGTGCTCGACCTTGGAACGGTAGCTGATGCCGATGTGGGTGTTCTCATCCGGGCTGAACAGGCCGCCGACGGTCCAGCCGACCGCGTTGTTGTCGCCTTCCACGGTCAGCTTGCCATCGGCGCTGCCCGGGGCGAAGCCCGGTACGCGGGACTGGGCCAGCGCGGTGCCGAAGTCGATGTTGTTGCTCAGTTCGATGGTCAGGTGTTCGACGAACACCGACGCGCCGAAGGACACGTACGGGTTGACGTCATAAGACATCGCAAAGCCGAGGTCGATCGCCTTCAGGTCGGTCTTCAGGCCGCTGTAGCGACCCACCCAGCCGTCGTCGTAGTCGGTCTTGAAGCCGAACGGTGCGGTCAGCGACACGCCGAAGTGGGCCTTTTCGCCGATCGGCATGTGGAAGTAACCGGCCGGGACCGGCGCGATCATGCCGGCGTCGCCGCCGTCACCACCGGTCTGCGGGGCGCCGGTCGGCTTGCGGCCGGCACCTTCGAACTCGGCCTTGAAGCTGATCGCGCTCAGGTCACCCTGGATCACGCGGCCATCGAGCTGGCGCATGCCAGCCGGGTTGGCGGCGATGATCGAGGCATCACCCTCGGCGCTGCCCGAACCTGCGAAGGCGCGGCCGAGGCCCTTGGCACTCTTTTCCGCCAGCTGGAACGCGGCTGCGTTCGCATCGGTGGCGGCCAGTACGCCGGCAATGCCGACAGCCAGCATCGTAATGCGGGCAAAAGTAGAAGCGGTTTGCATCGTTTTATCTCTCCGGAAAGCGGTTGTTTGCTCTGCATGCGCCTGCGTCCCGCCGGGGCCAAGGCCCTGCAGGACGCGCCGGATTCCCCTCCCGACATACGACGCCGTATGCGAGTATTACCCAGACGTGTTAATGAAACAATAACAGATAGGGTGCATTTACAGCTTTAAAACTGAATGCGCAGACCTCCGCCATCGGCTGTCGAGATACCCTAGCCCCCATGTTCCTGTCGCTGCCCTCCCGTCGCAAAGCCGCCTTCCGCTGGGCAACCCCGGTGCTGTTTGCGACAGTCTGGCTGGCGTTCCTGTGGTCGATCTCGCGTCCCCACGAAGCGCGCAACAGCCTGTGGATGGATTGGGGCGCCCTTTCGGCTGGCCTCATGCGGCCGCTGGACTGGTGGGCCACCCTGCAGGACGGCAGCGTGCTGCGGCTGTTCACCGCGCTGTTCCTGCATGCCGACTGGTCGCACCTGCTCGGCAACCTGGTGTTCCTGTTGATCTTCGGGCTACCGGCCGAGCGCGTGCTGGGGCCGTGGCGGCTGATCCTGCTGTTCCTGTTCGGCGGGGCCTTCTCCAACCTGGTGGCGATCTACACCATGGGCACGCCGGACCAGATCATCATCGGGGCGAGCGGCGCGGTATCGGCATTGATCGGGACCTACCTGGCGCTGTTCCCGGGCGCACGCCTGGGCGTGGTGATTCCGTTGGGCCTGTTCCTGGAATTCGTCCGCGCACCGGCCTACCTGCTGATCGGCTTCTGGGCGGTGCTGCAGGTGGTGTTCGCGCATATCGGCCCGAGCTTCGGCATGGTGGCCTGGTGGGCCCATATCGCCGGCTTCGGCTTCGGGGTGGTGTACGGCGTGTACGTGCGCGCCGCGATCGCCCGCCGACTGCGCAAGCGCCAAGGTTTCTGACGCGGTTCCGGTAGTGACGGCCGCTGGCCGTCCTGCATGGGGGTGGGTGACGACCGTTAGCCGTCCTGCGTGGGTGGGTGACGACCGTTGGTCGTCCTGCATGGGTGGGTGACGACCGTTGGTCGTCACGCCTTTGCCGCGGTCAGGGCTTGGCCGGCGCGTCCGCTGGCTTGGCTTCTGGCTTGGCTTCCGGCTTCGCTGCGGCCTTGTCCGCTGCCGCCTTGGCCGCTTCGGCCTTCAGTCGTGTGGCGACCGAGCCCGGTGCCTTCAGCTCGGCCAGTGCGTCGTTGATCGGGCCGTCGCCCGGCAGTACGTCGCCGGCCTGGTAGCCTTCCTCGCCTTCGCCATCCCCATGCAGGTGGCCCGGCAGGGTCGCTTCGCTGAAGTCGGACAGGCTGGCCGGCAGGGCGTCTTCGCCTTCCACCGGTGCGGGCTTGAGCTCCACTTCCGGCACGATACCGGTCGCCTGGATCGACTTGCCGCTGGGGGTGAAGTAACGCGCGGTGGTCAGCTTGACCGAATCGCCGTTGTCCAGCGGCAGCACGGTCTGCACCGAGCCCTTGCCGAAGGTCCGGCTGCCGATCACCCGCGCACGCTGGTTGTCGCGCAGGGCGCCGGCCAGTACTTCCGATGCGCTGGCCGAACCGGCGTCCACCAGCACCACCACCGGAGCGCCCTTCAACAGGTCGCCGGGCGTGGCATCGAAGCGTGCATCGCTGATGCTGATGCGGCCGCGCGTGCTGACGATGTTGCCTTTCTCGATCAGGTCGTCGGCCACCTGCACCGCGGCGGTCAGCAGGCCACCGGGATTGCTGCGCAGGTCCAGCACCAGGCCCTTGAGCTGGCCACCGGCCTGCTTGGACAGCTGCCGCGCATGCTTCTGGAAATCAGCTGCGGTATCGGCCTGGAAGGTGCTCAGGCGGATGTAGCCGTAGCCGGGTTCCAGCATGCGGCTGCGCACGCTGGTCACGCGGATGGTTTCGCGCGCCAAGCTGACATCGAAAGGCTTCGGCTTGCCGTCGCGCACGATGGTCAGCACCACCTTGCTGCCGGCCGGGCCACGCAGCGGTTCGCTGGCCTGGATGGCGCTGATCGGCTTGCCGTCGATGGCGATGATCAGGTCGCCGGCGAGGATGCCGGCGCGTGCGGCCGGGGTATCGTCGATCGGCGAGATGATCTTCAGGCTGGCATTGTCCGGCTGCTGCTGCAGCTCCACGCCGATGCCTTCGTAAGCGCCGTTGGCCTGCTCGTCGAAGGCTTCGGCGTCTTCCTTGTCGAAGTAGGTGCTGTGCGGATCCAGGTCCAGCAGCAGGCCGCGCACCGCATCCTGCATCAGCTTCTTGTCGTCCACCGGGTCCACGTAGGCCGCGCGCACTGCGTTGTACACCGCCACGAAGCGCCGGATTTCCTCCAGCGGCACTTTCGACGTCGCCGCCTCTTCGCTGCTCGCCGCGGTGGACGGCCTGGCGTCGGCGGGGACCTCGGCAGGGGCGGCCGCGGCGGGTTCGGCCTGCTGGGCCAGCGCCAGTGAAGGCATCATGGCCAGCAGCAGGGTGGCGGTTCGGGCTACACGCATGAAGCACTCCTGGGGTCGAATTCGAATGCTCCGGTGAAGTGCGCGCACGACCGATGCAGGTCCCGATTATGCGTCAGGTATCGGTAAATTCCCGTTGAATGTACGACGACCTCGCGCGCGACGGTTCAGCGACGCTGCAACCAGCTGTCCGGGTTCACCGGCTGGCCGCCACGACGTAGTTCGAAGTACAGCGCAGTGACGCCCTGCCCGCCGGAATTGCCGACCTTGGCCAGCGGATCACCCCGCTTCACCGCAGCGCCGGCATCCTTGAGCAGGGTGTCGTTGTGCGCGTACAGGCTCATGTAGCCGTTGCCGTGGTCCACGATCAGGATCATGCCGTAACCGGTCATCCAGTCGGAGAACACCA
>Ga0265780_10011342_pt1 | contig 10547 bp, 8 predicted proteins | sample P1T30metagenome_FD_192432 | JGI IMG/M metagenome (GOLD analysis project Ga0265780, IMG submission 192432) | Plant litter microbial communities from East Loma Ridge, Irvine, California - P1 T30 | ecosystem: Environmental > Terrestrial > Plant litter > Unclassified | place: USA: California... | reverse complement strand
CGCCGGGCATCTCTACTTCTACAAGGATCCCCTCATCGTCGACACGGTGGGCTACAGCGTGGTTCCGATCCGCAAGTTCAACGATCTTCCAGGCCTCGTGAACTCGGCCGGCGGCTTTGGTCCGATCACGGGCATCCCGAACGTTCCCGGCATCGCGCCTAGCGCTCTGAACGACGTGAACGCCTACAACGCCCTGCTCTTCCCGGGCACCAAGGCCTACCTCGATCCACAGAACAGCTATCGGGTGACCGAGCGTCAGATCAGCGCGTATGCCGAAGCCAACTTCGACGGCTCGCTGGGCTCGCTCGACTTCACCGGAAACGTGGGCGTCCGCTATGTGAAGACCAAGCTCGGGATCTTCTCCTTCCCGACTGGCAACGAGTTCATCGGCGATCTATCCTTCAATGGCGTGGCGATCGCGACTGGAACAGCGAAGTCTAACAACAATAGCGATGACTTCCTGCCCGACGCGAACCTCAGCCTGCACGTGCGGGAGGACATGTATCTCCGCTTCGCCTACGCCAAGACTCTCGGTCAGCTGGACCTTGCCCAGTTCGGTCGCGGTCTGGCATCGTCGTTCGCGGTGAACGGAACGCGGACCTATCAGGGCGTGGCACTCGATCCGAACCTTCAGCGCTACAATTCCGGATCGGCGGGTAACCCCGGTCTCGAACTGCCGCGGTCTTCCAACTACAACGTCTCCTACGAGTGGTACTTCAACCAGAGCAGCCTTCTTTCCGTTGCCGCCTTCTGGTTCGACGTGAAGAGCTTCCTACAGACGAACACGCTGATCGAGGCTCAGCCCGACGCCGACGGCGTAGTTCGCGAGGGCGGTCCGGTCACACGACCGGTCAATGGCAAGGGCGGCTCCATCAAGGGCGTCGAAGTCGGCTTCCAGACCGTCTTCGACTGGCTGCCTGGCGCTCTCAGCGGCTTCGGCGGCCAGCTGAACTACACCTACTCGGACAGCGGCAGCTCCAACGTCGATCTCTTCGGCAAGTCGCTGCCGGTGCCGGACAACTCGAAGCATCAGGCGAACGCCGTGCTGTTCTATCAGAAGGGTCCCGTCCAGGGTCGAGTGGCATACAACTACCGTAGCAAGCGCTTCGGCGGTTTCGTGTCCGCGGCCGACGACAACCTGGCGGTCTGGAACCGTGCGACGGGCTATCTCGACGCATCGGCGAGCTACGACGTCACGCCGAAGTTCACCATGTTCGTCCAAGGCTCGAACCTGACCAAGGAGAGCGAGGAGCAATACGCCCAGTTCAAGAACTTCTGGTATGGCTCGAACATCTTCGAACGTCGTCTGACGTTCGGTGTCCGCATCCGCAACTAGTCCTTCCCCCAATACCCTAGGCTGGTCATTCCTCCCCTTCGACCAACCACTGACAGGGTTTCCTACGGCCGCAGCGACATATCGCTGCGGCCGTATTTTTGTTCGCGCGGTCGGCCCCGTTTGATGCAATATGGATGGATGGATGATAGCGGTAACGACACGATGACGGGGACGATTCCCAAGGACGACGGCATGAGGGGCAACGACCGACAGCCCCGGTTGACGGTAGGCCTGTCCGGAACCAATCTGGTCCGCGTCAGCGATTTCAACCAGCGCGTTGTCCTGCAGGCCATCCGCGTGGGGGGAGGCGAGGTCTCTAGGTCGGAACTCGCGGCCGCGACCGGTCTGACGTTCCCGACTATCGCCAACATCACCCGCCGCCTCATCGAGGACGGTCTCGTCCACGAGACCGCCCGCATCAAAGGTCCGCGAGGAAGCCCGGCGTCGCGCCTCGCGATCGACCCCGACGGCTGCTTCTCGCTAGGGGTGAACATCGATCGGGACCACGTCGCCGTGGTTATCCTCGACCTCGCAGGCGGCGTTCGCGCGCGGCACGTCGAGGAGGTCGACTTCCCGAGTCCAGCGCTGGTCGTCGACCTCGTGCACGAATGGTATGCCCGAACGACCGACGCCCTGAACCTCGATCGGGAGCGCTTCATCGGGATCGGTTTGGCGATACCCGACGACATCGGAACCATCACGCTGCCGAAGATGCCCGAGTCATACGGCGTGTGGGCGACGACGAACGTCTCATCCCTGCTCCAGGACCGACTGGGGCTGCCGGTCCTGCGAGACAACGACGCGGCGGCGGCGGCGATCGGGGAGGCGCAGTTCGGCAATGGGCGTCGGTTCACCGACTTCTTCTACGTGTTGATAAGCGCCGGGCTTGGCGGAGCAGTCGTCGTGGACAACGAGTATGTCCGGGGCGGCAACGGACGCGCTGGCGAGCTCGGGCTGCTTCCCGCGGACTTCAACCAGCCGGCCGGGCCGACCGTGCAGGACTGCGTGTCCCTGTCGGAGCTGAGGCTGAGACTGGAGCGGGCGGGATACGAAGGAAGCGTGGCGGAGCTTCGCGCGGACGTCGAGCGCCACAACCCGGTCGTCCGCGACTGGTCCCTGGAGGCGGCCAAGACGCTGACGCTGCCGATCCTGACGGTGAACGCCCTGCTCAACCCGACCGCGATATTCATAGGCGCGCGATTACCGTCCTGCCTTCTGGACAGCCTCATACTCGAGTTGAACCGGAACATCGCCTCCCTCGGAAGCGCGGTGCCCAACATGGCTCTGATACAGCGGGCGAGCCACGACGAGGATGCCGTCGCGATCGGTGCGGCGATCCTGCCGTTCATCGCGCATACGCTGCCGTCACACGCGGCGCTGATGAAGAACCAGAGCTGAGGTCGATTCCAAGCCCGCCGTATCGCGACATGGCGCAGCGCAGGGTTCCAACGTCGGCGCCATTCACTTCGGAAGCCGCGCCGGAACATGACGCGGAAACTCGTAGCCCGTCGGCGCAGGACTGCGTCATGACCCGGCTAGAGGGATGAGCGTCAACGACGTCCTTCCCGCTCTCAAGTCCACCTCACCGCGACGTGGTCTCGAACCCGAACATGAATGGGTTGGCGGTCATCGCAGAGCGCGGCGGTAGAGCCCCAGCGTCAGCGCCATCGACTGAAGAAACAGCGACGGGTCGTAGCGGGGACCCTCGTCTCTGAGGAACGCATGTTGCGCGTTCACTTCATGCCACTCGTAGCGCGCGGCGACCTCCTCCAGTCGTGCGCGGATCGCCTCGCGACCGGCATACGGAACGTGCGGATCCTGCCGTCCCCAGACGAACATGATCTCCGCCTTCAGATCCGCCATCCGCGTTAGGCTGTCGTCCGACCGACCTTCTCCAAGCGTGCCCGAATGGATGTCGGTGGGGTAGAAGCAGGCGGCTGCGGACACGCGCGGATCGAGTGCCGCCCGATAGGCGAGATGGCCGCCGAGGCACACGCCAAACGTTCCGAGCCTGCCGTCGCACGCTGGATGCTCCTGCAGCGCGGTCAGACCCGCCACAGCGTCAGCGTCATATGCGGCGACGGATTTTGCGAACTTCAGCGCGTTGCCGCGCTCCGTCCCTGCTGCATCGTAATCGAGAACCGTGCCGAGCGGCTCGTATTCGTGATAGACCTCCGGCACGGCCACGACGTAGCCATTTCCGGCGATCATTGCCGCTAGGCGACGGATCGGCGCGGTGACCTGGTATATCTCGGAGAACAGGAGAACGCCGGGGAAGCGTCCCGGGGCAGCGGGGCGGAAGAGATGCATACGCATCGACCCGCTGTCGGCTACGTCGACGTCCTGTAGCTCGTCGCGGTGCAAGATCATCTCTTCGTCTCACGAATGGGGGCCGGCCGAACTGGGCAACACCATGCGACCATAGGGACGACTCAATGCACAGAACAGTTTCCCGTTCGATTGAAACGGCCTGACGACGCCTTTTGCAAACTTGGACGGAACCCGGTGGATCGCCGATCGCTGGCACTGTCCTGGCGTCCCTAGGAATAAAGCGCGGCTTCAAGAATCGGTACCCCCACCTCTCAGAGAACCCGACGGTCCTCGCTTCGCCCGGCGCGAGCGGGGTCGGCGAAAAGAGTTCGAAAAGCTGATGGAGCGCATCGAAACCCTACCAAGTTTCCTTAGACCGCCATTCGGCGGAACGGAGACGCGAAACCTGACGTCTCGCGACGGCGGCCGCGAGGGTCTGACAACGTCAAGCGGCACTTGCGCCATTGGAGAAGGTAGGAATCGATGGACACTGCAGCGACCACGGGCAGACTCGTGCTAGGCGTGATCGCCTTGTTCGCGGTCTCGGCGTGCGGTGGACCTTCGGACAAGTCGAGCCCAGGCGCATCGCCCGTCGCGCGGACTCACGAAGACATCCCGGCAGCGCCTGCAAGAAAGCCATCGCCTGCATCCACTCCGATGCTCAGCGCGACCGTAGGCGGCGGCGAAACTCCGGCCCAGGCGACGACCGTCAAAGCGGGCGTCGAAGGCGCAGAGACATTGTCCTGTTCCGCCGACATCGGCGCTGGCGGGGCGGCGCGGCGCGCGGCGATCTGCAGAGACGTCTCGCCGGCGACGCATCCGCCCTGCAACGTCGCGAATAGCTGCGCGATGATCGACGACGAGATCGCACGCAGCTGCGCGCTGTTCGATGGCAAGGGCGAGCCCATGGCGAGCTGCCTGTCCGAGCCCAAGCCTTGCGCGATGGCGGCGGCCGCGGACGTCGTCCGCCGCTACTATTCGGCGCTCAACGCCCGCGACTATGACACCGCTTGGAGCCAGTGGGGGGACCAGGGCCCGCCGGGAAAGACCCGACCGGCGTTCGAGGCCGGCTTCGCGCGAACCCTCTCCACCACCGTGACCATCGGGGCGCTCGTCCCGGGAAGCGCCGGCGCAGGCTCGATCTACCAGCCTGTCCCCGTTACCGTGGACGCGAAGCTCGATGACGGGAGGCACCAGCGTTTCCGCGGGACCTACATCGTTCGCCGGATCAACGACGTGGACGGCGCAACGGCGGAGCAACTGCGGTGGCACATCGCCTCGGCGAGCCTCGCGCCCGTGGCGGCCCCTTGATAGAACGTGGCGCGCGGCATCGGGCAAGAAGCGCATTGCGCAGCCGTCCAGGCCGATGAGATCCGGAAGAACTGTTCGCGCCATTCTCCAACGGTGTCGCTCAGGCGCATCCTTCGCGCCAGATCATCGTGCGAACGTCGGGTTTGCGTCTTCCAGCGGGCGCTATTTGTAGATCTCGCGCCGATCCGAAAACTGCCTGACGCGTCTGCGCCAAGACCGGCAGCTGCCTGGCTTCAGCGTCGCGCGCATCAGCGCCTTGACTTCGTCGGCGCTCAGACCGTGGATGGTCTCGATGTCGGCGAAGCTCGTGGCGTCGCTCAGCGCCATCTCGATTATCTCGCTGACTGCTGCGTCGTCTGGAGAAGGTTTATCCATCAGGGCTCCGATAGGCTTAGTCTCGCATGCCCGATCGGCGGAATACCGGACATGCTGTCGCGCCGAAGGGTGTAGCCCGACCTCGTGTCCACGAAAACGGCGGCAGCCCAGATCGCCAATATCATTCTGAACGGCCCGGGTGTGGGTCTTGGCGCCCTAAGCGATTGCGATTTCCTGGGCCAGTTCTCTGGATGCTGCCGGAGTATCCGAGGGGTTTCGTCATCGAGGCCACTTCGAGGATTGTCCTTATTCAAGCGATCGCTAGAGCACGCAGCGATGACGGCTATGGGGAGTATCTGACCCCAAAGGAGATCAGATATTGCTCGAAGAACTGCGAGAGGCGAGGCGGTCGTCTGGCTGGTCCCAGAAGACGTTGGCCGGTCGCCTTGACGTCGATGCCCAGACGATCAAGCGGATGGAGAAAGGCGTTGGTTCGTTGGCAACGTTGGTTGCTGCGATGTCGGCATTGGATTTTCGCCTCACGGGCCTGGGGTCTGGAAAGACCCTGCCAGAACAATTGGGCGCCCGTCGACGTGAACGGTCTTGGTCGCTTGAAAAGACCGCGATGAAGACGGGGTTGTCCCGGAAGACGATTGCCAGTCTGGAACGGGGTAACGGGTCGATCGCAAGCGCTTTGCGAGTGCTGGCGGTGCTGTCACCCAATGCCCGTCGCCGCGCACCGGAGAGGTCGTACTGGGGGCAGGGCGACAAGGACGACCGGGATAGCCGCTTCACGCCGCCAGACTTCATGGACAGCATCTATGCGGCGTTTGGCGCGATCGATCTGGACCCTTGCGCCAACCTGCTCAGTTCAGTCGTCGCCCGACGCCGCATCCTACTGAGCGAAGGTGGCGACGGGCTTGTCGACGAATGGTCGGGCGACGTCGCGTTCGTGAATCCGCCGTTCTCCGCATTGCTCAAATGGCTGCGTCGCGCTCACGAGCAGTGGCGAGCCAGTAACGTCAAGACCGTTGTCTGCCTGGTTCCGGTCAGAACGGACTCCGCCTGGTTTCACGAGACGTTGGTTGCCGACGCGGAGATCTATCTATTGCGGGGGCGGGTGCGATTTCTCAACGCGGAAGGCAAAGGTCAGCATACTCCGTTTTCGCTCATGATTCTGACCTTGGCGGCGTCCACTGCGCACAAGGAGCGTTTGGCAGGGCTGATATCGGGGCGCTGGATGACGCTGGCCGATCCTGACAGAGATCCCTGAAGCAACCGGATCGGACATTAATCCAATACCAGCGATCAACCATTTGACCGGTTAAGACCCGGTGCGACTTCTCTGCAATAGTTGGCAGCGTTTACTGTGAGGTGGGCGCATATTGCCGAGGAGCTATGTGTGGACGTGTATTCCCAAAATCGTGCACGAACTACGCATCGCGGAATAACCTGTGGTTATGCTGTTACTGCATGATGCAACAATTGCGATTTAAGCATCACGTTCGCAGGATTAGTGGTCAGCTATCGAGGGTCCGGAGCCGACGATAGCTGACCAACGGGCCGTTAGTTAACGCCCAAAATTTCGGAACGATCGCGAGCGAGCTTAAAAATAAACTCATCTAACTTGATAAGGGGGCGATCAAACTCGGCGGCGGAAACGCCGGTCCAAACGGAATGGTCATAGCCTTCGCGCAACGGCTTCAGGTCTTCACCAGCCTGAAAGCGCTCGGCCATGTAAAGTGTCTCAAGCGAATCTGTCGGACGCTCGCGCTCGCTCGTTTTGGCTAAGCCATACTTCACGAGGTATTCGGACACGATGCCGTCGTTGGATATACGAACCATCGTCATCCCTTTTCCCGTCGAAACATGGGGCGCAGATGGGCGCTAGTGCAGAGACCCTTGCCTTCGATCGCACGGATGGCTCGGCAACGGGCTACCGCCGCTCAGGCTGGTAAATTCACGATCAGAGATGACTGAAATTGGAAGGAAGGCGGACGATGGTCTAGCAGTTCGTGTGAGCCGAACCATCCCAGCATCATAGGCGATGCCGCTTCCCCGGTTCAGCGCCGGTAGACAGCAAATAGTACATACAACCTGAACGACTGAACGTGAGCGAGATCATCATCTTTTGCATGACGCAGCGACAGTTTCCCTCCGTTGGTCAGCGGGTGCCGACCAGCGTGGATGGCGTCAGTCCCGGAGCCATAACAACGATATCGTACCGTCGGATGAGCTCACGCCACTGCACAGTCGTGTCGCCTAACGGGCCATCGCGCAGCTTACGCAAATCGACAACTAGCCAATCTTCCGCTGAAGCTGATTTTGGCCGTGACGCTAGCACATCTCCTGCCCACGCGTAGTCCTTGTCGTCGCTCATGACGAACGGCTCCTGTCGAGCCTGTCGGCCGACACCGTTGTAAAGGGCATTGACACCTCTGTCGCCTACAACCACCATGTGAAGCGATGCGGTCCCTTCGCCTTCCGCTCGTTCCGCTACGAAGTTGCCCAGATCGCGTTGCCCAAGAGCGCTAAAACCCTTGCCCATGTGATTGTCGCCGAACTTGAAAAGGATACGGCCTGTGTTCGTCGGTTTGGCAGCAAGATATCCGGCAAGCGTCCGTTTCATCAGACGTGCACGCTGTCCGTTCGGGTCTCCCTCGCCAGTTGCCGACGCAAGAAATATAGCGCGGGTTTCGGCTAGTCCATTGAACAACTGCCGGACGCGCGGACCACCGTCCTGCATGATCGCGGCGCGCGTCTGTGCGACTTGCGCGTCCGTCATACTGTAAATCAAAAGCTTATTGGGTGAGCCCGATACCAGCGCCGCGGCGGTGTCGACGCGATCTTGAGCCATCAACCTCTCGATTGCGGCCTTCGCAATCGGCCCGGGCTTGGCCGCAATCATCGCCTCGAACAGACTACCCGCCGCTCCGAAAAACTCTTGGTCGAGCCCCCAAACGGAAAACCCCGGACCAGCTGACCTGGCACACGCGGCGGCCATGTCGCTTTCATCACGCCCGTTCTGGAACGCTATCGCATCGGGATGCGCAGCCATATATCGCGACAGGCGATCGATCCGATCGGGGCGGCGAAGATTATCGTTGACGACCCGTGCGGCCTCGGGACCGATCTCGACGGCAAGTGCTTGCAACCCTTGCGGTGCCATCATCTTGCAGAGTGCGGTCGTAAACCGCGGTATCTCCCTCGACAGATGATCCTCGCCGATAAGAACGTACCGAGCTTTGTTGACGGCACTGCTCAACACCGCTTCACCGGGACCACTCAGCGCTGTCTTTGTCACTTGCAGCGGCTGCTCAGCCGATGTTAGGCGCTCAATAAACGTCGGTTGCGAAACCTGCGGCGCAGCGTTCGCGGCATGCGCGCACAGGATAGCGCTCACTATAATGGAAACGCGCATGACCGTGCAATCGGGGAAAAGTCGTCCTGACATTCGGCATCCTCAATGTCGGCGGCTTCAATTGTGCACCGACCGTATTAGGCTACTAATACGGCATTGTTGGTGATGCAATGAATTGATGGCATCGGCATCTCCTTCTGCGAAAGTAAGATTGGCGGAAAGGCCGACGCCTTTGAAAAGGAAACTCGGCCGGCATTGCACTGGTCAGGAGATGGCAGACTGCCTGACCACAAGCGCAAATTCTTGAAACCCGTTCCCAATTGCACTTTCCTGAAACAGGCATGTGACGAAGGAGTTATGGGAACGTGCCGATGTCGCGGATGTGCTAAGTTTCGGACGTCTCGAATGTCCCCGCTTTTGCGGCAGCAAATGGCCGAGGGAAGCGTCTGGGGCGTTGCATAAGCGTGCTTTGGCAACGTTAGGAACCGCCCCAATTGCAAACGTTCGTTGTATCGTTCACGTTGGCAGCAGGGTCAGCTAAAAGGCGATCGAGATGAGCTACCAGACAGACCGTCAAAGCCGGACGCGAGCTATTGCCGTATACGTGACCCTACTGATGACAGGCGCGGCGCTGGGCTTTCTGGTTAGGTCAGGCGTAATTACCGATCATATCCTCTGGTAGCAGCAGGTGACGGTCGCTCAAATGTTCGCTCTCCTCTCCCAATTCCGGTCATTCCTGATGCGAAAATCAAAGTTTTGCATCAGCATCAGTAGCCTACTTCCAGCGTCACGACCGTCAGCCGACCTTTGATTTTGCCCACCAACGTCACGTTGCCACCAGGCGCGTCAGGGCTGTTCATTGCCATGATCGTGTTGGACGTCATCTGGGCTGTGAAAAGAGGTTTGAAGGTTGTTGCTCCAGGCGCCGTAACAACGGTGACCTTTTCCCGATCATCGACCCAAGCGCCGTAGCCCCATGCTGCCCCTATGAACCGTAGTGAGCGGCCGGGAGGTGGCGGAGGAACGGCGGGCTCAAAAAATTTTCGTGGCCCCTCACATCCTGTCTTGCTTAACCGACCGTTAGAGAGTGTGCCCCCCTCATAATCAGCTTGGAGCACGTAGCAGCGACCATCACTCAATGAGAGGGTGACGGGCAGAAAGCCTGGGGACCATGCGTCTACGACATGCGCTTCACTCGTTTCGGCTATCACAAATGCGCCAACAACCTTGGCATGGCCGACAGCCAAGCCGCGCTTGTAGGCCGGATCGACGCGAAACACGTTTGATATCGTCGCATCAGGGATGCGAGCTAGTGGTGGCGCGCTAAGATCTGATGGCGCTGCGACACCTGGTCGCGATCCGCTACCGCTGTATCCGGCAGGGGGGACAAACTGCGCATGAGCGCTGATCGCCGCGACGGCTATCGTAATCCCTGTGCTTGCGCGCGCCCATGCTGATGCCTCGGTATTCATCTGCTACTCCTTGATCAGAGCAACTTACGACCGTGGCGACAAAGAGCCAGCTGACTTGTCGACAGTCGGCCCGATGCGAAGCTCGGGCAAGCTTGCGAAGCCTATGTTTGTCGTCTTGTTGCGGCAATTTTGACGGCCGAATGTGACCAAAGCCTGCTCTAACTTATATTTAGAATGCAAAGGGCCCAATCACCGGTGTGTATGGTTGTAACAGGCAGTCCGATTGGAATGCATGTGTGTCATGTTCTTATTATTGAAGATGATTGGCTGATCGCCGATTATGTCGAGCATCTTGCCAAGAGCGCAGGTGCAACCTCCGTTGAAATCGTAGATTGTGAGATGGACGCGGTTGAAGCTGCGGCAGGCAAACGCCCTGAGATCATTCTCTCGGATGTAAATCTGCGAGCCGGAACGGGGCCAATAGCGGTGCAGATAATTCAGG
>Ga0265780_10011341_pt1 | contig 10547 bp, 9 predicted proteins | sample P1T30metagenome_FD_192432 | JGI IMG/M metagenome (GOLD analysis project Ga0265780, IMG submission 192432) | Plant litter microbial communities from East Loma Ridge, Irvine, California - P1 T30 | ecosystem: Environmental > Terrestrial > Plant litter > Unclassified | place: USA: California... | reverse complement strand
TCCTCACCAGCGGCGGCGACTGCCCCGGACTCAACGCGGTCATCCGAGGGGCGGTGCTCAAGGGGACGCAGATCCACGGCCAGGAGTTCGTCGGGTTCCGCGACGGCTGGCGCGGCGTCGTCGACGGCGACGTGATGCCGCTCACCCGCAAGGAGATCCAGGGCATCGCCAAGCAGGGCGGCACCATCCTCGGGACGAGCCGCACCAACCCGTTCGAGGGCGCCGGCGGCGTCGACCGCATCAGCGAGAACCTCGAGCGCTTCGGCATCGACGCCATCATGGCGATCGGCGGCGAGGGCACCCTCGCGGCCGCGAAGCGCCTCACCGACGCCGGACTCAAGATCGTCGGCGTGCCCAAGACGGTCGACAACGACCTCGGCGCCACCGACTACACCTTCGGCTTCGACACGGCCGTGCAGATCGCGACCGACGCCATGGACCGCCTGCGCACCACCGGCGACTCGCACAGCCGCTGCATGGTCGCCGAGGTCATGGGCCGCCACGTGGGCTGGATCGCCCTGCACTCGGGCATGGCCGCCGGCGCGCACGCGATCCTCATCCCCGAGCAGAAGACGAGCATGGACCAGATCGTGGCGTGGGTGCAGTCGGCCTACGACCGCGGACGCGCGCCCCTGGTCGTCGTCGCCGAGGGCTTCGTGCCCGATCACGAGAGCGACGCGCACTCCGAGCGGGGCCTCGACGCGTTCGGCCGGCCCCGCCTCGGCGGCATCGGCGAGCGCCTCGCCCCGATCATCGAGGAGCGCACGGGCATCGAGACCCGGGCGACGACCCTCGGGCACATCCAGCGGGGCGGCACCCCCACCTCCTACGACCGCGTGCTCGCGACGCGGCTCGGCATGGCGGCGAGCGACTCGGTGGTCGAGGGCCGCTGGGGGCGCATGGTCGCCCTGCGCGGCACCGACATCGTCCACGTGTCGTTCGAGGAGGCGCTGGACAGCTTGAAGACCGTGCCCCAGCAGCGCTTCGACGAGGCGGCGATCCTCTTCGGCTGAGCCCGCGGTCGTCCCTCCCCAGCCCGGCCGGGTCGTCACCCGCGGCCTCGTCCGTCGCACAGCCGATGCGCCGCGCACCGCGACCTGACAGGCTCGACCCATGATCACGTTCATCGTCGTGGGGGCGGTCGGGCTCGTCCTCCTCCTCGCCAGCATCGTCGTCGGCGACCTGCTCGACCTGTTCGACGTCGGCGACGGCCTCGTCTCGGGCGTCGCCCTCGGCGCCGCGCTGTCGATCTTCGGCCTGGCGGGGCTCGTGACCACCCAGGCCGGTCTCGACCCGGTGTGGACGTACGTGCTCTCCGTGGTCGTCGCGGCGGCGGCGCTCGTGCTCGTGCAGCTCTTCGTGCGCCGGGTCACCCGGCGCGAGAGCGGCGGCCACTGGTCGCCCGTCGGGTTCGTCGGCACGACGACCGAGGCGACGACGCCGAGCGGCGGCGAGGTCCGGCTCGACGACGTCCGCGAGCTCGAGCGGCGCCTGGCCGTCAGCGACGAGCCGATCGCCCGCGGCGTCCGCGTGCGGGTGGTGGCCGAGGCCGGGCCGCGCGTGCGGGTCGAGGCCGTGGCGCCCGACGACGCCGAGGGCGACCGCCGCTGATCCTGCGCGGCCGGCCCGCGCCTCCTCGTCCCCCGCCCCTGCCGCGCGCGGCCCGCCGCCCGCCCTCTCGTCCCCTGCCCCGCACCGCCCCTCGAAAGGAAGCCCTGTGGACTTCATCTCCGGAAACACCAGCGTCGTCGCCGTGATCGTCGGCGTGGTCATCGTGCTCGCCCTGCTGTCGTTCGTCGCCAGCCGCGTGCGCCGCGTCCCGCCGAACGAGGCCCTGATCGTGGTCGGCCGCGGGGCCGAGCGCTCCGAGGGCGGCGGCATCTCGAGCCCGCAGAAGGTCATCATCGGCGGGCGCACGTTCGTCTGGCCGATCTTCCAAGAGGGCTTCGTGCTCAGCCTCGAGCAGTACCAGACCCCGGTCGAGGTGCAGGCGATCGACGCCAACTACATCCGCACCGCGGTCAAGGCCACGGTCAACTTCAAGGTGACCGGCACCGAGGACGGCGTGCGCCGGGCGGCCCAGCGCTACCTGCTGCAGCAGCAGCAGCTGCCCGTCATCGTGCAGCAGTCGCTCGAGGGGTCGATCCGCGGCCTGATCGGCGGCCAGCCCGTCGACGACCTCGTCAAGAACTTCTCGCGCCTCGCGGCCGACGCGGTCAACGAGACCAAGGGCGAGCTCGCCGAGCTCGGCCTGCAGATCGAGACCATGAACATCCGCGAGATCGAGACGCCGGGCAGCACCTACCTGGCCGACCGGGGTCGTGCGGAGGCGGCGGTCGCGAAGCAGAACGCCGACGTCGCCGAGGCGGAGGCGGAGCGCATCGCGGCCCTCGCGCGCATCGGCAACACCCAGCAGACGGCCGAGCGCCAGCTGCAGCTCGACGTGCGCCAGGCGCAGATCAAGGCCGAGACCGACCGGGCGAACGCCGAGGCGTCGGCCGCCGGCGAGCTGGCCCGGGCCACCCAGGACAAGCTCGTCGCCGAGCAGGAGAGCATCGCTGTCGCCGAGCAGGCGAAGGTGAACCAGGAACGCCTGAACATCGACGTGCGCCAGCCCGCCGAGGCCGCGGCCTACGCGGCCGTGCAGAACGCCGAGGCCGAGCGCGACGCCGCGAACGCGGCCGTCGAGGCCGAGGCGTTCCGCCGCACCCAGCTGGCCGACGCCGCCCGTGCGGCCGCCGAGAACGAGGCCGCCGCCGTCGAGGCCGCCGGTCGCGCCGAGGCCGCCGCGATCAAGGCGAAGGGCCTCGCCGAGGCCGAGGCGGTCGACGCCCTGGCCGAGGCGCAGGGCAAGTTCGGCCAGGCGGCGCTCGTGTCGCAGGTCATCTCGCGCCTGCCCGACATCGCCCGCGAGATGGCCGCGCCGATGGGCAACATCGACGCCCTCACGGTCGTCTCGACCGAGGGCGCCGGCCAGCTCACCACCTCGGTCGCGAACAACATGACGCAGCTGCAGGAGGTCGTGAAGGCCACCACGGGGCTCGACCTCGTCAGCGCCCTGGGCGGGTTCCTCGGCGGACAGGCCGGGGCGTCCGCCGTCACGCCGGGCCGCAGGACGGGCTCGAGCGGGTCGACCGGGTCGACCGGCGCGGCGGGCTCGACCGGCGGTGCGACGGCCGACCAGGCCTGAGGCCCGCGGCCCGCGGCGCCGGCAGCTGGGAGCCGGCGGCTCGGCCCGTGGAGCTCGAGGCTCGACGCTCGACCTGCGGGCCGCGTACCGTGACGGCATGCGTGCCGTCGTGGTCTCCGAGAAGGGTCGACCTGCTGTGATGCAGCAGGTCGACCGTGGCTTCCTGGGCGAGGGGGACGTCGTCGTCGACGTCGCCTGGTCCAGCCTGAACTACAAGGACGGGATGGCCCTGGCCGGCGACCCGGGCATCGTGCGGACCGCTCCGCTGGTGCCCGGCATCGACCTCGTCGGCACGGTCGCCGGGTCGTCCTCCGCGGACTGGTCGCCGGGCGACCAGGTCCTGCTGAACGGGTCAGGCATCGGCGAGAGCCGTCACGGCGGGTTCGCCGAGCAGGCCGTGGTCGACGGCGGGTCGCTCGTCGCCGTGCCCCCGGGCATCTCGCCCCGGCAGGCGGCCGCCGTCGGCACCGCGGGCTTCACCGCCATGCTCAGCGTGCTCCGGCTCGAGCGCGACGTGCGCCCCGGCGACGGCGAGGTCGTCGTGACGGGCGCGGCCGGCGGGGTCGGGTCGGTCGCGATCGCGCTGCTGAGCGGTCTCGGGTACTCGGTCACCGCCTCCTCGGGTCGTGCCGCCGAGCAGCGCGACTACCTCACCGGGCTCGGCGCCTCGACCGTCGTCGACCGCGACGAGCTGGCCGGGCCCGGCCGCCCGGTCCAGTCCGCCCGCTGGGCCGGGGGCGTCGACTCGGTCGGCAGCCACACCCTCGCCAACGTGCTGGCGCAGACGGCGTGGGGCGGCACCGTCGCCGCCTGCGGCCTCGCCCAGGGCAGCGACCTGCCGACGACCGTGCTGCCGTTCATCCTGCGGAACGTCACGCTCGCGGGCGTCAACTCGGTCGACGCGCCCGTCGAGCTGCGCCGCGAGGCGTGGCGCCGGCTCGCGTCCGACCTCGACCTCGACCTGCTCGACGGGCTGACCACCGAGATCGCGCTGGCCGACGTCGTCGAGCACGGGCCGCGCATCGTCGAGGGCGCCGTGCGGGGTCGGGTCGTCGTCGACGTGCGCCGCTGACCCGGCCCGAGGGGCCCGACGCACCGATAGGTGTCGTCGACCGGCAGTCCGCCACGCGAACAGGGGGCATCCCGAACTGTGCCTGGACGAGCTGCCGCGCTAAGCTCACATGAAGTACCGGATACCCGATACGTCTTCGCACACGGTGGTGTGACAGCACCCGGCGCAGGGAGCCGAGCTGGCAGCACCCCGACCCGATATGGAGCAACCCGGATGCCGATCCCCACGTTGACCGACCAGCCCCCCACACCCCGTCGCCTGCTGCGCGACGTCGTCTACGACAAGGTCTTCGAGGCGATCATCGACGGCACGCTCGAGCTGGGCGAGCGGCTCAACGACGACCAGCTCGTCGCCTGGCTCGGCGTCTCCCGCACCCCCGTCCGCGAGGCGATCGCCAAGCTCGCCGACCAGGCGCTCGTCGACATCGAGGCGAACCGCTACACGCGGATCGTGGCGCCCAGCTACGACGAGTTCGTCGACACCGTCCGCACCGGCTACCAGATCTGGTCGCTGGTCGTCGAGCGCGGCGTCTCCGCCCTGTCCGGCGCCGAGCGCGACGAGGCCGTGGCCGTGCTCGACCGTCGCCTCGCCGCCCTCGCGGCCCATGAGCAGGAGGCCGTCGCCGACATCGGCCGTCTCGACGACCTGCTGGTCGAGGCCGCCGGCAGCGGCACCCTGCGGCGTGTCTGGGCGACGACGGGGCCGCTGCTGCAGCTGCTGTTCCGTCGCGCGGCCGTCGCGGGCGCCTTCCCGTACGACGAGTCGACGACCTTCACGACCGCCCTGCGCGACGCCCTGCGCGAGGGCGACGGCGAGCGCGCCGGCGAGCTCGTCCGCGAGCAGCCCGGCCGCTTCGACGGCTTCTTCGCGGAGGTCCGCGAGACGGGCATCTACCCCGCCTGACGGTCCCGGTGACCGACGACGTGCAGACGCCCGTGGTCCTCGACGTCGACGGCGTCCGGGTCTCGCGGCGCGGACGTGACCTGCTCGACGACGTCTCGCTGCGCGTCCGCGCCGGCGAGCACTGGGCCCTGATCGGCCCGAACGGCGCCGGCAAGACGACCCTGCTCGCCCTCTGCGGCGCCCGTGCCCACCCGACCGCCGGCACCGTCGAGGTGCTCGGGCGGCGGCTGGGCCGCGTCGACCTGGCCGAGCTGCGACGGCAGATCGGCCACGTCGACCCGCGGCACCGCATGGCGGGCGACAACACCGTGCGCGAGGTGGTGCTGACCGGTGCGACGGGCAGCAGCGACCCGGTGCCGCGGTGGTCCCCCACTGCGGAGCAGGAGGCGCGCGCCGACCGGCTCACCGCCTCCGTGGGGATGGAGGCGCGGCGCGACAGCCGCTGGAGCGTCCTGTCGCAGGGCGAGCGCGGCCGGGCCCTCATCGCCCGCGCGCTGCTCGCCGAGCCTGCCCTGCTGCTGCTCGACGAACCGGCCACGGGCCTCGACGTCGCCGCCCGGGAGCACCTGCTCGAGACCGTCGACGCGCTCCGCACGGCCCACCCCGAGGTCGCCTCCGTCACCGTGACGCACCACCTCGAAGACCTGCCCGCGAGCACCACCCACGCGGTGCTGCTGCGCGAGGGGCGCGTCACGGCCCGGGGCCCGGCCGACGAGGTGCTGACCTCGGAGCTCGTGTCGGCGGCGTTCGACCATCCGCTCGTCATCGACCGCGTCGACGGGCGCTGGACGGCGCGCACGGCGCGGTCGGCTGGGTCAGCGCAGTCAGCGCGGTCGGCCAGCTAGTCGCCGTCGCCGAGGCCTGGCGCACCGCCCGGCCAGCCGCGAGGTGCCGAGCGGCGCCGCGCGACGCCGCCTGACGCCGCGCGGCCAGCCCCGCCCTAGGCGCCGGGCTCGGTCGCCGCGGCCGCCGCCCGGGCCGCCGCGGGCACGGCGTCGAGGATGCGCGACACGGTCGCGTCGTCGTGCGCCGCGGTGACGAACCAGGCCTCGTAGACCGACGGCGGCAGGGCCACGCCCGAGTCGAGCATCGAGTGGAAGAACGCGGGGTAGCGCCAGGTCTGCTGGGCACGCACGTCGTCGTAGTCCCGCGGCGGGGTCGCCGAGAACGCGAACGAGAAGAGCGAGCCGGCGTGCTGCACCGAGTGCTCGACGCCCTCGGCCGACAGCGCCGCCGAGACCTCGCGCGACAGGGTGTCGGCGACGGCGTCGAGCCGGGCGTAGACGTCGGGCGTCGCGAGCCGCAGCGTGGTGATGCCGGCCGCGACGGCGACGGGGTTCCCGCTCAGCGTGCCGGCCTGGTACACCGGGCCCGTGGGCGCCAGGTGGTCCATGACGTCGGCGCGCCCGCCGAGGGCGGCGAGGGGCAGCCCGCCGCCGATGACCTTGCCGAAGGTGACGAGGTCGGGCTCCCAGCCCGCGCCGTCGGGCACGACCTTCGACGCCTCGAGGCCCCACCAGCCGGCGGGGCCGACGCGGAACCCGGTGAGGACCTCGTCGACGATCAGCAGCGCGCCGTGGCGGGTCGTGATCTCGGACAGGCTGCGGTTGAAGCCGCGCTGGGGCGCGACGACCCCCATGTTCGCGGCCGCCGCCTCCACGATGACGGCCGCGATGCGCGGCCCGTGCTCGTCGAACGCGGCGCGCACCGCGTCGAGGTCGTTGTAGGGCAGCACGAGCGTCTGCGCGGCGGTCTCGGCGGTGATGCCGGCCGAGCCGGGCATCGAGAGGGTGGCGACGCCCGAGCCGGCCTCGGCCAGCAGCGAGTCGGAGTGGCCGTGGTAGTGACCGGCGAACTTCACGAGCAGGTCGCGGCCGGTGTAGCCGCGGGCGAGCCGGATGGCGGTCATGGTCGCCTCGGTGCCGGTCGACACCATGCGGATCTTGCCGATCGGGCGGGCGTCGCCGACGGCCACGCGCTCGCGCACCAGCTCGGCCAGCTCGGTCTCGGCCGGCGTCGAGGCGCCGAACGACAGCCCGCGGGCCGCCGCCTCCTGCACGGCGCGCACGACCTCGGGGTGCGCGTGCCCGAGGATCGCTGGGCCCCACGACGCGACGAGGTCGACGTACTCGCGGCCCTCGGCGTCGGTGACGTGCGGGCCCTTCGCCCCGACGAGGAACCTCGGCGTGCCCCCGACGCTGCCGTAGGCGCGCACGGGCGAGTTCACCCCGCCCGGGATGGACTGCTTGGCGCGGGTGAAGTAGTGCTCGTTGGCGTGGTCGTCCATCAGATGTCTCCCTTGCGCAGACGGGTGGCCAGCTCGGTGGCCCAGTAGGTGAGGATCGCGTCCGCACCGGCGCGCTTGATCGAGAGCACGCTCTCGTACGAGGCGGCGTCGAGGTCGATCCAGCCGTTCGCGGCGGCCGCGTGGATCATCGCGTACTCGCCGCTGATCTGGTACGCCCAGACCGGCACGGGGCTCATGGCCGCGGTCTCGGCGAGCACGTCGAGGTAGCTCATCGCGGGCTTCACCATGACGATGTCGGCGCCCTCGGCCAGGTCGAGCTCGACCTCGCGGATGCCCTCGCGGCCGTTGGCGGCGTCCTGCTGGTAGGTGCGCCGGTCGCCCACGAGCGTCGACTGGACGGCCTCACGGAACGGGCCGTAGAACGCCGACGCGTACTTCGCCGCGTAGGCGAGCAGGGCGGTGCCGCCGAAGCCCGCGTCGTCGAGCGCCTCGCGCGCCGACCCGATCTGGCCGTCCATCATGCCGCTCATGCCGATCAGCTGCGAGCCGGCCTCGGCCTGCACGACCGCCATCTCGTCGTAGCGCACGAGGGTGGCGTCGTTGTCGACCGAGCCGTCGGCGGCGAGCACGCCGCAGTGGCCGTGGTCGGTGAACTCGTCGAGGCAGAGGTCGGTCTGCACGACGAGCGCGCCCTGCGCGGCGTCGACCGCGACGCGGGTGCCGACGTTGAGGATGCCCTCGGGGTCGGTCGCCCCCGAGCCGACCGCGTCCTTCTCGAGCGGCACGCCGAAGAGCATGACGCCCCCGACCCCGGCCTCGGCGGCCTGCTCGACGGCCCGCGGCAGGCTCGACAGGCTGTGGTGCACGACGCCGGGCATCGAGCTGATCGCGACGGGCTCGTCGATCCCCTCGCGCACGAACATCGGCAGCACCAGGTCGGCCGGGTGCAGGCGCGTCTCGGCGGTCAGGCGGCGGAGGGCAGGGGTGGCGCGCAGCCGGCGGGGCCGCACGCGGGGGAACTGGGACATGGTCCTTCTCGGGTCGTCGATCTGGGGGCCCCGGCACGGTCGAGCCGAGGAGGCGCGGTGCGGGCACCGCGGGAGGGTCGCGTCAGCGACCCCCTCCGTACGCGTCGTCGGGGTCGGCCGAGCCGCCGGCGACGGCGTTCTCGACCACCGCCGCCACGAGCGCGGCGGCGGAGCGGGTCTCGGCGATCAGGTGGACGGGCAGGCCCGCGGCCCGCGCGTCGAAGGCGGTGCGGGGTCCGATGCAGGCGACGACGGTGCTCGCGGGCAGCGGCGCCAGCTGGGCGGCGATCTGGCGGGCGACGCTGCCCGAGGTGACGAGCAGCACGCTGATGTCGCCGGAGGCGACGTCGCGCACGACGTCGTCGGTGACGGGCACGCCGACGGTGCGGTAGGCCGAGACGAACTCGGCGTCGAAGCCCCGGGCCGAGAGGCCGGCGACCAGGGTCGGCTCGGCGATGTCGGACTGGGGCACGAGCACCCGCCCGGCGACGAGCTCCGAGGGCCACTCCTTGACGAGGCCGCGGGCCGAGTTGTCCCCCTCGGGGACGAAGTCGACGTGGTAGCCGGCGAGCGTCAGGGCCGCGGCGGTCGTCTCGCCCACCGCCGCGATCCGCGTCGCGGGGATGGGCCGGATGCCGTTGCCGACGAGCACGTCGACCGTCGTCGCGCTGGTCACGACGAGCCACTCGTAGACGCCGGCCTGCAGGCGGGCGAGGGCCGCGGCGAGCAGCTCGGGCGTCTCGGCCGGGGCGAAGTTGATGAGGGGCGCGATGACGGGCGCGGCGCCGTACGAGCGCAGCGACGCCGAGACGCCGTCGCCCCACTTGCCGCCGCGCGGCACGAGCACGCGCACGCCCTTCAGGGGCTTGGCCGGGGTCACGAGGCGCTCCCCAGCGGGTCCCCGCCGGAGGGCCCCTCGCCGAGCGGGGCGAGCTCGGCCGCGCCGAGCTCGAGCAGCTCGTCGACGACCCGGCCGGCCACCTCGTGGACGTCGGCGAGCTGGGCCGTGACGGGCCCCTCCTCGAGGGAGACGGCGTGCGACGAGCCCAGCCGCCGCGACCCGTCGGGGCTGTAGACCGTGGCGCTGAGCAGCAGCAGGCCGGCGTCGACCACCGCGGTGGCGCCGATCGGGGCAGAGCAGCCGGCCTCGAGGCCCGCGAGCACCTCACGCTCGGCGGTGACGACGAGACGGGTCTCGACGTGCTCGAGGGCGCGCAGGCCGCGGACGAGGTCGTCGCTCGGGTCGCCCTCGCGCACCTCGACGGCCAGGGCGCCCTGGCCGGGCGCGCTCGGCCACCAGCCGAGGCCCAGCAGGTCGGTGACGGCGGCGGCGCGGCCGAGCCGGCCCAGGCCGGCCGCGGAGAGCACGACGGCGTCGAGGTCGTCCTCGACGCGGCGGAGGCGAGTGTCGACGTTGCCGCGGATCGGCACGACCTCGAGGTCAGGGCGCCGCGCGAGCAGCTGGGCGACGCGGCGGGGCGAGCCGGTGCCGACCTTCGCGCCCTGCGGCAGCGTCTCGAGCGTGAGGCCGTCGCGGGCGCACAGGGCGTCGCGGGCGTCGGCGCGGCCGGGGATCGCCCCGATGTGCAGACCCGGGTGGGAGGCGGTGGGCAGATCTTTGAGGGAGTGCACCAGCACGTCGCACTCGTCGGCGAGCAGCGCCTCACGCAGCGCGCTGGCGAACACGCCCGTGCCGCCGAGCGAGAGCGACTCGCCCGTCGCCTGGGTGCGGTCGCCCTCGGTGTGCACGCGCACCAGCTCGACGTCGTGGCCCGTGGCGGCGGCGAGGCGCTCGGCCACGGTCGTCGACTGGGCGACGGCGAGCGCGCTCGCCCGGGTGCCTACTCGCAGTGTCGCCACGTCGCTACGGCACCAATCCCGAGACGGCGGGCTTGAACCCGAGGCGCACGTTCTCGCAGCAGCCGGGGCGGCAGACGTCGTACCAGGGACCGATGTCGGTGAGGTGCGGGCGGTCTTCAGCCGGCACGCCCTCGACGCGCTCGAGCACGAGGTCGACGAGGCCCGTCACGTAGTTCGGGTCGATGCCGGGGGTGGGGGTGCGGGTCGCCCAGAAGCCGTTCTTCTCGCTGGTCTCGAGCGCCTCCT
>Ga0265780_10011340_pt1 | contig 10548 bp, 9 predicted proteins | sample P1T30metagenome_FD_192432 | JGI IMG/M metagenome (GOLD analysis project Ga0265780, IMG submission 192432) | Plant litter microbial communities from East Loma Ridge, Irvine, California - P1 T30 | ecosystem: Environmental > Terrestrial > Plant litter > Unclassified | place: USA: California... | reverse complement strand
CGGGCCGCATGCGCTGGCTTGCGCCGCCCTACTGCCCGAGCGGGTGGTGGGCGCGGTCAGCATCGCGGGCCTGGCGCCGCCCGATGCACAGGGACTCGACTGGTTCAAAGGCATGGGCGCATACGGGGCGGCGGCGCTGCGTGCGGCGGCGCAGGGGCGCGCGGCCAAGGCATATCGTGAAGCGCTCGGGCTCGAATTCGACCGGGAGATGTTTACACTTGAAGACTGGGACGCGCTGGCGGGGCCGTGGTCATGGTTCGACAGCGTGGTAAGGCCGGCGGTGGCCAAAGGGCCTGACGGCTCGATCGACGACGATATCGCCTATGTGACGCCATGGGGATTCGATTGCACACGCATCGCCTGTCCGGTGCTGTTCGTGCATGGGATGCAGGATCGCGTGGTGCCGGCGTCGCACAGCGAATGGCTGGCGCAGCACTGCCGCTCGGCCGAGCTGTGGCAGCGGCCGGACGATGGCCATATCTCGGTGATGAACTATGCCGCGTCGAGCCTGGTGTGGCTGCGCGGCAGGTGCAAGATGGATAATATTGGTATGGGCAGCGTCGAGGCATGCGACCCGCTCAACATTGGTAAGTTTTGAAATGATGTCTGACCTGTCAATAGCTACCTTCATCCAATCTTGTTGAAAAATATTTCAATAGCAAGGCTAAGCTATGAACATAATCGCACCACAGTAATCTTTAAGGATAATATGATTTTTCCTGGCGCCTTAAAAGCTAACATAGATAGCAACAAGGGGTTTGCACTATACCCATACTTCGAGGCTTTTTACGAGACCTTTCAGAAAAGCTCTAGACAGACGCTTATCGACTTCTTTAGCAAGCATGAGCACATCGAACAATGGGCCGTCTTCACAGACTACGCATTTTACGATAAAAATAAACACTCGGATGTTGTTGTCTACAGCTTTATCCCAGCCCCCACCAACTTTAGCAGAACCTCTGAACGATTAGATATATTGTCCTTCAAAGATATCAAACATCTTAAAAAAGTCAATCAGTCCTTCATTAAAGAAATCAGTGAAAATCCAATTTTGAATATTGCGATTGTTTTTGAACGTGAAAGAAAGCTCTCTTTTGGAGACGAGAGGTTAGCCTTAGCGGCAACCTTTGATGCGTTTCGACGAATGGTCGAAATATGGATCAGTGAAAGCTTACCTGGAGAAAGAGATTACTCTAGCTTACTTGACGATATTCAGATCATCGAGCGCTGTCTGCTAGGAAAAGGTGGGAACCTCAAGCTTCTTCGCGACATATACATGATTGCAACAATAACAGCTTATCTGGTTTTTGAAGCCAAAAACACTGGGAAAGTGAAGAAAATAGGTTGGTTTTCAGATCGCGACACATTCCTATCCTACAAAAAAAAGGATTTGTCTTTTCCATTACTCCTTAGTCTAATCGAGGCTATGCATCATGTTTTTGTCGTTTCTCATGATGCGAAACGAAAAAGCGACCCATTCATATTCGGAATACCTGAATCTAATGGAGCGGTATGGTACGATTCGTTTTTAAGAATCCCAGATCTGATTTGCGCGACCCTAGCTGATCACGACAAGAAAAAAAATAAGTTCTCTCATCCAAAATTCATACCTATTATGGAAGAACTAATTTCATCGAATGATAAATTTATTACTTTAGGTATTAGGTATTTAAAAAAAGAGCCTCGGTTTGAGGCGGTGCGATACACATATGAGAGAGAGCTTGATAGACCATTAGAAGAGCAAAGTTGATCGAGACTGCTATAAGCATCGTTCGGATGGTTAGCCCTCAGGTCGCAATATTTAATTACGATCAGTTCCAATGCGCAAACGGCTTAGCGGCCTGCGCATTGGTCACTTACTGAATCACCCCGCAAGCCATGCGGCCACCACCACCGCCCAGCGGCGCCGGGTGATCGGAGTGGTTGTCGCCGCCGACGTGGACCATCAGGGCCTTGCCCTTGATGTCCGACATTTTCAGGCGCGGGGCCAGGACCGGGTTGGTGGCAACACCCATGGCGTCGACGGTCAGCGCAGGCAAGTCGCCCAGATGGCCATCGCCCCATGGGGTGCCGTGCTTGCCGGTCTTTGTAGGGTCGAGGTGGCCACCCGCGGCACCAGCCGGGACGGTCTTACCGTCGGCCTGGTTCGGCGCGCAGCTGCCGTTGGCGTGGATGTGGAAGCCGTGCAGGCCCGGGGTCAGGTCCTTAAGGTCGGGCGTGAACACGACGCCGTACTTGGTTTCGCTGAGCTTCACGGTGCCCACGGTGGCGCCATCGCCTTTGTCGGTGGCCAGCTTGAGGGTCACGGTATTGTCGGCAGCACTGGCGGTAGCGCATACGGCGCTCAGCAGGACGGCACTCATCCATCGCATTTTCATTGTTTGCTCCTTCGAGGATCTACAGGGATAGTAAAAAGCCAACCCAGTGTAGAACAATCCCATGCATTGGGGCGTCCTGCTGACTTGGGTATCATTTCCGGCAGAGGTTCTGTTTAATTTGCACCCAAGCTACCGGGATACAGGAGTTACGTGGGGCAACAGATATTGGATGCGATCGAATAGGACACATTGACATGTAAGTATGCACGTTTGAGGAAGGACAGATTGGAGCATCGACCGCTTGCTACGCTGACCAGCAACGCCAGTTGATCGAGCAAAACTCTACTTAAAGGGACGTTGTGCCTGAGCGCATTTGCCCAGCATGCTATGCCGATGACACCGAAGCCATCGATTCAGTAAATCGGGCGGAGCTAACCCGCAGTTATCGCCAGAAAGGCATCGACGTCAGCGCCTATCTCCACGGCACCAGCATCGCCTTATGCCACTGCAATTATTGCGAACTAGGCTTCTTCGATCCAGTGTGCGTGGGTGATGGCCCCTTCTATGAGCAGCTGCAAACCCAGGACTGGTACTGCCAGGACGACAAGCAGGAATACGCCCGTGCGGCAAAGCTGATTCGCCAGGATTGCTCGGTCCTCGAGGTGGGCTGTGGAAAGGGAGCGTTCCGGCGCTGGCTGCCAGAATCGATCCGGTACACCGGGCTCGAGTTCAATGACGAGGCCGTACAAAAGGCCCGCGCGGTCGGGCTGGACGTAAGGAAACAGCGGTCGAGGAGCATGCCGCCGCAAGCCATCGCTACGACGTAGTGTGCGCGTTCCAGGTACTCGAACACGTCGAGCATCCCAAGCAGTTTTTTCACGCCTGCGTTCAGGAGCTTGAGCCCGGTGGAACCCTGATGATCGCCGTGTCAGCTGAGGACAGCTTCCTGGCGATCGCGCCGAACTCTCCGCTCAATATGCCGCCACATCACCTGACGCGCTGGACTGACCGCGCGCTCACCTACTTGGCTAATAGCGAAGGCTTCCAAAAGGCCGACATCTGGCATGAACCCGTGGCCGACTTTCACAAGGAGTGGCATGCGACGACGCTGGCCTATCATGCATTGACGAGATTCGGTCTCTATCGTCCTCGCTTGATCGACAACAGCGTGCGGTATCGGCTACTGGCCCGTCTAGTTCGGGTGCCAGCACTGCGTGGGTATCTCATTCGAAGCGCATTGAAAGCCCATCCCGCGCTGGAAGTTGGACACACGGTGATGCTGGTGGCTTCTTGACGTCTTCGACGGCGGTATTGCTCGACAGCGGTATCAGAAGCAGCTTAAGGCGCTTCAGAAAAAAGCCCCATCGCGGTGCCTTCTCCGCTAGCAACTTATGTGATCGCTGGCCGTCAATATGCTGCTCAGCCAAAGCCTGTGCAGTATGCTTAGCTTCCATCGACTGCAGCTCGGCAGCCATATCGGCTTTCTCCTGCTGCGGCAGTGCATGACGCTCATCCGCTTCCCATAATCCCTTCTCTTCGCGTCCGACGATGATGTTTTTTCTTCGGCAGCCGAAGACCGTCGCACTTGCCCATAAACACCGCTTCGGTTTGCACGCGAGTGGTTCCTAGAGCGATGCAGATGAGATAACGAATCGGCCTGCTCGCAGACGATGTAGCTGGTGCCGCCCGGCCCGACTATCTGAACACAATACGACATCTGAAACGATCACGTCGATATGCGTGTTGATCGTCTTCAACTCTACAGACAGTATTCGAGATTCGATGGCTAGCTTGAGGGTCACGGTGCTACCGGCAGCACTGAGGAAAGCAAACAACTCGCTCAATAGAACCGCACTTATCCGTCGCATCTTCAGAGTATCTCCCTTAAAAATCCGCAGAGATATCAACAGTCAACTCAGTGCCGAGCAATCTCATGCATCGAGGGTATCCGGTAGGATCATCATCAACCGTCAAAGCCCGCCAGTTCATTTCTGACTCATTTCGATCAATAAACTCAACGAAATAATTTACCTAACACAATTGTCAGTATAAGATAGGCAATCAGCGCCTGAAACCTAATTATTTTCCAATATCCGTGTCTATGACTAACGCCTTACCCTTCCAAACCCGAGCTCGAACAATCGATCACCTAGGACGTGAGCAGATCGCGGATGTACCGACCGCTGTTAGTGAACTTTGGAAAAATGCATACGATGCATATGCTAGCGATGTCGCGCTACATATTTTCGACGATACACCTCCGGTTGCAGCCATTCTCGATAATGGACACGGGATGAGCTACGCTCAGTTTGTCGAAAAATGGCTCGTAGTTGGAACTGAGTCCAAAGCAACGAACAAGGTAGTTGCAGAAAATCTCCGAAAAGGACTAACGGAGCGCCCTAAACAAGGTCAGAAAGGTATTGGCAGGTTATCAGTTGCCGCTTTAGGATCTACCGTATTGGTCCTTACAAAGCAAGAGGGCGAACCTATGGTTGCATGCCTTATCGACTGGAGACTTTTCGAGAATCCCTATCTATTCCTGCATGACGTAAGACTTCCAATTGTAGAACTTGAATCATTTTCTTCGTTAGCAAATAAATACGACGAAATGGCGGATCAACTATTGGAAAATATCACAGGCTCCGCTGGCCCTGCGGATAGAACCGCAAGGATTACTGCGGCATGGAGCACCTTCGACCAATTGGAATCCGCCGCTCAGGTAGAACTCCCTACTTCGGCAGCGATTCGTCTTACGTGCTCACAGAAGCAAGAGATATTCCGCTACATTTCTGAATGGTCGGTTTTTGAGGACGAGTCATCCTCAGGAACGGCTATGATTCTACTCGGCATAAACTCGTCTTTACAGGCATGGCTGCCTCAAAATTCAGCGTTTAATGACGATGAAAAAAGTGCGATCAAGGCATCATTAATAAGAACTTTATCTGGCTTCTCCGATCCGTACACGAGTGATGATGATTTTTTAATTGACTACAAGGTAGTAGTTCACACCAGAGGTGATATGCAGACTGTTGTTAGGTCTGAAAAGGATTATGGTCTGGAGTTTTTGCGAAGTCTCGAACATTCCGTCGAAGGAAAATTTGACGAGCTCGGTATTTTTACAGGAACAATCCATGCATTTGGAAAAGACTTTGGTGAAGTAGAAATAATTCCTTCCTCGCCCCCGCCCGTAGCACCACGGGAGCGAGTAGGCCCATTCGAAATTTGCATTGGGGCATTTGAAGGTGATGTAGCGTCATCGACTCATCCCGCTGACGTATACGCAAATATCGATGAACGAGGAGATACGCATGGGGGTCTCTATCTCTATCGTGATGGGCTTCGGGTTATGCCATATGGTCGTCCAGAAAACGATTTTTTTAAGATCGAGGAACGCCGCACATCGAAGGCTGGTCGTGAATTCTGGTCATCCAGAAAACTTTTCGGACGCATTGCCATCACTAGAAGCAAAAATGGTAATTTACGTGACAAAGCAGGCCGTGAGGGATTGATTGATAACGCGGCTAGCCGGGCAATCCAGATGTTAGTAATCGATTTATTAAAGACAACTGCTCGCAGATATTTTGGTGGAGAATCGCCCATTCGAAGAGAACTCCTGCCTACCATTCAGGCAGAAAATTCCATACTGGCAAAGAAAGCTAAGTCTGCTGGCAATAGCCAGTTACGGATATTCAAGAATGAAGTCAATCGTTGCATGAGTAGTATAGATGACGCGAATGCTGAACTAGAAGAAGCAGAAGTTATTCTATCTAAAGCACTTGAAGCATCTGACACAGAGGCGCTGTGGCGTCTCAGAACAAAAATTGACAGACTTATTCACTGGAAATCTGACCTACAACTTCCACCCCGCCCAAAAAATTTAGGACGATTTGAGAGTTCCTATCGTGATTACCGCAATAGATTTGCGGATTTCGCAGAACGAGCACTTGCCATGAAATCAACATGGACTGAAAGTACTGACCGACTTCAGGCAAAACCCCCTATCGACGTTGTTAAATCAAGTTTCGGAAGTAATCAAAAGTCACTGGTCGACCGGCTCGCAAAATGGCAAAAATCAATCACCGACATACTACGGTCTGAGATATCCAGAATAGATACCCAAATAGATTCTGATCGTAAAGAGTATTACAAGGCGGGCGCCCCCTTGATCGAAGATGTTCAGGCGCAAAGAATTCCGCTTACGGTTGCATTAAGTGAGTTGGAAGAAATTCGCGAGAATTATGATAATCAGTTTAGGGATATCTATGAACCGTATTACAGAAGTGTATTACAACTTTCGGAAGGAATCGATCTTGATGGTGCGTTTGGCTATGCTGGAAATAGAAATGAAACTTTAGAAAAAAAAGTTGAGCAAATTCAAGGATTAGCTCAGATCGGAATTAGCGTTGAAATATTGAGTCATGAACTGGAAACTTTAGATCGTAGACTAAATGCTGGACTCTTAGCACTACCAGCAACGGTACGAAGCACTCGGGAATATCAACAGATAGATAGCGCCAGACGCGAACTCGTCGAACGCCTACGCTTCCTATCACAGATGCAAATATCAGCTGGAGATATAAAGCAACAAATTTCCGGTCACGATATTGGTGAATATTTAAAATCCTTCTTCGATACCGTTCTAGAAAATCGAGAGGTCGATTTAAAAATATCTTCCGAATTTTCATCGGCAAAGTTTCATGAATTTCCATCAAGGATTTATCCGGTATTTATTAACTTAGTAAATAATTCAATTTATTGGCTTGCAAAAGAAAGAGTCAAAGAAATTCGTTTAGATGCGCGTTGCGGCGAGCTGTTTATCAGCGATACCGGACCGGGAATATCTGAGGATGACGTTTCAAACCTGTTCGAGCTATTTTTTACGCGAAGAGTTCGCGGTCGAGGCGTAGGCCTGTATCTCTGCAAACAGACTTTAGCGACCGGAGGGCATGAGATTCGCTACGGAACCACTGTAGAAGAAAAAATACTTCCTGGCGCAAACTTTATTATCAAACTCCGTGATGGTTTTCATGTCTGATCTAACTACCGAAATTCTAGATGAAGCATTTATTCGTCCTATACGATTTGCAATGTTGCTGGACGACCAGTTTCCAACATATCCGGAAAGCTTTGCTACCGTTCGCAACGATCGTTATGATTATGATCGAGCTAAGAGACTATTCGCTCTATGTCGCGAACAAGGTTGGCTCTGTGACGTAGATAATCGGGCAAAAATCGCAGTTCAGTTCGAAGATGAAAAACATCTTCATCAATCTGATCTTTTGGTTCTTGACTTTCACTTAGATCCCGCAAATTCTGAAGACCCTAGCGAAGCTCTAACAATTATCCAGAAACTTTCAACTTCAAATCATTTTAATTTAGTGCTTCTTTACACGTCTGAAAACCCAAGCTTGGTTATAAAAGATGTTGCCTATGCACTTGGCGCAGGGAAGTCCCCTAATTACAATAATGCAGATTTTTCGAAACTTCTTAATGGACTAGAGGAAGAAGTAAACAGAGACCTAGCAGAATCAGTTAATGCGAAGCTTTTGGAAAATTTCCTGTCTAACAATTCGCTTATGTCTGAGACTGCTCTCCTTAGAAACCGGCTGAAAACCGCTGGGATTGGTCCTGGAGATCATGCAGGCCTTATCAGCAATGCGTGTTTTGAGAGCCTAGCAAGTAGATGCTCGCCAAATGTGGTTAGAAATCGAACTTCAGACGCGCTCGTCGAGGGTAATTTTGGTGCTGATGCTGGAGTTAAATGGTTGACTTGTAGAAATGTTTTTGTCGCGGTAGCTAATAAGAATGAAACTGCGCCAGAGAAAATTTTAGATACTCTGCGCTCTGCGTTAGCGGCATGGAACCCTACGCCATTGCAGATAATGATGATCCACGCTCGATCTGCCTTGGAAAAGGCGGGAAATATCTCCGACAACATTATACTGAGCGACCCGGCAAGACAGGCAGGATGGCTGCTTCCTATCTTATTATCTCCCGAGGGACCGAGTCGCGATCAGGGACTCATTGACTTATATGGGCGTCTCTTTAGTCGATTGATTAAAACGATCGGTCCATCTGTAAGTCAGGTCGGGAAGATGCTATTGAACGGTCATGAGGGTCACCCTACCACGATTGCGAAATCCTTAGCCAGGTCAAAAACTTTGAGCGACAAAGATGTTTATCATGCTCTCAATGAACACCTTTGTTCGGAAGAACATCCCAACGGCGCAATCACGACTGGCGTGATTTTTCATGACATTAAAGCTCAAGATTTTTGGCTTTGCACAACGCCCGCATGTGATTTAGTCCCTGGCAGGAAGAAAGGTGGTGTACTGGATCCGTGGCTTCCAATTGCAGCGGTTAAATTGGTTGCAATTAAGAAAGCAAATGCTGTCGTCGAAAACCTTCAGTGCGCAGAGCTCGGAAACCATATATTCATCCGAGTTGGTGACAAGCCGATCGTTCTTGAGGCGAGCGATCCAAGTTCTCGTCAGATGACAATAGAAAATATACTGTTACAGAACGAAGGCATTATTGAGAATGGGCGAGTTAGTGGGTGCCGAGTGCAAAAAGATGTGGCCGGACACCCCATTTGGCACAGCCAGGATTTTATCGTCGTCGCCCGTCTCCGGACCGCATATGCAGATCGTCTATTAGCAGCAGCAGGAAATCAACGATCTAGGATCGGCGTTGATTTCGTAAACCTGCCATTATTGCCACGCATCACCGAGAAACTTCATTTCGGAGGACGCCTCGGGAAACTGTCTATTGATCTAGTAAACGTTTCGGAACGCGCTGACGCACAATTCAGTAATTCTTCACTAAATGGATTGTCAATCTCTCACAGCATCGGCGATTATGGAATTCGTTTTGATACCGGACGATCCGCTTCAATTGATTTCACCAGTGAGTCTATTAAAGCCTGTGCAAGTGAAACAGGTACGGCGTTGCCTACCTGCATGCCGCCAGCCATTAGCCCACCGGAGAATATAAAACTGTCTGGAAACGTCTGAATTCGCGCAGCTTGACGAAGGGTAATCCCGTGATCTTTCACGGGATGTACAAATCTTCCTTTGGAAGGATTAATGCAGGCGGTAGTCATGGTTGGTGCGGGTTTTGAGGGATCAATTCGCCCGTAGACATCGCGGTGGCCAGTGTGCTCAATGTGACACTTCAATGTCCGTCCTGACTGGTGCCGGCTCCCTCCATTCTTCGGCGTGTTTCTGAACTGAGCAGTTAATTGTTCACCATGTTGCATATGAATGTCGTTAGTGTCGTTCGGAAAAGATGGATCAAACGCAATACTTGATGGCACCCAGGATTTTTTATTAAATTGAAGATGTAGAGGACCGTTGGGGTCAACATGAGTTGGCACAGGAGGCCACTGGATTTCTAGCGGACGCTGTCTATCTATACCTAAAAGAAAAACTCGTTTCCGATTTTGTGGCACTCCATAATCTCTTGCGTTTATTACTACTGGCGCTTTCATCTCATAAGAAGCAGATTCTGCCATTTCGTAGAATCTTTTAAGATACGACGCATGTCTTGGCCATAGTAGCCCAGGTACATTCTCAACGATGAAAATTCGCGGCCGTATAACTTTTACGTAATCGAAATATCGGCATAGAAGTTCATTTCGAGGGTCATCGACACCCTTATCCGCAATTCGATGCGTCGAGAAGCCTTGGCATGGGGGCCCGCCTATCACGATATCACATTGGCCACGTAAAATACCCCATTCTTCCATCGCTTGAGCAGGACTTACGTCCATGATGCTTTTTCGAATTAATGGAATATTGCTACCATCATGTTTTTTTATATTTGAGCTATAAGTAACTGCCGCTGTCGGATTTAGTTCAAGCGCACCTACAATTTCAACACCCGCTTGAATTGCTCCCAACGAGAATCCACCAGCTCCCGAAAATAAATCAACCGCAGTGATCTTTTCGAATTTTCCAGTACGGCTTACGCCTTTTTCAAAAAAATTTGGGATCTCTGATTTTTTAGATAGATTCATTACTAGTAAATAATTCCTTATCGACGTTCATCAGTTCATCCTTACGATAAATCTTTACCGTTACTGACGAAAAAACGGCACCCCTCAGGGTGCCGCTTTTCACTAACAACTTACGCGATCACTCGCCGTCGTTATGCTGCTCAGCCGAAGCCTGTGCAGTCTGCTGGTCTTCCATCGCTTGCAGCTCGGCAGCCAGATTGGCTGTCTCTTGCT
>Ga0265780_10011339_pt1 | contig 10550 bp, 6 predicted proteins | sample P1T30metagenome_FD_192432 | JGI IMG/M metagenome (GOLD analysis project Ga0265780, IMG submission 192432) | Plant litter microbial communities from East Loma Ridge, Irvine, California - P1 T30 | ecosystem: Environmental > Terrestrial > Plant litter > Unclassified | place: USA: California... | reverse complement strand
ATGGACCTGCTGCTAAAATCCTTGTGTTGGGGGGCTGCTGTGTCTTGCTCATGACACATAAGGGCAGTGGCACATGCTGTGGTTCCCGGGACAGCATGCAATATAGTAACCGACCGCCCATATCCTTTGTCCTTTAGTAAGGACATCCTTCTTTTGCATGTACTAATCAGTGCATTCCCCTTGGGGCTCTGCCACGAAGTACGAATCCTGTATGACTTGGTTTCGGTTTCTTGAGCTTTGCAGCTAGCCATGCTGTTTGGACAGTCCGAGGATTGTGGTAGTATTAGGTGTTGGTGAGGGGGTGATTTTGTTAGAACTGCATTATCGGACCCGAACGTCTGACACGTCTCGCTCATAGTGACCGCGCAGAGTGTTATACAAAGTCCGAAGCCAAAATAGCATCGGTGGTAGTAGTGTCAGGCCTGCAGCTGTCGAGGCCGGCGAATGGCAGTGTAGATGGGGCCTGTATCCAAATGCGGCTGAGATGCGATTGGAAATAGAGTCAGTTGCAGCACAGTCGCATAATACGCGCGAGCAATGGCGACAAGCTGACAAGGCAACCATCACGGGAGCGCGTTCAAATATCGCAATCACCTTGATCAGCGCCGTCATGTCTTTCAACGTGAGCGTCGCTCCAACACGGCGGAAGACTTAGCGTTCTGTACATGTGTTCATCGCACGCCTGGGGTTGGGCTGTCGGACCCCGCCGCCAATCCAAAAGGAGTAGCGATTCACCATATCCCGCGCTATTTTCGGAGGGCATGCACAGCTGCACAGCTCCGCCACGCGAAATCGCCGGGGTCTGCGCAACCACACCACCAACGCTTCGGCACTATTATTTGAGTATGCCCACGATTGCCCTGAGGCTGACATGTTTCGAAAATGCTACATGTACGCCAGTATGTGGCGACTACAAAAGGCACAGTCACAGCTTACACTTCGCCCTGGAGAAGTAGCCGAACGCCCTCTTCAACACGCTTTGCGCCTACGAAGTGGTCAAGAGGATACCACTGCACAGCTTTGTGATAGACCAAAGTTCCTGCCAACATGTATCCATTTCCCTTGGTTTGTTGTTCAGGACAGGACGCCTGAGTACCTCCCCTCTGGCGACAGCAGTGCTGTTTAGCACTGCTGGCCTTTTGGTACCTTCCAAGGCGACCTTCGCCGATGTCTGCTGGTCCTGCACGCCTCGATGAAGCCGTGAGAAGTCTCGGGCCTAGCATCAGACCAATCATGAAAGGGAAAATCCACCCTTTCGTCTATATCCGCCAGCCGCCGGCGAGGTTATGGCGTTCGCCCAGACATCCTGTCACACTGTGGACAGCCTCATCGGACCCGTTGGGAGGCCTCTCGCCCCACTTTTCAAATTCAATTCAAGAGCATGCATTCTGGCTATGCCCTAAGCTGCGCCCGGTACATACCCACCCCATGGGAATCTAGAAGGGAGGCGGGAAAACTGCATCTGCTGTGTCTGACTCGTGCTGTGGCTTCCAGTCACAGAGAGTAACCTAATAGTACACGTGTTGGCGCACAGCTCTAGTTCATATGCACCATAAACCAACACAGGCCCCAGCTTTAGTAGGTACGTTCTGCAAAGTGCTTCACGTCCAACAACCTGAAGCTATGCAAGCCATGAATCGAAGGTGTCGAAATGAACCAGGCCCCCCATGTTTTACATCACAACCAACGTACCGACGTCATTTAATGCCCCGAAACCTACCGAACACCTTTCCTGCGCCCCACCATCGCAAGTCGAACAAGACATGTTGTAACTCAGCAGGCGATGCTGGTGGTGAAATGTCCAGAGTTTAGGTCGCCGAACTCCGCCACAACCGCCCTAAGCAGACCTGAAACATACTATCTCACCTCGCACCTATCTTTGGGGCCAACGAGAAAGTTGGCCTGCAGGCTTGCCGTGTCGTGGTCGTGGCTCAGTACACCGGCAAAGGCGTAACTGGCGTACCGCAGCCAGATTTGTCATATCCAAGAACTTGCTCGTAAAAGTATGTGTGCAGGTACATACAAAGGCAGAACCCACAAAGGTTTGGATGCCGTGTTGCACGCGAATGCCGCTGACACACATCGAACATGTCTAAAAGCGCCTTTCTCAAACGACAACGTCGGAGGTCCTCAGGTCGTGCCTCTTACGTACGTCGAACACCCTTTGATTCCGTCCGGGCGTGATGCAAGCCAAGGAGGGAGGCCTCGTACCGCCTCTGTTCCGTTCCCAAGACCAGAGTGTGTAGAATTTGGGAACTGGGATGTAAGCACACAGCACCCAATCATGGTCGAAGTGGAACTATTCTGTTTGTTGGTCATGGTCTGTTGTGTCACTCGATATCTGAGAGACTAAGTGGCGTGGGATGCAGGCAAAAGGCATAACCTGGTAGTGCAGATGTCGGCATGGGTATGCTGCAGCAACGAGCTCCGACAACTACTCTGCTACCTTCATTTACACTCACGCAAATCAGAGATTAAAGCAATTTTCATTCAGTTGTCTTCCAAAAGACATGGGATATGATATATACACTCAGAATTGCTAGCCCGCCACAATAATTTTGCACTTGGAAATGTTCCACATCGCTGTCTTGGTTTCCCTAGTAAGGAATGCCCTCATACTCTCCGTATCCTAGGGCTAGATTCATGTTCTGCAAACATTGCGTCGCAGCACCCTTGAGCAAATTGTCGATTGTCGCGTTGACAACAACACGCTTGCCAGAGCTGTGCACGGCAAACCCACCAATTTCGACACCGTGCTTGCCCGAGATGTTCTTTACTAGGGGTGACTCGCCAACAACCTTGACTAGCTTCTCACCCGCATAGCGATCCTGGTAGAGATTGCGAATGTCTCGGGAAGTCATTGTGCGGTTGAGCGGGATAGAAATAGTGTGCTAAAACCTTGTCAGCCATGATTCAGGTAAGACTGTATAGCTCCGAAGCATTCCTTTCGGCTGATGATATCACTAGGATGCATGCAGACTACAAAGGCTGCGTAGCACATGGGGGGAATGCTTACGTGAATTCCTTGGAACCAGACAGCGACGTGAGGGATGAATGCCACCTCGGTACCCAACTGCCTTGAAATTTCCTTCTCGTGAATATGGTCCGTCAAGCTGTACGGGATGAGGTTGTTTTCAAGGAACTTCACGTCATTCTTGGGACTGGGCTTGGTGCCAGCTCCCGAGTAACCAGAAACACCGAAAACTGTGGGCTGGCCACCGATGAACTCAAGCAGAGGCGCAATACCAAGCTGTGCGGCGGTGGCATAGCATCCAGGGTTTGCTATTCTCTTGGCATCAGCAAGCTTCCTGCGGTCGACTGTCTCGGGCAGACCATATGTCCAGGTGTCATCAAATCGGTAATCAGCGCTCAAATCAACAATGACGGCATCAGACTTTCCAGACTCGTTAATCGCGTCAACAAAAGGCTTGCATACGCCGTTGGGTAGGGCCATAACCCAGCAGTCAACCTCTCCCTTCTCAGCCATGCGCTTGACGTCCTCGGGGGAAAGGTTCTCATAGACAATGTTGCGCTTGGTGTAGCCTTCAAGCTTCTTTCCCTTGAGCTCACGCGAAGAGACATGGCGCAAATCCATGTTCGGGTGCTTGTTGAGGAGCTCGATGAGAGCTTGTCCAGTGTAACCTCGGGCACCAATCAGGGCCACCTTTGCTGGCCAGTCTCTGCTCTTGAACTTGATGCCATATGGAGGATTGGGGTTAGTGGTCTCTTCTGATCTGGAGACTGTTGTTGCGAAGCCTCGGCTTGCGGCAGGGCTGTAAATCTGCCTCACGGTCGGCCTTGACGAACGTCCTATAGGTCGCGAGGCTGTTGCTGTCGAGTAGGCCCGGACCTGGTGACCCTGTTTCAGGTTGGCAACAAAATCGGCTGCCCTCCTAAGTTGATGGTCCAAGCTATCCTTTAGCATTCCGCGCCCCTGCTTTGAGTAGTCCTCAAGTAACGAGAAGATTTCCTTGGACTCTGCTTTTCCCCACCAGCAGAAGATTTCTTGGTCGCGGCGGAGGAAACCGTCCGTCTTTTCCAAGTGCCACTTGACCAGGTTCTGCTCATGGCTGTTCACGACCCAATAGAGCTTTGGGTATTTCTGCTTGATGCGCTCAAAGACTAGGTCGGTCACGTTGGTCCGGAACGCTTCCTTGGTGGTAGAGAAGGTTGAAAGTTGAGCAAATTCGCCATCCTGAGCTGGCGGGTACACAACAGCTACGACGCCCATAGAGTCGTCAGAGAAGACCTCGAACGACCGGCTCTTGAGGTTGTCCAGGTATTTGTTAACGGCATCAGAAGCTTCGGCGCCTCCTCGTTCTTTGGCAAGCGCTTCCGACAGAGCCTTAATGTCCAGCTCCTCAAACTTGGAGACCTCTTTGACGCTGCCGCCATTGCGAATCAACGTACCACCTCCAGTGTGGGTGAAGAGCTCCTTTCCGAGGTTTGAGGGGTGGGTAATTGCGACGCTGGATGTTCGTGGCAGGCCATCGAGCAGGTTCTTTGCTTCTACAATCTTAAGCTTGGTGCCGTATCTCACCCAAGCCTGGTCCATGTATGTGTCGTACTCGCCCTCCAGGTTGATGTGCGAGATCAGCTTGCCAGTCTCGGCGTTGAACAGCCCGCCCTTCTCGGACAGGTAGATGACCTTGAGAGGCTCGAATTGACGTGCCAGAGCTGCCGCAACCACGTCGGCATTGACGTTTAGGATCTGGCCGTCCTCGGTTTCGGCCATGGAGCACAGAATGGGTAGTTCGTTGTTTTCGAGCGCATCCATGATGGGTCTGGGGTTGATCTTGTTGATTTTGCCCACGTACTTCCACTTCTCCTTGTCCAAGTAGTCGGCCTGCAGCGCGCCGGCAGTAATGGGCCGGGCAGGCACCCCCCAGTCCCTCTTCAATGTCATGACGAGATCCATGTTTGCCTCGAGAAACAGCTTGCGAGCAATGCCCAGCGTCTTTTTGTCTGTGACGCGGATGCCGTCAATGAAGTCGGGCTCCACGCCAGAGTCCAGCAGCAGCTGGTTCATCTGGGGACCGGCGCCGTGGACGATGATGGGGTACAGGCCAATGGCGTGGAGCTGCTGCAGGGCGAAGCATAGCTCCTGCAAATGGTCGGTAAGAATTGCGCCTCCGACCTTTACGACGGCGAATTGGTGGGGTGACACGGAGCGGAACTGGCCGAGGTACTGGTCGACCTCTCTGCGCGAGCTGGCGCTGGCCAGCAGGTTGAGGAAGGCGGCATATATGGACGACTTCTTGCCGTCGCTGGACGACGCATATAGACGGCTCGGGGTCGAGCTGGCCACGAGGGCTCGGGGAAGGGATCGCGCGGTGGGAGAAGCAGCGAGGATCTGGCGGGACGAGCGTGCTGCCACACGAGCACCAGCGCGTACGACGCTCTGCATGGTGGAACTCTCGCCGGCGGGGCACTTGCAATTGCTGCTCGGAGGAGGGCGGGCGTCGAATTGGGGACTTTGTGGGATTCAAGGGAACAGCAGGCAAGACCTCGGGAGTCAGAAAACACAGTCACGGCGCGATAAACATGGAATGACGATGAAGCTACAAAATTCGCTTCGCCGATAACGCTGCCCTCCACCTGGGCAGCTTCGGTCGCGCAGGTGGCGCCATAATCCCTACGCTTAGTCTGGGGAACTGCTGCCTGATTGGGCGCGGGCACTGCTTTCGTAAAAACTCTTGCCTGAGCAAGCTGAAGCTGAGGGCTGCGCCTTTGCCTGTTATCAGATCGAGCTACTACCCCCCACACGGTCTAAATTCGCCTTGGGGGACGTCACTGGACTCGTGGGATAGTAGAGGTATGTGAGACATGTCATGAGCTCAAGAGCCAAGGACAATCGCTGCGGCTTCTCCTCGGCGCAAACGTCGATGGTGCGTGTGGTTTGCTAAGTCTGAACATGCAGCTTAGACGTGCATGGAGACCCACTACAATAAGATGCATGTACCATATACGTCATAAAGGGCTGCGTACAGGTGAAGAATAGAGGCTATGGCGCCAAATAAACTCCATTGTTCGTATAACGGCCATGCCTGGAACGAGGCTCTTGAGGTATCGTGATAGGGTAGAGTCGTTCCATTGCACAGGCGCCAGCTGCCCCGTGGTATGCAAAGAAAGACAAGAAAAGATCCAAGCGGTCGCTCCCATTTCGCCCTAGTCATAAGTCCTATACGAACCCATGTCTCTCGTTGTGTACAGCGCAAATCGTGGCCACGTCCCCTCTCCGTGTGGCTTCCAGCTCCGGCCCCCTCTGCAATTATTATAGACTATGTTTCGTTGTAGTGGGCATGGAGCGCTTAGCCCTTCTTCGTTGCAACGACTAGGCCATGTTAGCGGCCAGCAAGGATTTGGCACTCGCAGCGACTCACCAGAGGGCACAATGATGATGACAAGCAGGATGATGATGCCGACAATGAGGCACATGCGCATCTTCATGTCCTTCCACCACATCTGCTTGCGCACTTTGTTGGCGCCCCGTCGGAAGCCCTGTGCAGACTGGGCAAGGTTGTCTGTCTTGTTCTGGAGAGAGTCTAGGCGCTCTTCTCGGGCTTTGAGCTGCCGCACGTTCCTGTCCATCTCCTGGATGGCGCCGTTGATTTCCTGGAGGCGGGTCAGCACAAGTGTCTTCACTGCGGAGATTAGGAGCAGACATACGGCTTGGATGGCATCATTGCGGTGGTTGCCGGGCTGCTGGGCGTTTGCACCGCCGCCGCTGGCGGGAATGTAGGGGTCGTACGGCTGCTCGCGGTCGGCCATGGCGGATGATGTAGTGAGTTGGATGTGCGGTGGGTGTGTGCGAAGAGCGCAGTAGGGGACAGAGGCGCGGGTGTGGTGGGGGTGGTGTGGTGGTGTTCGTGGACAAGACGCCGAGGGAAAGTGCGATGGAGCTTCCAAGCTGGGCAGAAGATGTGTCAGCTTTCGTTTTGGGTTGTGAGGCTGATGCCCGCGTGAAACCACGCACCAATTTACGAGTCGGGCCGTGGGTCGAGCAGCGTGCACAGAGAGGTGCAGTCTGGAGGGGAGGTACAGTATTTTGTGACGGTTGTGTGTTATCCAGGCCGTCACATTCTTTATTGACCGTCGATGCGGCGCTGTGAAGAGCGGCGGCCACCGACTGCGCCACGACTGCGCACGTGACGCCGACTCTGCGCCAGCCGAAACGCTTACGACACCCTCTGGTAGCGCAACAAAGACGGCGTGACTTATTACTTGTCAAGTTGTCGCGTTGGCTGGCTGGGAAGGGCCTCGTAATGGCGCACCCGCATCCATGTCTGGCGCCTCCTCGCAGCGTGGCCTGCAAATTCAAGTGGCACACGGCCGCTCTGCGACGCTTCACCCAAGGTCGGCCACGGGGGTTACAATACAATGAATACGTTGCCTGGCCGTGGCAGGCCTAGCCGCTGCTTCATGTGGCGTACGTAACACAGCCAGCGCCCGTTTGCAGAGACATGGTTGATGCGCGCCAAGGCGCTGCTCTAACCTGTGACTTGGGATCTGCCCATGGCCACGGCCAGTCTCCACAGCCGGCTGCCGTGCCGGAGCGCCTCTCCTGAGCCTGAAATGGCCTGGCAACCTCCATGTCTCCTCCTCCACCTGCACCTCCCACCGTGACCGAATCGTGACCCTGACGCCTCTGCCCACGCCTGCCCACGCTCGCTCGTTGAGGCCGACACCACGTCTTAATTGCCCGCCTTCACCATTGACGCCTTCACCGTTGACGCTCCTTCCCCGGACCTGACCCGACCCTCGTTTCGCCCACTTCACCCACACGGCCGTCACGCCCGAGTAGAGTCGACCGATATCCTTCACGGCGCAACCCAGCGTGACGTCACCTGGCCTCGTGCTTGACCCTGAGCACGCTTGCTACCCACCCCCATCATGAAGTTCACATCCCTTGTCGGGGCCCAGGGCGCCTCGAGTATGCTGCTGTCTGGCACAGGTGCAATCGAGCTGGACATCCAATCGCCGGGTATGCGCACCTCGCTCCTGGGCTCCTGTGCCCCAACGTCTGCTAACTGGTCTAGCTTCCATCAAGCAGGCCGCCAAGTCGCTCTCTGCGAACTTGCGCAATTACTACACCGGCGACCGCCCCGGCGACACCCCGGGCAACCTGCCCGACCCATACTACTGGTGGGAATGCGGCGCCATGTTCAATGCCCTGATCGACTACTGGTACTACACCGGCGACGACCAATACAACAAGATCACCACCCAGGCCATGGAGCATCAGATCGGAGACTTCAGTGCCTTCATGCCACCCAACCAGACCAAGACGCTCGGAAACGACGACCAGGCCTTTTGGGGTATGGCCGCCATGTCAGCCGCTGAGAACAAGCTGCCGGATCTCGGCAACGGAAAGCCCTCGTGGCTTTCGCTGGCGCAAGCCGTCTTCAACACCCAGAAGGATCGCTGGGACAACGCCACCTGTGCAGGAGGCCTGAGATGGCAGATCTTTACCTTCAACAACGGCTACAACTACAAAAACACCATTTCCAACGGATGCTTCTTCAACATCGCCGCCCGTCTGTACAAGTACCTCGGAAACGACACCTACTCCGACTGGGCCGAGCAGGCTTGGGAATGGGAGCTCTCTGTAGGCCTCATGAGCAAGGATTACCATTACTTTGACGGAACCGATAGTCAGAACAACTGCACTAACATCCAGGCCATCCAATGGACTTACAACGCCGGCGTGCACATGGCCGGCGCTGCTGCCATGTGGAACATGGTGAGTCGCTTTGCAAACGCCCTTTCTCCAGTCCCGTGCTGACCCTCAATAGACTCAGAACGACCTCTGGAAGGGCAGGCTCGAGGGCATCATCAAGGGAGCCGGTGTCTTTTTCAACAACAACGTCATGATTGAGGTTGCCTGTGAGAACAACGGCAAGTGCGACGTCGACCAGCGGTCTTTCAAGGCCTATCTTTCTCGCTGGATGGGATACACTGCCATCGTTGCGCCCTGGACGCGCGACATGATCGATCCCCTTCTCAAGGCCTCCGCCCAAGCTGCAGCCAAGCAGTGCAATGCTGGCGCAGATCAGGTCTCTTGCGGTCTTCGTTGGGTTGACAACGGCAAGAACGATGGCAGCTTTGGTGTCGGCGAGCAAATGGCCGCGCTAGAGATTGTGCAAGCTCTGCTCTACCCGACAGTCGGCGGTCCCGCGACCGCCGATAAGGGCGGTATCTCCGTCAGCAACCCTGAAGCTGGTGCCAACGTTCCCAAAACTCCTATCACTTTCAACTCAGTGACCACTGGCGACAAGGCCGGCGCTAGCATCCTGACTTTGCTGGTCTTGGTTTCTATTCTTGTCGGCGCCTGGTGGATGGTGTCATAGATGAGGTAGTGTACATATGTGTATCAGTAAGAGTCCAAGATTTATTTCCTGCACACGCAGGCGGCGCTTCTCATTGTTGCTTCTTGTCGATTTTGTCCTGATGGAGACTTGGCATTCTTGGCTTGGAGGATTACTATATATTACAGGTACTGTGCCATATTCACCATTGCATTACGGGATGCTCAGGGATCTACGCATGCGGGCGTTTACCCACATTGATTGATGTGACTCAATATTTATTACAGTATTGATCAATGAAGCACTCTTTTCTCGCCATGGATGGTCGCCGACGCTCTTGCCTTCTCTTCAACATGCTCTAGCCATAATCACAACGACCTTCGACACTGCCTGACTTCCACAGGTACTGTCTTACTGCGACAAACCGTCACAAACCGTCACAAACCGTCACATACGTCAGCCTACATTCCACTTCCCGGTTGACAGCGAGTACTCCGCCAGGACGCGCACACAGGATTCCATTGCTATCGCTATTCTTGCTCTGTACATGGTCTCTTTTGCTATCAATCATCACTACAATCCGAACACGCCACCATGGAGAGGCACATCGTGGACAAGGTGGCCATGGCAAGCATCGCGAGTTTAGTCAAGCCCAATCCTGCCACAGCCCACCTACGAGGAATCAGGTCAATTAGCGAACTGCGACATCAGAAATCCCGTCAAAAGGCCGAGGACATCGAGGCTCAGCGCACGGCTTACCTAGTCTCGCGTGGACTTGTACTGCAGAATTACAACGAACAACACACCTTCACTCCTGCGCGCACCGAGGACATACTCAATCCCCTCCTTTCAGCGAATGGAGATATCAGACACGATTTTGTAATCTTGGGACGCATCGACAATGACGAGCAAGCGATCGGACTTAGACACATACTGGTCGATGTCTATGGTGTTGACACGCTTGTTTCACGTGTAGAGAACATGTATATTGCTTTCCCTTAGAAGGAAAGTCGACTACTTACGAAAGCTAGAATCATACCCACCCCCGCCAAGGATATAGCCACCCCATGGGCCAAGATTGCGCGCAGTGCCCGTCATCTGAAGCAGAGCTTCTCGCAACTCAAAGCAGAATCCTCGCGTTCAGCTCGCGAAGCGCGGAAGCCTCTCGTTGAGGTCCCACTCAACATACTAGAAAGCGAAGACATGCTTTTCATCCTAAATGCGCGCGCTTCTGTCTTGCTC
>Ga0265780_10011338_pt1 | contig 10551 bp, 8 predicted proteins | sample P1T30metagenome_FD_192432 | JGI IMG/M metagenome (GOLD analysis project Ga0265780, IMG submission 192432) | Plant litter microbial communities from East Loma Ridge, Irvine, California - P1 T30 | ecosystem: Environmental > Terrestrial > Plant litter > Unclassified | place: USA: California... | reverse complement strand
GGCCAGGGATGCCAAGAGCAGGAAAGCGGGAATTCTCATGGCAGCTTGATCTCCTGGTTGCTGCGGGCGAAGGGCCACTTGCGGTTGATTTCGTCGACCAGGCGGTTCACCTTGCGCAGGCTGGCGTCGACTTCGCCGCGCAGCGCGCCCAGGTCTTCAGTGGCCACGCGCGCGTTGGCGCCAACCGCCTGGGCTTCGACCAGCACCGCGTCGACTTTTTTCAAGGTGGCGCTGGCGTCCTGCAGCACCACGTTCAACTGGCGCACCGCGACCTGGGCATCGTCCATCACGCCATCCTTGCCGTAGACCCGCGTCTCGGTCTTGTTCAAGAGCGAGTTGATGCGGTCCAGCGCCTCGCGCAGTTTTCTCGCCTCCGCGTCGCCCCCCATCACGCCGCCCAGCACCCCGGCCGGCCCGGACATGCGGCCGGTGACCGCGCTGATGTTGGCGAGGCTGGCATTGATGTCGGATTCGCCCGCCGTCATCGTCTCCAGGTTTTCCAGCAGCTGGCGCGCGGTGGCGACGATGCGCGGGATTTCGGCGGTGGCGTCGCCGCGCAGCACCGAGCGGGTGGCGCCGGCCGGCAGCGGCGGGTCGTTCAGCAAACCCGTGAACGCGCGCAGGCGGGTCTCGCCGACGATGCTCGACTCCAGCGTGAACACGCTCGAGGTGCGCAGCCACTTGGCGTCCTTGCTCTGGACGTCGACCAGGATGCGTACCTTGCCGTCGTCGGCCAGTTCGACCTGGCTCACGCGCCCGATCGGGAAGCCGGCGAAGGTCATGTCCATGCCGGGGATCACGCCGGAGGAATCGTCGGTCTCCAGCACCAGGCGCTGGGTCGGCTCGAACACGCCGCGCGCCTGCATCACGTAACCGATGAAGGCGGCGACGAGAATGCCGACCGCCACCAGCAGGATCATGGCCTTGAGTTCAACGTGTTTCGGTTCGTCCGGCAAGGGTTCGGTCATGGTGTCCTATTCTTATATGTATTTGAGGGCCAGCGAGGCGGCCTCGATCAGCAGCAGCACGAACAGCAGGCGCAGCGCGCCCGGCTGCACGGTGACGTTGACCCGGCGCGGATAGCGCTGCAGTTCGAGGATGGCGGCCGTCGGGATCAGGGCCACGGCCAGGCCGAAGAACACGGTCTTGAGCACGAATCCGATCGTCACCGCGGGCGTGAACACGCGTCCCACGGTGCGGGTGTAGTCGGTCAGGCCCCATGGCAGCAGGCCGTAGACGTTCAGGTAGGCCAGCACCAGCACGATGGTACTGGTCACCATCGCCAGGCTCAGCACCCCGAAGGCGTTCGCCAGCAATTGCGGCACCATATCGCGCCGCAGCCGTCGCAGCGCCTCGTCGTTGGCCGCCCGTGCCGACAGTCCGGCGCGCGCCAGGCCCAGCGCCGAGGCGTCGAAGGCCATGCTGGCGCGCAGGGCCACGAACATCGCGGCGGACAAGGGTATCAGCTCCAGCACCAGCACCCGCACCACCATCTCCAGCGCGAAATGCGACAGGCCGTAGCTTTTCGCGGTGACCAGCACGATACGGATGATGACGAGGCTGATCAGGGCGGACGCCAACGCAAACCAGGGCAGTACCTGCCAGGTGCTGGCGTAGATATAGCGCGCGGCGGCCAGGCGGTTCTGGCGGTTGTAGGTCGAGGGAGAGAGGGCCATCACCAGCGCCACGGCGCCCAGGTGCACCATGTACCACCAGCTGCGCAGGTAGCGGGCGATGGCGAGGCCCCAGTGGCGCGGGTTGGCGTAAGTGGCGAGGGTGTGGGGCATGGTGTCAATATGATACAAACTTTGGGGCGATTACTTGGGGTTTGTATTGAATTGTCGCGTTGGTGGCTGTGCGGCGAACATTACTGCCGCCTCGCCTCCAGCACCGCCTGCACCTCCCCGATTGCCGCCAGCGCTTTATTGAGCTGCGCCGTCGACCCGATCTCCGCCGTGAACACCATGCGCGCCTGCCCTTTCGCGCTTTGCGTGTTCACGCCGATCACGTTGATCTTCTCGCGCATGAACACGTCCGAAATGTCGCGCAGCAGTCCCTGGCGATCCATGGCGAGGATGAACAGATCGACCGGGTAGACGGTCTCCTGCCCGGCCGAACCCCATTCGGTCTGGATCACCCGCTCCGGCGCCTTGGCGCGCATCTCGGCGAAGTTCTTGCAGCTCAGGCGGTGAATCGACACGCCCTTGCCGCGCGTGACGAAGCCGCAGATCGGGTCGGGCGGGGCCGGTTTGCAGCATTTGGCGAGCGCCGTCATCAGGCCTTCGGTACCGACCACCAGCACGCCCGACTTGGCGCCCTGCTCCACGCTGGAGGCGCGGCTCTTGTTGACCACCGCTTCGTCGATTGGCGGCGGCGCCTCCACCGTCTCGTGCAATGCCGCTTCCACGTGGCGCAGGCTGAACTTCTCCTTGCCGACCTGGATGAACAGTTCGTCGACTTTCGCAAAACCCAGCTTGTGCGCCAGCGCTTCCAGGTTGACCGCGGTCTTGCCTTCGCGCTGCAGCGACTTTTCCACCAGCGCGCGGCCGGTCGCCAGGGTCTCGGCCTGTTCCTGGCTGTGGAACCAGGCGCGGATTTTCGACCTGGTGCGGCTGCTGACCGTGTAGCCGGGGCTGAGCCAGTCGCGCGAAGGGCCGGCGCTGCCCGGCGCGCCCTTGGCGGTGATGATCTCGCAGGTCTGGCCGTTGCGCAGCGGGGTATTGAGCGGCACCATCACGCCATCGATGCGGGCGCCGCGGCAGCGGTGGCCGACCTCGCTGTGCAGGTGGTAGGCGAAGTCGATTGGCGTCGCCCCCTGCGGCAGTTCCAGCACCCGCGCCTGCGGGGTCAGCACAAAAATGCGGTCGTCCAGCGTGGTCGCCTTGAGCTTTTCGACCCATTCCTTCTGCAGGTCTTCCTGGCCCGCCACCACGTCGGCGACGTCGCTCTTCCAGGCCAGCAACTGGCGCAGCCAGGCGATCTTCTCGTCGTACTTCTGGCTCTTGAAGTTGGAGCCGCCCTCTTCCTTGTAGCGCCAGTGGGCGGCGATGCCGTACTCGGCGAAGTTGTGCATCTCCTGGGTACGGATCTGCACCTCCAAAGGTCGCCCATCCTCGGCGGTGACCACCGTATGCAGCGACTGGTAGCCGTTCGGCTTGGGGCGCGAGATGTAGTCGTCGAACTCCTTCGGGATCGGGGTCCAGATGTTGTGCACGATGCCCAGCACCGCATAGCAGGTCTTCACGTCCGGGACGATCACGCGGAAGGCGCGCACGTCGTATAGCGCGGTGAAATCGAGCTCCTTGCCGCGCATCTTGTTCCAGATGCTGTAGATATGCTTCGGCCGCCCCGAGACTTCGGCCTTGATGCCGGCGCCGGCCAGTTCGCTTTGCAGGCGCGCGATCGAGGAAGCGACGAAGCCCTCGCGCTGCATGCGCTTCTCTTCCAGCATCCTGGCGATGCGCTTATAGGTGTCCGGCTCGATGAAGCGGAACGACAGGTCTTCCAGCTCCCATTTCAATTGCCAGATACCGAGCCGGTTGGCCAGCGGCGCGTAGAAATCCAGCACCTCGCGGCCGTAGGCGCGCGTCACGTCATCGAAGCGCTTCTGGTCGGCGAAATAACGCAGGGTGGTGGCGCAGGAGGCCAGGCGCATCAGGACCACGCGCATGTCGGTGGCCATCGCCAGCAGCATCTTGCGCAGAGTTTCGACCTGGGCCGCCGCCTGCTGGGCGGCGTTTTTACCCGTGCCGATTTGCTCCTTGCCGGCAGTGAGATCGCGCAGCTTGATCAACTGGTAGACGCCCTGCACCAGGTCCGACACTTCCTTGCCGAAGCGTTCCTCGAGGGCACCGGCCACCGCGGGGTCCATCATCGCCAGCTCGAACAGCAGGCCGGCGATGCGGGTCTCGGCATCGGTGCTCAGGTAAGACAGGGTGCCGGCCACGCCGAGCGAGAATTCGAAGGCGTTCTGGCCGGTGCCGGCATTGCGGTCGCCATAGGCGTTGCTGGCGTAATCGAGCGCGGCCTGGACCCGTGCGCAATCCTCCACGCTCAGTCCCTGCACCAGCCCGGTGGTTGCGTCACCCAGTAGGACAGTCGATACCATTCAGGCGGTTTTCTTAACGCAGGGCGGCGGTGACGCAGACCTCGACCAGGCATGCGGGATTGGCCAATTTGGCTTCGACAGTGGCGCGCGGTGGGGTGTGGCCTTGCGCGACCCACTCGTCCCAGACCACGTTCATGCCGGCGAAATGGGCCATGTCGGCGATGAAGATCTGGCACATCAGGATGCAGGACTTGTCGCTGCCGGCTTCGTTCAGCAGGCGGTCGACGTGGCCCAGCACTTCGCGCATCTGGCCCTCGATGTCCTGGCTGGTGTCTTCGGCGATCTGGCCGGCGAGGTAGACGGTCTCGTTGTGGATGGCGGTTTCGGACAGGCGCTTGCCTACGTGAAGTCGTGTGATTTGCATGGTTGCTCTCTTGTGTGAAAACGTGGCGCCCTCAAACGGCGCCGATTAGAAATTCGCGTGCGATCGCGATCTGATCCGGCTGCACGAAAGTCGGCGCATGGCCGACGCCAGGAATCTCGGCCAGCCGCGGCTTGGGTCCGCGCACGCACATCGCCTCTGCCGTCGCGTGCGACAGCAGGTCGGACAGTTCGCCGCGCACCAGCAAGGTCGGGCAGCGGATCGCATCCCAGGCGGCCCACAGCGCGGCCTCGTCGCCGGCCGCGCGCTCCGGCGTGATCGCGCGGAAGGGCTGGGCCAGTCCCAGGTCGTAGTGGCGCACCCACTGTCCATCCGGGTCCTGGCGCAGCACGTCACCGGCCAGCTTGCGCCATTCGTCCTCGCTGTGCGGACCAAACGAGAGCGACACCGCCCTGACATACGCCGCGCCGGTGTCGAAGTCCGGGAAGCGGATGTCCTGGCCGATGTACTCGCCGATGCGCGCCACCGCGGCGCCATCGAGCACCGGGCCGATGTCGTTCAGGACCAGCTTGCGGATCGGGCTGTCGTCGAGCGAGGCCAGGATCATGCCGATCAGGCCGCCCATCGAGGTGCCGAACCAGTGCACGCCCTTCGTATCGTCGCGGGTCACGCGGGCGATGAGGGTGACCATGTCGGCCACGTACTGCGGCACCGTGTAGTACTGCGGGTCGCGCAGGCGGCCGGACCTGCCGCGGCCGACCACGTCCGGGCACACCACGCGGTATTCGTCGCACAGCGCGCGCGCCAGGCTGTCGAAATCGTCGGCCACGCGGGTCACGCCGTGCACGCAGACCAGCACCTTCGGGTTGTCCGGATCGCCCCATTCCTTGTACGCCATCCGGTGCATGCCGGCGGGCGAGCTGCACTGCACGCTTCCCAATCTCGCTTCGCTCATCTCTGCTCCGTTGCCGCTTTGTTCATCTTGTTTCGCATTCTACTTGGCGTTGCGATTAGAATTCTACCAATTCTGAGGCAGCACCCCGATTCCCCCCACACTAGAGGACACCATGAAATCCAATCTGCTCAGTGGTAAAACCGCCCTCGTGACCGGCTCGACCTCCGGCATCGGTCTCGGCATCGCGCGCTCGCTGGCGGAGCAAGGCGCCAACATCGTGTTCAACGGCTTCGGCGACGCCCAGCAGATCGAGAAGCTGTACACGGACGTTGGCAGCGAGTTCGGGGTCCAGACCGCCTACCATAATGCCGACATGAGCAAACCCGCCGAGATCGAGGCGATGATGAAGTACGCGCTTGATAAATTCGGCGGCGTCGACATCCTGGTCAACAACGCCGGCATCCAGCACGTGGCCAGCGTCGACGAATTCCCGACCGAGAAATGGGACGCGATCATCGCCATCAACCTGACCTCGGCCTTCCACACCACCCGCCTGGCCCTGCCCGGCATGAAGGCCAAGAACTGGGGCCGCATCATCAACCTGGCCTCGGTGCACGGCCTGGTCGGATCAAGCGGCAAGTCGGCTTACGTCGCCGCCAAGCACGGCCTGGTGGGCTTAACCAAGGTGACCGCGCTGGAGAACGCGCAGACCGGCATCACCTGCAATGCGATCTGCCCGGGCTGGGTCCTGACGCCGCTGGTGCAGAAGCAGGTCGACGACCGCGCCGCGAAAGAAGGCCTGTCGAACGACGCGGCGCGCAAGGCGCTGCTGGCGGAAAAACAGCCTTCCGGCGAATTCGTCACGCCCGAAGAACTGGGCGCGCTGGCGGTGTTCTTCTGCAGCCCGGCCGGCGACCAGGTGCGCGGCGTGGCCTGGAACATGGACGGCGGCTGGGCTGCGCAATAAGGAAGCGATGAGCGACCGACTCGACGAAGGGGCATTGCGCGACGCCTGCCTCGATTTGGCCAGGATCGTGCTGGCCGCCGGCCAGCCGCAGGTCTCGCACGACATCCTGGAGACCCTGGCCGACCGCTTCTACCGCGAAGTGGCGGACTTCGCCCCCGGCATCGCGCGCGCCGGGCGCGACCCGAACCTGCTCACGCGCGCCGTGTACTACCTGAACGACGCGCACGCGCTGCCGCTGATGGGCACCGACATGGAATGGTTCCGCCAGGCGCTGGTATGCCTGGTGGAGCTGGCGGTGCCGGGCATCGCGCTGTCGGAACAGGGCGGCGCTTTCCTGCGCGACGTGCAGCTGGGGATCGAGCAGTCGCTGGGAGATATGGAGGGTTGAGCACCCGGCAGCGGCCAGTTGAAGGAGATGGTGCCTTTGCTGATACCACGAAATACAGGATTCGCATAAGGCATAACGAGATATAAGTCCTGCGGATATCCACAATAGATAAGCCGCAGCGCTTCCGACAAGATGGCATCACCACAAACTTCTCGCTAGAAGAGATGCCATGAAAAAGCCATTCTATAAAATCCTGTATGTCCAGGTGCTGTTCGCCATCGTGATGGGCGTGCTGCTCGGGGCCTTCTACCCCGAACTGGGCGCCAAGATGAAGCCATTGGGAGACGGCTTCATCAAACTGATCAAGATGATCATCGCCCCCGTTATCTTCTGTACCGTCGTCGCCGGCATCGCCGGGATGCAGGACATGAAGAAGATCGGCCGCGTCGGCGGCAAGGCGCTGCTGTATTTCGAAGTCGTCTCGACCTTCGCGCTGGCCATCGGCCTGGTGGTCGCCAACCTGCTCAAACCCGGCGCCGGCTTCAACGTCGACGTGGCCCACCTGGATGCGTCCTCGATCGCCCAGTACACCGAGAAGGCCCAGCACCAGTCGACGGTCGACTTCATCATGAACATCATCCCGACCACCTTCATCGATGCCTTCGCCAAGGGCGACATCCTGCAGGTCCTGCTCATCGCGCTGCTGTTCGGCTTCTCGCTGTCGCTGATGGGCGAGCGTGGCCGTCCAGTCACCAAGATGATCGAAGACTTCTCGCACGTCATCTTCGGCGTGGTGAACATCGTCATGAAGGCCGCCCCGATCGGCGCCTTCGGCGCGATGGCCTTCACCATCGGTAAGTACGGCCTGGATTCGCTGCTGCCGCTGGCCAAACTCATGGGCTCCTTCTACCTGACCTGCTTCCTGTTCGTGGTCGTGGTGCTGGGCGCCATCGCGAAGTACACCGGCTTCTCGATCTTCCGCTTCATCAAGTACATCAAGGAAGAACTCTTGATCGTGCTCGGCACCAGCTCGTCGGAGAGCGCGCTGCCGGCCCTGATGCGCAAACTGGAACGCCTCGGCTGCTCCAAGCCGGTGGTCGGCCTGGTGGTCCCGACCGGTTATTCCTTCAATCTCGACGGCACCAACATCTACATGACGATGGCGGCCCTGTTCGTGGCCCAGGCCACCAATACCGAGCTGACCCTGATGCAGGAACTGACCATCCTGGCGGTGGCGATGCTGACCTCGAAAGGCGCCTCCGGCATCACCGGCGCCGGCTTCATCACCCTGGCCGCGACCCTGGCCGTGGTGCCGACGATTCCGGTGGCCGGCATGGCGCTGATCCTGGGTATCGACCGCTTCATGAGCGAAGCCCGCGCGCTGACCAACTTCGTCGGCAACGGCGTGGCCACCGTGGTGGTGTCGAAGTGGGAGAAGGAACTCGATACCGAGCGCATGGACGACGTGCTGAACGGCCGAGTGCCGGTCGAAGTCGAAAAGGACCTGGAGCCGGTGCGCGCCGCCGCCTGAGTCTTTCCAGAGTCAAGCGAGAACGCGCCTTCGGGCGCGTTTTTTCATGGGTAACCGCCGACGTGGAGAAATTCCCTGCAATCGCAGACAGACTAAATGCCAAATATAATTTTGGTAGATTGCCAAAGTTGTAAATACTCGACAACAGCTGTGCCGTAAAAACCTTGATTATTCGATAACTTGATTTTACGCAAGCTCTTGTAATGGTTAATATGCATGCTGTAAAGCAATTTTCGTATACTCCACAAGGACTTGCCATGCCAGAACACACCTCGTTGCCGCAGCAGGAAATCGCCTTCATCAATGCCAATCTGGCCGACCTCCAGACACTGATCGCAGGCATGCGGCCGGGCATCGACATCGTCCTGCTCGATCCGGCCGGCGACGGACTGGCCCAGATCGCAGGCGCCCTCGCGGGACGCAGCGATCTGGCCGCCATCCACCTGGTCGGGCACGGTTCCTCCGGCCTGCTGCAGCTGGGCGACGTCACCCTCGACGCCGACTACCTGCGCAGCCATCCGGAGGTGATGGGCGACATCGGCGCGGCGCTGGCGGAAGACGGCGACATCCTGGTGTACGGTTGCGAGACCGGCGCCGGCTCGGCCGGCAGCAGGTTCCTGCGCACCCTGGCGGATACCACCGGCGCCGACATCGCCGCTTCCGACGACGCCAGCGGCGGCGCCGCGCTTGGCGGCGACTGGGAACTGGAAAACACGGTCGGCGACGTCGCTACCGCATCGGCCCTGGCGGGCGGCGCGGCGGACGGCTACCTCGCGACGCTGGCGCTGCGCAGCGGCCGGGTGCATACCTACGGCGCGAATACCTGGACCTACAGCAGCCTGGCGGAGGACGCCAACGGCAATCTCTACCTCGCCCACAAGCTCGACGAATCGTCGATCTCGCTCAAGAAATGGAACGGCTCGGCCTGGACGGAGATCAGCAAGCTGACCGCCACCATGACCGGCGACACCACCGTGTCCAACTACGTCACCATGCAAATCGACGCGAGCGGCAACCCCAATCTGTTGTTCCACTATTCCAAGGTCACCAATGGTAATTCCATCGGGGCGGAACGCGGCATCAAGTTCGCCGAGTACGATGTGGCGGGCAACAGCTGGTCGAGCGCCACGGTGCAGCAAGCGTCGCATCCCTCGGGTGGACGCGGCTTCAGCGAGCCCGAGCTGACCATCTCGCCAGACGGCGTCCTGCATGCCGTCTATAACTACAACGACAGTAACGCCGCTACTCAGGAATACACGCTACGGTATGCCTCCAGCGCCGATTACGGCATGACCTGGTCGACATCGATAGCGGTGAGCGGAACAAACTCCTCGCAAGACCAATTGACAAACCAGACCATCGTCACCGACGGCGATGGCAACGTACACCTGTTCTACGTACGCGAAGACAACCAGAACGACAATTACGGCAACCTCTACCACGCCGTCAAGGCTGCCAACGGCAGCGCCTGGTCGGACAGCGTCAAGCTCGCCAGCGCGCTGCAATCTCCTTTCATGCTTGCCAGCGACGGCGCCGGCAGTTTTACCATCGGCCACTCCGAACAGCTGTACGACGCTACCGGCCCCATCGGCAGCAAGCTGCACATGCTGTCGTACGACGGCAGCAGCTGGACGCCCGACACCCTGAACTTCCAGGATTCACGCGGCATCTTCGAGCTGGAATATGCCGGCGGCAAGCTGCACATGCTGGCGGTCCAGTATCCGCTCGACGGCTCGGAATCGCACCTCACCCTCCTGCGCAAGGATGGCGCTTCCTGGACCCAGGGTTTCATGGGCGAGACCAAGTTGCCTTTGATGAGCCTGCAAGGCGGTTCCTTCGACGAAGGCCATTTCATCGTCACCGCGAGCGGCGAGATCATGGTCGTCGGGCATTCCGGCAACCTGAGGAATCTCGAATTCACCACTGGCAGCGCCAGCGACTTCGGCCTGGTCACCAACGCTGCACCGGTGATCACCGGCCTCGATGGCGACGCCATGGTCTTCACCCCGGGGGCTGCCGACCCCGTGGCGGACGCAGCCTATATCGACGACCAGGATGGCAGCAGTGCGGTGGGTGTCAGCGATGCGGATGGCGGCAACTTCAACGGCGGCGGCATCACCATCACCCGTACCTCCGGCGCCGCCGACGGCCGCTTCGCGCTCGACTTCGAGGCCGGCTCGGTCGGCGCCGGCCCCGACAGCGCCAACCTGGGCGGCGACCTGCATGCCGGCGAGAAGGTCTACCTCTTCCGAAACGGAAACTGGGCCGAGATCGGCGTGGTCGACGCGAACCTCGACGGCCAGGCCGGACGCGACCTGACGATCCGCTTCACCAGCAATGCGGCAGACGCGGCGAGCGCCGAGGAAGTGATCAAATACCTTGTGTACGGCGCCTCGACTG
>Ga0265780_10011337_pt1 | contig 10552 bp, 9 predicted proteins | sample P1T30metagenome_FD_192432 | JGI IMG/M metagenome (GOLD analysis project Ga0265780, IMG submission 192432) | Plant litter microbial communities from East Loma Ridge, Irvine, California - P1 T30 | ecosystem: Environmental > Terrestrial > Plant litter > Unclassified | place: USA: California... | reverse complement strand
GTGCGCGGTCGCGAGGTGAGGAAGGTGATGTAGGAGAACTTCGGATTGCTCACCTCGAAGGGATGAGCAGCCAGCGCTGTGCGCAACTCTTCCGGAGAACGGCTGATGACCTCACGGAAGAATCCGCATTGGTCCTCCACGAGTCGCTCAAGCGCCCGGTCGAACTCACCGGCGGCGCCGGGCAGAGTGCACACCATGTTCCCCGAGGCGATATAGGTGGACACCCCCGTGGCTCCCAGGGACTGGGCCATGGCTCGGAACTGCGCCATCGGGAGCTTCGCGGTGCCACCGACGTTGACGGCACGAATCAGAACGACGCGCCTGCTCATCTGAACCCCGGGTGATCAGCCAGCCGTTTATCGTCAAGATGCGGAACCACCATCACAGGACCGGTCGCCCGATGAAGCACCCCACGGGAGACTGACCCGAGCAGCGTTCCCGTCACTCCCCCACGTCCCCTGGTGCCCAGGACGGTGAGCTGCGCTTTTTCGGTCTGTCTGCTCAGCAGCGTGACCGGCTCTCCGGGCTCCACCGTCGCGGTCACACTCAGGTCTGGGTAGTGCGTCTTCAGCCATCGGGTCTCGGCCTCCAGGGCGGCCTCGAGCTCCGAGGTCCGCTGCGCTGTGAGGCCGTCATCCTTGGGTTCGAACTGGGGATACCACTCGAGCCATGTCTCCAGCGGTGGGAGTGCCAGCAGCAGCTGCAGTTCCACGCCTCGGTTCTGCGCTGCCAGAGCCGCCTGGAACATCGCGACTCGGCTGACGGGTGACCCGTCGACCCCCACTACGACTGGCCGCTGACTCATTCCGGGCGCGAAGCGCGCTCTGCCCTTGACCTCCGTGACCTTGTACTGGCGTGGCACCACGACTGTGGGGCAGTCGGCATGGGCGGGAAGCGCCGAGGCCACCGAACCCAATACCCGACCGAGAAATCCGCCCCGGCCCCGGGCGCCCACCACGACCAATTCCGCGATGCTTGAGAGATCAACCAGCACACCGGCAGCGTCTCCCCGTTCAGCCCGGTAGACGACCTTGCCGGGGAAATCCGCCAGGTACTCCCGGGCCTCCTTCAGCACCGCGCGGGCAGCTCCGAGCCTCGCCTCCGCCTCAGGATTCTCGGGGACGGCCACCAGAGTCGTGTAGATCGGGGTGGGCACGGTGAACGCCGTCACGACGGTGAGCACCCGTCCACTGCGCTGGGCAGCCAGAGCCGCGTAGTGCAGCGCGAGGAGGCCCTGCTTGGAGCCATCGAAGCCAATAAGAATCCCTAGTTCGCGACGGTGCGGATCGAAGGGAATAGCTCGGTCCGTGCCGGGACTGTCATGGCTCATGAGGTCGCTCCGGCGGGGGCCTGGCAGCAGCTGACGCGGGCGGTGCCCCCGCTATGAGGTCCACCTGCGTCAGCTACCACTGTACCCAGGAACCCCGCGGATCTGGAGGTGTCTGCGGTGTTCCTGGGTATGGTCCGTCTAGGGGACGACGACGGCGCGGCCGCGCAGCTCGCCGTCGTGCAGTTTGCGGTACGCCTCCGGCGCCTCGTCCATGCCGAACTGCTCGGTCTCCACATCCAGATGCCCGGTGCGAGCAAGTTCAATGACCTCCATGAGCTCCGGTCGGGCGCCCCAGTAGGGTGCACGGATCCGCGAGCCATAGGGCTGCCCCAGCAGGCCCACCTCACGGCTGACCGAGCCCGCGCCGACCAGCACCAGATCGGTACGTGGACCGCTGAGCTCTGCGCTCAGCTTCATCACCGCGTCATTGGTCACGAAGTCGAAGATCGCTGTCACAGGCTCGGCGCTGACCTTCTCGGCGATGTTCTTTGCCGCCTCCGAATCAGACAGGAACGCATGATGCGCCCCGACCTCGCGGGCGAAATCAAGCTTGCTCTCGCTGATATCCAGCGCCACGACGGTGGCAGAGGTCAGGCTGCGCAGCAGCTGGACAGCGATGTGGCCCAGTCCCCCAACCCCGATCACCACGGCCACGCTGCCGGGCACTAGCAGATCCAGCGATCCCTTGATGGCGTGATAGGGAGTGAGCCCGGCATCGGTGAGTGCCACGCTCTTGACCGGGTCCAGTTCACCGATCGGAATAAGAAGCCGAGGGTCGCTGACGATCAGGTACTCTGCCATCGCCCCAGGTCCACCCAGACCAGGAGGAGTGATCCCCATGGCCGCAGCGTGCGGGCAATAGTTTTCGAATCCCTGTGCGCAGGAATGGCAGCGGCCGCATCCGCGGGGACCATAGACCGCGACGGCGGAGCCGACCTCGATACCCGTGGTGCCCTCGCCCAGAGAGTCAACGATGCCCACACCTTCGTGTCCCAATGTCATCGGCAGCGGATATCCGAACGCTGAGTACTCTTCTTCGGAGAGTCCCATCACGAAGCTGTCCGAATGGCAGGCTCCGGCGGCGGTGATGCGGAGCCGCACCTCGCCCGGGCCCGGTTCTGGAGTGGGGATTTCGCGAACCTCGGGTGGCTGGCCGACGGAGACGTATTGGAGTGCTTTCATGAGTGGTCCTCCTGTAGTCCGAACTGATGATGTACCTGGTGACGTACCCGAGCTCATCCTCGCATGGACAGTTCGCTGAGGTCAGAACTGCCCTACTCTGGGTTCTACGTGGTGATCCCGTGGCGCAATCCCCATATGGCGGCCTGGAGACGATCCCGGCTGTGCGTCTTCATCAGGATGGATTGCACGTGATACTTCACCGTGGTGATCTCCACGAAGAGGGACTGGGCGATCTCCGCGTTCGAGAGCCCCTGCGTGATCAGACCCAGCACCTCGGTCTCGCGAGGTGTCAGGCCCTGGACCTGGTCCCCCGTCATGTCTGCAGGTTGTCCTGGGCTCCGGATTGGCGTGGCGGGGCGGCGCTGGGCAAACTCGCTGATGACCTTATGGGTGATCCGCTGGTCCAGGGTCCCGGTTCCTGCAGCCACGGATCGGATCGCCTGGGCAATCACCGACTCCTGGGCACCCTTAAGCAAGAACCCGGCCGCTCCGGCCTCCAGCGCGGCGAAGACGTCCTCGTCGATGTCGAATGTGGTCAGGATCAGGACCTTGGACTCCCCTGGCGCAGCGCTGATCTGCCGGGTGGCAGTGATCCCATCCACTCCCGGCATGCGCACGTCCATGCACACCACATCGGGATTCAACTGCGCGGTCAGTCTCACCGCCTCGGCGCCGTCGGCAGCCTGTCCGATCACACTCAGATCCGGCTCGGCGTCGAGCACCACCGCAAGCCCCGCCCGCACGATCGGCTGGTCATCGACGATCAGCACCGTGATCATGCCGCGTCTCCTTTGCTTTCTCGGGCAGGTCCAGTCTGAAGCCCCGCCTGAACCCCTGTCTCAACCTCTGCTTGTTCGCGCGGCACGCTGAAGCTCGTGCGCCATCCATGGGTCATCGGACCGGCCTCGAGCCGACCATGGACCAGGGCGAGCCGTTCGCTGAGTCCGGTGAGCCCATAGCCGCTGGCCGGAAGCTTGGCAGAGGTGAGCGCCGCGCCGTCGTCCTGGACATCGATGGTCAACCGCTGCGGCTCATAGGTGACCGTGACGGAAGCTTCGGCTCCCGGGGCGTGCTTGACGATATTTGCCACCGCTTCCTGAATGCCCCGGATCACAACCACGCCGGCCACCGGCCCCAGCGGCCACGGCTCACCGTGTTCACGCAGGTCAACTCGGATACCTCGAGCGGCAGCCTCCGCAATCACCTCTGGGAGATCCGCCATTGAGGGCGCGGGACGAGTACTTGAGGACTCATCACCCCGCAGCAGGCCCACGGTTCGCCGGAGATTCTCCAGTGCGGCACGTGCATCGGTCTGTACCGCGCCGAGGTAGTTTCGCTGCGCCTCCGGGTCGGTCTGCGCGAGGGCGCCGGCGGCCTGGGCACTGACGATGATCCCGGTTAGGTGATGAGCTGCGATGTCATGCAGCTCCCGAGCAATCATGGTGCGCTGTTCCTGGACTGCCTGCCGGGCTACGAGTTCCTGCTCACGCTCCGCGATCTCGGCGCGTTCAATCAGCGCCTGGATCAGTTGAGTTCGACCGATGACGATCTCGGCGACAATCCAGGCCAGTGCGTAGAGCACGATCCCCCGGGCAATGGCGAGTGGGATCTCGCCGAACTGGGCGAGCTCCCCGCCGGTGCCGGTACTGGCGGCGGTGACCACGCTGATCAGCGCCCAGGGAATGATCCGCCTGGCCGCAGCTGCCCGGTTCAGGCAGCGTCTAGTGGCGTATGCGGCGAAGAGGACCGCCAAGCCGGCGCTGGTATTGCCGTCATCCAGGGCGAAGAGCAGACAGTCGGTCAGCGTGACCAGCGCGAGGACCCAGCCTGGATACTTCCAACTCGCGGTGAGCAGAAGCGCCTGAAGCAGCAGGGTGCCTGTGGTCAGATACACCGCTGTGCCGGAGCGGGTGAACTCCGGCACAGCGAAGAGCAACGGGATGATGGCCAGCGTGATCAGCGAGGGCCCTACGGAGAATCCAGCGGGGGCAGCAGGGGCAACCTCAGTGCGCTCCATGCCGTTGTCTCCCGTCGCAGTTCATATCTCAGAGGTCTCGACGACGCAGCGTCAGCCACGCAGCCACGGCCGCCACCAGCGCCATCATAGCCAAGACCCCAAGAGCGAGAACGGCTGTCCATCCGCCCTCTGGTCCTGTTGCGGTGGAGACCAGGGACAGCGGTGTGTACCCGGCCCACTCTCTAGTAGCAGGCACCAGTGCCAGGAATGCTCCGGCGGTGACATCGGCGACAGCTGCCCCGATCAACACCAGGAAAGTGGCTGTCTGGCTGCGGATCAGCATGCCTGCGGCCAATCCAAGGATTCCCAGTGGAAGCAGCGTGAGGACTCCACGTCCCAGCACGTCTGCGACCCCGACCCAATTCGCTGAGAACCCACCAGCACCAAGAGTGCTGGGAGCCAGGGCGACTAAAATCCCCTGGACAAGCGCGTAGGCAATTCCGGTCACTGCCAGGGCAAACACCGCGACGCCGATCTTGGCGGCCATGATCCGGCCGCGCTGGGGGGCCGCCAGTGCAGCCGTGACGATTCCGCCGTGTCGGTAATCCGAGGTGGCGATGAGTGCGCCCAGCAGGAGGACCGCAACAAGTCCTATGCTGACCGAGCCGCTCCCGAGCGCGCCACCTCCGCCGAGGACGTTCAGTGCCGCCAGTTGCTGTTCGGGTGAAGCGGTTGCCATCTCATCCACACTTGAGGCGAGATCTGGGTCCACATGGCTGATGGCCGGGAGCAGCCAGCCACTGGCCAATTGAGTCGCGGCAACTCCGAGAACGCCCACTGCAACGGCGATCTTGGGGCCTCTGGTGGTGGTCAGCTTGAGCAGTTCGGCGCGGATCATCGCAGAGTCTCCGATTCGGTGAAGGGGTTGGGTGAAGAGATGGAGGTAGAGGCACTCTGGGTGCCGGTCATGGAGAGGTAGAGCTGTTCGAGGTCATGTCCCTGGACCGAGGTGAGTTGGTCCAGGGCGCCGGAGACGAGGCTGCGTCCGCGGTCGATGATGACGACGTCATCTGCCACAAGAGAGACTTCAGTGAGCACATGGGTGGAGATCAGGACCGTTCCGCCCCGTGCAGCGAAGGCACGAAGATACTGGCGCAACCATCTGATCCCTGCGGGATCCAGACCGTTCGCTGGCTCATCGAGGACCAGGACGGATGGCTCACCCAGCAGCGCGTTCGCCAGGGCGAGACGTTGCCGCATGCCCAGTGAATAGCCGCTCGTGACGCGATCAGCTGAATCGGTGAGCCCCACCTCCGCCAGGACTGCAGAAACGCGCTCCCGGCCCTGACCGATCATGGCGGCGGTGATGGCAAGATGCTGCCGGCCCGTGCGGCCGGGGTGTAGTGCGCCGGAATCGAGGACCGCTCCGATCCTCCCCGCAGGATTGGAGATCTCGGCATAGCTGCGTCCAGCGATCAGGGCCTGCCCGGAGTCTGGACGCACCAGACCCAGCAAGATCCGCATAGTGGTGGTCTTGCCCGCGCCGTTGGGACCGAGCAGCGCCAGCACGCGTCCGGGGTGGGCGGTGAAGCTGACATCGGTCACGGCCTGTGTCGAGCCGAAGCTCTTGGCAAGATTCTCGATCTGTATTGCACTGTCGCTACTCATGGGTAATCCGTCCCGGCGCTGCTGCGCCTGTCCTGGAAGTTCGGTGACTCCAGTCCATCGCAGCGGCGCTGCAAGCACCCCCTCCCAGGGGACAGACCTCTCCCCTCCCTCCGGAGGGGTTCTCAGGTGGGGTGGATTCCAGCCGTTGAGCTCGTGACCTCGAGATCCGTAGCATGGGGACCGCGACTCGGCCAGAGAGGAGGACCCATGACGACGCCCCGGATCTACACCATGAGCTTCGCCAGCGTGTACCCGCACTATGTGGCCAAGGCTGAGCGGAAGGGCAGGACTCAGGCCGAGGTTGACGAGATCATCGGCTGGCTCACCGGTTATTCCGCATCGGAGCTTCAGTCCGTCCTCGCCGCGGGGATCGATGTTCGCACGTTCTTTGTTCAGGCACCCGCGATGAATCCCGCACGATCACTGATCACGGGAGTGATCTGTGGGGTCAGGGTGGAAGAGATCGAGGAGCCTGTCATGCGGGAGATCCGCTACCTGGACAAGCTCATCGATGAACTCGCGAAGGGCAAGACGATGCAGAAGATCCTGCGTGACTGACTCCGCGCGGCCTTAGGCCCAATCGACGCTGAGGTACTGCACTTCGCTGAACTCTTCCATCCCGAATGCCCCACCCTCCCGGCCGATCCCGGCTTGTTTCACTCCTCCAAAGGGGGCGCTGGGGTCGGAGACGATTCCGCGGTTGACCCCGACCATGCCAGCTTCGAGTCGCTCGGCGATCTTCATCGCGGTCTGCAGCTTTCCGGCGTAGACGTAGGCAGAGAGCCCCACTTCGGAGGCATTGGCAAGCTCGATCATGGCGTCCAGATCCGTCCACGCCACCACCGGCGCCACAGGTCCGAAGATCTCCTGCTCAAGGATCTCGGCATCCATCGGCACCCCGGTCAGCAGCGTCGGCGCTACGAACGCGGAAGCGGGTCCCTCGGGCAGAGCTGCCTGAGCTGTCACCACCGCACCCTGGTCCACCGCCCGCTGGACGAGTCCGCGGATCTGATCAGCGGCCTTCTGCGTGATCACGGGGCCGATATCAGCCCCCTGAGCGGGATCCCCGACATTCAGCGCTGCAATCTTCGCGCCGAACTTCTCGGTGAACTCACCCAGCACGTCTTGGTGGACATAGAAGCGGTTCGCCGCAGTGCAGGCCTGTCCGCCATTGCGGAACTTTGCCAGCATCGCACCGGCAACGGCGGCATCGATATCCGCGCCCGAGGTCACGATGAAGGGCGCATTGCCTCCGAGCTCCATCGAGGTGTTGACCACGCGTTCTGCGCACTGGGCCAGGAGTCGACGTCCGACCCCGGTGGAACCGGTGAAGGAGAGTTTGCGCACCCGGTCATCAGCCAGCCAGGCGGTCACCACGTCACTTGCCTTGCTGGAGGCAGCCACCTGCACGACTCCCGCTGGGACGCCCGCAGTGGTAAGGATCTCGGCAATCGCAAAGGCTGTCAGTGGAGTCTCACTCGCCGGCTTGAGCAGCACCGAGCACCCTGCTGCCAGCGCCGGTCCGATCTTCCGCGTGGCCATCGCGGCGGGAAAGTTCCAGGGGGTGATTAAGACCGCCACCCCGACGGGATGCCGAGTCACAATATTGCGGACTCCCCCGGCAGGCGCCTGGGTGTAATCACCAGGGGTGCGCACCGCCTCCTCGGCGTACCAGCGGAAGAACTCGCTGGCGTAGGCGACCTCAGCTGCGGCGTCGGACTGGGACTTTCCGTTCTCAGCCACGATCAGGTCCCGCAGCCGCTCCGCGTTCTCACGCATCCCCAGATAGGCGCTCATGAGCACCTCGGACCGATGCCGCGGAGACGTCTCTCGCCAGCTCAGAAACCCTGCCTGCGCGGCGTCAACCATCGCGGCAGCTTCCTCCGCGCTGTGGTCGTGCACCTGCTGGATCGTCTCTCCGGTGGCGGGATTGCGCACGTCGAATGTCGGCGGTTCGGATGCTTGGTTGGGTGCGGATGAGTAGGTAGAAGCGGATTCGGATGCAGTGCTCATGAGGTGGGCTCCAGGAAGATCGGTTCGAAGAAGGTCGCCAGCGCGGAGGGGTCGGAGAGGGGAAGGACATGCGCCACATATTGGTCAGGACGCACGACGACGACGCAGCCCTCACGGCTGATCCCCCGCTCAGCGAAGATATCCTGCTCGGGGTGGGTCCCGAAGACTCGATCCCTCGCGGTCAGTGAGAAAGGTCCGACCTCAGGCAGGAAGGCCCGCGGCGCCTCATTGACGTCGAACTCTGTATGGCGCTGCTGGTAGATGACCTTCACGTCGAAGAGGGTGTCCTCATCGTGTCCAGGCGGGGTGTATCTGCGCACGGGTGAGCTCGGATCGCTCTGCAGCCACTCGGCCCAGTCGCTGAGCTGGGAGTGCTGCCCCGCTCGGGGAGCGTCGGCGAAGGCGTAGAGCCGCCAGCGACCATCGGCGGTGGCCAGGTGACCCAGATGCTGCGGATTGCCGTCACATACCCTCGAGACCCTGGCCGATTTGAATCGTTTGCCCACGGTGTAGCCGGTCGCCAGCTCCTGGTAGGTGTCAGCTCCGGTGATGATGGAGGGCACGTACTGGGTCATGAACCCCGCTGGGAATTCGATGGTCTTGACGTAGAAGTCCTCCAGGGTGGAGGCGTCCTCCATCTCCTCCGGCTTCTGCGCCATGAGGCTCGACCACTCCTTGTCGAAATCGATGAGATTCTGCGCGATCACCTGGCGTTCTCCGGAGTAGGTGCTCAACAGGGAGGCCGGGCTGCGTCCCTGCAGCACCTGGCCCAGTTTCCATCCGAGGTTGAACCCGTCCTGCATCGACACGTTCATCCCCTGGCCGGCCTTCGCGCTGTGGGTATGGCAGGCATCCCCGGCGATGAACACCCGAGGCTCGCGGCTGCCAGTGAGTTCGCCGGGCACGTCGTCGAACTTATCGGTGACCCGGTGGCCCACCTCGTAGACGCTGTGCCAGGCCACATGCTTGACCTCCACCACATAGGGGTGCATGATCCGGTTGGCGTTCTCGATGATCTCCTCGATGGTGGTCTGGCGCGCCTTCGCGCCCTCTCCTGGTTGGACTTCGCCCAGGTCCACGTACATCCGGAACAGGTGCCCACCTTCACGCGGGATCAGCAGGATGCTGCCGCCGGAGCGCGATTGGATCGCACATTTGCGCCGGATGTCCGGGAAGTCGGTCACCGCGAGGACGTCCATGACGCCCCAGGCATGATTGGCCCGATCACCTTGGAGTGTCCGGCCGATCGCCTCGCGGACGCCGCTGCGGGCACCATCGGCACCGAGCACGTATTTAGCGTGGACGGTGCGCTCCTGCCCCTGCTCGGCGTCAGGGACGTCGGCCCCATTCGCCCGACGCAGTTTCACCTCCACCGGGTACTCCCCACGGTCCTGCACGGTGAGTCCGAGGAACTCCCAGCCATAGTCCGGACTCATTCGTGAGGGCGAGTTCGCCATGGATTCCGCGAAGTAGTCCAACACCCGGGCCTGGTTGACGATCAGATGTGGAAACTCACTGATCCCATGAGGATCATCGGCGGGACGCGCCGTGCGGACGATGTTCTCAGGAGCCTCCGGATTGGGTTTCCAGAATGCCATTTCAGAGATGTGATAAGCCTCATTGGAGATCTCATCGGCAAATCCGAAGGCCTGGAAGGTCTCCACGCTGCGCGCCTGGATACCGTCTGCCTGGCCCACCTCTAGGCGGCCCCCACGTTTCTCGATGATCCGGGTGTGGATCTGCGGGAACTGCGCGAGCTGCGCGGCGGCGATCATTCCTGCGGGTCCGGTTCCGACGATGAGCACATCCATGCGTTCTGGAAGTTCCTGCGGGCGCGCCAGACCGACGCCCGCCGGCGCCTGGACCCGTGGATTCTGTGAGACGTATCCGTGGTGATGAAACTGCATGGCTGACTCCTCAGTGAGCGGGACGTGGAATGTAGTCCGCGGCAAGTTGTTCGGAACCGCGCGCCACGAGCGTGACATCGGCACCGACGAGCACCCAGTCCGCTCCGGCTGCGAGATAGTCTCGGGCGGCACGGGGATCGAAGGCGTTGACGCCGGCGGTCTTTCCTGCGTCTCGGGCGGCGGTGAAGGTGGCCTTCACGGCCTCGACGACCCGCGGATGCGTCTGTTGACCGAGCAGCCCCATAGAAGCGGCGAGGTCGCTGGGGCCGGCGAAGAGGCCATCGATTCCGTCCACGGCGGCGATCGCAGCTGCGTTCTCCACACCTTCAGCAGTTTCAATCTGCACAAAGACGCTGATGTAGGAGGACGCCTCTGAGAGGTAGTCCTGAACTCGGTTCCATCGTCCCGATCTCGCCAGCGCGTTGCCGATACCGCGGCGCCCAGCCGGTGGATACTGGGTCGACGCGGCGACCTCCCGCGCCTGCTCGGCAGTGG
>Ga0265780_10011335_pt1 | contig 10552 bp, 7 predicted proteins | sample P1T30metagenome_FD_192432 | JGI IMG/M metagenome (GOLD analysis project Ga0265780, IMG submission 192432) | Plant litter microbial communities from East Loma Ridge, Irvine, California - P1 T30 | ecosystem: Environmental > Terrestrial > Plant litter > Unclassified | place: USA: California... | reverse complement strand
TCCTGCGGCGCATGCATCACCATCAGCGCCCGGCCCAGGTTGGCAATCTTTTCCGCAAGCTGATGCTGCGTCGCATCTTCGACGAACTGCTGGCGGATCTGGAACTCCCGCCCCGCCAGTTTCACGCACGCCTCGCCCAGCCGGGCCAGCGTATCCAGATGCTCGGACAATAATTTGTCGACCACGTAGTGCGGATCGCTCGGCGAGGCGATCGTCACCACGGCTTTTGACTCAGGAATGCGCTGCGCCGCCGCCAGGACCGCCGTGCCGCCCATGCTGTGCCCGACCAGCAGGCGCGGCGCCTCGAAGCGCGCACGCAGGAAGTCGGCGGCAGCCACCAGGTCATCCACGTTCGACGAAAAATTGGTGTCGACAAAGTCGCCGGCGCTGGCGCCCAGCCCGGCGAAATCGAAGCGCAGCATCGCCACGCCGCGTTCGGCCAGGCCGTGGCAGATGCGGTTTGCTGCCAGCACGTCCTTGCTGCAGGTGAAGCAATGGGCAAAGACGCCATAGGCGCGTGGCGTACCGTCGGGCATGTCCAGCTTGGCCGACAATTTGCCGTGCGGGCCACGAAAACCGACGCATTCGGTAAGCATGATGTCCTTCTGTTAGCGAGAAGGCGCTACTCTGCACCGGATAAAGGATGTATGCAAGAGAACCACATGATGCAACTGCCGGGCATGCCGGATCGGGCGTAGAGCGCTAATTCTTGACAAGCTTGTGAACGTAATCCCAGCCGGGATCGGTCGCCGAAAAGATCTTGATGGGATAGCGCGCAGCTTCCTGCGGCATGTCACCCAGGCAGCTCAGGAAATCACCCGCGTTCTTGGTATGGAAGACGAATTCGCGCTCGCCACGTCCCGTGAGGACGGCAGCAAGAACAGATGCGCCATCAGGCTCCGTTGCTTGTATGAGGCGCTCTTCGAACGTTTGCATCGCCTTGATGTCCGCCGGCGACGCCATGCCATTTTCAAGCGGATGTTTCATTTCCCAGAACACGTTGAGGCGGACCGGGTAGGTCGACTTCGGAAAGTCACCCGGGAAGCATCGAAAGCGTACTTGAAACACGTACGCATCGGTTTGCCCTTGCGCGACAGCCCATCCAAGGTCGCGTATTTCGGAAGGCAGATAAGCTCTTTCGCCTGGTTTCATCGTTTACAAATCTCCCAATGGAACCGCCACCAGCGGCTGGCCGAACTTGTCGCGGACAATCACGGCATCATCATCGAGGACGATGTCCTTGAATCTGTGAGCATATGCAATTTCGTCGGGCAAGGTGCTTAAAATTTCCTGCGAAAAGACCAGTGCTCCGTTGTGTTCGATCTCCAGCGTCAGCCTGAAATCCGACAGATCGAGCGCGCATCGCAAGCGGCACTGTATCCCCGCGGCGCGAAACGTCTTTTCCGCGTATACCCATTCGTTCTTGTAATGGTCGGCCCTGAATGACTGGATGGCTTCCTGAAAATATTCATTGGAAATATGCTGCTCCTGGCTGCACTTGGCCAGTCCAGCTTCCAATAAGGCGATGAAGTATTCAGGCAGCTGCTCTGCTGCGAGCTGCTCGTACGCCCCCATGTCGAATCCTACTTCGGAAATCAGCGCGTTCGACGAATTCTTGTATGCTCGCTCTGCTGGCGCGCGCTTGCAGACCACACAAATTTTGTTGAATCCCTCTGTTTGCACCTTCCGCGCAGCCACATGCCGTTGCAAGTAATGGCAGATGAATCGCGTCTGATTCCTGAATTCCTGGGCTGCACCGGACCGGTACTCCACCAGGTCCGGGTATAGAAACATGCCGGTCAACTTCATGGATAGGTATGCCTTGCCGGATCGAGCTGCCCCTGCGAGCGTAGCTGGACGGCGTTTTGCGCTTCCCATTCCTTGGCAGCAGTGCGCGCTCCAGGGCCGGCAGGGAAGACGACCTTGATCTCGACCTGATAGCGCCCGGAATTGTTGGGCTCATTGTTCCAGGCATTGGCCTGCTTGTTCGCCCGTGGCGATGTACCGTTCTGATTCAAAGGCTGCCCACTGATTCCTGTTTTTGCGACGATTCCGCTATGGGTATCAATGATCTCATAACCATGCTGCATCTTCTGGCTTGCATTCGAATTCCCGTTCGGCGCCTGGACGACCGGAGCGGCGGCCTGGGCTGCTGTCGTCCTCCCGGGAGCAGCAGCGGAAGCCGCCGGCATCCTGGCCCCGGAGCTTGCGTTATTGACCAGCGCATTCCCGACTCCCGTGCCAAGCAGATACCCGGTAGAGGTCTTGTTCGCCGTCCCATCCGTCACGTCAGGATAACCGCGCGATTGCGACGCGTCCGACACGCCCTGGAAAAAACCGTTCTTGAAATCGTTCCAGAAACTGTCGGCCTGGTGTCCAGTCGGGTCGACCTGGTTCATCGGGTCGTTACCGACATATGCATACAGGTTGATGTCGTCCTTGTACCCGATCGGATCGGTCTGCAAGAAACGCCCAATCTGCGGATAGTAGATCCTGGCCTTGTAATAATACATGCCCACTTCCGGCAGGTAGGTCTGGCCGGTATAGGCAAAGCGGCCCGCATTGTAGGCGCCCGGCACGCCATACGCGTCGTAGGTATTGCTCGACACGACATTGCCCGAGCCGTCGGTCGTGGCGATCACCGAGCCCTGGTGGTTGGCGTGCAAGTACTGCCGGCTGGCGCTGGAGACCGCGGCGCCGTTGTAGCTGACCAGCGGCGTGTCGCCGCTCGCGCCAAACACATAGCGTTTGGTGACGACGCCGTTCTGGTATTCCGCCACCAGTGCATCGCCGCTATACAGGAAGTTGGTGGTGGTGCTGCCGACGATCTGGTAAAGGTGACCGAGCGGGTCGTATTTCAGGCTGGCGCTCCGGGCGCCGCTGGCGCTGATCAGGCGGTTGTCGAGATCGTAGCCGTAGGTGGTCGCGCCATCCGATGTCAGGTTGCCGTTGTCGTCGTAGGCAAACGCCTGGTTGCCGACCTGGGTGTACTGGTTCAGTCCATTGACCGCATAGGCGCCGGCGGCGCTGCCCTTTTCCAGGTACTGGAAATTGCTGTTGCTGAGTTCATGCGTGACGATCTGGCCGGCCGGGTTATAGCCCAGCGTATGGGTCAGGTCGTAGCCCGTACCGGCCGGATCGAGTCCGATGGTCCGTGGGCGCGATACGGCGTCATACCCGAGCACCGTGACGGCCTGCCCTGCCGTGACCTGGCCCGCCGGACGGGCCAGGTTGTCGTAGTTGTAGTGGATCAGTGCGACGCCGCTGGCCGCGCCCTCGTGGATATCGGTCAGGCGGTCCAGCCCATCGTACTTGTAGGTGAAGTACGAGCCGTCGGGATGCGTGACCCGGATGCGGTTGCCGTTGCGGTCGTACTGGTACGACAAGGTATGGCTGGTGCCGCTGGCATTGCTGGTTTCCGACTGCAGCTCGCCAAAGCCGTTATAGACCGCGGTGATGCCGGGACCGGTGTCGTTGTTGAAGCGGGCATACTGCTGCTTGCCCCATAAATCGTAGCCGTAGTACACGGTGCCCGGCGTGCCGACCGGGTTCGGCAAGACCCTGCGCCAGACGCGATCCAGGTTGTCGTAATTGCTGGTGATGGTGTTGCCGTCGCGCTTCTTGAGCGTGATGCGGTTGCCATTCTGGTCGTAGCTGTACTCCTCGTAGTCGGCGGCGTTATAGCTGCCGACCGACGCGACGTTCTTCTGCGGGAAATACATGCGCTGCAGGCGGCCGCGCGTGTCGTACTCGTAATGGGTCAGGTTGTTATTGGCGTCGAGCTGGTCGGTCAGCTTGTAATAGCCGGACGGACCGTAGCGGTTCTCCACGTAGTTCTGCTGCAAGGACGTGCCGGCGCCGCGCTGTTCCAGGCTCATCAGGTCGGCGATCAGGTAGTCGTAGCGGGTGATGCGGTCCGGACCGGCACTGCCTTCCTGGCCCAGCGTGCAGGCATGGGGCAGGCTGGGATAGGCGTTCGGGTTCATGCGCACCGTCTTGCATTCCACGCGGTCCAGGTCGTCGTACGCGTATTGGGTCAGGGCGGCCGCATCGAACTCGCTGCCGTCCGGCCCGGTCACCGCGTCGGTCAGCTTGCGGCCCTGGCTGTCGTAGGTCGACACGGTTTTGCGCGCAACCAGGAAGGAAGCCGCGGGCCAGTCGGCGGGCGCCACGGTCTCGTCCTGCCACGCGGTCAGGACGCCCTCTTCCACCAGCGTCGGCAAGCCCTTGCTGTTGTAGGTATTGCGCACCGCCGGATAGCGCGCCGTGGCGTCGGCGGCGGGGCGGATCACGCCCGTCACCTGCTGGCTCAGGTTGTAGCGGGTGGCGGTCAGGTAGGGCGCCGCGCTCTGGGCGGCGAAGCCGGGCGGCGCGAACGTGGCCAGGCCGGACAGCAGGGCCGCGGCGATCGCCATGCGTGCGAAGCGCTTGTCGGTTGTAGTCATCATGCTTGTCTTCCCGTCTCAGTAGCAGCTGTTCAGGCCAGCCTGCGGCCGGGTTTCGCCAATCCGGTTGCCGTAGATGTCGTAGCTGTAGCAGCTGCGCCGGGTCTGGGCCGCGCCATCGCTGTAGGCCGTGACCGCCACGCCGCGCAGCAGGAGGTTGTTGGCCACCTCGGCGGGGCCGTAGTCGTAGTCGGTGACCACGGCGTCGGACGCACCCTTGGCGCAGCTGCCGTCCTCGTTCATCGCACCGGTCAGGCACTTGCGTTCCCTGGCCAGCAGGTACAGCGGGGTCTCCGCTTTCTGGAGCGGACCGCCGGCGCTGCGCTTGTAGAACGCATATTTCGGCTGGTACTCGTAGCGGATCTCGGGGCGAACGTTGTTGCGGTCGGCCGGCATGCGCACGCGCGTCACCTGCCCCGAATTGATGTCGTAGCTGTAGTCGGTCTGGTTGCTCTTGCCATCCATGGTCCAGAGCGGCTGGTTGCAGGTCTTCCGGCTCGCGGTGTCGCAGGTCGCGGGATACGATGCGCTCTGGGTTACCACGTTGTTCTCGGTGACCTGCGTGATGTTGTAGCGGCTGTCGTAGCGGTAGCCGACGGTGACGCCATCGGTCTTGCGGTAGATGGAGAGGAGCTTGTTCGGCATCTGCTGCTCGAAATTGATCGCCTTGTCCCACATGTCGATTTCGAAGGTGCCGAACGTGTGGTTGGTCTTGACGCTCAGGTTGCCCTCGCGGGCGCCGCCGGCATTGATGCTCATGCCGCCCTGGCCGTAGGGCGCGCCGACCGTATAGCCGATGGTATCGGAACCGTTGCGCACCGATTCCTTCAACACTGCCGCGGGACCGGCGATATACACCGAATAACCCGGCACCACATCGTTGCCGACGTCGATGGCGCCGGCGACGGAGGTCAGGTAGTCATAGGTGATGTCGGTCACGTCGCTGCGTGCGCTCTGGACTTCATGCAGCCGCGGCACGTAGTCCGCGGTCGGGTTGCTCTGCAGGGTCGAGCGGAACGGCTTGTGTACATACCTGGTCACGCCGCCGGTGGCGTCGGTGATGGTGAAGGTGGTGCTGCGGTCGGTCAGGTAGGCCACGCGCGGCATGCCGACCGGCCAGTCGTAGCGCACGCGCGGCCAGGCCTGGGTCAGGTCCGGGCAAGCGGCCTCGAACGACGCCCAGAAGTCGGCGGCCCTGGCGGCGCAATAGTCGACCGTATTGTTGATCGCCACCACATAGGCAGGCACGCTCGTGCTCCACATGGTGTCCCAGGTCTGCGGCGCCCAGGGTTGCTCTTCCTGCGGCGCACCGTAGTAGCGGTCGGGCTCCTGGCGCTTCACATACACGTAGGTGAGCTGGAAGCCGGTGTTCGTCTTCACCTCGGCCGGCGTGTTCGCGGCGCTGCCGCCGCTGATCGTGAAGCCGTTCGGGTACTCGATGCGCGAGATGCCCCAGCCCTGCAGTTCGGTATTAAAGGGCGCGGTGAAACACTGCCCGGCCCTTGCCGTGAACGGCGCGTCGTAGACCACACGCGTGCCGTCCGGCCGGGTCCATACCAGGCCACTCCTGTTGGCCGTGTATTCGAGCAGGTGGCGCGGATCGCCATCGTAGGAGGTGAAGGTATTCGAGCTGGTCACGTTGCCGGCGCTGTCCATCGCGCAGCCCGGGTTGATCGTGAAATCGTGCCCGCCATCGAAGCTGACGGCGCGCATCACCGTGACCCAGGTGCTCATGAGCGTGCTGGGCTTGTGATGCACGGCCTTGACGATCCGGCCGAAGAACTTGTCGCGCGGGCCGAGCGGGCCATAGCCGGCCTCGAAGTTCACGAAGTCGCTGTTCGCGGTCGTGACCCAGTGCGACAAGCCGATGTCGCCGCCGATACTCACATCGTTGAAACGCGGAGCGACAGTACCCGACATCAGGTTCACGTGGTGCCGGTTGATCACGTTGTATGGCGGCGGCTCCAGGTTGCCTGCCGGCGCCGCGCCGGCCAGCAGCAGCCATGCGGCGGCCGTCAGCGCCGGCTTCGAATATGACCGTGTTGTGCGAGATACCATGCGACCTGCTCCCCTGGGTTTGGCGATGTGCTTGTGAAATGGCGTGCGCATTTATTCATCCACCTGCTTGCGGTTGCCCGCGCTGTCGTATTCGTATTCGGTTTTCGTCGTGCCGTCCTGCGTCACCGTGGTGAGGCGTCCGAGCACGTTGTAGCCATAGGCGTTGAGCACCCTGCCCCCGGCCTGCACCGTGCCGGCTACGACCGCCGCCGACGTGGCCACGGCGGAGCAGCCGGTGGCATTGCAGGCGCTGACGCCGTAGACATAGGACGTGCCCTTGACGACGCCGGTATCGGCATGCGGCGAGGTGGCGGCGCTCGCTATCTGGCTGCCGTTCCGGCTCAACTTGAAGCTGGTCGCGGTGTCGTTATTGGGCCAGCTGACGTAGATGCCGTTCTGGCGGACCACGGCGCTGACCGGTGCCGGCGGCGCCGGGATGTGCGGCACCCGGATGACGGCCGATGCCGTCCATCCGGCCGAGCAGCCGCCGCTGTTGCAAGCCTGGACCTGGTAGATATAGTCGATGTCGACGGCGACGCCGGCGTCGAGCGCGCTCGTCGCGGCGGTGTCGGGCAAGGCCACCACGGCCGGGCCGTTGAGCCGGCGCAGCTTGTACAGGGTGGCGTTCGCCGACGCCGGCCAAACCAGGCGCACGGTTGCCGCTTCCTGCGTGGCGATCAGCGATGCGGGCTGCGCCGGCGGCGTCGATGCGCTGGTCGTGCCGGATACCTGCGCCGACCAGCTTGAACAGCCGGCGCTGTTACAGGCGCGCACGCTGTAGCCGTAGGTGGTGGCCGGGCTCAAGCCGCTGTCGCCGTAGCTGGTCGCAGTGATCGACGCGACCGGGAACCCGGCCCCGGTGGGCGTTCTCTGCAGGGAGTAATAGGTGGCGCCGCTGACCGCGTTCCAGCGCACCGCCATCGTGGTCTGGCCCGGCGTGAGCGCCAGTCCGCCCGGCGCGGCCGACGGCGCCGGCGCCGTGATCGTCACCACGTTGGTGTTGACGCCGGACGAGCAGCCGCTGCTGTTGCAGGCGGCCACCTGGTAGGTGTAGGTGTTGCCGACCGTGACCGAGGTGTCGGCGTAGTCGGTGCCGCTGGTGGTCGCTGGCGCCGTCATGCCGTTGAGCCGCTGTACCCGATACGAGGTGGCGCCGCTGGCGGCCGACCACGACACATAGGCGTAGCCATTGACCGACATCGCGGACACGTTGACCGGCGCTCCCGGCACGGCCGCGGGAGCGGTGGCTGATGCACCGGCCGAGTTGGCCGAGCACCCGGCGCTGTTGCAGGCCTTGACGTTGTAGGTGTAGCTCATGCCCGCAGTGATGCTGCGGTCGCTGTAGCTGGTGCCGCTCACGCCGGTAATGGTCGATATCACCCCGCCCGCGTTCTTCTGGATCGTGTACGAAGTCGCGCCGCTGACGGCGCTCCAGCCAACGACAATGGCGCCGCCGCTGGCCGTTGCCGTAACGCCGGTCGGCATCTGCGGCGCGGGCGGCGCGATCGTTACCGCATTTGAGTTGACGCCGGCCGAGCAGCCACTGCTGTTGCAGGCGGTGACCTGGTAGGTGTAGGTGTTGCCGACCGTGACCGAGGTATCGGCATAACTGGTGGCGCTGGTGGTGGCCGGTGCCGTCATGCCATTGACCTTCAGCACCCGGTACGAGGTGGCGCCGCTGACGGCCGACCAGGAAATGTAGGCATAGCCGCTGACTGACATCGCCGATACGCTGGTGGGCGCCGCCGGCACGGCGGCCGGCGCGGTGGCCGAAGCGCCCGCCGAGTTGGCCGAACATCCAGCACTGTTGCAGGCCTTGACGTTGTAGGTGTAGCTTGCGCCGGCGCTGATGCTGCGGTCGCTGTAACTGGTGCCGCTCACGCCGGTAATGGTCGATATCACGCCACCCGCGTTTTTCTGGATGGTGTATGAAGTTGCGCCGCTGACGGCATTCCAGCCGACGACGATGGCGCCGCCGCTGGCCGTTGCCATGACGCCGGTCGGCATCTGCGGGGCGGGCGGCGCGATCGTCACCGCATTCGAGTTGACGCCGGCCGAGCAGCCACTGCTGTTGCAGGCGGTCACCTGGTAGGTGTAGGTGTTGCCGACCGTGACCGAGGTATCGGCATAACTGGTGGCGCTGGTGGTAGCCGGCGCCGTCATGCCATTGACCTTCAGTACGCGGTACGAGGTGGCGCCGCTGACAGGGGTCCAGGAAATATAGGCGTAGCCATCGAGCGACATCGCGGACACGCTCGCCGGCGCCGCCGGCAGCGGCTCGGCCGTGGTCGCGGAAGCGCCAGCCGAAATGGCCGAGCATCCCGCGGCATTGCAGGCCTTGACGTTATAGGTATAGGTCGTGGCCGGCGCCAGATTCGCATCGGTATAGGCGGTGCCGGTGACCCCGCTGATGTTCGACACCGTGCCGTTCACCGTTTTCTGGATCGTATAGGACGATGCGCCGCTGACCGCCGTCCAGCCAATCGCGATGGTATTGCCGCTGGCTGTTGCCGTCACGCCGTTCGGCATCTGCGGCGGACCGGCTGTAATCGTCACCGGCGCAGCGTTCACGAAAGCGGAACAGCCGGTGCTGTTACAGGCATTCACCTGGAAGGTATAGGTGCCGCCGAGCGTCACACTGAAATAGGCCATGTCGGTCGCGGTGGTCGAAATGGGTGGTTCTCTTCCGAATTCCTTCTTTACCGTATATGACGTTGCCCCGCTCACGGCCGACCAGTTGACATAGGCATACGTGCCGCCGGACGAGGCTTGCACGATGGCGGGCGGCGGCGGCGCGGCATGCGCGGTGCTGGAAATGAAAAAGGAAATTAAGAAGGAAAGACACAGCGCCAGGAAGCGCCTTGTATTTCTGGTGAGCGTATGAGGATATAGCGCCACGGTCGGATCCCGATTAACGATGTGAATCGAACGAGCGAGCAGGGTCACGCGAATAGCGGATGCTCGCGAAAAAATGCGGAAAATTTTTTTGAAAGCGGAAGACGTGAAGCGAAATAAATCAACAGGTTAGCGGCCTGTTATTTTCATTCGTAAGCAAACCAATGCGGCTCTCCTGCCGCATTTGCGCTTAATGAGGATGATCCACTTATTTAGTTTTGTTTGTAGGAAAGTGGTAAGGAAGTCTAACAGAAATTCTTGATTTTCCAACTAGAAACGACTTTATTTAAAGAAAAGTTGAGTTCGTTTTCAGGACTCTTTTTCTTGGAATATTCGAGAATCATTTGGCTTTAGAAAAGCTTGAATTTCTTAGTTTCAATAGGGTTATTAGAATAAGTATTTACATGCAGTTTAACGATTTCATGCAAAATGAATAAATTTTCCAATTTATTTTGGAAAGGATTCCAAAATTTGCTTGGAAAGAGCGAGGAGCAGCCAGGTGGAGGCTGCCTGCTGATGGCTTCGGTCGGCTTTGAGGCCGTGATGCCTGATCCTGGTGATCTGGCAGCCGCGCGGCCTCGGCATTGGCTGGAGCGCAGCCGCCGGCGCTGCTGTTGCCCTTCTGGCGGGCGCCGTTCACGTGGCCGACATCCTGTCGTGTGGAACATCGTCTGGAATGCCACCGCGGCATTCGTTGCGCGATCATCATCAGCCTGCTGCTCGACAAGGCGGGCTTGTTCGAATGGGCGGTATTGCACGTGGCACGCTGGGCAAGGGCAATGGCCGGCGCCTCTACATCCTGCTGGTCCTGCTCGGCGCCACGCTGGCGTTCGTGATGGCGGCCGGCTTCATCGCCGATACGCCAGCCTGCCGCTGGTGGTATCGAACCTCGTTAATATTGTCTCGGCCGACTGCTTCGGCATCGGCTTGATCGGCAGATCGGGAAGATCTGACGCGTACTTCAGGCACATGTGGGCGATTTTGCTAGAGACATGGGTAACACCTCACCCGAACAAGCCATGCAAATACCACCTCGGCGCCTCCTCCTCGCCCGAGCCGACGATCCGCTCGCGATACACCCAGTACAGCGTGTGATCCTGCCCCTCCGCGACGAAATAATCCCGCGTCTGCGTCCGGCTCCACCACCCCGCCTC
>Ga0265780_10011334_pt1 | contig 10554 bp, 12 predicted proteins | sample P1T30metagenome_FD_192432 | JGI IMG/M metagenome (GOLD analysis project Ga0265780, IMG submission 192432) | Plant litter microbial communities from East Loma Ridge, Irvine, California - P1 T30 | ecosystem: Environmental > Terrestrial > Plant litter > Unclassified | place: USA: California... | reverse complement strand
GTTGGGGATGACATCTAGGGGAAGACTACAAAATGGCTGAAAGCGGGAATTCAGTAGCTACTTACCGTTAGCGCCAACTTGGGGTTAGCTGGGGATCAGTGTTCCCCTCCGCCGCCTTTTGGGTAGGCCGGCTCGGGCCCGAAGGCTTAGATGACTCGACAGTCGACCTCATCCAGAAGGTGCTACCTAGGTTGGTTGAATGAACGAACTGGACGCTTCTTGTCAACGAGAGGTGGGATGGTGTGATCTTGGATAATTGGACGTTGACGTCGATCCAGAATATGACGTGGAATAGCGAGTTACGGTTCCAGCAGCGGCCGATGGAGGATTTGGTGGTGCCTGACCAGGGAGTCTTGGAGAAGAAGCATATCGAGAGGGGCTTGACGTGGTTGGATCAGTATGCGACGAATTGTTTTGGGCCTGAGAGTCAAAAGCCGGCGGGACAGAGGCATTTGAGTTGGCTGATAGGGAACACTGAGGGTCTCTGACTCTCTGAGGGAGGATGGCTGTGAGATGCGCAGGAAGCGTAGATGGTGGTAACTTACCTGACTACTCTGTTGTTCGTCGGGGCGGAAGTGCTGGAGGTATCCGCTTTGCCTCGTGATGTGACTCTGTAAGCTCCATGCTCGGTGTACTGCCGGGCCGTGGAGGGAGGCGTGGTGGGGTTGGTGGAGGGAGAGCCGTTGTCTCCCTAGTCGCACATGGTTCATGCAGTTTTTCTCCACTATCCTCGTCCGAGATTTTGTCAATTGAAGAAGTTGACAGTGGCTTCCAGTGTCGGTAAGGCATGTTTGTGTCGTAGGTAGGGAGATTGCGATAAGACGGTGGCGAGTCGGAAGCAACCGATGGTGATGGGCGATAATGGCCTGTAATGGCCGCAGCAATAGGCTCCGGGTGAGTCCGGTGAAGATTATCGTCGTAAGCTGAAGTATATTGATACGGTTTGACGTTCGGTTGGACATCCGAATGGCTCTGCATGTTCGCGGAAAAGTCGCTTTCGCCGGTCGATTGAGGATTGATCTTGTCTGATTGGGGCTGAACAGCTGGACTGAGCCTTTCCCGACGGTCAGCTACGGGTTCGTAACCAGGCAAGTCGCAGGTATCTAAGACTCGCAAGATTTCAATTTCTGATGCCGTCATTTTGTTGTGCTTGATCGTTTGCCTTGGGGTAAGACCATCGTTGTTCGTAATGTGTAGATCTGCGCCAGCAACGAAGAGGACCTCTACTACATCCGGCGAACCTTTTCTGATCGCGAGATGTAGCGCGGTTTCTCCCTTGTGGGATCTGACGTCGAGAATCGACCCATTGGCGATCAGGAATGCCACAGTCTCAGCATGTCTGTAGAACGATGCCAGGTGAAGAGGGGTCTTTCGCTTCTCGGTCAGAGCATTCACCGACGCACCCTGCTGTAGCAACATTTGCACGGCTTGCCAACTTCCATTCGATGCTGCGCAATGAACAGGTGTCCATCCCCGTGCATTACGAGGCGAAGCGTTGTACATTCCCGGAATCAGTAACTCGCAGCACTCGAGCTGTCCGAACATCGCAGCGAGATGTAAAGACGTCCATCCCGTAGAAGTCGGTTTGCTGCCGGCTTCATTAGAGTTGTCATGATGAAGCAACAACTCCATGACCTCCGAATGGCCGTACATAGCAGCTCGATGAATGGGAGATAGCTTGCCACACGTAGCAGACACCCGATAAGCTTGACGAAATCTGTCGTTAACCTCTGAGTAGCCTTCAAGAATGCCGTGGGCATAGCGGCCGGCAAAACCTATCAATCGCTTGACTGAGGCGTGTGGAGCTGGCTCGTCGATATCCAACCCAAGCTCGAGAAGATACTTTACAGTATCGTAATGCCCCACTTCGCAGGCCATATCAAGTGCTGTAACGAAACCTGGTCGAGGGGCAAACCGAGCTCCATGGCCGATCAACCACTTCAGCATGGCGAGATTTCCGAGCCTTATTGCGTACTCGACAGGTGTGGAGCCGTGGCTGTCTCTGGAGTTCAATCGGCGCCTAAGTTCTCCATGAGTGTGTAACGCCTGAGCTAGTTTGACGAGGTCAAAGTATGCTGCAACATGCAAGAGCGTGAAGTCTCTTGGGGCTCTGAGTGCGCTTGCTCTTTGCACCCACATCCACTGAGTATGCCACCAGCTTTTTCGAATCTTGGAGTCGTGAGCGAAGAAGGGTGAGTACAGATCGATCGAGGTCGGGCCAGCCGTTTGTAGATGAGCCTGCCAGTAGAACGTAGCGTAGTGGCAGAATGGGTATCTGTCGAGATGATGAGCCAACCCTTGACTCTTATTGTTCCGGAAGTCCACTGGACCTGCATCGAGACAGCCTCGCTCCAAATAATCTATGCAGGTACGAAATATGAAGCTGTCCATGTCCTTCGTGGAAACATGGAAGTGAGAAAGACCAGCATCGTGGAGCTTCGCAGACCTCTGGTTGGTCAAAAGTTCTTGTGCTGAGGTGTGGACCACATACACTTTGCCTTCATCATCCATTTGTAGAAAGCTCGAGCATGCTTCAACAGCCTGAACCAGCAGGGGACTGATTCCAGGTGGGTACACCGAGTCGTCCAAAAGCTGGAGAACGACCGACAATTCTATCATTTGTAGTGGTCGCTTCGCAGTAACAACCCAGCACAAGATCGACCGTACCAGGTTGACAAGATGCTGAGGGGTGCGATGCAACGCCGAGCAATACATCTCATCTATCCCATTGGGGAGCTGCTGAAGACAAGTGTGGAGGCCAGCTTTTGCATGGCGCCGAATGTGATCGGCGGCAAGGTCCATCCACAGGAATGTACCATCACCGTATTCCCGAAGTGCCAGAGTGATCAGATCCAGTTCTTTTGGGTCACTCGCTAGCTCTCCTGCTTTTGCAACAGCATAAGTTGCCAGAGCGTCACTGTAGGAGGATTCCTCATAGCTCGGCAGCTTCTCGGTGTGCGACTCATCATGGATGCCCGCAGTATCATCGTATGGGCCTGAGTCTGATGCATCGTTGTTGAGAGGGCCATCATCGGCCATCAGGGTCTCCGGAGGTGCTGTAGTACATAGGTCCGGTTCCGTATCTGGACTTTGACTGAAATAATCATGTGCTGGCTCTAGATCTTGCGTTAGAGCAGTAGGAAGATGCGCTTCTGAGGCAGAGGTATCGAAATCTGGTTCTCGGATTGGGTTGAGATGATCTCCTGTTGACGGACGATAATCAGAGTCGACATTCGGCGTAGACAATGGTGGAACCGCTGGACTTGGATGCACTGGCGCGCTCTGTCGATGTCTCCTTACCGCTGGTCTATTCGTATCCATGCCCATTTCCTCAACTAGCAATCCGGAGCGTTGACTGCTGTTCAAACCACGCTGTTCCCACTGCTCCAAAAGAGATGACAGCCCGACTCTTGGTTTTCTCACCCGCTCAGACCCTGCCCCCAATTGTACTCTCGGGTAACCGGAAAGCTCTTCTAACAAACATGGTGGCTCTTCGCGGCTAACTAAGACCATCTTGAGTTTGCCAGGGACCTGTACTGGCGCATTCGTGGGTGTATGTGATGGTAGATCTCTGCTAACTCGTTGCGCTTTAGGGTCCGACGGTGGATCATTTGAGCCCTCCGGGAAGAAGTTCCTGACTTGACGTAACAGCTTCCTGAGGCTATCCGATTTGCACTCATCAAGGCCGTCGATGACGCAGTATATCTCACCGGCAGCCGGGTCCTGGACCATGCTTTCAAACACACCCCAGAGCATCTCGATGCCATTGTCTGTGTACATAGTTTTCCCTTGGAGACAGAAGTCGCCGATGAGATGGCGATCCAGGCTAGGTTTCGACTGCAGAAGTGACCAAATTACACCTCGAAGCGCGGAAGATACAGTATTGCGCTTGTCCTCGTTCTGTGCACAAAAGTAGAAGAGGCTCACACGGCCACCTGTCCTCTGGCTGTCGCGATCGTGAATTTGAGAGAGGAATACCGAAAGCATGGTTTTGCCTGTAGCAGTCGGACCCGTCACCCATAGTAGCCTCGAGGTGTCGTCCGCGTCTCTCCATGATACGTAGTTGGGATGGTCTAGGAACCACTTTAATACTTCGGGCTTCGGCTTTCCTTTCGCGCTGATGATCTGCCTACGATCCAAGTCAGGTTTGGTTGAGAACAACTCTTTCATGCAAGTGTGTCGCTTATCCTCCGGAGAGAGCGGGCCACCTTCTGGTCGGTTAGCGATGGACGGTCCTAGCAAGGGATTGATATGCGGTACTTGAGGTCGGATGGCACATGGTGTGGATGTTCATTGTCGCACTACCCTCAAAATGAAAATGGTTGTCCGCCATATGAGTCCCATTGGTCCGTACATTCTCAAAGATCTTCGTGGCGGCAGTGCGCATTGCAGGTATTGACATAGTGCCGACGGGTATGGGCGACGGCAATGCGTCGCTGGGTTAGGGACTCGCCGACGTCAGGCGCAAAGGTTCGGCTCAAATTCTCAATAGATATACTCAGCAGTCAGGGTTGGACAGCCCAGAGAAGGGAGAGCGAAGCGTTTGGCCAGACCACTCCATAAGTGCACCACCATGAATCTTGGGATTGGCCAAGCTCGAGCCAGCTGTGTTTCTTTCCAACCAGGAGCGATCTTTTCAGTCGCGTTTGAGTCTTTTGAGACGCCAAGAGTTGCCCTGCATGTGATTGTTCCTCTTGTCAAGCATGAGGGGGAGGCTTCACTGTGTTATTTGTCGCGAAGTGCTGCAAGGCTGGTGCCACCGTTTGGCCAGACTCTGTTCCGACAATCGATCACACACGGTGGCATGATAGAGGCGCATCCTTCCGGCATCTGCATCATTGAAGTGTAACCCCTCACCCGTATTACTGCTTCACTGAGCCATATTCTTGTTCTCAAAATCCTACACATATAGTACATGTTGTCTTGAGGAACGAATATGTAGGTGATACATCGGAAGCTTTGTTTATCCAGTCTGATATGTTCAGGTCCTCAACAGCCGGTGACTACGGTCTCAAGATATGCCATGAGGTAGAAAATGCGATAGTGGAGTATGCGCCGTTCATCCTGATTTCTCCGTTCGCGCTTACTATGGTTAGCATTGTTTTCGTCCACGGTCTGACCGGCCACCGCGTAAAAACATGGACGCACACCGAAAGCGGCACGTTCTGGCCGGCAGACCTTTTGAAGCAGGACGTCCATCTGCGACGATCGCGAGTGCTATCCTTCGGATACGATGCAGATATCGCCCACTTCTGGTCGCCCGCTGGCCAGAACCGGATTGGCAGCCACGCTACCAACCTCGTGAGTGCGTTGGCACAGCTACACGATGAGACGGACACGGAAGGCCGCCGCATAATGTTCGTTGTGCACAGTCTGGGGGGACTGGTTTTCGAGAACGTGAGACCGCTCGTCTTTCCAGTCGCAGAAGTTATCGGCTGACAGCTCGCTTTGAGTAGGCAATGCTGGCTTCGAGGAACAGCGCAGAAGAGCACTTGAAGCAGATCCTCAACTGCACAGCGGGGGTCTGCTTTCTTGGAACGCCGCATTGTGGTGCGGATCTTACCAAGTGGGCCAGTTTCTTCGGCCAAGTCGTCGGTGCTGTCAAAACGTCCAACAGAAACCTCCTCGGTGTATTGCGACCCGAATCCGAAGTCCTTTCCATCATTCAACATAATTTTCACAGCATGATTCGGGATAGACGGAACACGAACGTCCCCGACATTAACATGACATGCTTCTTCGAGGAATTACCCGTTAAGGGCATCGGGATTGTGAGCGGTCCCTCCTTTGTCTTGATTTGTGCGAGTTCTGATGCAAAGCCACTTAGATTGTCCCTGAGCACTCAGCAACTTGGCCAGGACTCACACCGATATCCATACACGCCAACCACATGGGAATGACCAAATTTTGCGCAATCGACGACCCAAGCTACAAAGCCATTGCTGGGGAGCTGAGAAGATGGTTCAAGAAGATAGAAAAAGCGGCACTGTATCAGGTGGTTAAGGACGAGGTGCGCCGGGAAGAGGCGTATAATCCGAATCAGAGACGACCAGCAGCTGGTCTCTTGACTGACGGCGACCCGGTTGGCATGGCGCAAAGTCCCGCCCCGCAGACGTTTATTGAAAATTACCACGGCACAGGCAAGATGTTCGCCGGTAACAACTTCTCAGCCTCAGGTAGCTCGACGATCAACTTCTAGCCTGTGCCTTTTGAGGTTCGTTGCGAGCTGGACGAATAATCAAATCATCTTTTTGAGGGGACAGCCTGCGTTGATTGCTGGGAAGGCCATGCAGATACCACTGGAAGCCGTAGCACAAGACGTAGGGGTATTGAAAGATTGTCTGGAACATGTCAGTGTGCAAATACGAGGTAACGTGCGGTGTAACATACTTTACGTCCTGTTATGTGAACCACGATGCAAGCTACTTCGTCATCTTCTCCTTTTCTGGGCCAGCCTGTGGACGATGGAAGGATTGGAATCTGTGACGTTGGGATCACGTTAACGCGGGGGGGATCAGGGCGCGGAACGCGAATCTTCCAAATTTACAACCATCTTCTTCTACACACCATACCACCACCAAAACGAGTGCAAATCAGTCCAGATGAAGGCAGCATCTTGCTTGCCGTCTCAGCTTTCCACAACGGTCAATTCCCTTCTATCTCAGTAACTGTAACAGCTTACAATGTACTTAATACCACACTCTTTCATAAAATCCAAGGAAGACCATGAAGAGAAAATTATTCGCTATGTTGAGATTTCGTGCGGAAGGTGTCAACACTAGGTGTGGATGCTGTAGGAACCAACTCTATAGTAGTAGAGTACTTGTAGATAGATTGTGTCGGTCGATTGAGTAGGAGAGACTACTAACTCTAAGCAATGCTACATGTAACGATCCGCTAAGCGCTCAGCTTCAGGATTGGCCGAGGCGTTTCCACAACGCCTGCGGCTCACTCACGTGACAGTGATCAAGAATGGTCGCGCACGTGACCGGCGACACTCACGACGCTCACGACTCAAATCGCCGACCGCCTATTCAGAGCGTCTTTTAGTCCGTTTGGTGGAATTGTTGTGGGAAAGGCAGCAGGCGAGATGGAACGCAATTGGTATCGACGTGAATGTTCTTGGCAACGGCTTCAGTATATCTGGCTTGTTTGGTCTCGTCAGGAGTTGGCTGGCCCCGCAAGATATGGAAGATCTTTACATGGCATGGCCAAGGCAATTGCACGTCAGATCGAATACCCCTCACACGACTCGACGAACCTCGAGAAAGAGGTCTTTGGCACGATGAAGTATAACCAAGTCTATTCGCACTTCACCGTGATCACCTACGGACAGGGTGACTACGGTACAATCGAATTATACGATGCCACTCTAGACGACCCCGGCCTTGCGAAAAGCATCAGCCCGGTAGTGGCAGCCAGATTGGTACTCAAGGCGGTGCTAAGAGTGCTGAAAAAGGAGGCAAGGAGGATTGAGCTGGTGCGAAAGCGAGATAAATCACGGTACCTCCGCGCAGGCAATCAACCTTTGCCTCTACTTGCTCGAATCAATACATGCAGACCACAAGAACCAGATGTCGAATGGCATGATTTAGGGCTAGTTTGGCGCAAAGTGCTTGGGACAGCTGAGACTTCATCACACGACGGCTTGGTAGCAACCATCCCGCAGATGATGGCTTTTCTGCATCTCACTGGATCAGGACTGCATACCATGGCTTCTGGCCCCACTCGATGGTTTGACACGCCACTGAGAGCTCACAATTTCCTCGGCCTTGTTGCCCACGTCTTCTTAGTTGTCATGAAAAGCATCGTCATACTTCACGGTCCACGTAGAGGTCTTGAGAGCCGGCCCATCCCCACCGTACTCCCCAGGTACATTTTTTCCCAGATACCGATCAAGCTTATTGCCATCAGACGTCCACGTCATCTTCCGGACCGAGTCCTTCGACATAAGAGTCTTCATAGCACCCATCATCCACTGCATAAGCAAAGGCACGTTGACGAAGTATTTGTAACTGACAGTCTCCGGATAGTAGCGCTGGAACAGGTCGATGATCTCGGTGCTAGCAGCTTTGATGTCGGCAGATTGGCGGAAAAAGCTGACGCCTTGGTAGTCGTGGACCTGGATAGCCTGGAGCGGGTCGGGGCCTTCGCCGTAGTCGGCAATCTGCGCAGTGGCATTTGGCAAGTCGAGGTGGGCGATTGTCAGTTCCATCAACGCGACTCTCCAGCGGACGAATCTGCGAGTCGTGTCAGGTCAAGCTTGTTCGATCGAGAATCTGCAGCTCCGACATACGCATCTTTATCGCCGAATGTCTCACTGATGTTGCCAGCCGCCGCGCCGTAGATGTTGAACACGACAACATCCTCGCTGTTGATCGAGTCTTGTGAATCAAGCTTCGCTCCCTTCACTTTGGCGATGTAGCCTAGGCCGCCGTACTTAGCCTTGCTGAAGACCTCATCTTTTACAGTCAGTGGGTTGTACTCTTTCCTCCACTTCAAGGCTGCAAGTAACTGGGCTTTCGCTTGTGGTAATTTGCCTTCGTTAGCACGGAGGAACTTCTGGAGAATGACCAGAGTAGTGTGAGGAGCAGCTGATCTAGAAGGTAGCATGTCAGCATAATCTCGGATTTCCTGATATGCACCACAGGCACGGGAAACCACGCCTTACCCTTCTTCCGGCGCTACCAACTTCACGCCGTACATTTCACCGTGGTCAGCCTCGTCGAGAACAGCCTTAAGCTCGGTGCCAAACTTAAAGAGCGTGTGATTCTTGTAGGTAGCCAGCGTGTCCCAGGCTGCCAGCTTGCTGCGAATTTTGCTTTGGACTTCGGCATTGTTGGACTGCGACACGTTGGTGTTCCACGGCTGGCTCTCGGACTACATTTCGGGTGTTTGTTGAGGGTGGTTTGTTTGGTTGTTTCGTCACCGACTTGGATGAAACGTCACTCTTGTGAGAATGCGGGACACTAGGTCGATGCTAGAGGAGTCGGTTGTTCCTGCACGGATCTATCCGAACTCAAGGTTCCACCTCGTACAGTCTCTACCTCCGAGCGCAGTAGCAGACGATCCTTGCGGCTTCGAAGAGTTGTCTGATATCTCAGGTGTGGGCGCATGGTATTGGGCGCAGCCGCACGCTTCGAAAGACTGCGCCGAAGCTCGAGGCTGTGTATCGGGTCGCGAGCCGCAGAGTTGCTCGGTGTTTTCTTTCAAAGAGAAGACTCCATAGATGAAAGTTGTGTGATCGGACATTCAAGTGGTGTAGACAACGAAATGCTCTTTCGGGGTGTCATTCGCTAGGATCTGCCTTGCCCGGCCGCCATATCATGCAATTCACGGGTACACCGCTGCCACCTTGCTCTTTGCTACCATCAGGCGCCGTAATACCCTGCCCAAGTATAACCGCTCCCACGCTCTTGAAACCCAACTTCGCATACAGTCGCGCCGAACCCATAGTTGTAGCCTCCAGCCAGACCGGCGCGTCCTCTCTCGCAGCTCTTTCCTGGAGCCTCTTCACCAGAGCAGACGACAAGCCTCTCCCTCGGGCATCGTTTTGCGTAGCGATCAAGAAGAGGTAGTAGAAGTGCGTACTGTCTCCCAGCTCTTGCCGCTGCAGGGCCTTGACCGCAGGCTCGAATTCGCGCAGCATGCGATTACATCCTGCAATGCCCAGCTTCCACAGCACTTGGAAAAAGCCGGCGGGTATGAGGGTCCATGGGTTGTCGACGCGCTTGCCTGGCGGGAGGAAGACCGAGGCAGAGGCCCAGTCGTCGGCTTCTTCGAAGATGGCGGCGTTGAGGGCGGCGGCGGTGGTTAGGCGGGTGAAGTACTCGCCGAGGTATGCATGTCGCTGCTGTGTATCGAGGCCGGTGACGTAGGCGATGACCGGGTCGTCGCGAAAGGCATGTTGGTATAGGTCGGCAGCTTGCGCAACTCGTTCTCCGCCGCCTGTTGTGATGTTGGTGCTGGTGGTCATTCTTGAGCGTGTCTTGTCGGAAGGTACTGTGTGTCAGCTGCAAACATGACCTACCTGTTGCCCGTATATATATATTGTCAGATGAGCCCAGCTCAGGTCGGATCCTCTCGCGTGTCCAGCTTCGTATCGGATGGGATCAGTTGATTTGATGCCTCGTACCTGCACAGGGCAGTTGTACCCTCGTACCGCACTCTCTGCTCGCGCACGCTCAAACACTCACACGACCGCTTCTTGACCTCAGGTCCGATTGCGATCGTCGTCGTCGTCGTTGTCGATAGCGCGTCGGCTGAGTTGTTGAGCATTCTTGGGCCTGGCGGCTTCAATTCTGACCGTCGGCTGCAGAGAAGGACTGACTGGCGCATCTATGTCAAATCCGCTCCTCGTCCCCTTAGGGCTCATATCGGCTGGATTAGGGCAGACGGTAGAGCAACTGCACGTAGGTGACTTGAGTGTGATGTCTTGACAGGTCTACAATCTGCACATCTACTTGCCAACGCCCAAAACCGCCGCACCCGCCATGACCTCCGTCGCCGCCGCCGCCGCTGAACGTCCTCCCCGACGTGACTTCATCCAAAAGA
>Ga0265780_10011333_pt1 | contig 10554 bp, 9 predicted proteins | sample P1T30metagenome_FD_192432 | JGI IMG/M metagenome (GOLD analysis project Ga0265780, IMG submission 192432) | Plant litter microbial communities from East Loma Ridge, Irvine, California - P1 T30 | ecosystem: Environmental > Terrestrial > Plant litter > Unclassified | place: USA: California... | reverse complement strand
GGCATCAACGACCGCGCCCAGCTCGCCGACGCGGCCCGGGTGCTCAACGACCGCATCGTCCGGCGCCACCAGCTCGCCGGCGTGGCGATCCAGGACCCGACCTCGACGTGGATCGACCTCGACGTGACGATCGAGGCGGACGCCGAGATCCTCCCCGACACGCAGCTCATCGGCGCGACGGCCATCGCGGCCGGCGCCGTCGTGGGTCCGGGAACGACCCTCCGCGACACCGAGGTCGGCGCCGGAGCGACAGTCAACCGCGTCGACGCCACGCTCGCCGTGATCGGCGACGGCGCCTCGGTCGGGCCGTTCGCGTACCTGCGGCCGGGCACGGTCCTCGGCGACCAGGGCAAGATCGGCACGTTCGTCGAGACCAAGAACGCGCGGATCGGCCGGGGCAGCAAGGTCCCGCACCTGTCGTACATCGGCGACGCCGAGGTGGGCGAGGACTCCAACATCGGGGCCAACACGATCACGGCGAACTACGACGGCGTGCACAAGCACCGCACCGAGGTCGGGTCGCACGTCCGGACCGGCTCGCACAACGTGTTCGTCGCCCCGGTTAGGATTGGGGACGGGGCGTACACGGGTGCAGGGACGACAGTCCGCAAGGACGTCCCTGCCGGGTCGCTCGCGATCAGCTACGCCCCACAGCGCAACACCGACGACTGGGTCCAGGAACACCGACCCGGCACGCCGGCGGCCGAGGCGGCTCGGCACGCGCGAGGCGAATGACACCTTCGACGGCCACCCGCCGTCACACGAGGGCCCGGCAACGGGTCCGGACACACGGCCCCGCGGGGCCAGGGAGTGAGTACGGCACTTGTCCGGAATCAAAACGACCGGCCAGAAACGACTCGTCCTCGTCTCGGGTCGGGCCCACCCGGAACTCTCGGCGCAGATCGCAGACGAACTCGACGTCGAACTCGTCCCCACCGACGCCCGCACCTTCGCGAACGGTGAGCTCTACGTCCGGTTCGACGAGTCGGTCCGCGGGTGCGACGCCTTCGTCATCCAGTCGCACACGGCTCCGATCAACGAGTGGCTCATGGAGCAGCTCATCATCGTCGACGCGCTGAAGCGGGCCTCCGCCAAGCGCATCACCGTCGTCGCGCCGTTCTACCCCTACGCACGCCAGGACAAGAAGGGCCGTGGCCGCGAGCCGATCTCGGCCCGGCTCGTCGCCGACCTGTTCAAGGCCGCCGGCGCGCACCGCATCATGAGCGTCGACCTGCACGCAGCGCAGATCCAGGGCTTCTTCGACGGCCCCGTCGACCACCTCTTCGCGATGCCGGTCCTGCTCGAGCACTTCAAGGCGATCCTCGACCCGTCGATGCTGACGGTCGTCTCCCCGGACATGGGCCGCGTCCGCGTGGCCGACATCTGGTCGGAGAAGCTCGGCGCACCCCTCGCCATCATCCACAAGCGCCGCGACCCGCTGGTGCCGAACCAGGTCACCGTGCACGAGATCGTCGGTGACGTCTCCGGCCGCTGGTGTCTGCTCGTCGACGACCTCATCGACACCGGTCGCACCATCGCCAAGGCCGCCGAGGCCCTGAAGGCAGCCGGGGCCATCGGCGTCGTGGTCGCCGCGACGCACGCCGTGTTCTCCGACCCGGCCACCGAGCTGCTGCAGAGCGAGTTCATCGACCGCGTCGTCGTCACCGACACCCTGCCGGTGCCGGTCGAGAAGCGCTGGGACCGTCTCGAGATCCTGCCGATCGCCCCGCTGTTGGCGCGTGCGATCCACGAGGTCTTCGACGACGGCTCGGTGACGTCGATGTTCGACGGTGCAGCCTGATCCACCCCGCGCGTGACGCCCTCGCCGCCCGACTCCGGGCGGCGGGGAGCGTCTTCGCCGAGGACGAGGCCGACCTGCTGCTGGCCGCCGGCGACGGCGACCCGGCACGACTCCGGTCCGTCGTCCAGCGCCGCCTGGCCGGTGAGCCGCTCGAGTACGTGCTCGGGTGGGCCGCGTTCGACGGCCACCGCATCCGTGTCACTCCGGGCGTCTTCGTCCCGCGCACCCGCACCACGGTCGTGGTCGAGCAGGCTGCACGGCTGCTGCACCGCTACGACCGCGTGGTCGACCTGTGCTGCGGGGCCGGAGCGATCGCCGTCGCCCTGCTCGGCCGCGTGGGCGCACTCGACCTCGTCGCGTCGGACATCGACCCCGACGCGGTCGACGTCGCCGCCGAGAACATCGGCGACCGCGGCATCGTCGTCGCCGGCGACCTGTTCGCGCCGCTGCCCGTCCGCTTCCGCGGCGTCGTCGACGTCATCGCGGTGAACGCGCCCTACGTGCCGACCGACGCGATCGCCACCATGCCGGCCGAGGCCCGCGACCACGAGCACCGCGTGGCGCTCGACGGCGGCGGGGACGGCCTCGACCTGCACCGTCGGATCGCCGCCGGTGCGGGGGAGTGGCTCCGCCCGGGTGGTGCCGTGGTCATCGAGGTGTCGTCGGCGCAGGCGTCGGACTCGGTCGCGGTGTTCGCGTCCGCGGGCTTCGCGGCACGGGTCGAGCACGACGACGAGGTCGACGGCACCTGCGTGGTGGCCGTGGCCAACGGCGCAGTCGCGGCCGGCACCGGCGATCCCGCGGCTGCTGCCGCGGGCGCGACCGGGGTCAGCGCGCCGTCAGCGTGATCGTGTCCCACCCGGTGGCGCCGTTCGGTGCCGGCGGACGCTGGACGCTCGTCTGCACCTGACCGTCGGCGCCGACGGCCCGGATCTGCACGGCGTGCGTGCCGGCCGTCGCCGTCCACCGCAGGACCCACTGCCGCCAGGTGTCCGAGGAGACGGAGTCGGCGAGCTCGGCGTCCTGCCAGTCTGCTGAACCGACCTTCACCTGCACGGCCTTCACGCCCGTGTGCGGATGCCAGGCGACGCCGGCGATCGCGACCCGGTCGCCGACGGACACCGTGGTGCCGTTCGCCGGGGTGTCGATCCGCGACTCGAGCTTGACCGGGCCGCGGGCGGACCAGCCACGCGGGGTCCAGTAGCCCTGGGCGTCGGCGAAGCGGGTGACCTCGAGGTCGACGACCCACTTCGTCGCGGACACGTAGCCGAACAGCCCGGGGACGACCATCCGGACGGGGAAGCCGTGCTCCGCGGGCAGCGGGTCGCCGTTCATCCCGACGGCCAGCAGCGCGTTGGTCCCCTCGTCCTGCAGCACGTCGAGCGGCGTGCCGGCGGTGAAGCCGTCCTCGCTCGTCGACAGGACCATGTCGGCGTCCCCGGTGGGTCGGGCACGGGCGAGGAGCGTGCGGATCGGGTGGCCGAGCCAGAGCGCGTTGCCGATGAGGTCACCACCGACCTCGTTCGACACGCAGCTCAGCGTCGCCATGTGCTCCTCGAGGGGGAGGGCGAGGAGGTCGTCCCAGCTCAGGGTGATCTCGTGCTCGACCGCGCCGTGGATCCGGAGCGACCAGTCCGCGGGGTCGATCGACGGCACCCGGAGCGCGGTGTCGATCCGGTAGAAGTCGGCGTTCGGGGTGACGTACGGGGTGATGCCCTGGACGTCGAGCGACGCCCCGGCCGGCACCGCGGGGGCGGCGTTGACCGGTGCCGGCAGGCGGATGGAGCGTCGGACCGCCGCGGCGCGCTGCATGCCGGCCGTGCCCAGGCGCGCGCCCGTTCCGGCGACGATCGAGACCACCCCGAGGGCAGCCGTCCAGACGAGGAACGAGCGGCGTTCCGGCAGCTGGGCCGCGGCCCTGGTCGGCGTCGCCGCAGCGAGTCGCCACGTCCGCAGTCGTTGGACGAGCACGCGCACGACGATCACGGCCGCGCCCACGCCGAGGACCGACGGGCCGCCGTCCCAGGTGCCCGAGCCGGACCGGGTGGTCACGGCGAGCAGCGAGAGGGCACCGCCGATGGCGAAGACGAGCGCACCGAAGGGCGGGCGGCGGAGTTCCAGGATCCCGGCTCCGGCGGAGACCAGGAGCATCAGCACTGCCATGAGCGCGAAGAGCGCGACCTTGTCGCCCGTGCCGAACAGCGCGACCATGAGGTCCTTCGCGCCGCCGGGGGCGAGGTCGATCACGGCGGAGCCGACGGCGACGAGCGGGCTGCCCGCACCGCCGAGGACGAGGGCACACAGCTCGGCGACGGCGAGGAAGGCGAGTGCGGCGACGACGCCGGCCGCGGCCGCAGCCAGGCGCGGACGCAGGGTCGTTCGACTGGTGGGCACCGGCCGATGCTACGGCCGCACGCTGAGTGCGCCGCCTGTGGAGGCTCGTCCCACCTGAGCGGGTCGCCGGGTGTTCACGGATGGCAGGTGGGGTTCTCCGGCCGACCGTGCGAGGATCGGGACGTGCTGAGGCGACCCGACCATGTCCCGCGGGACGGTCGCGCCCGGCAGCGGATGTCGCCGCTCCGCCGCCTCGCGATGATCCGGTGGGTCATCGTCGGTGTGTGGGCGGCGCTCCTGGTCGCCAGGATCGTCGTCGTGTCGCGGACGCCCGACGCCGACCTCACCGTGTTCGGCATCGCCGAGGTGGTCGTCATCGCCCTCGGGGTCGGGGTCGTCCTGGCCGGGATCCTCCGCATGCAGGGGCTCCGCCGGCGCCGTGAGGACGAGTCACTCGCCATGGCGATCCGGCGGATCGACCCCACGGTGTGGCTGGTGCCCGCCGCGCCCACCGCCGAGCTCCGGTTGACGGTCGAGGAGACCCGCCCCGAGGTCCCGCTCGGCACCCGTGTGACGTGGGCGTTCGGCGCGACGGAGGCCTCACTCTGGGAACTCGACGAGCGTCGGGCCACCCGGCTGCTCGTCATCCGGTGGAGCCGGGTCATGCACGTCGGACTCGAGGACGCGAGCGGTCCCGGCGGCCGGACCGGCTGCGCGGTCGCGCTGCACTACGTGCGCCCGGACGAGACCACGGCCGTCGCGACGTTCTTCGTCCGGACGGCACCCGGTTCGCGTCGGGTCCTCGGCCGTGGGCCGAAGCTCGACCGCCTGGTCGCGGAGCTGGCGCGGGAGCGCATCGTCGCCTGACGACGGGTGCTGCTGCTCAGGCGGCGGTCCGCGCGAGCGTCACCTGCTCGTCGGGCACGGCGCGCAGGTCGCGGCTGCGGAACCACCGCAACAGCCAGTCCGCGGGGGAGCCCGCGAGCGCCTTCGGCAGGCCGGAGCGGCGCTCGAGGAACGTGCTGAACCCCGGGTCGTCACGGACGTCGGCGTCGGTGGGGTTGCCGAACGCCATCGACCAGCCGTCGAACCGGCGGGCGTCGATGCGCTCCATCGAGAGCGACCTGACGTCCTGGTGCCGGGGGTCGGCCTTGATCGCGGAGAAGCGGTCCTCGACGCTCCACTCCGGGCCTTCGAGCACCTGCATGAAGCGACCGCCCTTGGCCACGAGGAGACCGGAGACGCCGAGCGCGTCGTTCGTGAGGCGCGCGTCCCGGAGAAGACTGACGAGTTCCGCATCGGTGAGTTCGTCGACGGCGACGGACATGTACACGAGGGACACGAGGGTGGTCATGGCTGCAGTCTGGGCCGCGCGATCGGACCGGGTCAACGCGGACATCCGCCGAACGAGTCCAGCCGCCGTGGGGTGTCCGGAAGTCGCGGGACGGGACGGTGGTCACGACCGTGACGCACCGGGGGCCCCGCGTCCGGCGAGGCCCTCGGTGCGGTGATCGCGCGGTGGTCAGTGCGTCGATGGCTCCTGCTCGACCTCGCGGCGGTCGTCCTCGGACCACAGCGTGTGGAAGGTGCCGTCCTTGTCGATGCGCTGGTAGGTGTGCGCACCGAAGAAGTCGCGCTGCCCCTGGATCAGGGACGCGGGCAGCCGGTCGGACGCGAGCGCGTCGAAGTACGACAGCGCGGACGAGAAGCCCGGCGCCGGGACACCCGACGCGGCCGCGATGCCGACGATGCGACGCCAGGCGGCTTCGCCCTCGGCCACGGCGTCGGCGAAGTACGGGTCCACGAGCAGGGACTCGAGCTCCGGGTCCTTGTCGTAGGCCTCGACGATGCGGTTCAGGAACTGCGCGCGGATGATGCAGCCGCCGCGCCAGATCTTCGCCATGTCACCGAGGTTGATGTCCCAGTCGTACTCCTTGGCGCCGGCGATGATGAGGTCGAAGCCCTGGGCGTACGCGACGACCTTCGACGCGTAGAGCGCTGCACGGACGTCGTCGGCGAACGTGTCGGGGACCTCGGCGATCGACGGCCGGTTCTTCACGGACTTCTGGACGGCGGCACGCTGCGACGCCTTCGACGACACGGCCCGTGCGAAGACCGCTTCGCCGATGCCGGACACCGGGATGCCGAGGCCGACCGCGTTCTGCACGGTCCACACGCCGGTGCCCTTGGACCCGGCGGCGTCGCGGATGACGTCCACGAGCGGCTTGCCGGTGTCGGCGTCCTGCTGCTTGAGGACCTCACCGGTGATCTCGATCAGGTAGGACTCGAGGTCACCCTTGTTCCACTCGTCGAACACCTTGACGAGGTCCTCGACCGAGAGGCCCCCGACGCGGCGGAGCAGGTCGTAGGACTCCGCGATGAGCTGCATGTCGGCGTACTCGATGCCGTTGTGCACCATCTTCACGAAGTGGCCGGCACCGTCGGTGCCGACGTGGGTCACGCACGGCTCGCCCTCGGCCACGGCGGCGATCGACTTCAGGATCGGGCCCAGGGTCTCCCAGGCCTCGTCCGAGCCACCCGGCATGATCGACGGGCCGTGCAGGGCGCCCTCTTCACCACCGGAGATGCCGGTGCCGACGAAGTTCAGGCCCTGTTCGCGGAGCTCGTGCTCGCGCCGGATGGTGTCCTGGAAGTTCGCGTTGCCACCGTCGACGATGATGTCGCCGGGTTCGAAGCGCTCGGCGAGCTGCCCGATCACCGCGTCGGTGCCCTTGCCGGCCTGCACCATGATGATGGCGGTGCGGGGCTTGGCGAGCGACGCCACGAAGCCGTCGATGTCCTCTGACGCGATGAAGCCCGCGTCACCGTGCTCCTTCATGAGGTCTTCGGTGCGGGCGTAGGTGCGGTTGTAGACCGCGACCGTGTTGCCCTCCCGAGAAGCGAGGTTGCGGGCGAGGTTCGACCCCATCACCGCGAGCCCCACCACACCGATGTTCGCCTGACCGTTGCTGTCTGCCACGAGGATCTCCTTCGTCGTCACGTTTCGCCCACGCTACGTCCGCCGCGCTGGGACCGCCCGACAGTTGCCACAACCTGGGGAGAACAGTCGGCGTTGCCCATACGGTGGAGGCATGAGCGACCGACCGACCCGACCGCCCGTCCTCGTCATGGGGGTCTCCGGCTCCGGCAAGTCCACGATCGGCGATGCCCTGGCGACGGCGCTGCACGACCGTGGGGAGCCCGCGGAGTTCGTCGACGCCGACGACCTGCACCCGGCGTCGAACAAGGAGAAGATGCGACAGGGCACGCCCCTGACGGACGAGGACCGCTGGCCGTGGCTCGACGCCTGCGCCGCTCGCATCGCCGAGGTCGAGGCCGCGGGGAAGCGCTGCGTGATGGCGAACTCCGCCCTGAAGCGCATCTACCGGGACCGGCTGCGGGCGAGTGCGCCCGGGCTGTTCATCGCCTACCTCGACGGGTCGCGGGAGCTCATCGCGGACCGGCAGTCCCACCGGCACCACGAGTACATGCCGAACTCGCTGCTCGACTCCCAGTTCGGCACGCTCGAGCGTCCCGCGGACGACGAGGCCGGCGCTGCCGTCCCGATCCAGGGCACGGTCGACGAGACCGTCGCGCGCATCCTCGCCCTCCTGCCCTGACGGGAGCCCGCACGGTGCGAACGCGCCCGCCCCGTGCGAGCTCGACCACCTCGTGCGCTGCCGCGACCTCGCACCGAGTGATCAACCTCGCACCCTGACCACAAGACACCCCTACAACTTGAACGTCGCCCGCGGGATGTCGGACACGATCCGCTGCGCGGTGCGCAGGGCGTCCTCCTCGGACACCTGGTGCGTCACCACGAGCGACGCCAGGTACGCCGCATCCGCCCGCCGCGCCATGTCGTGCCGCGCGGGGATGGAGCAGTACGCCCGGGTGTCGTCGATGAACCCGGACGTCTTCGTGAACGACGTCGAGTCGGTGATCGCCGACCGGTAGCGCCCGATCGCCGCCGGGGTGTCGATGAACCACCAGGGCGCCCCGGCGTACACGGCGGGGTAGAAGCCGGCGAGCGGGCCGATCTCCCGCGAGAACACGGTCTCGTCGACGGTGAACAGCACCAGGTGGAACCCGGGCGCGGTGCCGAAGGCCTCGAGCAGCGGCCGCAGCGGTCCGGTGAACGCGCCGACCGCGGGCAGGTCGTGTCCGGTGTCCGGCCCGAACCGCTCGGACGTCGGGGTGTGGTGGTTCCGGATGATGCCGGGGTGCAGCTGCATGACCAGGCCGTCGTCCACGCTCATCTCGGCCCACCGGAAGAGCATGTCGTGCCGGTAGGCCACGGCCTCCGCCGCGGTCACCCCGGACGGTCCCTGCAGCGCAGCCGTGTGGATCCGCGCGCGTTCCGACGGTGACAGCGGCGTCGACCCGGCGTCGAGCACTCCCGTGTCGGTCGCGGTCGCCCCGTGCTCGATGAAGTACTGCCGACGGGCGCGGAGTGCCGCGAGCAGCCCGTCGTGGGTGCCCGTGTCGATGCCGGCGGCCTCACCGACGGACGCGACCACGAGCCTCCAGTCCGGACGGGACGGGTCGAAGACGGCGTCCGCGCGGAAGGTGGGGAGCACCCGGCCGCGGAAGGTGGGGTCGGCGGCGAGGCGTGCGTGCGCGGCGAGGTCGGCGTCCGGGGCGTCGGTGGTGGCGAGGACCTCGATGCCGAAGGCGTCGAACAGCGCACGCGGCCGCATCTGCGGTTGCTGCAGCAGGCCGGCGAGGTGGTCGTACTGCGCGTCCGCGTTCGCGGCCGACGGCTGCTCCGTCAGCCCGAAGACGTCGTGCAGCTCCGTCTCGAACCAGTGGCGGACGGGGGTGCCGAGGAAGTCGTCCCAGTGCTCCGCCAGTGTCCGCCAGATCTGTCGGCCGGGAGGCACGGGGCCGGTCCCCGACAGGTCGGCGCGACCCAGCGCCTCCAGTCCGACACCGTTCGCGTGCAGGAGCCGCAGGACGTAGTGGTCCGGCGTGATCAGCAGCGCGGCGGGGTCGGCGAACGGCTGGTCGTCCGCGATCAGGGCCGCGTCGACGTGCCCGTGCGGGGAGATGATCGGCGCGTGCGCGACGGCGTCGTACAGGGTCCGGGCGATCGTCCTGGTGGCGGGGTCGGCGGGGAACAGCCGGTCTGGGTGCGGGGCCAGGGTGCGCGGGGGCGTGGTGGTCATGGTCGGTTCCTTCGCGAGGACGGCGCGGGTCCGGTCGACTCGCGCACCGTCAGGTGGGTCGGCAGTGCGACGGCACCGCTCATCTGCTCCCCGGGGAGCTCGTCGGCCGGGACGGCACCGAGCCGACCGAGCAGCATCCGGATCGCGACGCGGCCGGCCCGCTCGATCGGCGACGTCATCGTGGTGAGCGGCGGGTTGCAGAAGTCGGCGCCGAAGATGTCGTCGCAGCCGACGATGCTGATGTCCTGGGGCACGCGGACTCCGCGCTCCCGGAGCCGTCCGAGCATCCCGATCGCGATGAGGTCGTTGAAGGCGATGCACGCCGTCGCTCCCGCGTTGACGGCGGCGTCGGCCGCGGCGGCTCCGGAGTCGACGAACGGGGCGTGTGGACCGATCCGGGCGACGCGGACGTCGAGCCGCTTCGCGACCCGGACCAGAGCGCGCCAGCGGCGTTCGTTCGACCACGAGCTGTCCGGCCCGGCGACGTACAGGACGTCACGGTGCCCGAGCGACGCGAGGTGCTGCACGGCCTGCTCGACACCGCCAGGGGTGTCGATGAGCACGGAGGGGACCCCGGCCGGACGGCGGTTCACCACCACGAGCGGGGTGCGCTCGGCGAACTTCGCGATCTGGACGTCGGACAGGCGCGAGGCGGTGAGCACGACGCCGTCGGCCTTCGTCGACACCGCGCTCAGGGCGGCCATCTCGGCGTCCGCGGACTCCTCGGTGTCGACGAGCAGCTGCGTCCACCCGGCGGCGGCGAGCTGGTGCTGCGTGCCCCGGATGACGTCGAAGTAGAACGGGTTCGTGATGTCGGACACCAGGACCGCGACCGCACGGGTCCTGCCGGACGTCAGCGCCCGGGCCTGCGAGTTCGCGACGTAGCCGAGGTCGCGGGCGGCCTGCTGGATGCGCTGCTGCGTGGCGGGGTTCACGCGGTCGGGGAGTGACAGGGCACGGGACACCGTCGACGGTGCGACCCCGGTCGCGGTGGCGACGTCGCGGATCGTCACGCGGCGGGACGAGTCGGTCTCGGTCACGGGCACCTCCCTGTCCGGTGTGCTGCTGCTGCTGCTGCGGTCGACGGTCGACGGTCGGGGCGCCACGGCGTCGTCCCGACGTGTCGAACGCTAGGCCGCTCTGGCAACAAGTGGCAACCGGTTGCCGCCTGTTGCCACCCGCGCGACAGTGGTCGTCAGCCGGGCCGTCCCGGCGGACCCCCGAGCAGCGCCGCTCGGGTGGATGCCCCAA
>Ga0265780_10011328_pt1 | contig 10558 bp, 5 predicted proteins | sample P1T30metagenome_FD_192432 | JGI IMG/M metagenome (GOLD analysis project Ga0265780, IMG submission 192432) | Plant litter microbial communities from East Loma Ridge, Irvine, California - P1 T30 | ecosystem: Environmental > Terrestrial > Plant litter > Unclassified | place: USA: California... | reverse complement strand
GCCGAACAGCACTTTACCCAGCCGCCGCCGCGCTTCTCGGAAGCGTCGCTGGTCAAGCGTCTGGAAGAACTCGGGATCGGGCGTCCGTCGACCTATGCGTCGATCATCAAGACCTTGAAGGACCGCGAATACGTTCGGGTCGAAAAGAACCGTTTCTTCGCGGAGGAATCGGGGCGTCTGGTGACCGCGTTCCTCGAACGGTTCTTCGAGAAGTACGTGAGTTACGACTTCACCTCGGGGCTCGAGGACGAGCTCGACGAAGTGTCGGGCGGGCGTGCCGAATGGCAGGCGGTGCTCGAGGCGTTCTGGAAGGACTTCAAGCCGCGCACCACCGAGGTGATGGAGCAGAAGCCGTCCGAAGTGACCGCCGAGCTCGACAAGTTCCTCGCCCCCTATCTCTTCCCGCCGATGGCGGATGGCAGCGACCCGCGGTTGTGCCCGAATTGCGGCCAGGGGCAGCTTGCGCTGCGCGGTGGCAAGTTCGGCGCGTTCGTGGCGTGCTCCAATTACCCCGAGTGCAAATACACCCGCCGCTTCGGCCAGCCGGGTGCGGACGGCGCGGGTGTGGATACGGGCCCGGAGACGCTCGGCAACGATCCTGAAACCGGCCTGCCGGTCGAGCGCAAGTCTGGGCGCTTTGGCCCGTATATCCAGATCGGCGAGGGCGAGACGCGCAAGATGGCGTCGATCCCGAAGGATATCGGCGAGCTCGATCTGCAATGGGCGCTCAAATTGCTGTCACTGCCGCGGACCATCGGCACGCATCCCGAAACCGGCGAACCGATCACGGCGGCGATCGGCCGCTATGGCCCGTATCTGAAGCACGCGGGCAAATATGCGCGGCTGACCTCGACCGACGACGTGTTCGAGACGGGGATGAACGCGGCGGTGGTGAAGCTCGCCGAAGCCGCGGCGGGCGGCGGGCGGCCGCAACGTGGCGCGCAGGCACCGCTCAAGGTGCTTGGCCTGCATCCGCGCAGCGAAGCCGAGATCAAGCTGATGGAGGGCCGCTACGGCGCCTACGTCACCGACGGCACGACCAATGCGACGCTGCCGAAATCGATCGAGAAGGATGCGCTGACGCTGGAAGAAGCCGCGCAACTGATCGACGCGCGCGCGGCGGCGGCTCCGCCGACCAAGGGGAAGAAGAAAGCGGCGGCGAAGAAACCGGCGGCGAAAAAGGCTCCAGCGAAGAAGGTGGCGGCCAAGGCGAGCGACGCGGCCGATGCGGAAACCGCGGCACCGGCGAAGAAGGCACCCGCCAAGAAGCCTGCGGCCAAGAAACCCGCCGCTAAGAAGCCGGCTGTGAAGAAGGCTGCCGAATAACGCCAAGGCTCGGTTGAGCCCGATCGCCTATCGCCCGTTCGCCCTGAGCGCAGTCGAAGGGCTCCTCGCAACATTGGCTCAGCCTGTGATGCGGGGGCTTCGACTTCGCTCAGCCCGAACGGGTTGAGGGAATCAAAGCACAGAAAAACGCCTCCTCAAACCGCTTCCCCGGCGAAGGCCGGGGCCCAGGAGCGGGACGGTCGAAAGCGAAAGGCTGCGCGTCATTACCTCGGCCACTTCGACTGGGCCCCGGCCTTCGCCGGGGAAGCGATTGGTGGGGAAGCGAGTTGAGGGGGAAGCGTGTAGGGAGCGGGAAATGTATGGGGGCGGATACGCTTTAGCGCGCCCGCCCCCACCCCTCAGGCGCCGACCAGCAGCCCTTCCCGCGCGATCTTGTCCTTCCACACCAGCGGCGCGAGCTGGTGGACGTTCGCACCCGTCGAATCGACCGCGACCGTCACCGGGAAATCGACCACCTCGAACTCGTAGATCGCCTCCATCCCGAGATCCTCGAACCCGACGACCTTCGAGCCCTTGATCGCGCGCGCGACGAGATACGCAGCCCCGCCGACCGCCATCAGATAGGCCGATTTCCCCTCGGCGATCGCCTTGGTTGCATCGGGCCCGCGCTCGGCCTTGCCGACCATGGCGAGCAGCCCCTGCCCCAGCATCATCCGCGTGAACGAATCCATCCGCGTCGCCGTCGTCGGCCCCGCCGGTCCAACCACTTCCTCACCGACCGGATCGACCGGCCCGACATAATAGATCACGCGGCCCGCGAACTCGACCGGCAGCGGCTCGCCCTTGTCGAGCATGTCCTTGATCCGCTTGTGCGCGGCATCGCGGCCCGTCAGCATCTTGCCGTTGAGCAGCAGCCGGTCGCCCTGTTTCCAGCCCTGCACGTCGGCCGGCGTCAGCGTGTCGAGATCGACCCGGATCGCGGCCTGATCGGGCACCCAATGGACGTCGGGCCACTCGTCGAGCTTGGGCGTCTCGAGATACGCCGGGCCGGACCCGTCCAGCGTGAAATGCGCGTGGCGGGTCGCGGCGCAATTGGGGATCATCGCGACCGGCTTGCCCGCGGCGTGGCACGGCGCATCCATGATCTTGACGTCGAGGATGGTCGACAGCCCGCCCAGCCCCTGCGCACCGATACCGAGCGCGTTGACCTTGTCGAAGATCTCGATCCGCAGCGCCTCGATGTCGGTCTTCGGCCCGCGCGCCTTGAGCGGCCCCATGTCGATCGGCTCCATCAGCGCCTGCTTGGCGAGCAGCATGCAATGTTCAGCAGTGCCGCCGATGCCGATCCCGAGCATCCCCGGTGGGCACCAGCCCGCGCCCATCTGCGGAAGCATCTCGAGCACCCAGTCGACGATCGAATCGCTCGGGTTCATCATCTTGAACTTGGACTTGTTCTCGCTGCCGCCGCCCTTCGCCGCAACATCGACCGAGACGCGCGATCCCGGCACCAGCTCGACGTGGAGCACCGACGGCGTGTTGTCCTTGGTGTTGCGGCGCGTGAAGGCGGGGTCCGCGAGGATCGACGCGCGCAGCTTGTTCTCGGGGTTGAGGTACGCCAGCCGGACGCCCTCGTCGACGACCTGCTGCAACGAACGACTGGTATCGTCGAGCCGGCAGTCCATGCCCCATTTGATGAAGACGTTGACGATGCCGGTATCCTGGCAGATCGGGCGATGCCCCTCGGCGCACATCCGCGAGTTGGTCAGGATCTGCGCGATCGCGTCCTTCGCGGCGGGTCCCTGCTCGGCCTCATAGGCCGCGCCGAGCGCGCGGATGTAATCCATCGGGTGATAGAAACTGATGAATTGCAGCGCGTCGGCGACGCTTTCGATCAGGTCGGCTTCGCGGATAATCGTGGTCATGGCGCTTCCCGTACTGGCGTTTCCCCTGCCTTATGCCCCCCGCGCCGTCCCGCCAAGTCACGGCAGGCCGCAACCACCGCCGCGTTAACCACCTCCCGCAAGGCAAAATGGAGGGGTCGTGCGCTATGGGCATCCCCATGCAGATCCGTATGACTCCGTTTCGCGCGCTTCGGGTTGCCTTCGCCGCCCTGAGGACCGACCTGTCTGCCAGCGCATCCACCTCCGAGGCACACCGCGATGCGCTCCGTCGCCAGATGCGGCTGCTTGCCGCGACATGGCCCTATGCGCTGACGATCGCGATCGCGGCACCGCTGCTGATCGGATGGACGGCCTTTACCAGCGGCGCGACCGGCGTGATGATCGCCGCAGCCGTTAGCGTGCTGGTCACCGCAATCTCGGGAAGTCTGCTGCTCGCGATGCTACGGCATGAGACCGCACGACACTGGCCACCGCACGTCAAGGTTCGGCTGGCGACCGTCTCCGGCTTGCTCGGGGGCGCAACCATCCTCGCGCTGGTATTCGCGACCGGGATGCTCCCGTCGGGCCCCGCCCGACTCGCCAGCTACGTCCTGACGTTCGCGGCGATGATCGTGATGATCGTCGCCTTGTATCCCGTCCGTGCGGCATCGATCGGCTTCGGCGCGGGCCTGCTCGTGACGCTCGCGGTCGAGGACCGTTTGGGGTTCGGCTGGTGGATCGGCATCGGCGTGTTCCTGATGCTGACGAGCATCGCCTACCGGCTCGCCCGGTTCGAGCGCCGCGCGGTCGCGCAGCGCGATCTCGATCATGCGCAGGGCCGGATGGCGACCCGCCTCGTCGCCGAATTCGAGACGCATTCGAGCGGCTGGTTCTGGCAGACCAACGCGGACGGCGAAGTGACCTATCTCACCCACCGGGTCGCAGCGGAACTCGACCTGCCCGATACCCCCGCGATCGGCGAGCCGCTGTCGCAACTGTTCCGGATGGACGGCGCGCTGACCGAGACCGAGCGGACGATCGCGTTTCATCTATCGTCGCGCACTGCTTTCTCCAATTACTCGGTGCGCCCCGCGAGCCGCGCCAAGCTCGAACGCTGGTGGTCGATGTCCGGGCGCCCGATCTTCGACGAAGACGGCATCTTCCTCGGCTTCGTCGGCAGCGGCACCGACCTGACCGAACGCCGCCGTGCCGATGCCGAGATCACAAGGCTCGCGCTGTTCGACGGGCTGACCGGCCTCGCTAATCGCCAGCGGTTGCGGCTCGCGCTCGACCAGATGCTCGCGCAACCCGCGACGTCGCAGCGGATGACCAGCCTGTTTCTGCTCGATCTCGATCGCTTCAAGACCGTCAACGACACGCTCGGCCATCAGATCGGCGATGCGCTGTTGAAGAAGGTCGCGCAGCGGCTGCAACGCGCGATCGGCGATGCGGGGTTGGTCGGGCGGCTTGGCGGCGACGAATTCCAGGTGATCATGCCCGGCCATGCCGACCGCGAGAAGCTGGGCGAGCTGGCGCGGCGGGTGATCTTCGACCTGTCGCAACCCTATTCGATCGAAGGGTCGGCGATCAGCATCGGTTGTTCGATCGGCGTGGCGATTGCGCCACAGGACGGCGCGGCGTCGGAAACGCTGATCCGCAACGCCGATCTCGCGCTCTATGCCGCAAAGGGCGACGGGCGCGGCATCCACCGCTTCTTCCGCGAGGAATTGCTGGTCGGTGCGCAAAGCCGCAAGCAGCTCGAGGACGATCTGCGCCAGGCGCTCGTGGGCAACCAGTTCTACCTCGCCTATCAACCTGTGGTCGATACGCTTTCCGAACGCATCGTCGGCTATGAGGCGTTGCTGCGCTGGGAACATCCGACACGCGGGTTGGTCAGCCCCGCCGAATTCGTCCCCGTGGCAGAGGATTGCGGGCTGATCGAGAGCATCGGCGAATGGGTGCTGCGGACCGCGTGCACCGAGGCGGCGGGCTGGCCGGGCGACGTGCGCGTCGCGGTCAACGTTTCGCCGATCCAGTTCGCCAATCCGACCTTGCCGGCGCTCGTCACGTCCGCCCTCGCCAAATCGGGGATCGCGCCGCACCGACTCGAACTGGAAATCACCGAAGGCGTGTTCCTCGACGAAACGGCGGCGTCGGAACAGATGTTCCGGACGTTGAAGAGCTGTGGAGTGCGGCTCGCGCTCGACGATTTCGGGACGGGCTATTCGTCGCTCGGCTATCTCAAGAAGGCGCCGTTCGACAAGATCAAGATCGACCAGAGCTTCGTCAAGGGCGCGACGATCGCGGGCAGTCGCAACGCCGCGATCATCCGCGCGATCGTCTCGCTGGCCGATGCGCTCGGCATGGACACGACCGCGGAAGGGGTCGAGAATCGCGATGAAATCACGTTGATCCGCGATCTGGGGTGCAGCCACATCCAGGGCTATGTCTACGGCAAGCCAGCGCGCGCGGCGGACGTGTTGCAGCAACTCGCGGTGGGCGGCGGCATGGCGACCGCGAGCGGTTTCCAGATTACCCGCAACCCGCGCACCGCGATGCTGCGCAACGCCCGGATCCAGGCCGGCGAGACGAGCGGCGACGTGCGAATCCGCAACATCTCGTCGACGGGCGTGATGGTCGAGGGGATCGAGATCGATGCGAGCGCGGTCGATCTCGACGTGCTGATCGAACTGATCGAGGACCAGATGTTCCCCGCCAAGCTGCGCTGGGCGGCGGACGGGCGTGCCGGTCTGGAGTTCGCCGAGATGTTCAACCTCGAACGCCTGGCTGCGCCGAGCAACCCGAATGCCGCGCGCAAGGCGGGATAGCGAACGGGGTCGAGGCACCCACGGCAGAAGGCCGCGCGGACAAGTCCGCGCGGCCTTTCGTGCTTATGCTGCGGTGTTGCCGATTGCCGCGGGGGCGGCTGCGGGGGGCGCAACCGGTGCGCTGCCGGTGGGGGCAGCCGGTGCCGTCGTCCCGGCGGCGGCGGGCGGTGGCGGCGGGGGTGCCATGCCGGCGCCGTTCGGACCATCGGGGCCGTCAGGACCGCCGGGGCCACCGGGTCCACCGGGTCCACCAGGGCCATGCGGACCACCACGCCCGCCACGCGGCGGCATCGGGTGGAGCGCGGTCACCTTGCCGTCGGCCCCGACGAGGAACGACGCGTGGAGCATCCCGCGGCCGTACCGGCCCTGGATGCTCACCGTCTGTCCGACGCCGATCAGGCTGGTGCCGTCGGTCTGGCGTCCGCCCTCGACCAGTGCACGCCCGCTGCCGTCGGACAGGATGAACATCGGCCCGTAGATTTCAGCGACCTTGCCGCGCACGGTGACGATGTTGCCCGTGTCACTCAGCGAGCGGATCGCGACGGGCTTGGTCGGGGCCATCTCGACCGACGGCCCGGTCATCTGCGCGACGGTCGCGCCGCCGCCGACGCCGACTGCGAGCAAGGCCGCCGCGATCAGTGCGCCGCGGGTCGAAATCTTGCGGCGCGAGGGAGTGGTTGTGTCTTCGGTCATCGGTAAGCTCCTTGGTTGGTATGCAGCCTTTTACCGAGTCGTGCCCCCGGCCCACTGAACCTTGCGGTTCAGTTTGGGTTTAGATCGCCAAGGTAGCCGGATTATTGCCGCGGCATCCCGCCGCCCCCTCGCCGCGAACGAAAGAGCCGCCTCATGCGTATCCTGCTGGTCGAGGACGACGCCGCGCTCGCCGAGGCAACCGCCAAGGCGCTCCGCGCGGAACATTTCGCGGTGGATATCGCGCAGAACGGCGAGGATGGCGCGCATCTCGGCGATACCGAAAGCTATGACGCGGCGGTGCTCGACCTCGGGTTGCCGCGCAAATCGGGGATCACGGTGCTCGAGGAATGGCGCGCCGCCGGGCGGGCGTTGCCCGTGCTGATCCTTACCGCACGCGATGGCTGGTCGGAAAAGGTCGCGGGGTTTCGCGCGGGCGCGGATGATTATCTGACCAAGCCGTTCCGGATCGAGGAACTCGTCATGCGGCTGCGCGCGCTGGTGCGGCGCTCAGCGGGCCATGCGGCGGCGCGAATCGTGTGCGGGTCGATCGCGTTCGATGCGCAGACCGGGCAGGTCGAGCGCGACGGACTGCCGCTGCGCCTCACCGCGCTCGAGTGGCGCGTGCTGTCGACGCTGATGCTGCGCAAGGGCGTCGTGGTCGAGCGGCTCGACCTGATGGAGCATATCTACGAGGGCGATGCCGATCCCGATTCGAACTCGCTCGAGGTGATCGTCGGGCGGCTGCGCAAGAAGATCGGCGCGGACCTGATCGAAACGGTACGCGGCCGCGGGTATCGGATCGTGGAAGCGTGAGCGCTGCTAGTCCCCCCTCCTGCCGTCATGCTGAACGCGTTTCAGCATCCACCACGCCGCGACGGCGGACAGCCGGTGTCGCACGGTGGACCCTGAAACAAGTTCAGGGTGACGCCGGGTGTGGTGGAAACGCCGCACCGCCCCCCTCCTGCCGTCATGCTGAACTCGTTTCAGCATCCACCCCTCCACGACGGCGGACAGCCGGTGTTGCACGGTGGACCCTGAAACAAGTTCAGGGTGACGCCGGGAAGAGGGGCTGCGTACCCGCCTACCCCCATCGAGCAGCCGCATGACCCTCCTCCCCCGCTCGCTGTACGGTCGCTTGCTCGTCACCGCGCTGCTCACCACGCTTGCCGCGCTCGCGTTCGCCGCCTTCGCGATCGGGGCGGTGCTCGACCGGTTCGTGATGCACGGGCTGGACGAGCGGCTCGATGCGCAAATCGCGATCCTTGCGCAGGCGGTCCGTCCCGACGGCAGCGTGGATCGCAATCGCGTCATCCTCGCCGCGCCCTATGACGACGCCGCGAACGGATGGGGATGGCGGATCGATGCGGGGGGCCGGACCATCGCATCCCCCGCCTCGCCCGATCTGGATGCGATGCGAACGCCGTGGACCGCGCTTCCTCCACCGCCGATCGAGGATCGGGCGCTGCGGCATGGACCGGGGGGCCGCGCCCGTGCACTCGACTGGCAGGACGAGCACGGGGGCCGACACGCGCGTAGCCTGACGCTCGCCACTCCCGCGGGTCCGGTCCGCATCACCGCCTCCGCGCCGCGCGCGATCGTCGATCGCCCGCTGCGCGCGGCGATGGCACCGCTGCTCGGCTCGTTGCTGCTGCTCGGGCTCGCCTTGGGCGCGGCGACCTTGGTGCAGTTGCGCGTCGGGCTAGCCCCGCTCGGACGGATGCGGACCGCGCTCGCCGCCGTGCGCAGTGGTCACGCCACCACAATCCCCGACGACCAGCCCCGCGAACTCGCCCCGCTGGCAACCGAAATCAACGCGCTGCTCATCGAGAACGCCACCGCGCTCGCCAATGCGCGCGGGCATGTCGCCAATCTCGCGCACGGCCTCAAGACCCCGCTCGCGACGCTCGCGCTGTCGGTCCGCCCGCTCGACCCGGACGGCACGCTCGGCGCACAGATCGCGCGGATCGACCAGGCGGTACGGCACCACCTCGGCCGCGCCCGTGCCGCGACTCCAGGGGCAGCCTCGCGCGTCGCAACCCCGCTCGCCCCGGTCGTCGCGGATCTGGCCGACGCGCTCGCGCGTATCCATGCCGAGCGGGGCATTGCCGCCGATGTCGCAATCGACGCCGCGCTCGCGGTCGCAGTCGACCGGCAGGATCTGGACGAACTGGTCGGCAATCTGCTCGACAACGCATGGCGCTGGGCCGCCACCCGAATCGCGGTCCGCGCAACCCGCAGCGAAGACGACCGATTCGCGATGCTGACAATCGAGGACGACGGCCCCGGTATCCCTGAAGAGACTCGCGCCGCCGCGCTCTCCGCCGGGCAACGGCTCGACGAGCGCGGCGACGGGCACGGCTTTGGCCTGTCGATCGCGACCGAACTGGCGAATCTTTACGGCGGCACCCTGATGCTCGATACGGCATCGCTCGGGGGGCTGGCGGTCCATGTCACCTTGCCGTTCGGCTTTGCCGGCCCGACGTGAAATAAATGTCACGTTCCCGGTTCGGCCTCTTGCCTTTCCGCAACCCCAGCTTTGACCGCGCGTCGCGCGCGCTGCACCCGGTCGCTGCTCCGCCAAAAGGCGTGGAAGTGCGACGAACCGAGTCTTGTATCTGTCATTTATGATATTGCCTGTTGGCCGATATGGGCACAATCTGTAGGGGTCAGGTTCGGGAGCGAGCGCAACAACTGGTAGAGTGAACCGCACGACCCCAAATCGTGCGGACGATGGATCAGCGGCTCGCAAGCGGCCGCGGTCGCATTTTGGTCTCGCCGATCGCTTCTGAAATGCTAGCTAGGGAGCCTGTCTCCCGAATCGAACAAAGATTGAACGAGTCGGGAACATGACGGCGTGGCCGCCACATGTTCGCGAACCGCACCGAGGGGCGAGACAATGGATTTTCGGGATACCGAGGAAGTGAAGACGGATATGGCAACCGACGCAATCGAGGCACTCGCGGCAAGCGTTCAGATGCCGCAGGAAACGGATCGCAACGGCGCGGATCGCAAGCTGGCGGCGCGTGGGGATTCCAAGGAAGTCCACGTCCAGCTGTACCCGGTCGAGGTCGACCATTCGCGCGATGCGCTGCTGACCGATTTCGGCAAGGAAACGCTGCGCGACCGCTACCTGCTCCCGGGCGAGACGTTCCAGGACCTGTTCGTCCGCGTGGCCTCGGCTTATGCCGACAACGAAGCGCATGCGCAGCGGCTCTACGGCTATATCTCGCGCCTCTGGTTCATGCCCGCGACGCCGGTGTTGTCGAACGGCGGCACCGGGCGCGGCCTGCCGATCTCGTGCTTCCTCAACTCGGTCCCCGACAGCCTCGGCGGGATCGTCGACACGTGGAACGAGAACGTCTGGCTCGCCTCGCGCGGCGGCGGGATCGGCACCTATTGGGGCAACGTCCGCGGGATCGGCGAGCCGGTCGGCCTCAACGGCAAGACCTCGGGCATCATTCCGTTCGTCCGCGTGATGGATTCGCTCACGCTCGCGATCAGCCAGGGCTCGCTGCGGCGTGGCTCGGCCGCCTGCTATCTCGACGTGTCGCACCCGGAGATCGAGGAATTCCTCGAGATCCGCAAACCTTCGGGCGATTTCAACCGCAAGGCGCTCAACCTCCACCACGGCGTGCTGATCACCGACGCGTTCATGGAAGCGGTCCGCGAGGGCAGCGAATGGACTTTGGTGAGCCCCAAGGACGGCTCTGCCCGCGCTACCGTCGATGCGCGCTCGCTGTTCCAGAAGCTGGTCGAGACGCGGCTTGCCACCGGCGAGCCGTACATCGTCTTCGCGGATCACGTGAACAAGGGCATGCCGCGCCACCACCGCGAGCTCGGGCTCAAGGTGTCGACGTCGAACCTGTGCAG
>Ga0265780_10011327_pt1 | contig 10560 bp, 13 predicted proteins | sample P1T30metagenome_FD_192432 | JGI IMG/M metagenome (GOLD analysis project Ga0265780, IMG submission 192432) | Plant litter microbial communities from East Loma Ridge, Irvine, California - P1 T30 | ecosystem: Environmental > Terrestrial > Plant litter > Unclassified | place: USA: California... | reverse complement strand
CTCTCTCGTTGTATCCTACATGATTGTCCGTAGCAATGAGGATTCGGAAACAGCTGAAAGGTGACGCCGGTCGTTAGCTAGAATGGTCGCTGAGCGGGTCTCGCAAGTTGTGACATTTACTTGTTCTCCTCTATTTTGTGGAAGAGAATTGTCTGAGTGATAGAGAAAACTCTATTAATCGGTTTAGCGACTCACCAGGCTCCCTAATACTCGGAGTCGCAGCAGGGTCATCCTCAACGACAGGTTGTTGACTTTGTTGACTTCTGCTCGCTCGAGAAGCTTGTGAGACCATGACGGAGTGGCTGGGATCCTTTGTCTCCTTGCGAACTGCCTTCTCGCTTGCCGAACGGTTGATACCTTGTACGTTGCTCTATCGATGACGCTGAAAGGCTGGTCAATACGTATGCAACGAGATCAGATATCGTTTCAGAATTACAAAGTAGTATTGCGAGGTGATTCATCGCATATCGCCTGCTTGAACGACCTCCACCTCCCGATGTCGGCATCCTTTAGATTGCGCGTCGCCCCCTTGATCCTACTCCTCGAGCTCTGCTAGGTGGACGATCATGCCTACAAGTCCTTGATCCTTGATATATGTTTGACCTGTCTGTAATGTACAAGTCTCACACTCAGGGACGAGTACTCAAGCCTGACATCTGAATTATGGCTGGCAAGTTGATACCTACCGCCGCCCAAGATGGCGACGGCGCTTTGCCCTCCGCCCCACCTAAGCTCGGAGGAGGGGCCAAATCCAAAAACCATTTGAGGAGAATGAAGGCCAAAGCCAAAAAGCTCGCCGAGCAGCCCATCGATCAGCCGGTCGCTGACGAAACAGTGCAAGGAACCAGTGGAGATGTTGAGGTGAAGGAGGAGCAAGATGATGACGTACCTGTGAGTATCGGGCTCGGGGGTTGGGAAGGCCCCTTTGTAGAAGGCTAACGGCGTCATCATTGAGGAATCAGATGCCGGCCTCATCGGCAGCATCAGCCGAATTCGACCTCAATGATCCTGCGATGGCCATGTTCTCTTCAGTGTTTGCTAAATTCCAGGGAGACGCCGACCAGGAGATGTCTGACGAAGTTGTAGGTTGACAGCTTTCTCCCTCGACAATCCGGATGAGATGCTGATTCGGGATCTGTTTGCTTCTGCTGCAGGTTGACCAAGGCCCGGAGAAGGCGGAAGTCATCTATTCGGACGAGGAGGATGACGATGAAGAGGACCGAGAGCGAGCTTTGGCCAACCAACAGAGACTCAGCAAGAAGAAGAAGCGACAGTTGGCCGTAAGTAACCTTTGTCAATGCCAAGATTGCCTTTAAAGGTTAAAGAACAGGACGCTCAACGCAACATATCGCACACTTGTGCAGAAACTCTCAGTAGCAGAACTCAAGCAGCTGGTATCCAAGCCCGAAGTCGTGGAATGGGTAGATTGCGATGCCCGAGATCCTCGGTTGCTCGTCAGCTTGAAAGCCTACCGAAAGTAAGCCTTCACCTGAACCTCGACGAATGGGTATGATTGCTGATGAAGACTTTGCAACGTTCTTCAGTACCGTACCCGTCCCTGTTCATTGGTCAGCTAAGCGAGAGTACTTGTCAGGCAAGCGAGGAATTGAAAAGCCTCCCTTCCAGCTCCCTAGTACGTCCGCCTTTTATAGAGTACTGTCACAGCGGATTGCTTATGCGCATTTACCTGTCTTCCAGCTTGGATTGCCGATACTGGTATTGCCGATCAAAGAGATGCGATCAAGGAAAAGGAGGCGACCATGTCTCTCAAGCAAAAGACGAGGGAGAGGGTTCAACCGAAGATGGGCAAAATCGATATCGACTACCAGAAGCTACACGACGCCTTCTTCAGGTACCAGACTAAGCCATCGATGTCAAAGTTCGGCGAGGCGTGAGTATTCTAGTCATCTTGGGAAATTCACTGCATACTGATATAGCGAGCTTTGGTAGGTATTACGAAGGGAAGGAATTAGAAACCGATCTTCGAATGAAGAAACCAGGTGAAATTTCAGAGGAGCTCAAAGAAGCGCTTTCGATTCCTCCTCTGGCACCTCCTCCTTGGCTCATTGCCATGCAGAGATATGGACCTCCACCGAGTTATCCTAACTTGAGAATCGCTGGATTGAATGCCCCAATTCCCGCTGGGTGAGTCTTTCTCCCTCGTGGCCTATTCGAAGCCGACGCTGATGTGACGCTCAATTGGTCATATATAGTGCTCAATGGGGTTTCCACCCGGGTGGTTGGGGACGACCAATGGTGGACGAGTTCAACAGGCCCTTGTATGGGGATCCCTTCGGCGTGCTGGGAGAAGACGGTCAGGTAAGAGGCTGTGCTGCAGGTGGAAGTGACGTCACATGCACTCAATATCGTCTCATTCGCTTCGTAGGGATCGGGTGACGATGTCGAAAAGGAACTTTGGGGTCAGCTTGAACCTGAAGCCGAAGGTTAGTCATCCTTGTCGGTCATTCGACGGCCAATTTGACTAAAATAGCTTCGAACACAGAATCCGAAGAGGAAGAATCCGAGGACGAAGAAGAAGACGAGGACGATCTTATCAACTCCGTACATGCTTCGGATGAAGGATTGCGAACACCTTCCGGTCTCGAAACACCATCGGGCATGCAGACGGTCGTCTCGACCGTGCCCGGCGGACTGGAAACGCCAGACTTTTTGCAACTACGAAAAGATGCTGGACCCGCCGAGAGCGAAGTCTCTGCTACACCGGTGCCTCGAGAACTTTATCAGGTCATTCCGGAGAGGCAGACGAACTCGAGGGGTTTCATGGGAAGTTCGACTGCTTACGACGTCGGGAGTCTTGGAGGGGGTCCTTCCGGAGGACCAAGAGTATTGGGACAGGACGATCGGGGCACCAAGGTGAGCTTGTCGCTGTCCAACTGCAGTCTTGTTCCACCGCTGACCGAACGTTCCAACAGCGCAAAGCGGGCGTCGAGATGGCTGTGGATCCGGACGACTTGGAGGACCTGTCTCAGGAAGAATTGCGGGCGCGTTACGACGCTTCGAAATCGCAATCTCAGCGGGTACATGTGCCGGGTGCAGATGTCGATCGACGAGAGTTCGACGAGGTCATCGCTCAGGCCAAAAAGTCGCGTACCAATGACCGAGGTCGTGGGGACCGAGACAGGCGCGAGAAGGAGAAGTTCAAGTTCTAAGCGAAGGGTCTCACTATCTTGTATTCAAAGTACGATACCGCAGATTCGAATGCGGCGTCACAGATGCATGTTCCTTTCATCCAATTTGTGAAAACAGTCCTGGGATCGTCACATTGAGGTCGTGCTTGCTCCACTTCTACTTATCGACGAAAGTCGAATCGATCTATCTGCTGCGCTTGGGCGGTACATGGACAAGTAGTGATTTAGGTTCGGGATCAGGCTTGTCACGGTGTCGTAGACGCGTTTGAAGTCTCGACAGGGAACGCAGCCGCAGCCACATCAGAGCACGAGACTGACGCCGCCTCTGCGTCCTGATGAGTAGCGAGGACCATCTGCATGAATCACCTTTTTAGATGCTTGTCACGACGAGCCTTGCGCCATCGTGTTACCTCCTTTGACCGTACGGGTTAATTGCGGCACCAAAACAGAGACAGAGGCGAACCGAAGTTCCCTTTGATGACGCTTAACCTGCGACGAAGCAGTGAAAGTCATTGATATACGATACGATCCCGAAGAAGGGGCAGTGTCGATCCCAACCTTTCCGGGCTTCCAGACAGCCTTTTGTAAAGAAGCCAAACTATGTCGTACAGTTACCCTCAGCAACCTCGTCATTACGAGCCAGAATCTCATCCTTATCCCAATCCATCGCACATCAACGAGCCCGGGACACGCCCAGTCGAAATCCCGAGACCGGATCGACGTTCATCGCCTTACGGAGACGAAATCCTCCCCGATGCTGGAAGTTACTACCGGTCTCCAACTCAGCAATTGCGCTCTCCCATCTCGAGATTTCATGAGTCGATGGCTCCTGATTCTGGCAGACATGGGAGAACCGTCAGTCCAGACGATCCACGTCTTGCTACAAGTCCCGAAGGGAGACATGGTCACTCGCTGCATCCAGATGCTGGTCGGCATGATACATATACTGCCCGGTATCGGCAACCTCGCGAGCAGCCTGAAAATTATCGCAAGCCAAGGTCCGGGCATGGTCATCATCGCGCAGACTCTTACGAAGAGGAACTCGCCCGACAGGAGCACGAGATTCGGTGGAGAGAGCGGCAAAGATCGATTGAACAGCAGAGCGGTTATCACCCTGGACACTCACATCATATGTCTCTTCCACGACACATGAGCCATAGGCAATTTGGCTCCTTGCCACCTCAGTTGGCCATAGGCCATACGATCGCGCCTCCGGGGCCGACAATGGGCGGGCCGATGATGGGCGGTCCTCAAGAAGGCGGGCCTAGTCAGATGGACTATGCGACATTCTCCGCATTGTCTGGAAATAATGTCCGAATGAATCCTTTCGCGACACCGCATACAGCCTATCCGAACGCTATGCCGCTCAGCAGTTCCATGGATATCCCACCGATTTCGGGCTACGGAAGTCAGCGCTATCGCTCTTTCGCAAAACCAGGTAAGCTTTGCACCGCAGTTCCTCACTGTGGACTATCCTAACAATCATCTTTTAGATTACCGGCGATTCTGCTATTCTGTCGGTAAAGCAGAAGTCCCTTACGCGAGCTTGAATGTCCCCCCACCTCCTTTGGGAATACCACACTGATCTCTCCGGAAAGAAGGCGGGTAATCTCTGAAATACAGCTTGCGCCAAAAGTTGAGAACGAAGCAAGGAAGAAGAAAAAAATTGATCCGCCCCGTTGTCCGTACTGTATGAGAGGCTGTATCTTTAGCTGAGCAGGTGATTCGCTCTGCGATCACTCAATATGGTATAATACGATGTTATCTTAATACAAGCCTATGTATCCAGGTGTTCGGCCCAATTGGCGGATCCTTGTGCCGTTGATGTACTCTCTGATCGGATCGCGAAACAGCTGTTCAAGATCTGCTACCCGTCTAATATAGCTGACGTTTAGTATTTGTATGGATTGTATTCTTCCATGTATATAGGCTCGTCCCAGTCCTCCTCGGTAATTGACTGGCCCAACCGCAAATACGGACGATCAGATGAGCTTGATTCATAAGCCTGACTGAAAAACGGTGGTCGTGCTCACCGTCCACGCTGCGAAAAGCATAGCAACGGCTCCCGTCTCGAGTAGCGTCGATAGCCCAGCGCTTGTGAGCTTGCCCCCAGAAGCCTGTAATCTCCGATGAGCTTACAACATAGTAAAGGTCCGCGTCCAGACAAGACTTACCTCGCACAGCGGTTGACTTGCTAGTAACAAAATGGCCTGGCTGCCCGCAAAAAGAAGCCACGACAGGAGAAACCATATACAGGGTCGCGTTTCTTGCAGATGGAAGTAGACGACATAGAGCATGATCAAGAGGTAAAGGACGCTTGCCCTTTGATGGACGAACAACGGTAGTGTAAGTAGGTTGTTCTGTTCAAAGCCTTCCCGAGCCCTGGCAACTCACAGGTAAGGCCAGAGTACGCTAAGTACCCAGAGAGCGATATTTCTCAATTGTCCTACCTCTGCGCTTCCGCTCTTCAAAATGAACCATCTCGAAATTCCAAAGGCTTGATCTAAACCGATGTAGGTTGTGAATCCAAAGGACACGAGAAAGGCGACGGTGATGGGAATGATCGAGCGGGATGAGCCGTCTCTACCGAAGAGAAAAATTCCCGAGTAAGGAAACTGCGGCGAAGACCACGAATGAGGACCCCTGACTCACGCAACGACTTGAGTCGCAACAACAGCATTTCCCAACAAGATCCACATGACCCCGACTATAAGACCGACATGCACTGCTGAAAGCACCGCTAACCCCGAGGATCCTTGTTTCAAGACGTTCGCAGTAGTAAGGATTCGAAGCGGTAAAGTCAAGGAGTAAAACTAGATTGAAAAATCAGTAAGCTGAGACCTATCTGGAAAAGGTGTACGTATGTAACCACTTACGACGAGGAAGAATAGGAATTCCACCCGGCCCACTGCCGCTCTTCTATGAAATCCACGGAAAATGAGGAATACGACGACCAGGAAACATGCAATTGACACTATCAGCTGAGCTGATCATTGATACAGGGACCATCAGTCGGTTTTCAGTTTGTCGATCGGTCCTCGGCTTACCAATGTCCCCAAGACTTCCTTCAATCCCCATTCGTCCTGTATCACAACGGATACCAACCCCGGTTCCGGCTCGATTAACAGCACTTACAGCAACTAAGTCTTCCACATTGGTGTCTGATGTGATGTCACCTGAAGGGAATAGTGTCGTCAAAGCTGGCGGCTCTGTGATCTTGAGCAACGCCCGAAAAAAGAGGTTGCATTGCGGCAACGATCCTGCAGTTGATATGGACACGTCGTCTTGGTCCGAGAGGGATGAAGACGCAGAGCAGAAGGTCGAGAAGGCCCCAAAGGGAGGTGACATGTTGTCGCCGATCAAGTGATGCTGCCGGCAGCGATCTGAAGTCTAGGTTCGGAGGGAGAATGAAATCGGTGAAGAAGACAGCAAGTTATGCTCGATTGGCTTAACACGTCTGTGAGATTGTGAAGCGATTTTGAAAAGCGAAAGGGAATGAACACGACAGGTCGAATCGTCAGACGGGGTCTTGATGGCTAGCCCATCAACAAATTGCAGTCACTACTGGTCCCTTCGAATTTTCTTTGTTCGGCACGGAGAGCGGAGAAACTCTCGGTGCAGACGCGCGTCATTTAAGCGAGGGGTCAATCTGAAACGCGGTCTCAATCAGTGGGGCGCCTGTACGAGTACGGTCGGAACAGGTGGGCGAAAGCGTGCACAGCGATGGCGCCGAAAATCACGGAGACGTAACTTTGGCTTAGGCGCCATCAACGATCGATTCGTGCACGGTGCTCGGCTTGGCTCAGAACAAACATGTCCCTCAAAATTGAGCATCTCTGTGACATGCGATGATTGAATATGTATGTGTCACCTTCGTCCACTCCTCTAACTCAGCATCCTGGCAGATATATTGCCTCATATTCAACTCTTGTTCCTGCCTCAGCGTCCGGTGACGGCCAGCTCCTTGCCTCGAGCAAACTTCGAGATACTCTTCGGCGTAAAGACCGGGAAGATGTGGGCCTTGTCAAAGAAGAGGGTCGATCAGCCAGGCGAACCAGTCTATTTGCCGATTCCACACTCACTTCAGTGTTGAAGATATTCTCTTCCAAGGGCACCGTCTTGTCATCAGAGAAGAGCAAGTAAAGGTATTCTACAAAAGAGTCGCCAAGGTAAATCAATAAACGCTCGAAACCAGGACGCGTTTCCATTGCAACTCACTAAGAGTCTCGGACAACCAGAATGTCTCCATCTTGTCAAGCTGCTCGATATTCGTCCCATCCTCTACATCCGCAATCCCAGCGTACCCACCTCCTCGAACCCGGCAGTGTTTCTGGAACGCTTGGAATATTCTCCAACCTTGATCTCGGTAGCGCTGCTCGCCGGTGATCCGATATGCGAGGAAGAGGGATTCCACGGTTTCCGGTCGAAGGATGTTCCTGCCATCCAAAATTGCTTCACCCTCCCTGCAAGCGACTCGGTGATCAATACCCCAAGTCCAAAGCATCCTGTCTATCATGAATGGCGCTATCACTTACATTCCTCGTTTGATGTACCAGTCGACAGGGTCATACGATTTCTTTGACTGTTCGGGTGAGTTGAACATGATGATCTCGGCACCCAGACCGGTCTCGGTTCCCTCGTAGGTCTCGACGCAGGTGTCGATGAGACCCTTTCCGGCGACGTAGTCGAGCTGCTGCGAGGGGGACATTCTGGACCACACAGGGCGGTGGTTCGGGTAGGCAGAGGCAACTCCAAGCATGAGCGAACCACCTAGGAAGCAAACCAGATGGTCTTGCTTCGGCCGCTTCATCCAACTCCTGTTCATCGAAGGATTATCGGGTTGAGTATTCCGTGTCATACGTGGCTCGCCGAGTGACATACGGTGCTCCATCCTGACCCCTTTGAGGCCCAAGTTCGTGAGTGTAAACAAGTCCTTGCTTCTCTGACTTGCTCATCAACAGCTGCTCGATTCCTTTCATGGAAGTCTCATACATCTGCAAGGTGCTTGTATGGGCTCAATAGTCTGTCCATGTGAAAGTTTTACTCGAGGACATGCCGGCTCACCTGACGGTACACAGTCTCGGTTCGATTCTAGTAGCAATGAGCTTATTATTGTCAGTTCTTTTATGCTGGCTCATTCAAAACAAGGCGTACCGTCTGCAACCACTGCTTCAGGAGGTACTCATAGTAGCTGTCCCCTCGAGAACCGAGCCGAATGTCAAAGATGGCGAATTTGCCGGTTTGAGGACTGTTACAGTAGAGAATAGCCATAAGCCATCGTTTAAGAGCGTGAAGAAAGCTGACCCACTTGATGAGAATAGGGGCTACACCTTCCGCAGACATCTCCCCCTTGAGCAATTGCATCACCTTCTCGGCAATCCGTCCATAAATCGGCTTTCCGCTAATCTCGCTGAGGTACTTGAACTCTAGCTGAATCGTGCCTGCTTCTGCCAGACTGCTCATGCCGCCGTTATCAGCGTCCGGGTAAGCCTTGCGTTCGGCTAGGTCGATGAAAGACAAAGGAATACCAGACGGTGTGTCGAACAAAGGTAACAGTCGTTCTGATAGGTCGAGTGCCTTGTCCAGGAAGAGCTGAGCGTCGGCATGGTAGACCGGATTCGTGTGGGTCAAGGTGAGATGATGGGCGGAAAGTAACCCTCCCAAGATCCGGATGATCACCTACAATACGAGGTGAGCACGCCTTTGAGACATGAAGTTGCGCTCAGGAACGATCGCTCGGAACTCACCTCGAAAGCGTTGACTTTGCCTTCAATATCGAAACTTAGTTCATTACGAACCCATTCCCGAGCCCTGACATATTCGTTCTCGAAGCCCATGACCAATAACGAGTCCAGCGAGTCGACGATCATGTATCCCATACCCTGTTCGCTGTCTGCGAGGTATGAGCCGCTTTTGGATAGAGGATGATACTGCTTGAGGGAGGCACTTAGTTGCGCATTCTTTGCCAGCAAGACGCGGGGAATCACGCACCTCATCTGCTCCCCAAGCGTTCTGTTCTGCTCGATAAGAAATGAATCAGCACTCCAAGTCCAGAGTGGTCTTGAATCCCTACTGACCATATGCCTTCCAGGAATGCTAAACAAAGACACGTCGTTGAGCTTCTGGTCTACGCGCAAATGACGATGACTGAATATCAACCTACTGCGAAAGCCTCCCGGATAGCGTTTCTCTTGGAGACATCCAACCAGATTTCCCGGTCTTTCGTATCGTCAATCTCGGGCAGAGTATCCTTCACAAGGTCTCGCGAGGTTGCCCATGATGGCCATCGGAATGGGATCTCGGTCGGCGGTAACTTCGAAGGCTGAGCCTGTGGCGACCTTGAGAATGAGGTCGAGCTGGAAGGTATAGCCACCTCGGGTTTCGCCGAGGGCGATCCGACCGGCTGCGTGGTCCAGTAGTTATAGAGTGCATAAGACAGCGAGGCAGCACCGAGCATTGCTATAGCTGTTCGAAGCACAGAGCGATAACCGCTCGCGCCCTTCTCTGACTGGTGATGAAGTATTGGTATGGTCCGTATTCGTCTGCAGGAAGTCTGAACACACCTTCTTCTTCTGCGCAGCTCTTTTAAGAATGTCCTCCATAATCTTGTTCTGCTCAGCAGGAGCTACCTTATTGAGACGTTGGCGCGATTTGGCGCCATCCTGCCTCACAGCTGACGAGGTCCCGCTCATGTTGACGTCCAAACGTATTCGGCTCTGCCACGAAGGGGTCGAGTGTCTAAGACAGTATTCAGATCCCTGATCTGCTATGACTGGATGAAGATGCCAACAGAACGTATCTCACACGCTTGAGAGAACATCAGTGACGTGTGTGATTCGAAGGCTTTGACATCTTAGGCCCATTGTCTCGTATCCCTGACGCAGACACACAGCTCGCAGCTTGCAGCTCGACCGACATTCGCGACTTTCCAACAGCTGAACGGCGGTCGACGAAAGGCCGATCTCCGAGTTTACGGCATAAATATTACCTAAGCAAGAATCTCGGAACCGATGATGATGGCTACATCAGGCCGCAAGGTCATAACTAGGCGACTCAGTAATCATTGCTCCAAGACGTTCTTGAACGTTTCAACGCACTTGCTTCGACGTTCTGGTCAAAAAACCTATCTCTGGATTGATACGTACACATAAGCGTTGGAAACTTGGCAGCATGTCGAAGAGACCAGGCGAAAATGGTCTGGTAGGCAACGATCCCAAAAGGTTACGCAGGTACGTCTGTTTCCTCAATGCAAAGATCAAGATGAGAAGCTGACTTTGATACCTACTCGGAATCGTCATACAGTGATGTAAGTCTTTTCCCTGGCTCAGATTTGATCCTCTCAAATCGCAGCAAGCTGAAATGTTAGTCCGCTTCCTCTAGGATCCTCTGGCTGGACTTCCACCTGTGCCCT
>Ga0265780_10011326_pt1 | contig 10561 bp, 9 predicted proteins | sample P1T30metagenome_FD_192432 | JGI IMG/M metagenome (GOLD analysis project Ga0265780, IMG submission 192432) | Plant litter microbial communities from East Loma Ridge, Irvine, California - P1 T30 | ecosystem: Environmental > Terrestrial > Plant litter > Unclassified | place: USA: California... | reverse complement strand
GCTGAGAACAAAGAAAATGTGCGTGACAAAGATCTATAGTTGATGGTGCTTGGGTGCATGTAGCCGAAGGGATGGGCTATGGGCACAAAGGCACGTGCGGGTTCGAAGGGCGCGATTCGTGTTGCAGTGTTGGCGTGGAGAAGGGGCAGGATCGTGTTTTTGGGATGCCATGCTGAAATCCCGTGGGTGGGTGAGGCGGGAAGATCTAGTGGCGTTGCCATCTTCACCACAGTTGTCATTGGACGCGCGAATCACGTGCAAACCACCCAACACGATCACGATGCATGAAGAAAGAAGCGATGAATCAAAACCTTCTCTGTTCAATGTAGTACGATACATGCTATCTTTATTCTCGTGCTATACGTATTACCCACCATATCCTATCGTATCCTATCTGTGCACCTGTACATCTCACATCCCAGTGGTATCCCGATCAATCCAATCTACATACGCAGCTTCAGCTTCAATTTTCCAAAACCAACAACCCCTCCCTCTCCAGCCTCCTCAAACTATCCACATCCCCGCCGGCTTCCATAACAGCCTTCATCGCCGCCTGACTCAGTTTCCGCCTCTTCTCGGCCGCCTCCTTCTCGCGGCGCGCTTTCGTCTTGCTACTCCCGCTTGGCGCAACGCCTGTCAAGATCTTGCGGCTATCATGCGGCGTGAAGTTAACGAACCCGACGTTCGGCGTACTCGCCTGTCGTGGGGCCGCAGCGCTCGACTTCCTGCGCGCGGCGTTGAGATTCTGATGGCTGGCCTGATGGCGGAGAGTCTGTGAAGAGGGGCGACGGCGGTGAAATTGTGGCTGAGGATTTGGGGAAGGTGTGCGTGAATGCGGGCGGTGACCAATGGGCACGATGTGGTTGTGTTGTTGAGGGTATGCAGTGGTGTAGTGTTGTTGTGGGTGTCCGAGGTCGAACGAGGCTGGGGCTGAATGGTGCGTAGATACACTGACGCCTTCGTTGCCGTTGCTGATGCCCAAGCCAGCGACTCCAAAGTCGCCAAAGGATGCGCTGTCGCACGGGATGCCGAGTCCTTCCATCGAGCCATTGCTATATTGGCTGGTGGTTCGTTGATTTGACTCGCGGTATGTGGGGCCGACGGCTGCGGCGTCAGTGTTGTCCCACCAGCCAGCAGTCTTGGTGGTGGAGTAGTCTGGCGAGGCTGAAAAGCCAAAGTCCATGGCGGGTGATGTGTCGGTTGGACCCCACGTCGTCATGGGTATGCGAAGTGAGGAGGGCGGGGTCTGTAAGGCTGAAAGAGCCGCACTTGACACTGATGAGCTGAATGTGAGGCCCATGTTGTCGCTGAACGGGTCGTTGTTGTTAGAATTGCTGTTTGAGATGCCAATTGCTGGCGATGCTTGCGGTGTAATTTGATAGTTGGCAAAGTTCATGCCGTTGTGGTTGGTGGTGGGGCTGGCTAGGGGTGATTGATCCTCCGCGTAAGACTGCGCATGTTGACTGAAGAAACCGCTCGAGTTCTCATGATGAGTGAGCTTTGATGATGGTGGCGGTGATGTGATGCCATGGGGAGCTACCCGCATGCTGTATGCATCTGCTGTTGCTTCCATCTTGCGAGACCATACATCCGGGATGGGTGATCGATAAAACGAAGGCTGCATCATCTTTGCGAAGGCGGGAGTTGATGACTTTCTTGACAACTTGTGAATACCACGGACAAGTGAGTGATCCTGGTGGAAGGAGACAGCCTTCTTGACAGCCTTTGTAGTGTGAGGTCGCGGTGTGGAAGGCTGTGAGTAGGAGCGCAATTGGTTCCGTTCCGACTCGAAGAGATCTTCAAAGTTAAGAAGTTCCGAATCACTGAGCGACTCTTTGCCTTTTGCGTCAACGCGGAATGAGAAGGAATCGTTAGACACGGTCAAGGCTGGGTTTTGTCCACTCTTCTGGACAGCCTGGTGCCAAGCCATGTCCTCGTCCTGATGGAGTTTAGGCGTGCTTGGGTATACCGCGCTCTCATTCGACGACGAAAGGTCAAAGAGCTGTGCAAGATCTTCAGAGCTGGAACGGTCCACTACTGGGTCGCTGCAATGCTGGAGAAAGTCTGTCTCAACGTATTCCTCAAATAGTTGGTCCAAGTCGACGGTGTCCATCTCTTTGTCGCTAAAAGGCCGGATTGGTAGATCGGATGAGTGTCGTAGTAGAGAGGTCATGGAGTGTCTTTCACGTGCTTCGCGTTCCAGTCCGTTGGTAGTAAGGTTACCGTTAGGAGCTATCTGGGTCGATAGGAGTGGCGATGGTCGACGAATGGGATGCGTCCTGTGTGGATAGTGGGTATGCGCCGCGAAAACTGTGGATCTGCGAAAGCAAGTGTTATGCACCGATTCACTATGATGGACGAGCTAAACAAACCCACCCATACTTGATATATACTGCATTCACTCATTGGGGGAAGTTCCTGGCCAGCCTCCGCTTCATTGAGCACATTCCTGCATGTATCGAACTATACTTAGCGAATGAGGGCGGAATGGGGGATGACCTAAGCCACAACCCTTATGTTTCAGGAAATTTTGCGGCGTTTGCACCGCCGAAAGTGTCGAACGCCAATTCTGGAAACCTGGGGTGGTTGGGCAGTCCGTGACGAGTGTGCGCAGGGGTTGGGCGTGCTGCACGCAGCCAAATACCGATGGCTGGGTTGCATTCCTTGGGTAAGTTGCCCGGCCCGCGGGACGCGTCGCACCAATCGATCGCGCTTTCCTTTGTTGGTAGTGTCACACCTTGGCAGACACTTCGAACATCTAAAGCTGCAGATACTGACGCCACTCTGGGGGTGCTGATGCAGGTCGAGATCGCGCGGCACTTCTAAGTGGGGGACACGTGTACGAGTAGCATCCGGGGATTGTTGTGGTGAACATGTCTTGCGACGGCGCATAGCAGAGTGCAGTCGAGCCCGCCACCTCGATTTACCGAGAGCCTGGAATGCAGATGTCGCAAACACTGCAAGCAGTAGCTGTCAGGCCACCGTAGTGCAGAGAAACTTGAAGTTGAGAATTATCCGATAGGCCCGGCTAGGGTCCGGGAAAGCAGATAGGCAAGAGAAGCGACAGCAGAAAAGACTAATCATGACCCAGGAGAATGGATGAAAGATACCTGCCAGTGTGTCAGTACTAGCTTATTGGTAGGGTCATCGCGCATCGCGTATCTCCACCCAGTTCCTGAGTGAGGACTGACGCTGTGGAACGCATTGCACGTTTGACCCGCATCAGAACCATGTGTCCGGTCAGAGGACGTTGAGGTGACGCGAATCTCGAGTCGTGGATGTGGTGGTTCGAAATTTTCGTTCAGCGGTTGGGGCCGGCACTGGCTCGAGTTGGCTGCAGGTACCTGATGGCCATGATGCTCATACCCGTGCTCCTATGGAATCCACCACATGCGGTCAGGTTACATGTTCACACCATGCCCTATACAGTCCTCTGCTGTCTCCTGAAGCTCAGGCTACTGGTTTTGAACTAGTACAGGGCGATGAGGAGGGCGTTGGGTTGGAAGACCTGTGTGAGATGGGGCCATTCCCGTCGAATCAGTGTTATTCCGCCTGCTGGCCTTCGAAGAAACTCCACGTAACGTCACCCCCAGTCTCGGGTTTGCAACCTCTACTCTACTGGCTGGCGAGATACTCAGCGTTTGGGACTACTGAGCTGAGTTTGATGCGTTCCAGACAAATCTATCACAAGGTGATTGGCACAAGCTGCCTGAGGGCGTTTCTTAGCCTAGCGTCTCTGACGAGTTCAATTGCCTGCTCCACGCAGGGCTGTAGCAGCGCATGAACCAAGCGAAAGTGCAAATGCGTCCAGCGTCATATTGTCCAGACTGACGAGGGCGGGAAGTGGAGTGCCTACTCAATGGTCTCGCGCGGAAGAGCTGTCTTCCAGGACGCCATCGCCTAATCACTGAAGTGGGTCTGTCCGTCCGCTCCGGTCGGGCCGTGTTGTGGAGTGGTTCGAACAGCTACAGGATACCTGGTTTTCCTGACCAATGAGCCTCGTTCGATCGTGTCGAAAAGTCCATCATGGGAATCTCAACATACCACCTGTTCCAAAAGGGATGCCTGTTTGTGCTTATTAAGGCATGCGTATCGTGTTAGAGAGCAGCGATAGTACCGACTACGGTTGATGTCAGATTGCCGAAGTATCCAGAAGAGACTCAAGACCACCGTGGGTCCAGGAGAAACTTTTTGGAAGTAAGTCAGGACGATCCTGATGGCCACCATAGGTCGGAAACAACGCCCGCTTCGATAGAGATCTGACAGTACGGTGGCGGCTTCAAGCGGCTACAGCCTTGCGGTTGTTTTTTTCAAAGAGGACGTCGGTGGTCTAGTCCTGTTAATGCCGTCTAGCTCGCTTGGTCGCTTCTTCACATCGCTCACTCCGTGCCCGCGCCTTAGTCGTCGAGTCAGGAGGTCTCCATATCTGCCAGTCTACATGATCGAAGCCAGTGTCGAGTAGGGTGCTCAGTGTAAAGGCGAATGTGAAATGAAGTAGAGTGGTTGGAGGCTGAGCTAGATCCACATTTCCCGGTGGTTTTGTGCGGAAGAATTGCATATATCTAGCGAATGCGTAATGTAGTGTACTTGCCATAAGGTTTGAGACCTCAGCGGAGACTACCCCAACTGGGAGTCATCTGCGAAACGGTATAAAGATCTGTAGGACGCCTGAGAGACGAGGCGATTGTGGCTGAACTGGTGTATGTAAGGTCGCCGTGGATTTGTATTCCTTTACGTGCGCTACAGACTGTGGCTAAGAGTGAGTAGCTTCCGGCTGCTGTCACCCGGCCGCGTGGAAACGGGGCCAGCCTGACCTGGTGAACTCATAGCAGTCGACCCGGATTCGCGCGACTCGATCTGTATGACATGTGGAGTTCGTGGGACAAGCCGACGGGTAAACAGTCAGGCTTCGTCGATGTGAGGAATCGTCAACTGTCAGCCATTGGATTTCGAGACCTCAGACATTACCCTGAGCTATCGGATGCGATCCGGGAATGCGTATTAGGTGGGGATCGAAACAGCCTTACAAAGCCAAGTGCCAAGGTCGGCGATCAAGGAGATGTAGGAACTTTCCAAGATATCCTGCGTCTTCACATGGTAAGATCAGACCTGACAGAGATAGACAATGGTCGATGGAATAGTCCGTGAGGCAGCTGACGAACTACGTCCGGGGCTGAACAAGTCGGCGGTTTTTAATGATTTCCGATTTCTTGCGTCTTCACATGGTAGGCACGGGTCGAAGTGGGACGGACTCAGGAGGCGGAGCGAATGGTGGGTGATGAGACTGGGCTCATTCATCGCGGTAGATCTTGAGAAATCGAACGACGCGTCCACATGATTTGACGGTCGTGATGTGGTGATAGAGTGAAGTCGACGAACTTCGCTTGGTGTTGAGGCGAATCGCGCTCGGACGCGTTCTGTTGTGGAAGGCGCGCCGTGCCTCAGGAACCGACAACACCACCGCCCTCGTCGCATTGTGTATGCGACGACAACACTAAACCACACATTGAATCAACAATGGATCCAAATACGCCCGTCACAAATGAGCCTCAACCGTCCATATTTCGCTGGATCCTCGGCTTCCTCATGGTCGGCGCATGCTGGGGTCTCACCACGCCATTTATGCGACGAGCAGCCATGTAAGCTCCTCTGCGCCCCCTCCTACCTCATTCTCACGGCCTGACAGGAACTACACCCCGCCTCAACATCCATCCCTCACGGACCCCGGTAACCCCTGGCTCAAGAAGAAAGCCCTCGGCATATGGTACGCTGTTATCGGCGTGCTTAGCAGACCCGCCTACGCCATTCCGCTGCTTCTCAACGTCACAGGCAGCGTATGGTTCTTCATATTGATAGGGAAAGCGGAGCTGAGTCTGACTGTGCCGATTACTAACTCTTTGGCGTTCATGTTCACGGTCTTGGGGGAGTGGTGGGCGGAGAAGAAGGTCATCAGTCGAGGTGAGTAGTATGAACGGGTTGGAAAGGGTAGAGCTGACGAGATACAGATACATGGATCGGCATGGGTTTTGTACTTGGTGGTATTGCGCTTTGCGTACAGAGCAAGTCATAGTACTACGAATCGCAATCTTCTATCACCAATCGCGTCCCAATCGATTCGACTCAGGAGCCTGCGCTTCGGCTTGATACAACTTTGAGAAGCCGTGCGCGGGCGGCTGCAGCCAGTTCCTCTCATCATACCGCTGGTCGCCTTCGATGACGTGGAACGTGTATATATTCCTGCTCTTGCCGCTGGTGTTCTTCTCGCTCTTGTGCAAGATGTTGCCATGGATCAAGACGAGCGTACCAGCCTTGACCTCGCCCATGTCGTACTTCTCCTCCTTGTCCACCACCTCGTAGTCCTTCTCCGCGCCGTTGACGCCATGCTGCAGGTTCTTGGGGAAGCGCACGCCGTCGTTGTCAATGAAGCCTGTGCCCTTTCCAGTGCGGACGAAGCGCTTCTCGATGGACGCGCGCTTGTGACTACCTGCTGCGAAACTCAGACAGCCGTTCTCTGCCGTTGCATCTTCCAGCGCGTACCACCAGCCAACGGCGCTGGGCGGGTCGGTATACAGGAATGTGCTATCCTGATGCGGCGGCACTGCGCCGCCAATCTCTGGCTGCTTGCAGATGACCATGGACTGTAGGACCCGTGGGTCGCGGAAGGAAAGCGAGCGCGCGATGGCGGCATTGCGTTCCGAGAGAGAGATGCCGCGGAAGGACGGTGATAGCTCGTGGAGGTAGTGGCCGATCTTGTTGATGGCGCGGTGCTTTGGCTTGGTGAGGGTGCCGGACTTGTCGAAGGCGTCTAGTTGTTGTCAACGCGTGATCGCATGGCCTTTTCAGAGGAATGAGTTCATACCTTCCTCGAAGAAGAAGCGCACTTTGTCGCCAGAGTCCAGGAAGTACTCGTCACCAACGTGGTCTGCGCCGTCATCGCCACCCGTCGAGAACTTGGTCATCGGGTGGTCGTCCAGTGAGAAGTCATTGAGCATCTTATTTGTATCCTCGAGTAGCTCCTTCACAGTGTCTTGCGAAAGCGCACCCGGTATTAGCAGGTAGCCATTCTCGTTGAAGAAGTTTAACTGCTCAGGCGTCAAGCCTTCTGCTTTTGGTGCGCCCATCGTCATGGATTTTGTACAAACAAGAGAGGATAGAGACTGAAGAAGCAGAATTGAATCATCTCAGGTCCGCGCGACAATGTCACGAGCTATCAACGAGCCGCCATTAAGCGTCGGAGGACGCCGCATCACGATATGTCAAGATCTGCACTAGTCGTGCCCCACTGTGCGCTGCCCCGCGTTGTCGGGAGCACCATCGCCGTCACGTGTGCAAGGAACTCTTGAATGCTTCTCGACGTCGTGTTAGGTCGTCTTGTATGCACAATGGACACTAGATAGCAATATTCCAGACGCCAATTTCATGCCCCAACCCCGGCGCCAGCAGCGCAGGAGGAAGAGTTTCCACATATTGAAGGAAGCTAACGAGGCGAGAGGCCGATATGGCGATGCTTGAAAAAGATGATTGACATTGTTAAGGCAGTCATCGGATTTCGTGGAGGCTACCTTTCTATAGTATTGTGACACACGTCGTTCTGCAATTTTTATGGACGTTCCAGCTAGCTGCTTCGAATCCCTTTCTCTTATCAGATCACTCGTCTCTTATCGTCGCCGCAGTCAAAGGGACCCAACTGCTAGCACGACAGTGAGGCAGACTGCAAGTCCGCCATGGATTCCTCGCGTTCAAGCCAGAATGTCTATTCGGATGATACCATAACTGGCCTTCTGACCTCAATGGGTGAACAGTAGAGGATTAGTTACGTTGCAGCCAAGTGAGGTGAATACGAGGTTGTTGGTGTTAGACTTATGACTTGAAGGTAATGGTGACAACATAACTCTTCGGGTATGGTTAAATACACGATGTAGTCCCTCAAGGCATATTGATAAAGTTAGCTACTACCCATATTTAACGAGGTGGACGAATTTCAACGCTATGTGATTGATTAGTCTCATGGCGAAAGAGCTCACGTTGATCAGCAGACAGTGACTAGGATGACCAGATGGCTGAGTTGCCGATGAGACCTGTTTTGAATATTTCCAGATTTGACTACTTAACAAGCAGAACATGGGAGTCGACACGCTTGCGATGAAAACTCGGCCCCAGATGCAAGACTACCGAGGTCCATGTGGATTATATTTGGCCTGCTCCACTGTCCGATAAATCGACATCAACCATGGAAGCTAGTGCATACCGCTCCTCTTCCTCTTGCTTCCACGTGCCACCGCTGCTGGAACATCTGGATGATCATCGAGACGTGGATATGGTATCTGGCGAGTAGTTTGAGATACACGATTCGCGCCTTCGCCTCTAAGATCCACGGCCTCGCGAATGGCAGTTGCAATACCCTCTACACAGGCACTATTGCACTCCGGTGTTTCGAGAGAGTGTAGACCTCGTACCTCAACTTCGACTTTCCTAGGCTTGATTTGAATTCGGACTTTTTTCATGTTCTTGATGTTTGTAGCAAGCAAGCTGCCAAAACAGTTCTTTTCTGTCACTGCGGGGTGAGGAGCAAACTCAACCACGATCTTCAGAAGCATGAGATTGGTGAAGTGTTTCTGCCAGTTTGATGCTGGAATGGTCGCAGGCTTGCGTTCATCTAAGAACAGGTAAGGCCACTCGGTTCTGGATTCGTCGTCCCAAGCCATTTTGAATCCCGTTCCAACACTAGCCTTGATCACGACTTCAATGTTGCGGACCAAACCGAGAAATGCAACATTGGGCAACTTCCAAAGCCAGTGTACCTTGGCGGGACGATCGTTATCCTGATCCGCGGCGTTTCTACGCATGAAACGGAACCTGTTTTCGCCGTAGTATATGTCTAGTGCCACATCTCTGGTCGCCTTGCTGGTGAGGAGCAGTTTGAGCAGCGTGCGTGCGGAATGGCTGGGATGATTGATCGCGGTAATGATACAGGGGAGCAGCAGGCGGTGGCGGAGGACCATGAATTTGAGCTCCTGTGGAAGTCGATTCCACGGATGGAAGGTAAGCGTCGGAAGATCCATGGTGATGACCTCGAGGAAAGGCGTTTGGGCTGTTGGTCGGGCTTTGGGCTTAATGTGGCAATGATCTCCAGATGTGGTCGAGAGCAGGAGAGTCGTGGCGAGAGAGAACGTCAAAGCAATGAGTATGTATTTTATCGTCCTAGGCGGACAAATGGCCTGCGCTAATAAGGCGCGCTAATTTATAGTAGTCGGTGATAGCAATCCTCATTCACTCGTAAAGCCACAAAACACTGTGAAAGTGGCAACAATGAAACGGTCAGGATGACGTATCACTCTCCATTCACATATCTCAAAATTATGTCCATTATCGACTTACTATCTGAAATCAGAGCTCGAGATTATTTTACCCGACTTCTGTTTAATTTGCAGTGGATGTTTGGAGAAATTGAGAATCCCTGAACTTTCGCCCGCCCACCCGTTCAAATTTCTCTGATGATCGCTTTTACTGGAAATCCTAACCTAAGATCGTCGATATACTATTGTGCAGTTAACTTTCTCATGTCGAAGATATCTTTGATGACCGCAGCGACCTTTTCCGAGCATCCATGAGGGCACTGAACTCCGACAGCCCTTTCATTCCAGGTGAATCCGTCGCAAGCAAACCCATCGACTTTGACACTGACATAGCGCGGATTTAGCACAACAACTGCCCCTTTCAGCACATCCTCAAGCTTCAAGCGCGGAGATATGACGGTCTCCCGTCCAAGCTGTCCTCCCCTCGCCGACACCATGACAGAGTTAGTCTTGTGCATCTCGATACATCTCGCTGGAGCTTCGGGCCCACGGTTTCCGTCCCAATGTTCTTGACGAATATCGACTGTCAAGTCGAAAGTGTTCAAGTTTGGGAAGCGAAGCTGCCACTCTGTCCCTAATTTCTTTTCCGGAGGACCTGTATTCGGTCGAAGAAGAATGTACCACTGATTCGTCCTCGAATTCATAATCTCGAGGCCTGGGACAAATTCGAACTGGTCATCGACTCGGAGTTGGAGTTCTAGTCTACGCACAAGGGCGCCGATGGTGGGGTTGGGACATGCAAGCACGCAACGGTAATAGTCCTCTGGTTCAACTTTGCGCGCTTTGACGAGTGGCTTCAACATGACTGCATTGCCGTAGTAAACTTGTAGGGCGAGCGACCGCATCTCCTTGCTGGTGAGGGAAAGGCGTTGGAGGGCACGATGGACGTGGAATGGATGTGTCAGAAGTCGTACAGCGCGAGTGAGTCGCAAAGACACGTTCAGGATCATGATTTTGACCTCTGTTGGGAGGTCTTGCCACGGGTGGAAGGTTTTCGGAGCTGAATCCATGCCTTTCAGAATCGTTGGAGAGAGTGGCCTCCTCGCGTTCGCTAACGTGGTGTTTTGGGCTTGCCGGCCTCGTTCAAGTTGATGTAGATGTGCGTTGAGAGATTCTTAGGTTGAGGCTTTGTTGGTTCAAGTGAGTGGAGGAGGTTTCTTTGATGGTGATGATGATGATGATGATAAGACTGGTTTGGATCGCAT
>Ga0265780_10011324_pt1 | contig 10561 bp, 8 predicted proteins | sample P1T30metagenome_FD_192432 | JGI IMG/M metagenome (GOLD analysis project Ga0265780, IMG submission 192432) | Plant litter microbial communities from East Loma Ridge, Irvine, California - P1 T30 | ecosystem: Environmental > Terrestrial > Plant litter > Unclassified | place: USA: California... | reverse complement strand
ATCGGCGCCGCCGCCCTGCTGCTGCTCGGCTCCGTCCTGGTCTGGTTCAGCGGCCGCCTGAAGGGCCACGGCATGGCCTGGACCACACTGGCGGCGCTGGCCTGCACCACGGCCGCCTTCCTGCTCGACGTGCACAGCTGGCGCCTGGTGCACCTGGACGGCACCAAGGATGCGTGGAGCGCCTCGATCTCGATCATGCTCGGCTTCCAGGGCGTGATGCTGTTCGTGCTGCTACTGGCCGCGCCCTACCTGTGCGTGCGCGCCTGGCGCGGCCTGGTCAAGACCGGGAACCGCGCCACGCGCGACAATATCGCGCTGATCTGGCACTACGTGACGCTGCAGGGCCTGACCGCCATGGTGGTGATCCGCGGCCTGCTGCTGGTGATGGATTGACTATGGACGACCGATTCTTCCGGCGCGCCACGCGCGCCTCGCTTCCCCTCCTGGTCTGGGCCGCGCACTTCGGCTTCAGCTATATCGTGGCCGTGGCCCAGTGCACGCCTGGCGCCTGGCGACCCGAAGGGCCGAACCCGTGGCTGCTGGGCGGCGTCACGCTGCTGGCGCTGGCCATCTGCGTATGGAGCGGCGCCGCCGGCGCCAGGCGCCTGCGGCAGGGGTCGACCGAGTTCGTGGATTATGTGGCGGCGGCCAGCGCGGTGCTGGCGTTCGTGGCGATCGCGTGGACCGGGATGCCGGTGTTGCTGGTGAGCGGCTGCGCCTGACGGCGCGCTCGGACACGCTGCTTTAACACGTCGTTCCCGCGAAGGCGGGAACCTGAGTCTTCCGCGCTGCCGACATCATTGAACGTAGCGTCAGTGCGAGCAACCTTGGGTTCCCGCCTGCGCGGGAACGACGGGCGGAGGTTACGGATTCAGCCCGGTTCCGGCACCACGCGCCAGATCACGTTGCCGACGTCGTCGGCCACCAGCACCGCGCCCTTATGGTCGACCGCGACGCCGACCGGCCTGCCATGGGCCTCGCCATCCTTGTTGACGAAGCCGGTCAGCATGTCCACCGGTTTCCCGTTCGGTCGTCCACCCTTGAACGGCACGAACACCACGTTGTAGCCCGAGCGCGGCTTGCGGTTCCAGGAACCGTGGTTGCCGATGATGGCGCCATTCCTGAACTGCGCCGGCAGCAGCGAGCCTTCGTAGAAGGCCAGGCCCAGCGCCGCCACGTGGGCGCCCAGCGCGTAATCCGGCACGATCGCCTTTTCCACCAGGTCGGGACGCGGCGGCTTGACGCGCGTGTCGACGTTCTTGCCGAAGTAGCTGTACGGCCAGCCATAGAAGCCGCCATCCTTCACCGAAGTCAGGTAGTCCGGCACCAGGTCGCTGCCGATCAGGTCGCGCTCGTTCACCACGGTCCACAAGGCGCCCGTTTCCGGGTTCCAGGCCATGCCGTTGGGATTGCGCAGGCCCGAGGCGAACACGCGCGTCTTGCCGCTGGCGATATCGATCTCGAGGATCGCGGCGCGGTCCTGTTCCTGGTCCATGCCGTTCTCGGCGACGTTGCTGTTCGAGCCCGTGGTGGCGTACAACTTGCTGCCGTCCTTGCTGGCGATGATGTTCTTGGTCCAGTGGTGGTTCAATGGGCCGCCCGGCAGCGGCGCCACCTGCTGCGGCTTGTCCAGGATTTCGGTGTCGCCTTCCTTGTATGGAAAGCGCACCACCGCATCGGTATTGGCCACATACAGCGTGTCGCCCACCAGCGCCATCCCGAACGGCGAATTCAGGTCTTTCAGGAACACGCTTTTCAGCTCGGCCACGCCATCGCCGTCGGCATCGCGCAGCAGGCTGATACGGTTCGCGCTCGGCACGCCGGCGCCGGCACGCGCCATGACCTTGCCCGTCACCCAGTTGCCGATGCCTTTTTTCGCAGGGCGCTGCGGCGCATTGGTCTCGGCCACCAGCACGTCGCCGTTCGGGAGCACGTAGATCCAGCGCGGGTGATCCAGCGCGGTGCCGAAGGCGTTCACCGCCAGGCCGGGCGCCGGGGTCGGCGTCATGTTCGCCGGCCAGCTCTTGGCCGGGGCGATGTGGACGGTCGGGATCAGGGTCTTGTTCGGCTCCTTCAGGGTCGGCTGCGAACCCATGTCGGCGCCGGCCGGCAAGGTCGATTTGTCGCCGCAGGCAGCCAGCAGCAGCATGGCGGCGCTGGCGCACATCAACGGAAGTGGTTTGCCCATGGCTTTCCCCAGGAATATTGAATGGGGAAAGTGTATATGACAAGTCGCCCTTGCACGTTACGGCTGAGAAAGCTCAGCCGTGCGCCGGCGCGCGAACCGCCACAGGCCGGGCAGCTGGATCGCCACCAGCAGGGCGAAGGCAGCGCGGTAGGCTTCCGGCGGCGCGCGGCCGAGCAGGTCGGGCTCCCACAGGCCGATCACCAGCCCGAATCCGGCCTGCACCAGGAAGGCGCCGATGAAGATCAAGAGGTTCAGGAAAGTCGCGGCGCGCCCCGTCAGCTCGCGCGGCATCGATTGCGCCACGATGGCGTATTCGATGCCGGTGATCGTGCCCACCAGCGTGAACATCACCGACAGCATCGCGAAACTGGGCCGGTAGCCAATGACCATCGCCGCCTGCACCAGCACGAAGAACGTGATGCCGGCGGCCGCCACGTCGAGCGGCGGCATGCCGTGCCGTCCGGCCCATTCGGTGATCATGCCGACCGCGATCGCGCCGAACACCACCGCCGCCATCCCCAGGTAGAGCAGATAGGCGACCGCGGGCTCGGGATAGCGCCCCACGTCGGACAGCCAGCGCCCGATCCACAGGCCCTGCACGCCGAAGAACACCGCATGCGGGACCAGCACCAGCGAAGCCACCGCCCGAAAGCTCGATGCACGCCAGACTTCGCGCAGGGCCGGCAGCAGCGGACCGCGCTGCGCGGCGGGGCCGTCGGTCTTGGGGTACAGCAGCGCGATCAACAGGCCGGTACAGGCCACCAGCGCCGCCAGCAGGAGGAACAGGCCGCGCCAGTCGGTGTATTCCAGCGCCGCGCGCACCGGCATGGTGGCGCTGGCGGCGCCCATGCCGCCCACCGCGATCAGGTAGCCGTGCACCGACGGCAGCCGGTTCGGCGCGATCCAGGTGGAGATCGCCTTGACCGCCGCCATGAAGCAGCCGCCCAGGCCGCAGCCCATGACGGCGCGCGCCGCCAGCAGGCCATAAAAGCCGCTGCAGTTCGCGAACAGGAGCGCGCCGCAGGAAGCCAGCAGCAGCATCGTCACCTGCACCCGGCGCGGCCCATAGCGGTCCAGCGCCATCCCCACCGGCAGCTGGACCAGGGCGAACGCGAAGAAGAACGCGCTGGTCAACAATCCGAGCTGGCCCGGCGTAAGCGCCAGCGCACCCACCAGGTGCGAGGCCAGCACCGCGTTCACGTTGCGCAGCAGCGACGACAGGTAGTGCCCCAGCGCGAACGGCAGGAACACGTAGAAGAACACCCCCACGCCGGACAGGCGCAGGGGTGCCGGGCAGGCCACGGCGGCTGGCTGCATCATCGGAGCCGCACCCGGCGTCAGGCCGCGTCGGGTTGCGCTTCGCCGCGCTGGCCGGCCGGGACCAGCGGGATCACACGCCCGCCGGGGCCGCGCAGCGGGCCGCCGCTTTCCATCTCGAAGAAGAAGCGGTCGCGCCCGAACGCGGGCTTGAGGTGGTCGAGCCAGGTCGCATTGGGGTCGAACCTGGCGAAGAACGGGCGGCGCACCCACTCCGGATTGCGCGCCTGCAGGAACTGCAGCGCGAACAGCTTTTCGCCATTGATGGTCACCACCCCGTCGATCACGACCTTGCCCGGGAAGGCGCTCATCGACGGCCCACGCACGGTGCGCGACAGGCCCGACACCATCGAGTACGCCTCCTGGAAGATCTCATGGGCGCGCGCCAGCGGCAGCGAGAAGTAGTCGCGCGGGCCGGTGTCGCGCTCGACGAACATGTAATAGGGGATGGCGCCCAGGCGCACGCCGGTGGTCCACAGCTCGGCCCAGCTCTTCGGGTCTTCGTTGATGTGGCGGATCAGCGGACCTTGCATGCGCAGGGTGGCGCCGGCGCCGACGATGCGCTTGACCGCCTGCTGGGCGATGGGCGCGCGCAGTTCGACCGCGTGGTTGTAGTGGCCCATGATGGCCAGGTTCTTCCCACTCGCCACCACCTTCTCGAATAAACGCAGCAGGTCGTCGCTGTCCTTGTCCGACACGAAGCGCTGCGGCCAATAGGCGACCGACTTGGTGCCGATGCGGATGTTCTGGATGTGTTCCAGCTCGGGCGCCAGCAGGGGTTCGAGGAATTCGGCCAGCGACCGGGTGTTCATGATCATCGGGTCGCCGCCGGTGATCAGGACGTCGGTCACGTCCCGATGCATCTGAAGGTAGGCCACCAGTTCGCTGCACTCGCGCGCATCGAACTTCATCTCTTCCATGCCGACGAACTGCGGCCAGCGGAAGCAGAAGGTGCAGTAGGCGTGGCAGGTCTGGCCGGCGCTGGGGAAGAACAGCACGGTTTCCTTGTACTTGTGCTGCAAGCCCTTGAGCGGTGCGTCGTTCACGCGCGGCACGTTGTGCGTCATCTGGCCGGCCGGGTGCGGATTCATGCGCATGCGGATGTCGTGCACCAGGCGCGCGGTCGCGGCATCGTCCTTCTTGTACAGCACCAGCTCGCGCAGCTGCTCGTATTCCTGGGCCGGCAGCATGTCGCGGTGCGGGAAGGTCAGGCGGTAGATCGGATCGTCTGGCACGCGCTTCCAGTCGATCAGCTCATCCATCACATAGGCGTTGGTGCGAAACGGCAGCACGTGGGACACCACCTGTACGGCTTCCTGCAGCTCGGGCGTGAGCCATTCCCATTGGCGCGCGGTAACGATGGACTGGCGCGTGTACGGCTTGAACTTGGTAGGCGTCGATGCAGTCGTGGTCACGTCGATTCTCCGGAAACGAAAGATGAAGCCGGCGGGGAAGAAGAGTTGCCGGGGAGTACCCATCTTAGGTAGCTGAGTTCTTACTCAATTGCCGTGAATCAACATAGTCAATCCGGAAGCTCAAATTACAACAAGGAAGGCGCAAGTCGCGGCCAAGCCGGACAGCGCCGCCTACAGCATGTCACTGGAGGCGGCGGACCGGCCCTATGGCGCTGGCCGGAATAGCGGGCGCCTGGCGAAATGCCGGCTGATGAAGTAGTCGCCGTCGAGGCTCAGGTGATTATCATCGCGGTACATCAGGCGTCCATCGATCATCGCATGGCACTGGCGCTCGTCGCACAGCGCCTCGGACGCATCGAACCACTCGACCTGCGGAAACTCCTGCGCCAGGCCGGCCAGGACTTCCTTGTGCTGCGCGATCTGCGTGTCCCATTCTTCGCGCTTAATGGCGCATGGCGTGCGCGTGGCCGAGGAAGCCACCCCGGCGCGCTTGATGCACGCGCGCGGATCGAAGCCAATGGTCGGGACATCGCTCATGAAGATGACGTGCTTGCCGGCGCCCAGGAAGCGGCGGAAGGTTTCGCGCGCGGCATCGACAACGACTTGGCCGCCAGGGCCGGTGCTGAAGCGCGCATGGGTCGAGATCAGCACGGTCTTCACGGATGCCATGCCCAGTGCTTTCTCGAGCAGCGGCTGGGTCGCCTGCTGGTAAGGATCGTCGTGCGGCTCGATGCCCCAGTAGGGATAGCGAGTGCCCAGCTTCAGAAGGTTGTCGCCGAGTCCGTCGTAGTAGTTCATCAGGCCGTAGACCAGGTGATAGGCATGGCTGTCGCCCAGCAGGACCACGGTCGGGTCTCTGGCGGGGTCGGACATGATGCAATAGTCATAGACCGAATCGAAGCCATAGCGCGCCTTGCATGCCGCCGCCTTGGCCTTGTCCTCGAACACCACCAGGGCCTGCTGGTTGGCCAGGTTGTCCTGGACCACCTCGCGCTTGGGCAGGCCTTGCCTGAACCACAGATAGCCACCGGTGGCGGCGCAGGCGAGCATCAGGCCGCACAGGACTGCGATCACGGTCTTTTCCCTGGCTGCGCGCAGCGGGCGCTCGACGACGCGCCAGGTCAGCCAGGCCAGCATGAACGCCAGCGCCACCACGCCGGCCCGGATCGCCGGCGCCGGCGTCCCCGACTCGATGATCTGGGCGAAGGACAGCAGCGGCCAATGCCACAAGTAGAGCGGATAGCTGATCAGCCCGACCCACACCATCAGCCGGTTCGACAGCACGGTGCGATTGAACCATGCCGTGGGGCCGGCGGCGATGATGAGCAGCGCACCGACGGCCGGCAGCAGCGCCGGCCATCCGGGGAAGCGGTGATCGCGCGTGATCAGCGCCAGACCGGCGCCCAGCAGGACCACGCCGGTCCAGGCCAGCTGGTCGGGCGACAGCTGCGGCAGCTGTCGCGCCTCGAGGCGCGCGGGGAGCAAGGGCAATCCGGCGGACGCCCGCGCGTGCAGGCAGGCCAGGCCTGCTCCCAGGAGCAATTCCCAGGCGCGGCTGGCCGGCGAATAGAAGGTGGCGCTGGGATGATGAACGATGCCGCCGACGTTGACGAGAAAGGACACCACGCCCAGTACCACTGCCACCAGCAGCAGGTTCATGCGCCGCTTCCAGGCCAGCAGCAACACCACCGGCCACAGGATATAGAACTGCTCCTCGATCCCGAGCGACCACATGTGCAATAGCGGCTTGGTCTCGGCCGCGGTATCGAAGTACCCGATCTGGGCCCAGTAGAAGAAGTTGGCGGCGAACCCGGCGCCGCCGACCACGTGCTTGCCCAGTTGCGCGTATTCGTCGGGGAATAGGGCCAGCCAGCCGAAGGCCAGGCAGGCCACCAGCACCACGACCAGGGCCGGAAAGATGCGGCGCACGCGCCGCGCGTAAAAACCGGCGAAACTGAACGCTTCCTGGCGCAGCTCGCGCAACAGGATGCTCGAGATCAGGAAGCCGGAGATCACGAAGAAGACATCGACCCCGATGAAGCCGCCGCGCAGCCAGGCTGGAAAAGCGTGGAACAGCACCACCGCCAGCACGGCGACCGCACGCAGGCCATCGATATCGGGGCGATACGCAAGATGGACGGGGGCAGGATGGGGCTGTTCGGTCCTGTCCTCGAAGATGGCGGGTTGTTCCAGTTTCATTACTGCAAGTTCTGAAAAGAGAGGATTTTAGCCCAGCCAGCCACACCGGGCTACTGTCGCGTTCGATTAAGCAACAGTCATGGCAACGCACGGCGGCGTCCGATGCTCGGTATCGCCTGAGACCGGCACGCAACGTTCCGCCCCTACCCTGTCTCGATATTGCGCGGCCGCAATCCGTCTCCTTTCCGCCCCGGTACATTTACCAATGCACTTAAGCAATATGAGCCCGACAAAACACTTGAAAGGAACCGCCATGAAACTGATCTTTACCGCTGCCGCCCTGTGCCTGGGCCTGGCTGCAAGCGCCGCCCAGGCCAATGAACCAAGCGAGAAGGACGCCATCGCGATGGCCGAGCGCGGCGCCGCCGTGATCAAGGCCAAGGGCAAGGCCGAGATGATGAGACTTATTAACGCCAAGGATCCGAGCTTCGTCCAGGGCGCGCTGTATGTCGACCTGCGCGACGTCAAGACCGGCATCGTGCTGGCGCACCCGTACAACCCGTCGATCGTCGGCAAGGACTTGACCGACGTGCCCGATGCGAACGGCAAGAAATACCGGCGCGAGATCATCGAGCTGGCCGCCGCCAAGGGCAAGGGCTGGGTCGATTACCAGTACAAGAATCCGACCACTGGCAAGATCGAGCCGAAGACCACGTATATTTTGCTGGTCGATGATGTGGTGCTGGAGGCGGGTATCTATAAGAAGTGAATGTTGCCGACATCGCGTCGGCGCATGGAAAATTGGGTCCCCGCCTGCGCGGGGATGACGGTGACTCCGGATGCGCTTGCATCGTGGAAGCCGCCTTCTCTCACGGAGTGAATCCCCATGCTGAACAAACTGCGGATCGGCCAGAAACTGTTGCTGGCCCCGGGACTCGTGCTCGTCCTGCTGACCATGCTTTCGGCGGCCGCCTATTACGGCATGGTGCGCCAGAACGCGTCGCTGGAGCACATGGTGCAGGTGCGCGCCGCGCGCCTGCAGGCGGTGGCCGACGTCGCCGGCGAGGCGCGCTTCGCGCATGCCAACGCCTACCAGCTGCTGGCCTGGGTCAACGGCAGCTTCGCCCAGAACCGCCTGACGGCGCTGACGACCGACATCGGGCGCCGGCACGCCGCCATCGGCGACAGGCTGGGCAAGTTCGCGCTGGAAGCGGAAGCGGACGAGCGCGCGCCGATCGAGGCCTCGCAAGCGGCGCTGGCAAGCTACCGCAAGGCGGTCGGCGAGACCATCGAGATGGCGTCGGTCGACCAGTCGATCGCGACCAACTCGATGCAGAAGGCCGAGCAGCAGTTCGTCGCGCTCGACGCCGAACTGACGCGCCTGGCCCAGCTCGAGAAGAAGATGAGCGAAGACGCCCATGCCGCCGCCAAGGCCGAGTTTCGCAGCCTGGGCTTGAGCATGGCCGGCCTGGTGCTGCTGTCGATCGGGCTGTCGCTGGCGGTGACGATGCTGGTGCGGCGTTCGATGCTGGCCGGGATCAACGCGATCGCGCACACGGTCGGCGAGCTGGCCGAGGGGCGGCTCGACGCGCCGCCCTTGCAGGCGAAAGGCCGCGACGAGATCGACGACACCGCGCGCGCGCTCGACCATACCATCGCGCGCCTGAACGCCGCCCTGCACAGCGTAATGAATGCGGTGCGCTCGATCGACACGGCGTCGCAGGAAATCGCCAGCGGCAACCTCGACCTGTCGACGCGCACCGAGATGCAGGCCGGCTCGCTCGAGCAGACCGCCAGCACCATGGAGACCCTGACCACGGCGGTCAAGGACAATGCCAGCAATGCGCGCCAGGCCTCGGAATTATCGGCGACGGCGGCGCAACTGGCGGCGCGCGGCGGCCAGGCGGTGCAGCAGGCGGTGACGACGATGGAATCGATCCAGGCCAGCTCGCGCAAGATCGTCGAGATCATCGGCGTCATCGACGGCATCTCGTTCCAGACGAATATCCTGGCCCTGAACGCGGCGGTGGAAGCGGCGCGCGCCGGCGAGCAGGGACGCGGCTTCGCGGTGGTGGCATCCGAGGTGCGCACCCTGGCCCAGCGCTCGGCGGCGGCGGCCAAGGAAATCAAGGGCCTGATCGCCGATTCGGTGAACATCATCGAGCGCGGCAACGCCTCGGTCAGCGAGGCCGGCGCCAGCATGGGCGACATTGTGTCCTCGGTGCGCCAGGTGAACGACATCATCGGCCGCATCAGCATCGCCAGCACCGAGCAGGCCGACGGCATCGCCGAGGTCAATCGCGCGGTTGGGCAGATGGACGGCATGACGCAGCAGAACGCGGCCCTGGTCGAGCAGGCCGCGGCGGCCGCCGAGAGCCTGCATGAGCAGACCGTCAACCTGGCGAAGGCGGTGGCGATCTTCCGCATCGCACCGGGGGCGGACGCCGATGCGGCCGGCGTCGAAGCGCCTCAGGAACCGCTCGCCGAAGACGCGCCGCAATCCGGCTTCCAGGGCGTGGGCGAACGGCGCGCATCGGGCAGCGCGATGCGCAACGGCCCAATGCGCGCCCTGCCGGCTGCGCCGGTGCGCCGCCGCGCCTGATGCGAGGTTTGACTAGCGGAACGGCCGGCTGACGAACCGCGAGCCGGCCAGCCCGAACCGCCACGGCACATCGACCGCCTTCGAAATCCCGATACGCGGCCCAGCCACGAGCGTCAATCCCGGCGCGGCCGGCAGCAGTTCGAATGGTCGTTCCGACAACGCCAGGCCGTTGTGCGCACGGGTCACGCCCAGCGCCTGGCACAGCTTGCCCGGCCCGGAACACAGCAGGCGCTCATCCAGCGCATCGCGCCGCGCGCGCATGAGGTCCAGTCCCGCCACCGGCTCCAGCGCCCGGATCAGGACACCGGCGCCATGCCCCGCTTCCTGGCACACGAAATTCAGGCACCAGTGGATGCCGTACGACCTGTATACATAGGCGTGCGCGGGCGGCCCGAACATCGACGCATTGCGCTCGGTCGGCCCGGAATACGCATGCGAGGCCGGGTCCTCATGGTCATAGGCTTCGGTCTCGACGATGCGGCCGCCGACGCCATCGACCAGGACGGTGACGCCGATCAGCTGTTGCGCAACAAGGTCCGCCGGCTTCGAAAAATCGATCCCTGCAATTGTGGAAATAGCCATGCGCCGATTCTAGCGTGGGACAGCTTGACCCGCCGTTTTGGTGAAATTGATACAAGAACAGAGTGATAACGGCATTGCCTTGCTGCAATTACGAAATGACTCGGGTATAGTGGCAAGGTCCTCCGCATTTCCGCGAAGCCCATTCGCGCCTCACCTCCATGAACACCGTCGTCGAGCCCATTCCGCAGATCGACCAGGTCGATGCCCTGATCAAATCGATCCGCATCCCGCCTCGGCCCAGCCTGCTCGCCGACCTGCAGCGCGAACTGGCGGCGGAAGATCCGTCGCTGGACGCCATCGGCAAGATCGTGGCGAGCG
>Ga0265780_10011323_pt1 | contig 10562 bp, 8 predicted proteins | sample P1T30metagenome_FD_192432 | JGI IMG/M metagenome (GOLD analysis project Ga0265780, IMG submission 192432) | Plant litter microbial communities from East Loma Ridge, Irvine, California - P1 T30 | ecosystem: Environmental > Terrestrial > Plant litter > Unclassified | place: USA: California... | reverse complement strand
GCCAACCGTCGTCATATGGGCTTATTGTTTAACGGTCGCCAGCTTGGCTTCCATCGTTTTGATGTCGATCGCGCCCGGGATGCGGGTGCCGTCGGCAAAGAAGATCGCTGGCGTGCCTTCGACTTTCAGCTTGCGGCCGAGCGCAAACACCTTGTCGTTGGGCGTGGCGCAGGCAGCCGGCGCGGCAGCCGGCAGCTTCGCGCTGACCATCCAGTCGCTCCACGCTTTGGCCTTGTCTGGCGCACACCAGATGTTCTTCGATTTGACGAACGAATCGTCGGACAGCACGTTGTAGAGGAAGGTGTAGACGGTGACGTTGTCGAGTTCCTTGAGCGTGGTCTGGTGCAGGCGCTTGCAGTAGCCGCAGTTCGGGTCTTCAAACACCGCGATGACGCGCTTGCCATTGCCCTTGACCTGCTTGATGGCCGAGTCGAGCGGCAGGTCGGAGAAGCTGATCTTGTTGATGTCGTCGATGCGCGCGCGGGTCAGATCCTGCGACGTTTTGGCGTCGTAGACGTGGCCGATGATGAGGAACTCGCCCTTCTTGTCGGTGTACAGGATGTCGCCGCCGACTTTCACTTCGTACAGGCCGGCGTACGGCGTTTCACGCACCGATTCGATTTTTGCGCCTTCGCCCAGGCGCGGCTCGAGCGATTTCTTGATGTTCGCTTCCGTGGTCTGGGCGTTCACGCAGGACGCGATCAGGGCCGTCGCTGCCACCAGCGCGAGCTTCGATTTCAACATGGTATGGCTTTCAAAAAGAGGTCTATTTGCCCAGCGCGTGCGCCATCAGGCGCCGTTTGAGCACTGGTAATTGGTTCAGGATATTCATGCCGAGGTTGCGGGCCAGCCGCACCGGCTCGAGGTTGGCGCTGAAGAGGCGCTCCAGGCCATCGGTGGCCACCTGCATCAGCAGCACTTCTTCCTTGCGCGCGCGAGCATAACGCGCCAGCACACGCGCGTCGCCAATGGCGCGTGTGCTTTCGCGTGCGGCCAGTGTCTGCAGCAGTGCGGCGATATCGGCAAACCCCAGGTTCATGCCGTGGCCAGCTAGCGGATGCACCACATGGGCAGCATCGCCCACCAGCGCCACGTGCGGCCCGACGACCGCATGCGGCCGCACCAGCGACAACGGCACGGCTTTGACGGTCTCCGGTTGCAGCGGCTTGAGCACACCCAAGACTGCATCGGCATGTTCGCCAAGGCGGATCGCCAGTTCACCGAGCGACTCGTTCATCAGGGTGTCAGCCAGCACTTCCGGCGCCGACCACACCAGCGACACGCGCTCGCCAGGCAATGGGAGCAGCGCGACGATGCCTTCGGCGCAGGTGAACCACTGGTGCGCGACGCCGTGGTGCGGCTTCTCGCAGGCGAAATTGGCGACGATGGCTTTCTGGTGATACGAACGATAGTCGACATCGATGTCGCACTGCGCGCGCACCCACGACTGCGCACCATCGGCGCCAACCACCAGCGAACTGGTGATGGCGGTGCCGTCTTCCAGGCGCACAGTGGCGTCGTCAATGCCCTGCTCCAGCGCGGCGGCCCGGCCCTGCACGATCTGCACTTTCGGCGCGAACCGCAGCGCCGCATCGAGCGCCTGATTCAGGTTGCGGTCTTCGACGATCCATGCGAGCGTGCCGACATGCGCGCCGAAGGTATCGAACGCCAGCGCCCCGCCATCCTTGCCATCGCCATTAACCTGCATGGTGTCGACCGGCGCCACGCGCGCCATATCGAGCGCGCCCCATACCTTCAGCGCCGACAGCAGCGTATGCGCGGTGTGATTGAGCGCGTAGACGCGCACATCCCACGAAGCTGCATCCGATGCTGCATTTGACGCGGGCGCCGGGGCGCCAGGTGCCAGCAAAGTCACGCTGTGGCCGGCCTGTGCCAGCCCGAGCGCGGCGGTCTTGGCGATCACGCCATTACCGACGATGCACACATCGCTGCGCATGCCGGCCAAAGAGAGGGAAGGTGAAGTCATGCGGATCATTATAGCGGCTTGTTTCGACACACTTGCGGCAGCAAAACACGCTTTTTTTAGCGAAGTTGCATGAGGGCCTTGCAATGCGTCATCCCGCTGTCTATAATCATGCCTCTTGGCCTGGTAGCTCAGTCGGTAGAGCAGAGGATTGAAAATCCTTGTGTCGGTGGTTCGATTCCGCCCCGGGCCACCAAGAACAAATTAAAAGCCACCTTCGGGTGGCTTTTTTGTTTTCCGGTTGCGCGCAATCTCCGTGCAAGCGCGCCAATACGATCCATCGGCAGGCCATTCACACACAGACCAACCGGCCGTGCGTAATCCTCATCGTCCCAGCCAATGTTCCTGGCTGGGGCGCTTCACTTTCTAGCCCTCGTTCACTCCTTTCGGGATGGCCGCGACATGCAGGTCTCGCCTCGGCTTCAAAATCTCGCCAAACGTTTTTCGAAGCCGCATACAAATCAGATAGCCAGGTTCGATATCCCGCAAGGTCATCGACGGGCTCGGCCTCAGCGGCGATACGGCATGCGCTGACCATGCAATCGCTTACCGCATGCGCAGGGCGGCGCCAGCGATATAACGCCGTAAGTTTCAGACAGGGCTGATAACCAGACCACCACCGAGGCGCGCAGTCGCCTGCTCCGGTTTATTCCCAGCCCCTTTCACGGCGTGCTCCTTCTGAAGCGCCTGCTCAAATACGCTTGCCAATTTTTCATACCGGTTGTTGCAATATCGCTGTAATTACAAAGCAAAAAATTGTGCTAGTCTTGATGAGCATCGAAACAACGACTATTCGAAAAATCGAGAGGAGACTGCATGACGCCCGAATCGCGTACGGCCCTGCGAGTTGCTGCACTGGCCCTGTGCCTGCCGCTGACCGTTTCAGCACAGGACAACATGAAGAAACTGGAAAATTTCCAGTCGACTGGTGCCAACCTGAATATGGCAACCATTGCGCAGACTGGCGCCAAGGCCGACGCGTTGCGCGCCAACCTGAAGAACGTCCGGTTGCCGCCCGGTTTCAAGATCGACCTGTATGCGCTGGTGCCGGACGCGCGCCACATGGCGGTCGGCCCATCGACCGGCATCGTGTTTGTCGGTACCCGCAAAACGCAGGTCTGGGCCGTGACGGACCGCACCAAGTTGCGCGTGGCCGATGAGGTCAAGGCGTTTTCGCCGTCGATCAGCATGAAGGTGCCAAACGGCGTCTGCTTCGCGCCGGACGGCGTGCTGTATGTGGTCGAGCACAACCGCGTGCTTGCCTTCCCGGCGGCCGAGTTCTTCTATGAGGGTCCCGATGTCGCTGCCGCCACCGTTGTTCCGCAGGGCCAGCTGATTCCGGTTGAAGAGGAAAGTTTCAACCATGGCGCGCGCACCTGCCGCATCGGCCCCGACAACAAGCTCTACATCACCATGGGCAATCCATTCAACGTACCGGCCAAGGAGAAGCTGGCGGTGTATGACAAGGTCGGCATGATGGGCATCCTGCGCATGGACCGCGATGGCAAAAACCGCGAAGTCTTCGCGCGCGGCGTGCGCAACTCGGTCGGCCAGGACTTCAACCCCAGGGACAAAACGCTGTGGTTTACCGATAACCAGGTCGATGGGATGGGCGACGACACGCCGCCCGGCGAACTGAACCACGCCACCAGGGCCGGCCAGCATTTCGGCTTTCCATGGTACGGCGGCGGCAAGATCCGCACAGTCGAGTACAAGGCCGAAACGCCACCATCCGATGCGGTCTTCCCCCAGGTTGACATGGCGCCCCATGCGGCCGACCTCGGTATGACCTTCTACCGCGGCAACATGTTTCCGGCAAAATACCGGACCGGCATTTTCGTGGCCGAGCACGGCTCCTGGAACCGCACCACGCCGGTAGGCGCGCGCGTGATGTTCACGTCGCTGAAGGCCGACGGCACGGCTGACAAGACCGAGGTGTTTGCCGACGGCTGGCTGACCGCAAACAACGAATACCTTGGCCGCCCGGTCGACGTCGCCAACCTGCCCGACGGGTCCCTGCTGATATCGGACGACTACGCTGGCGCAATTTACCGGGTGTCGTATGCCGCGCAATAATCCTGCACGCGTCTGCCTGATGGCGGCGCTGCTGGCCGGCGCCGCCAATACCCCGGCGCTGGCGGCCGACGCTGCTGTAGCCAAGAATCGCGCCGTGCAGTGCTTTGTCTGCCACGGCGCCGATGGCCTGGCCAAGGTGCCTGACGCGCCCAATCTGGCGGGCCAGAATCCGTCTTATCTGGTGAAGGCGTTAAAGGATTACCGTTCGGGCAAGCGCGAGAACGAGGTGATGTCGATGATGGCGAAGAACCTGTCCGACGAAGACATGGCGCTGGTCGCAGCTTACTTCGGCAATATCGCGATATCGGTCAAGGCGCCGTGATGGGCAAAGTGTCGGTAACACGCAGGCTGCCATCCGCGTTGGCAATGGCAACTACCATGTCGCCCTGATTCAGATACTGCCCCACCAGCGCACGGATATTGACGTCGTGCGTGACCAGCACCAGGTTGCCTGGCCCCTTGAACGCTGCGAGATAGCGCCGCAGCTCGGCAAGCTTGTGCTGGCGGCTGGTTTCATCGTCGTCGAACATCGAATCGAGCATGGGCGCGGGCTTCACGCTGCCAAAGGCCAGCCGCGCGGTATCGAGGCAGCGGCACCAGCGGCTCGACAGCACGTCGGCCACTGGCACGCGTTCGCGGCGCAATGCTTCGCCAAGCCGACGCGCATCTGCCTGCCCCTTTGCCGACAGGTTGCGCTGCGTGGCACAGGCATCCAGCCGGAAGTTCGGCGGATCGCCGGTGCCTGGCACGGTGGCCGCATGGCGCAGCAGCAGCACATGTCCGCCGCCTGCGAGACGGCGCCACACGCTGTCCTGCGCTACCGCGGGCAGCGCCGCCAACGCGAGGCTGGTAACAAACAATCGGCGATCCATCACTGAACATCCTTATGCCGGTGCTTCAACGATCATCTTTGATTTCCCTGACTTCCCCATCGATCACCCGGTCGTCAACGCTTTGGCGAGGGCGCCGGCCAGCGAACGTGAAAACCGACGATACCATGCGATCGAATACAGCGCGCCTCAGCCACGGAAACGTCAGCAGGAACACGATGGCGAAGGCTGGAAAGGCTGCATGCGCATAGTCGCCACGTGACAGGAAGTGGATCGCGCAGAGCACCAGCAAGCTGATGATGAGTGGCCGCCGAACAGGTTTGGGTAGCAGGCCAACAATGCGCAACTTGCCTTTGCTTATCGAGGGAAATCTTGCAAAAAGAGCGCCAAGCAGCAGGCCTGCGATGGTCCGCCCCGTACCAAGATACTCGGCCAACACCCCCACGACGAGGAAGCCGGTGTAGGTCATCGTCCCGGCCAACGCTGCAAGCAGCATCAACACGACAGCGCCGGTCAGCTTTGGATGACGCATTGCCGCTCTGACTAAATAAGGTGAAATTTGCGTGCTCCGGGAAAGGGTGATTAAAAAAACTATCGCAAATCTTAACAGCACCGCGATCGAATAATCCCGCCATGCCTTGATCAGCTCTGCCCTGCCGCTCAAAACTCATGTGTAAGGTTTCCTGTTCTGGGATCGATTCCCGATAGCGAAACACACTGGCGGAAGGAGCAACCGTGTTGACAGAACTGTTCGTAAATTGCCTGCGAGAGCATGGCGACCGTATCGCAGTTATCACAGAGCGCGGTGAACGCGTCACTTACGCGGAACTGGCAGACAGGACAGACGCATTGGCCACCGCCATCGGCGGCCCAGCGCGCCTGTTCATCATCGAATTCGGCAACTTCGTCGAATGCGTTGTCGCCTACCTGGCCTGCCTTCGCGCCGGGCACCCGGTGATCCTGGCCGAGCCGGGGTCGACCGAACGCGACAACCGCACCAGCGTCACCTATGGCGCCGCGTCGATTTTCCACCTGGTGGACGGGGCCTGGCGCTTTGATGAGCTTGGCTCGGCACTCCCCGTCAGCCCGCACCAGGAACTATGCGTGCTGCTATCGACTTCGGGTACCACTGGCAGCCCGAAGCTGGTGCGCCTGTCGCGCGCGAACATCCAGTCCAACGCCGCGTCGATCGCCGCGTACCTGCGCATTACGCCAGCCGACCGCGCCATGACGTCGCTGCCCTTGTATTACTCGTACGGCATGTCGGTCCTCAATTCGCACCTGCACGCGGGCGCGACGCTGCTGCTGACGGAGAGATCGGTCGCCGAGGAATCATTCTGGACCATGTTCGAAAGCGAAGGCGCGACCACCTTGTCAGGCGTGCCGTTCACCTTCGACCTGCTCGAACGCATTGGTTTTCGTTCACGTCACTACCCTGCCCTGCGCTACCTTGCCCAAGCCGGCGGCAGGATGCCCGCCGAACGCGTGGCGCTGTATGCGCGCTGGGCCAGGGAAAACGCGAAACAGATTTTTGTGATGTACGGCCAGACCGAGGCCAGTCCGCGCATGGCTTACGTACCGCCCGACCAGCTTGCCGACAACGCCGACTGCATCGGCGTGCCCATCCCCGACGGAAGCTTTGAACTGATCGGTGACGACGGCATGCCTGTTACCGGGTTTGACCGCCCGGGCGAGCTGGTGTATCGCGGGCCGAACGTCATGATGGGGTACGCGCAGTCGGCGCAAGACCTGGCAAAAGACAGCGGGCCGGAGGTGTTGCGAACGGGTGACCTGGCCTGCTTGCGCGCGAACGGCAATTACTACATTACCGGCCGCAAAAGCCGGTTCTCCAAGATCGTGGGGCTGCGCGTCAGTCTCGACGAAATCGAACAGTGGCTGCATGCGAGCGGCTGGCACGGCATTGTCAGCGGCGACGACAAGCTGGTCGTTGCCGCCGTGAGCGGTGATGCCGACATGCTTGCGCTCAAAAGCGCGCTTGCGCAACATTTCGGCCTGCCCCTGTCGGCGGTGGTGGCGCTGCTGGTCGATCCGATCCCCACCATGTCGTCGGGCAAATTCGACTATCGCCAGGTCTTGCGGCTGGGCCACGAGAGCGCGGAGGCGGGCAGCACCGCACCGGCCTCGCTCATCGACGGCTACCGCGCGGTGCTGGGAAACATCGATGTGCGGCCCGGTGACAGTTTCCTCGACCTGGGCGGCGACTCGATCAGCTTTGTGGAAATTTCCCTTCTGCTGGAAAGCTACCTTGGCGTCGTGCCCGAGAACTGGGAAGCGCGGTCAATCGATTCGCTCGAGCAGCGCAAACAAGGCGCCGACGCTGGCAATGCCGCCACGGCGTCCCCGAAAAAACCAGGCCTGCTGGTCGCAGCCATGGTGGCGGTGGGCATCCTGGTTGGCGGCGAAGCGGCGCTGCACCTGCGCAGCTATCTGATGACGGGCCGCAGCGACTTGATCGATGTCGCACTGGGCAAACCCAGGCTCGTCTACAACAAGGCCTTCGGCGTGAAGACGTACCGGCCCAACATGACCGATCCCGACCCGACCGACGATCGCCAGTTCACCACCAACGCGCTGGGTTTCCGGAGCCCGGACATACCGCCCATCCCGGCGCCTGGCGAACTGCGCATTGTGGTGGTGGGCGCCTCCACGGTCGCTGGCGTTTTTGCCAAAACCAATAACGATACATTTCCCAGCCTGCTGCAGGATCAATTGCGCAGCGCCATGCCGGGGCGGCCGGTCAACGTGATCAACGCCGGCATCGAAGGCCTGATGGCCAGCGAGCTTGATGTGCTGGTGGAACGCGCGGTCATTCCGCTGCGGCCATCGATCGCGCTGATCTATGCCGGCTTCAACGACATGGCCCTCATCTGCAAAGCCAGCGCCCCGGTCGTGCAGCCTCTGCAGCCAGCGCCAGCCCTGGGTGCGCTGCCGCCCTGGGTGATGACCAGCGCGGTGCTGTCCAAATATGCGCTGCCGCTGCGGCAGGCGCCGGTTCGCGCCGGACTCGTCGATCCGGCGAAATTTTTCCCGGCGTCATACGGCGAGTCCTTGTCCAGGGTGGTTAGCAAGCTCGAGGCCGCGGGAATCGAACCGGTGCTGATGACGGTGCCGCGGGGCTTCGATGCCGGCGACGGCGCGGTCGGCAGAAAGCTCGCCACGACTGCCCTGGTCTACAACCACTGCCTCGATTACGACGGCATGGTCAAGGCTGCCACCATGTTCAATCGCACCATCGAACAGGTCGCGGCGCGCCATCACGTTGACTTGATCACGCTCGGGAAACAAATGCCGCGCGGACCAACCTACTTTCACGATGCCGCGCATTTCACCAGTGCCGGCGAAACAACTGCATCGCATATTATCTTTCAGCACCTGGCAAGCACGCGCTCCATGCAGGATGGCCTGATGCGCAATGACAACCAACGCATCACCACTGTCAGGGGCATTCCATGAACATTACTGGTTTCGGCTATCTGGTTTTCCTGATCGTGGTCCTGGGCGCGCATCACTTGCTGCGAGGACGCCACACGGCGCAGAAATGGCTCTTGATTGCAGCGAGCTATTATTTTTATGCGACAGTCGACTGGCGCTTTTGCGGCTTGCTGCTGGGCCTGACGCTGATCAATTATGCAGCCGGCGGCGTGGTAACGCGCGCCGGGAACGCCGTCATGGCACGGCGCGCGATCACGGCGGCGGTCCTCCTCAGCATTGGCCTGCTCTGTTATTTCAAGTATTTGAACTTCTTTGGCGCCATGGTCAATTCGGTCACTGCATGGCTGGGCGCGGGCAGCCTGGTGCCATTCGTGAACATCCTGTTGCCGGTCGGGATTTCATTCATGACCTTCCAGGCAATCACGTATCCCATCGACCTCCATCACAAGCGGCTGGACCAGCCGTGCGGCCTGGTCGACTTCGCTTTGTTCATCGCGTTTTTCCCGCGTTTGCTGTCCGGGCCCATCGTCACTGCGGCGTATTTCTTGCCGCAACTGCGCGCGGAGGCGCCGCGGGTCACCCATGAACAGCGCTTCGAGGGCCTGGTGCTGATCGTGCGCGGCCTGGTTAAAAAAGTGGTGCTTGCCGACACCTTGGGCGCGACCCTGGTGGAGCCGGCGTTCGCCAATCCCACCGCGTTTGCGTCGCCTTTTCTATGGCTGGCGTTATTCGGGTACAGCTTCCAGGTGTATCTGGACCTGAGCGGCTACACGGACATGGCGCGCGGTGCGGCGCACATGCTGGGCTTTCGCTTGCCTGTCAACTTCAACCGGCCATACATGGCGACCAGCATTGCCAACTTCTGGCAACGCTGGCACATCACCATGTCTTCATTTTTCCGCAATTACCTGTACGACCCGCTGACCCGGGCAGGGTACGCACCGGTCTACCTCAACCTGCTGATTGTGTTCGTCGCCATCGGTTTGTGGCATGGGGCCGGGTGGAATTTCGTCGTCTATGGGCTGATCCATGGCTCGATGGTGGCGTGGGGCCATTTCGCAGGAGTATGGCGCGCGCGCAGCGGGCACTGCGTGCCGGTGTACCGGGGCGGATTGCTGGCGCTGCGCATCGCGGCGGTGTTTTTTGTGGTGGTCCTTACCCGGATCCTGTTTCGCAGCGCCGATCTCAGTAGTGCGGCCACGTTTTCCGGCGCGCTGTTTCGTTCGCTACAGGGCAGCTTTCCGGTCTCGGCCACCGCCCTGGGCGCACTCGCCGGGGCCGCTGCGCTGCACTTTACGCCGGTAGCGTGGCGTGATCGCGTCATGGTGTACACCGAAACCAGGCCGGCATGGATGCTCGGCATCGTCCTCGTCATCACCTCATACATGGTGATGGCCATGACGCGCGGCAGCGGCGGCTTCATCTACTTCCAATTTTGACGGCGGCGGCAGGAATGACCGCGCCGTGGCCGCCGCCCCAACGTCAAACGGCGTGGGGTCGGACCAGAAGCGGCGCTTGAATTTGCTTGCGTCGACAATGTACGGGCGGTCCCAGGTAAATCGCACGTCCGCGACTTCTTTCATGAACCGTTGGAAGACGCCCATCACGCCGAGCGACCACAACGGAATCGCCATCACCTTCAACGGCACGCCAAGCGCTCCGGCGCCCAGCTGCAGGATGGCGCGCGGCGTCCGGGTGGGTGCGCAAGGCATGTTCCACACCTGGCCATACGCATCGTCGGGCGCGTCAAACAGGGTCAGCACCGCACGGGCGATATCCGGCGCGTACGCAAAATCGTGCGGTGTATCCGGCGCCAGCATCATCGCCGCCTTGCCCTGGGCCAGCGCGCCAAAGCCGGTTGCGCCCAGGTAGGAGTTGCTGACGCCCGGCCCGTAAAAGTCCGGGCAGCGCAGCGCGGCAAACCGTACCCGCCCACGCGCCGCCAGCCACATCCGCGTTACCTGCGCCAGGATGGCGGGCTTCTCGCCCTCCGCGGTCAGGTCCATGTTTTCGGTACGCGGCGCGGTCTGTGGCCCCAGCTGATACAGGTTATCGATGAACACCACGCGCGCATTCACGGCCGCGCAGGCATCGATGACGTTGCGCATGGTGGTGGGCCAGACGGTACGCCAGAGCCTTGCGTCGTACGCGAAGCCCACCGCCAGCAACACTTGCGACGCCCCCTGTACAGCTTGCCGCACCGCTTCCGGGTCGAAGAT
>Ga0265780_10011321_pt1 | contig 10563 bp, 8 predicted proteins | sample P1T30metagenome_FD_192432 | JGI IMG/M metagenome (GOLD analysis project Ga0265780, IMG submission 192432) | Plant litter microbial communities from East Loma Ridge, Irvine, California - P1 T30 | ecosystem: Environmental > Terrestrial > Plant litter > Unclassified | place: USA: California... | reverse complement strand
CTACCCGTTCGCGACGATGGCGCGCTTGGCCGCCTCGACCGGCGCATCGCGCTTCGGTTTCGACGCGGGCCGTACTGGATCGTTTCCGCCATCATGCACGAAGCTCTCGACCCCGGGTGCCGGAAACGGCGTGACCGGCCCGCGTTTCGGCGCAAGATCCCGGTCGTACAGCCATCCCGCGCCCGCCGCCACCGCGAGCAGGGTCAGCGGCGCGGCCACTGCGAAGATCATCGCCGGCCGCTGCGGCACATGCCAGCCTTCGGGGGTATCGTCAGCCACGCGAGCCCACCCGCCAACGTGTCGCCGCCACGATCACCGCCAGCCCGGCAGCCGCCGCCAGCCACGTCGCGGCCCCTCCGCCCACCCACCAGAGGTTCGCCGTGAACAGCGCGATCAGCACCGCCGCGCCCGCGATCCGCTCGTCCACGCGCAACCACAAGGTCGCGATCGGCATGGCGAGGCCGGCGATCAACGCCAACCACACCGCCACTGCGCCCGCCGCATTGCTGCGCGCGACATAGAAGCCGACGCGCGACGGCAGGTTGCCGAACCAGAGGATGACGTAATCCATGAACATCAGGTAGCTCAGTCCGAGCGCCGCGGCGACCATCAGCTTCGCCATGTCGGCGCGAAACCGCGCGTCACCGCGGCCGGACACCAGCACCAGCGCGCAGGCGCCGGCGATCTGCTCGACGAACAGCATCATCCCTGCCGAAGACACCGCGTGGCCCGGCACCTGCCCCAGCAGCCAATCGGTCGCGACCGGGGTGACGAATGCCGCGTACAGCGCAAGCATCACGGCCGCGAACGTCACCGATGCGCCGCCCGCGATCCTAGCGCCGGCAAAGGCGAGCAGCCCCACCGCGACCACGGCGCGAACGCCGACAGCCACCGGGCTCATCCACAAAGCGAGGTGCGGCGGAGGGGGCGTCGCGATCTGCGCCAGCCCGATCAGGGCCGCCCCGACGATCGCCAGCCGCATGCCGAGCGCGGGTGCCATCGCCGCCTCCCACCGCGCGCCCGTCACGCGGCCGATCGCCGCGAGCAGGACGCCGCCGGTCAGCGGCGCGCTCGCGGTCAGGAACAGAGTGCGCCACGCATCGGCGAGGATCGTCGCCACACTCATCGCGCGCCCTGCGGCACGCGTTGCAGCGCCTTCACATAGGCGGCGATTGCCCAACGATCGCGCGGCTCGACGCGGTCGGCGTAGGAGTACATCACGCCATGCCCGTGCGTGATGACGTCGACGATATAGGCGGGCGGTGCCGCAACCAGCCGGGCGGCGTGGAACGACGGCGGCTGCGGAAAGCCGCGCCGCACGATCATGCCGTCACCCTCCCCGCGTGCGCCGTGACATACCGAGCAGAAGATGCCGTACCGCTCCTGCCCGCGATCGATCAGCGCCTCCGTCAACGGCGGCGGCGTGGTGAGCGCCACGTCTCGCGACGCCTGATCGGTCGCGATGGTGCCCTCGGGCGATGCGGCACGCGGCGGACCGCCCGGCCACAGGGCGTCGCTTGATTGCGGATTGCCCTTGGCCTGCTTCTGCATCGACAGATCGCACCCGCCGAGCAACAGCAGTATCAGCATCGCCGCCTTCATGACGTCACCAGGCGGCTATGTGTCGCACCCGCATGCGCCATCACGCCGAGCACGGCGCTGGCATCGTCCGCGTCGCAGGCGATGGCGAGCACGAAAGCGCCCTGGCTGGCGCGCAACATCTCGTCGATGTCGAAGGCGTGGTGGTGCAGCTTGGTCAGCCCGGCGTTGCGGAACAGCATCACCATGCCGCCCGCGGCACCAGCCAGCGCGCCGAACTCCACAGGCGCGAGCAGGAAGGCGGGCCAGCTGAACAGCGGCCGGCCGCCTGCATTGAACGGATAGGCCCACACCGCGCTCCACACCGTCAGCGCGAACAACGCAAGCGCGCCGAGCAATCCGAGCACGATCACCGCGCCACGGACCCCGCGCTGCCCGGCACCGTCGCCAAGCGACTCAGCCGCATAGGGCAGCCATTCGCCGACGATCCGTCGATCGTCCGCCAGCAGCCGCACGCGGGCGCGCAGATACGGCCCCTCATCGTCGAAACAGGCGAGCGCGAGCGCGGTCATGCCCGTTCCTCGGCGACGAGTTTGCGCATTTCGTGCATCGAAACGACGGGCAAGATGCGGGCAAACACCAGCAACAGCATGACAAACGCCGACATCGTGCCGGCTAAAATAAGGAAATCGACCAGCGTCGGCGCGTAGGTTCGCCAGAAGCTCGGTTCGTAGCCGATCGACAGCGTATCGAGCAGGATGAGGATCCGCTCCAGCCACATCCCCACCAGCACCGCCACCGCGACGCCGGCCAGCACGGGCACAGACGTCCGCAGCCGCTTCACCCAGAACAGTTGCGGCGCGAGCACGTTGCCCGCCAGCATCGCCGCGTAGAGGGGCCAGTAATCGCCGGTGAACTCGTAGCGGACCACGCGCACGTCGGCCGCCTCTCCGCCCCATAGCGCGGAGAACCATTCGGCGGCGTAGCTCGCCCCCATCACGATGCCGGCGGCGAGGATGATCCGCGCCATCGCGTCGAAATGCGCGGGCACGATCAGGGCCTCCAGCCCCATCGCCCGGCGGATCACCAGCGCGATCAGCACCACCATCGCGAAACCGGAGAACAGAGCGCCTACGACGAAATAAGGCGGGAACACGCTTTCGGTCCAGCCGGGCATCAGGCTGGCGGCGAAATCCAGCCCGACGATCGAGTGGACCGAACACACTAGCGGGACCGCGATCGCCGCAAGCGTGCGGTGCAGCCGCTCCTGCGCGCGCCATTGCACCGGCGTGCCCTGCCAGCCCATCGCGAGGAAGCCGTAGAACCGCTGCCAGCCGCGCTTGCCCGCGCGGTCGCGCAAGGTCGCGAGATCGGGCACCAGCCCGACGTAGAAGAACAGCACGGAGAACAGCAGGTAGCTCAGGATCGCCCAGAAATCCCACACCAGCGCCGATCGCCACTGCGGCCACAGCCCCATCGTGTTCGGGTACGGCGCGAGCCAGTAGAAATACATCGGCCGCCCGAGGTGGAGGATCGGGAACAGCCCCGCCATCGAAACGGCGAACAGCGTCATCGCCTCCGCGAAGCGGTTGATCGAGCCGCGCCACTTTTGCCGGGTGAGCAGCAGCAGCGACGAGATCAGCGTGCCGGCATTGCCGATGCCGATCCACCACACGTAATTGGCGATCGGGAAGCCCCACACGACCGCGGAGTTGTTGCCCCACAGGCCTGGCCCGTACACGAAGCTGAATGCCACCGCGAGCGCACCGATGCCGGTGCCGAGCGCACACACGGCCATTGCGATCCACCAGTTGCGCCCCGGTGCCCGGACCATCAGCGGCGCGGCGACAGCCTCGGTCACATCCTCGAGCGTTTGCAGCGACGGCAAGGTCCAGCGCCGGCCGGTGGGGAGGATGTGCGCCTCCATCAACCGTGCTTGCGCTTGGCGAGGTAGGTGGTGCGCGGGCGCGTGCCGAGCTCCTCCAGCAGCGCGAAGTGGCGCGGGTCGGCACGGGCGTCGCGGATCGTCGCGTCGGCGAGCGTGCCGAAGGTGATTGCGCTTGTCGGACACGCCGCCTGACATGCCGTGACCACCGCACCGGGCGTGCCGCCAGCATCCGCCTCGTGCGTGGCGGCGGCGATGCGCTGCACGCAATAGGTGCATTTCTCCATCACGCCGCGTGCGCGCACCGTCACGTCGGGATTGCGCTGCGCGGTGATCGACGCGTCCTCGGCCTCGCCCCACAACGATGCACCGGCATAGTCGAGGAAGTTGAAGCGCCGTACTTTGTAAGGGCAATTCGCCTGACAGGTCCGCGTGCCGACACAGCGGTTGTAGACCTGCACATTTAGCCCCTGTGCGTCATGGACCGACGCCTCGACCGGGCAGACCGGCTCGCACGGCGCGGCCTCGCACTGCATGCAGGGCACGGGTTGGAAACCGCCGCCATGTTCGGTCTCATAACGATCGACCCGCAGCCAGTGCATGTCGCGGCCGACGCTCATCTCGTGCGGACCGATTGCCGGCACGTTGTTCTCCGCCTGACAGGCGACCACGCACGCGTTGCAACCGATGCAGACATCGGTGTCGATCGCCATCGCATATTGCGGCGGCGCATTGTCCTTGGCCGGTGGGTTGGGCAGCAGCGAGGGAAGCGGCGCGGGTGCGGGCATCGCCGCGCCGGGTGCTAGGACGGGAAACAGCTTCTCCAGCTCGCCCGCCAGCGCGAACTGGTGTTGCGTTGTCACCACGGCCATGCGCCCACCGGCCTTGGCGATCCTCAGCGGCGCATCCGTGTCGAGCACGAAGGCATTGGCGCCGATCCCGTCCGCCACGGCTCCGGTTCCATCGCGACCATAGCCGGCCAGCAAGGTCGTCACGCCCCGCGCCTGACCGGGCGTCGCGCGCACCGGCATCGTCACCGTGCCACCGCGTTCGATCCGCACCATCTCGCCGTCAGCTAGGCCGAGCGCGGCCATGTCGTCCGGGTGCATCCGCGCGCTCGATCCCCACACTTCCTTCGTGAGCGGATCGGGACATTCCTGCGCCCATGCGTTGGCCGAGAGGCGGCCGTCGAACAATGTCGGCGATGGCGCGATCGTGATGCTCAGGCCAGCCGGCGGGACCATCGGCACTACCAGCTTGGCCGCGCCGACCGTAACCGGCGGCGCCTGCGTATCGGCCACCACACCTGCGGCCACCGCCTTGCGCCAACCATCCGGACCCAGCCTCGCCCAGCTTTCCCCGACGCGCGTATAGCTTTGCGGCGCGGCGGCAGGATCGAGGATCAGATCGACGACGTCGCTCGGCGTGCGCGTGTCCCACAGCGGCCGGATCAGCGGCTGCGCGATGCTGGCGGTGCCGTCCGCTCCGCGCCAGTCGTGCCAGCCCTCCAGTGGATGCGACAGCGGCAGCTGCCAGTGCGCGCGGGCGCTGGTCTCGTCGGGCACACGCACCGCCGCGACGGTGAGCGGAACTTTCGCCATCGCCTCGGCAAAGTGCAGTCCCGGCGGCGCGGCGTAGCACGGGTTGGCGTCGATGATCACCAGCGTGTCGATCGCGCCGGCATGCATGTCGCGCGCGAGACCTGCCAGCGCGGCGCGGTGCGGCATAGAGTCGGGATCGATCGGCGTGATGTATTCTATCGGAGCGTTGACGCGAGCGTTGAGCCACGCCGCGAACGCATGCACCTCGGCCGACTGCCCCGCGCCTGCCAGCACCAGCGGCTTGTCGCCCGCGCGCAGCATCGCGGCGGCGGCGATCAGCGTGCGCGCTAGCGTGGCTGGCACGTCGGGGCGGGGCGCGTCCGTCAGCACAGCATGGAGATAATGGCAGGCAAGTGCGATCTCACGCGGGCCGGCGGGCACGCGCAGATCGGCCATCGCCCCGCTCGCGCTTGGTGAGGCTTCCAGCGCGATCATGCGCGGCATCGGCGCGCGCCGGCGCCGCTCGGCCCAGCCGCGTGCGTGTGCGACCTGTTCCGGCCCCGGCCCGAGCGGATCGGCATCGAGCAGCAGTATCGCATCCGCCTCGGCCAGCCGTGGCCGGGCGGTCAGCCGCTGGCCGAACGCCGCCTGCGCGCCTGCGAGTGCCGCATCGTCGTCGAACGGCTCCCACCGAACGTGGCGGGTGCCGGGCAGCGCCGCCTTGAGCGCGGCGATCCGCGCCAGCATGGTTGGTGAGGTGACCCGGCCGGTCAGCAGCGCGAGCCCGTCGCCGCGCCGCTTCGCCACGCGCGTGTAGATCGCGCGCGCCGCCGCCGGCCAGCTCGATGCGCCCGGCGGCCCGACCACCGCCTTCAGTCGCTGCGGATCGTACAGGTCAAGGATCGCGCATTCGGTGAAAAGGTCGGTCGCGCCGAGGCTGGCCGGATGTGCCGCCAAGCCTTCCAGCTTGATCGGCCGTTCGTTGACGACAAGGCCGGTCACGCCGCGCGCGTAGCCGGCCAGCGGCAGCGTGGTGGCATAGCGGCGCACCTGGCCCGGCAGCGTGCCTTCGGGCTGATCCACCAGCGGGTGGATCGTGTCGTCTGGCTTGCTGCATGCCGCAACGCTTGCGGCGGCCCCGGCCGCGAGCAGCTTGAGCAGCGCGCGCCGCCCGATCGCGTCGCCGCCTACCGGTGGCATGTCGAACAATCGGTGAGGTTGCGGCCCGAATGGACGATCCGCAGCATCGCGCGCCGGGCCGCGGACCGGTCGGCATCGGTGCGCTTGTCGTAGGGGGCTGACTGGAAACGGCGATCGGCGGCGACGATCTTGCCTTCGGGCGCGCGGTGGCACTCGAGGCACCATTCCATCGTCATCGGTGCCGCCTTGCGGGTCAGTGGCATGCGGCGCAGATCGCCGTGGCACGCAGCGCAGGGCACGCCGTTGTTCACATGCGCGTGATGATCGAAATACACGTAATCGGGCAGCTTGTTGACGCGCTGCCACGCGAGCGGCTTACCGCTTGCAAGGCTTTCACGCACCGGCGCGAGCATCTCGGCGTTGGTCCATAGCTGCGAATGGCACGTCATGCAGGTGTGCGTCGGCGGCACCGATGCGACCGCGCCTTTCTCCACGCCGGTATGGCAGTAGCGGCAGTCGATCCCGAGTTCCCCCGCATGATGCTGATGGCTGAACGGCACCGGCTGCTCGACGAAGGCTCCTTCGGCCGTACCCGCATCGGTGCGCGCGACCACCGCCCCGATCAACAACAGCAGCGCCGGCACGACCATGATCGCGGCAAGCGCGATGCGTGCCAGCGTGTTTGCGCCGGGTCGGAACAATTGCGGCATCGGCCCCCTTCTGCATGCCAGCGCATCACGGCGGGACGCGTGGGGGGCCGAAGTTGTTCCAACACTCCAGTGCTTATCGCCTGCCAGTCACATGAAAATGATAAGGGGCGGTGGCAAACAACTCCGCCGCGGACACTGGCTGTTCGAGATGGACGATCGTGTCACCCCACCATGCGGCATCCGGGCAAGCCTGGCCCGCCTCGACCTGTGCGGCCGCCGCCTTGACCAGCACCGCGGAGTCGAGCCGCGACTCGCCCGTCGCGCGCGTGAAGGCCACGACATGCGCGCTCCGCGAACCGGATACGAGCACGGGCCGGTAGTCGCCATCGTTGAACAGCGCAGGCGCCTCCCGCCGAGCAGCGAGAAGCCGCGCAACGGTTTGCAGCTTGGACAACGCATCCGCCGGCCCGTCGAGCACTGCGGCACGCTCGGCATAGTCGACCGGCCGGCGGTTATCGGGATCCACGAGGCTGAGATCCTCCAGTTCGGCGCCTTGGTAGCAATCGGGCACGCCGGGCACGGTATTGCGCAGCACGGCGATCGCGAGCGTGTTGGCCGCCGCTGCGGGCGCGGTGCGGCGCACGAAGCCGGCGATGTCGGTCACGAAGGTTTCGTTCGCGAGCAGCGCATCCACCAGCGTGTTGCAGCGCGCCTCGTAATCCGCGTCGGGTGCCTCCCAGGAAGAGCGCAGCTTCGCCTCGCGCAACGCCTTGGTCTGCCACGCCTTGATGCGATCGGCGAAGTCTTCCTCCACCCCCGCATCCGGCCATGCGCCGTAAAGCGTCTGGAACAGCACGTAGCGGTCACCCGCATCCACCCGCTCGCCGAGCGTTTCGGCGATCTCCGTCCACCGTGCGACCCGCTGCTCCCACAGGTCCGACACACCGCTCAGCACCGCCAGCCGCGCGCGCACGTCCTCGCCGCGCTTGTGGTCGTGCGTGGCGGTCGCGAGCATCGCGTGAGGGAAACCGCTGGCGCGTGCCGCCATCGCAGCGTGGAAGCCGGCGGTGTCCAGCGCGAACCGTTCAGGCGCGAAGCCGACATCGTTGGTCGAGAGCAGCACGCCGTGACGGTAGAATGCGGTATCCTCCACCGCCTTTGCGGCGATCGGCGCGGAAAGCTGCTGGAAGCGCCGCACCGCCTCGGCGGCGAGCGCCTCGTCGCCCGGCCCGCGCCCGGCGAGCCATTCGACGATGTAGCGCGCGATCTCGCTCTCGCCCGGCGGGCAGAACGCGGCGCTATCGGCGAGCGCCTTGTCGAGCACCGCGCCATCGCTGGCCGGGCCATGATCGCCGAGGCCATAGCTGCGATAGACCGGGAACACCCACAGCAGCCGCTCGATCGCGCGGCGCAGCATGGCGGGCGTTACCGCCTCGAAGTCGGTATGGCTTTGCGCGGCCGAGCGCGCCAGTGCCGCGAACGCCGCTACGCAGCGATCGGTCTGGCTGGCGAAGTGCCAGTTGAGCAACTGCTGCCGGGCGAGCAACGCCTCCTGCGCGAAGTCCGCCGGTCGGCCGCTGATCGTCTGCCACAATGCACCGAGCGGCGCCTCGCCGTCGGGCGCGTGGAGCAAGCTCGTCACCTCACGCATGAAATCGTAGCCGCTGGTGCCGTCGGTGCCCCAGTCGGTCGACAGCGGCTCGTCTTCCGCGAGGATCTTCTCTATGACGATGTAGCATCGCCGCTCGCTGCCGATCGCGTCGAAACGCTCGCGTAGCGTGCGGCAATAGCCGGCGGGATCGGCGAGCCCGTCGACATGATCGACGCGCACGCCGTCGATCAGTCCGCGCGCGAACAAGTCGAAATAGAGCGCGTGGGTCGCCTCGAACACGTCCGGATCTTCGACGCGCACCCCCGCCAGATCGTTGACGGTGAAGAACCGGCGCCAGTTGAGTTCGTCGTTGGCGGTGCGCCACGAGGCCAGGCGGTAGTGCTGCGCCTCCACAACGGCGCGCGGATCGCCATCGGCCGGCACGTCTGGCCGCAACGGCGGGCCATCGCTGCCGTAAAGCTGCAAGCCGCCATCGGCCAGCTTCAGATCGCCCGAGGCGATCACCTCGCCAAGCGGTGCGCCGAGGATCGGCAGCAGCAGCGGGCCGTCCCAATCCACATCGAACCAATGCGCGTAGCGGCTCTCCCGGCCGTTCCGCAGCACGTCGTTCCAATAGGCGTTCTCGCCGCCTGCCACGCCCATATGATTGGGCACGATGTCGATGATGACGCCCATGCCGCGTGCGCGCAAAGCATCAACGAGGCTGCGGAAACCCTCCTCCCCGCCAAGCTCGGGGTTGATCCGCGTCGGGTCGGTCACGTCATAGCCGTGCGGCGATCCCGCCACCGCCGTGGTGATCGGCGAGGCATAGATATGGCTCACCCCGAGCCGTTCGAGATACGGCACGATCGCTTGGGCGGCGGAGAAGGGAAAGTCGCGGTTGAACTGCAACCGATAGGTCGCGCGGGGCGGAAAGGCGGTCATGCGGCAGTCTCCAGCCAGGCGGCGAGGCTTGCCGGAGCGCCCGGCGTGCCTGTTGCGTACCACGGCGTGGCGTTCCGCACGGCGACGGTGGTCTCGCCAAGGTTGATCGCCAGCGTCAGCACCGTGCCATCGCCCAGTGTCCACACCGCCTCGACCGCGCCGTCGCCGAGAACGCGCGCGCCCTGCGCCACGCTGCCGCGCAGCCGGGGCACGATGTCGGCATGGCGGAGTGCCAGCAACTCACGATACAGCGCGCGCCATTGCTCGGCATCGTCGCCGGGCAGCGGTCGCGAGGTCTCAAAGGTGGCGGCCGCGTTGGGGTCGGGAATTTGCGCGCGTGCATCTTCGGAAGCGAACGCAGCGAAGTGCGCGAACTCCTTGCGGCGTCCCTCGCGTACCACGTCAGCGAGTTCGTCATGGAAATCGGTGAAGAAGTAGAACGGCGTCTGCGATCCGGTCTCGTCGCCCATGAACAGCAAGGGGATCTGCGGGCTTAGCAGCAATAGCCCGGTCGCAGCCTTCAGCCGCGCGGGCGCGACCAGTGCCGTCAGCCGCTCACCCAGCGCGCGATTGCCGACCTGATCGTGGTTCTGGAGGAAGGACACGAAAGCCGTTGGCGACAGATGACCGCTCGGCTTGCCACGTGCGCGGCCGTCCTGATGCGGCATCCCCTCGCCCTGGTAGATAAACCCTTCGCCGAGGCAGCGCGCCAGTTTCGCGGTCGAATCCTCGGCAAAGGCGGCATAATAGCCCTCGCTTTCGCCCGTCAGCAGCACGTGCAGCACGTTGTGGAAATCATCGTTCCACTGTGCGTCATATTTGCCGTCGGAAAGACGATCGGAGTCATTCTCCTCGTTTTCGAGGACGAGATGCACCGGGCGATCGGCGACTTCGGCGCGGATATCCGCCGCCAAGGCATCGAGGAAGTCCGGATTCTCGATTGCGTGAACCGCGTCGAAGCGGAGCCCGTCGAAGCCGTAGTCGGCGATCCACATCAGCGCATTTTCGCGGTAGAACGCGGCGACCTCGGGCCGGTCGACCGCGACCGCGCCGCCCCAGGGGGTATCGCGTTCATGGAAGAAGCCGGCGGCATATGCGCCGAGGTAATTCCCGTCCGGCCCGAAATGGTTATACACCACGTCGAGCAGGATCATCATGCCGAATTCATGCGCGCGATCGACCAGCGCGCGCAGTTCCTGCGGCGAGCCGAACGCTTCGGCCGGTGCGAACGGCAGCACGCCGTCGTAGCCCCAGTTGCGGGTGCCTGCGAAT